>Ga0310810_10002933_pt1 | contig 18504 bp, 20 predicted proteins | sample NCmetagenome_FD_207641 | JGI IMG/M metagenome (GOLD analysis project Ga0310810, IMG submission 207641) | Soil microbial communities from experimental microcosm in Duke University, North Carolina, United States - NC | ecosystem: Engineered > Artificial ecosystem > Soil microcosm > Unclassified ...
CTTCTCCATCGTCTTCTCCAATTCTTGCTTGAGCTCGCTCAGGCCGGCAGCCCAGCCTTCGGCGTATTTGCTGACCCAGCGGTCATGGACGAGCCGGATCGGCACCGAGTTCAGAAAGTGCAGTTTCTCGCGGCCGCGCCGCCGGCTGATGACAAGACCCGCCTCCTCAAGAATCTTCAGGTGCTTCATCACACCGAAGCGCGTCATCGGGAGGCGCTCTTCGAGTGCGCTTAGCGTCTGTCCATCTTGCTTGAACAGCTCATCAAGCAGGCTTCGGCGCGTCGGGTCCGCGAGGGCTCGGAACACATCGTCCATATCCATGCGCCGACAATAGGTGACCATTTGGTCACCTGTCAAGACCTAAACGTGGGCCCGGGCCAGCCCCGATCGCGCTACCTTATTTCTGCGGGAAAAACGCCGGCCACATCGCGCGCGTCGGCGAGCGTTCCGGCCCGGACATTGACGATCTGCTCGCACCCGGCGCGGTCGCCATGGATGCGTCCGCCGCAATCGGCACAGAACCAGGAGATGACGGCGATCCCCATCGGCGAGGTGTGGCGCCACGGTTTTGGCGCGCCTTTCGGAATATGAAAGTCTTTGGCGAGCACCGGCATGTTGAGCGCAAAGGCGCTGCCGGAGGCGGTCTGGCAATCCGTGCAATTGCAGGCATAGAGCAAAGCGGAAACGACGCGATCTCATAGCGGATCGCGCCGCGGCGGCTATGGCGGCATCAACCCGCCGCAGCCCTTCTGACAGCGCGGGCGCTGGTCTGCTCGAAATTGTTGGGCACTTCGATATCGACCTCGAGCGTCGATACGACCGGGCCGCGGTCCAATCTGACCGTGACCTTCTCGGGATCGAGCTGGATGTGCTTTGAAACCACTGCGAGGATTTCCTCGCGCAGCGTGGCCAGCAGGTCGGGCTGACCGCGCAGGCCGCGCTCGTGCGCGAGCAGTATCTGCAGCCGTTCCCGCGCCACCCCGGCGGACGCGTTGCGGCCGCGGAACAGGCGTAGCAAGTTCATGGTCATGCCGCCCTCCGTCCGAGCAACCGGTTCATCAACCCCCTGCGTTCGGCCGGCACGGTCATGTCTACGGTTTCGCCCATCAGCCGTCGGGCGGCGTCGACATAGGCGCGGGCCGGTGCGCTGGTCACATTGTTCAGGGTGACGGGACAGCCGACATTCGAGGCGCGAAGCACGTCCTGGCTCTCGGGGATAATGCCGAGCAGCGGGGTCGCCAGAATCTCGAGGATGTCATCGATGCTCAACATTTCGCCGCGCGCCGCGCGCGCCGGATCGTAGCGCGTGATCAGCACGTGCTTGGCCACCCGCTCGCCCCGCTCCGCCTTGACGGTTTTCGAATCGAGCATCCCGATGATGCGGTCGGAGTCGCGCACCGAGGAGACTTCCGGGTTGGTGACGATCACGGCCTCGTCCGCATAGCGCATCGCCAGCATCGCACCACGTTCGATGCCGGCCGGGCTGTCGCACAGGATCCAGTCGAACTTGGTCCGCAGCTCCGCGATGATCCGGCCTACGCCTTCGTCGGTCAGCGCGTCCTTGTCCCTGGTCTGGGACGCCGGCAGCAACCACAGATTTTCGAGACGCTTGTCGCGGATCAGCGCCTGCTGGAGCTTGGCGACGCCGTGCACGACGTTGATGAGGTCGAACACCACGCGCCGTTCCGCGCCCATCACCAGATCGAGGTTGCGCAGCCCGACGTCGAAGTCGATGACGACGACGCTCGCACCGCTCTGGGCAAGGGCTGCGCCGAGAGCGGCCGTGGACGTCGTCTTGCCGACGCCGCCTTTGCCGGATGTAACGACCAGGACTTTGGCCATAGATGGTCTCCTTAGCCGGGTTAATTCAGTGGGGTGATTTTCATGGTGTCGCCTTGCAGCCAGGCCTGGGCCGGCCGGTTGCGAAGCGACACATCGATTTCTTCAGCGGTCTGGTAGTAGCCGTCGATCGCGAGCAGTTCGGCCTCGATCTTCTGGCAATAGATTCGGGCCGACGCGTTGCCGTTGACGCCCGCCATCGCCCGGCCGCGCAGCGTGCCGTAGATATGGATCGAGCCGCCGGCGACGATTTCCGCTCCCGAGCCTACCGAACCCAGCACGGTGACATCGCCATCGGTGAAGACAATCGACTGGCCCGAGCGAACCGGGCTGTCGAGCAGCAGCGAGTTCGGCTTCGGCTTCGACTCGGGCTTTTCCGCAGGCTCGGTCCGCGTTTCGGTTCGGGTGATGACGCAGGAGCGACCGCCGGTCAGCAGCGGCGGCATGCTGGAGGTCAGCTTCTCAGGCTCCACGCCCTCGATGCCGAGCACGCGGATGCTGCGCTCTTCCAGATTATTGAGCAGGTGGGTGATGGCCGCGCGGCTGAGGTCGAGCGCCGCGAGGTCGAGCACAACCGGCTTGCCGACGAAGAAGCCCGGCGAACGCGCCAGTGTCGCATCGATCTCCTCGAGCCAGCCGACGATTGGAATCTCCGGCGCAAACACGAACGCGACATACGAGCGGCCCCGCATGCGGACCAGTTGTCGCGTTGCCTCCGCTGTCGCGCCCATGATGCATCCACCCAGTCTTGGTTACTGAATGTTTAAGAATGGGTTGATTTGGTTAACGAGTGATTAATATCCGTCGGCTCAACGCCGCTCGATCACAAGACTCTGGATCGCGCGGCCGAAATAGCCGTCGCTATCGGCAAGTCGCGCCATTGAGAGCCCCGCGCCATCGGGGCCGATCCAGGACTCGGCGTCGAGCAGGATCCACTCGCCGACCGGTTCCCTTGCGAAATTGACGGTGAGGTCGGCGTTGAGAAACGTCCAGTGCCGGAAATCCAGCACTGCGGCCGTGCCGTTGCAGAAATCCGCGGCCACCATCGCCCGCATCGCCTGCGACACCGCAAAACCTTCGACGATCGGCCGGTCGACCCGGTACCAGATCGCGCCCGGACCGGGCACGCCGAACCGGCCGCGGGCGGCGCGCAACGACATGCCGGTCACGAACGGGCTGGAGGAAAAATTCGCGGGATCTTCGCGCGATTGCGCCGGCCCCGGCAGCGTGACCGGCTCGATGGTCGCCTCCGGCGGCAATTCATTCGCCTGCATCTTGATCTTCAGCACGGTAGCGGCGACCACAATCACGCCCGCGGCGCGCAGCCTGATCGCGCAGAGCTGGATCTTGCGGCCTTCGCGCAGGATCTCGGTCTCGATCGTCAGCGGTGCGACCGGCACCGGGCGCATCAGATCGACGGTCACGCGCGCGATCCGCATCGGCACCGGCGTTGCGATCGCTTCCGCCGCCCATGCGACCAGCGCCGCCGGTGGCGAACCGTGCTGCATGGTCGGGTCCCACGGCCCCGCTGCATGGGGACTGGTCGTGACGCGGTTGCCGTCCACGCGAAAGATAGCGTCCATCAACGAGTGATCCTGCCGGAGGGAGTGAACCGCTTTCTGCCCGCTCGGCCAGGAAGAGTCGAGGGCACGGCGGCACAGACCCCCGTGCGCCATCTGCAGGGGATGCACCTCAAATGAACGCCATGCCGCCACTGAGCGCGATGGTTTGCCCGGTCATGTAGCTGTTGCCGAGCACCATCGCGACGGCCTGTGCCACTTCATCGGCCTGCCCCATGCGGCCGAGCGGAATGCGAGCAAGATCGGTCCGGCCGCGCATCATGTCGGTTTCGATCAGCGACGGCGCTACCGCGTTGACGGTAATGCCTTCCTTGACCAGCCGCGCGGCATAGCCGCGGGTCAACCCCTCCATGCCGGCCTTGGAGGCATTGTAGTGCGGGCCGATGCCGCCGGCGCCGCGCGCCGCGCCCGAGGAGATGTTGACGATGCGGCCCCATTGGCGCGCCCGCATCGAAGGCAGCACCGCCCGGGTGCACAGGAAGGCCGACTTCAGGTTGACCAGGATGGTGCGGTCGAAATCGCTTTCTGTGAGATCATCGACGCCGCGCGGAATCGCGATGCCGGCGTTGTTGACGAGAATGTCGATCGGCCCGAGGGTTTTCGCGACCTGTTCGACCATCGCCGTGACGGCAGCGGCCTGCGACACATCAGCCGCTACCGACATCGCGCGGCCGCCACCGCTCTTGATCCTTGCGACCACAGCTTCCGCATCATCCACGCGCTCGCGGTAATTCACTGCGACCGCGGCACCCAGTTCAGCCAGCGCCAATGCAATTGCCGCGCCGATGCCGCGCGAGCCGCCGGTTACCAGCGCGACATGCGCGCTCAAATCCTGTTTCGCCGTCATCGATTGACCCGCTCTTTCGTCATGGCCGGGCATGACGACCTCCTGTATTCAAGCAGGATATCACAGTGGCGGATCGACGGCCTCGGCGTATTCCTTTTTGAAGCGCGCGATCAGTTCCGCCGCCGGCAATACCTTGGCGACACTGCCGACGCCCTGGCCCGAGCCCCAGATTTCCTTCCAGGCTTTCGGCTTTGCCCGCTCGCCGGAAGCATCTGTGCCAAAGCTCATCTTCGACGGATCCGACGTCGGCAGGTTTTCGGGATCCATGCCGGCCGCGACGATCGAAGGCTTCAGATAGTTGCCGTGCACGCCGGTGAACAGGTTCGAATAGACGATGTCTTCCGCGCCCGAGGACGTGATCATCTGCTTGTAGCCCTCGACCGCATTGGCTTCCGCGGTGGCGATGAAGGCGGAGCCGATATAGGCGAAGTCGGCGCCGAGCGTGCGCGCCGCGCGGATGGCGCGCCCGGTTGCGATCGCGCCCGACAATGCGATCGGGCCGTCGAACCACTGCCGCGTCTCCGCCACGAAGGCGAACGGCGAAATCTCGCCGGCATGGCCGCCGGCGCCGGCCGAGACCAGGATCAAACCGTCGGCGCCCTTCTCGACCGCCTTGTGGGCGAATTTCTGGTTGATCACGTCGTGGAACACGATGCAGCCCCATCCATGCGCCGCCTGGTTCAGCTCTTCGCGCGCGCCGAGCGAGGTGATCATCATCGGCACCTTGTGCTTTTCACACAGCGCCAGATCCTGATCGAGGCGATTGTTCGACTTGTGCACGATCTGGTTCACCGCGAACGGCGCCGAGGGCGCTTGTGGATGCGCCTTGTCCCAGGCCGCGAGTTCTTCCCTGATCCGCGCCAGCCATTCGTCGAGCAGCGCCGGCGGCCGCGCGTTCAGCGCCGGAAACGATCCGACCACGCCGGCCTTGCATTGCGCTATCACCAGATCCGGTACCGAGATAATGAACAGTGGCGCACCGATGACGGGGATCGACAGACGGCCCTTGAACAAGGCAGGCATGGACATTCGAAGCAATCCTTATTCGTTCTAGAGAAGCGGCGTGGGCATGGATCTAGAGATGCCGGACATCATACCAACAGGGCAATCTTTCCACTGTCAAGTATTGCGTTTTGACGCCGATTCTCGTTTGCGCATGATCCCCCGGGTCGAGCCCGATTGCATGCTTTTCGGAAAACCGGTTCCCACTTTGCGCCGACGCGGCCCTCCGGGTCCGGATCATGCGCTACTGGCACAGCGCCCGGGTCACGAAATTTTCGGTCCTGCAGTCGCCCGGCTCGCGCTTGCGGCCAGGGATGAACACTTTCGGCGAGCATTTCTCCGCGGCGTCGGTGTCGAGGCTCGTGCCTTCCTTAAAACCCTTGCTCTGGCAGAGCTTGTCGGCGCCCGCCTTGCAGTCCGGCGCGCCGTTGGCGGCCACCAGACACGCCGCGCGCCCTTTGACCATCGATGACGGCCGCGCCATGTTCGACAGGCTCTCGCCGGCATCCTTTGCGCGCGCATTGAGATCGTCGATGGTTTCGCCCGGGCTTTTCAGCGGCGGCAGCATCGATTTGGATTTCTCCCACAGCTTTCCGATTTCGTTGATCAGGCCCGGGTTTTCCGGTGGCGGCGCCTGCGGTGGCGGTGGTTCGATCTGCTGCGGCGCCGGTGGCTGGACCGGCGATTGCACGCCGAGCGAAGGCGGTGGCGCGGCCTGCGGCCAGCTACGCCCGGGGGCGGCCACCAGCATCAACAGGACGAGGCAAGCGGTCGCGCTTTGCTCCGCGAAAAAATTGGTGGGCTGGCCGATTCGATCGGGCATGGCGCGAGCGTAGCCCGAAGCCCGAGACCGGCAAAGCGCCCAAGGCGCAGGTCAGATCAACCGGTATGCGATGTAAAATCCGAGCACCAGCACGGCGGCCCCGATCCCGACCCAGAAGCCGAGCCGCTTTTCCAGCTCCGCCCGGATGAAATCGCCGTAGCGGTTGAGCAGGATGGCGACCACGAAGAAGCGGCCGCCGCGCGCGATGACGGAGCACAGGATGAACAGCCAGATGTTATAGCCGGCAAATCCCGAGGTGATGGTCACGAGCTTGTAGGGGATCGGTGTCAGGCCCTTGCCGATGATGATCACCGCGCCCCATTCGGCATAGGACTGACGGAACGCTTCGACCTTGCCGGAAAGACCATAGATGTTGATGAGCCACTGCCCGAGCGAATCGTAAAGCAGCGCGCCGATCCCATAACCGACCACGCCGCCGGCCACCGACGCGATCGTGCACACGGTCGCGAACCACCATGCCCGCTTCGGCCGCGCCAGCGACATCGGCAGCAGCATGATGTCGGGCGGGATCGGGAAGAATGAGCTTTCCGCGAACGATACGGCCGCCAAAATCCAGAGCGCGTAGGGCTTGTCGGCGGCGTCGATGCACCAGTCGTAAATCCGTTTCAGCATGCGCGCATGAACCACCATGGAGCGGATTTGTCCATGCCGGCAACGGAAGGAATTCGAGTGGCTTTAGTGCCGCTTGGGCAGGCCGCGGCCTTCCAGCGCGACAATTCGACGCCGAACCGCCGGCGGCGTGACCGTCTTGGGCGGCGTCTTGCGGGGTACCAACTTGCCAGAGACCGCCTTGGGCAGCTTGGTCGCCGATTTCGGCAGCTTTTCGGCGATGCCCAGCAGATGTTCACGCCGCGCCATTTCGTGCCAGACATCCTCCGGCTTTACGCCGGCGGATGCCCATAGAACTGTCAAATTATAGAGCAGGTCGGCGCTCTCGCGGACCACCGCGTCGGTCTTGCCGTTGACGGCGTCGATCACGACCTCGATGGCTTCCTCGGCAAGCTTCTTGGCCATCTTGGCCGGGCCGCGTTGAAACAGCCGGGCGGTGCGCGAAATTGCCGGGTCGAGATCCCTGGCCGCGATCACCGCCTGATAAAGCCGTTCGAGCGAATCACTCATTCTTTCGAACCTAATGCAAAGCCGTCGCCAGCGTGTTAACGGCCGGCGTGACAACCAAAAAAAGCCACCGGCCAAACGGCCGGTGGCTTGTCTGTTCGAAGCCAAGGCTGCGCGATTACCAGGCGCTGGGATTGTTGTAGCCGCCCGGGCGGTAGCTGGGGTCGGTGCCATAGCCGCTGTAGCCGCCATGATAATACGGGCCACCGCCATAATAGACGGGGCCACCGCCATAATAGGCCGGCGGGGCATCATAGTAACCATAACCACCGTCGTAATAGGCGCCGCGATTCTGGGTGGCCGCGATCGCAAGGCCGGTGCCAACGATGCCGGCGAAGGCCGCAGCGGCGGCTGCACCGCCGCGATAGCCACCGCGATAATACCTGCCGCGAGAGCTGAAGTCAGTCGCGCCGCTGGTCCCGGGCGTCACGCCCTTGCCTGAAGCCGCGGAGCCCGCGAAGGCCATCGAGGGCTGGAACGCCGTTAGCGCTACCGCCACAACCGCCGCCACCGCGCTCGCGCGGCCAATCGATGAAAACACTCCTTTTCGCGTAAACATCTCACAAATCCTCCGTGGTCGCCTGGCCTGGATGGCCTTGGGTAGCTAACCACCGAGCGGATATTGGGTTCCCCAATCCGAATGCAAGCTGAACGATCTCAGGCGCAAACAGGGCAGTCATCGTCCATTCAGGATGGATGCGACAGAATGCCTGCACTTTTGGGCTTGTATTGACGTTGTTCTTGTCATGAAACGGACGTCGCATCGAACATAACCGGCCGACGCGGCAACTTGTCTCATCTCCTGCTGACGTAAGCTCCATGCGTACACGACGGACCAATGCCTTCCGCTTTATCCTCGCCTCGCTGTTGGGTCTTTGCTGGACTGCGTCGCCCGGTACGAATGCCGCGCTGGCCGCGGACGAACCCCACCCGCCGGTCGCGATCCAGTTTACGCTCGACCGGCCGATCGAAGCAGGTGCTGCGCCTTTCGTGATGGCATCAGCCCGTGGCCTGTTCAACGCCGAGGGGCTGGCGGTCACGACCAATATCGCCAGCGGATCGCCGGACGCCATTTTGCGGGTCGCTGCCGGCAGCAGCGATTTCGCGCTGGTCGACATCAACGAATTGATCCGCTTTCGCGACAAGGCAGGTGCCCCGCCGATCAAGGCCGTGTTCGTGCTGTTCAACAAATCGCCCTATGCCATCGTTGCCCGCAAAAGCCGGGGCATCCGCGCGCTCTCCGATATCGAAGGCAAAACGCTCGGCGTCGCTGCGGGTGACCTGTCGATCCGGCTGTGGCCCGCTTTGGCGCGGCAAAACGGAATCAAGACGGCAAGCGTCAAACAGAACAAGATCAGTGCCGCGGTACGCGAGCCGATATTGTCGGCTGGTCAGGTCGATGCGGTAGCCGGGTTTTCCTATCTGTCGGCGGTCAATTTGAGGGACCGCGGCGTTCCGGCCGATGACCTTGCGGTGTTTCGATACGCGGATTACGGCTGCGCGGCCTACGGGTTCGCGGTGATCGTCGACCCCGCATTGGCAGCCAAAAAGCCCGAAGCGGTGAAAGGCTTCCTGCGTGCGGTCATTGCCGGTACGCAACTGGCCATCAGAGACCCCGGGCGTGCGGCAGATGAAGTCGTCAGCCGGATGGACGGCGGATCGCGAGATCTCGAGCTCGAACGGCTCCATGCCGTGATTTCCGACAACATCCTGACCAGCGAAGTCAGACACAACGGCATCGGCGGCATCGACACCGCCAGGTTCGAGCGGTCGATCGATCAGATCGCGGAGGATTTCAAATTCCAGAAACGGCCGCAGCCTGCGGATATTTTCGACGACCAGTTTCTGCCCCCGCTCAACGGCCGTCTGGTCAATTGAGTAAAAATCGGGGGGACGCTGGTTCTTCCCTGCGATCCCTGATTAGATTGCCGCCCGACTGATCGCGTCCCGTTGCCCCTCGAATCCTCCCCGGCATGTCCATGCTTCGCCTTTACACCCGTGTCCTCGAACTGCTCGGCAAAGAGGCGCGGCTGGGCTGGATTCTGGCCGGCGCCAACCTGCTGCTGGCCGGCGCGCAATTCGCCGAACCGGTGCTGTTCGGCCGCATCGTCGACGTGCTCTCCGGCAAACCGGCGCCCGGCCCGCTGTCGTCGTCGTCGGCCTGGCCCCTGCTGGCGGCCTGGGTGGCGTTCGGACTATTCACCATCCTGTGCAGCGCCGCGGTCGCCCTCAACGCCGACAAGCTGGCGCATCGCCAGCGCCAAGCGGTGCTGACCGACTATTTCGAACACATCATGCAGCTGCCGCTGACCTTCCACACCGGCACCCATTCCGGCCGGCTGATGAAGGTGATGCTGAACGGCACCGACTCGCTGTGGCGGCTCTGGCTCGGCTTCTTCCGCGAGCATTTCGCCGCGATCATGTCGCTGGTGGTGCTGCTGCCGCTCGCGCTCTACATCAACTGGCGGCTGGCGATCCTGCTGTTCGTGCTATGCGTGGTGTTCACGGTGCTGACGACGCTGGTGGTGCGCAAGACCTACGGCATGCAGAGCGAGGTCGAGGCGCATTACAGCGACCTTTCCGCACGCGCCTCCGATGCGCTGGGCAATGTTGCGCTGGTGCAGAGTTTCGTGCGTATCGATGCCGAGGTGCAGGGGCTGCGCTATGTCGCCGACAAGCTGCTCGCGGTGCAGATGCCCGTATTGTCATGGTGGGCGCTGGTGACCGTGATCACCCGCGCTTCCACCACCATCACCGTGCTCGCGATCTTCACCGTCGGCATCATCCTGCACGAGCAGGCTCAGACCACCGTCGGCGAGATCGTGATGTTCGTCTCTTTCGCGACCATGCTGATCCAGAAGCTGGAACAGGTGGTCAGCTTCATCAACAGCGTGTTCATGGAAGCCCCGCGCCTGCAGGAATTCTTCGACGTGCTGGACGCGGTGCCCGCGGTGCGCGACCGGCCCGGCGCGATCGACACCGGCCGGCTCTCGGGTCTCGTCGAATTCAACGACGTCTCGTTTTCCTACGACGGCAAGCGGCCCGCGGTCGAGGACCTTTCCTTCACGGCGCTACCCGGCCAGACCATTGCGCTGGTCGGCCCGACCGGCGCCGGCAAGTCGACCGCGATCGCGCTGCTGCATCGCGCCTTCGATCCGCAGTCCGGCATCATCAAGATCGACGGCATGGACGTCCGCGCGCTGAAGCTGACCGCGCTGCGGCGGAATATCGGCGTCGTGTTCCAGGAGGCGCTGCTGTTCAACCGCTCGATCGCCGACAATTTGCGCGTCGGCAAGCCGGATGCGACGGATGAGGAAATGCGCACCGCGGCGGCGCGCGCGCAGGCGCTCGAATTCATCGAGCGCAGCGAGAAGAAATTCGAAACCCATGCCGGCGAACGCGGTCGCATGCTCTCCGGCGGCGAGCGGCAACGGCTGTCGATCGCGCGCGCGCTGCTGAAGGACCCGCCGATCCTGATCCTCGACGAGGCGACCAGCGCGCTCGATGCGGTCACAGAAGCAAAGGTAAACGCCGCTCTCGACGAAGTGATGAGGGGGCGCACGACATTCGTGATCGCGCACCGGCTTTCGACCATCCGCAATGCGACCCGCATCCTGGTGTTCGACGGCGGACGCATAATCGAAAGCGGAACTTTCGATGAACTGGTGGCGAAAGGCGGCCGTTTTGCGGAACTCGCGCGGGCCCAGTACATGGTGCAGGAAGATGCGCGGGCCTCTGTCGAGGTAAAGTAGCTCGTTGGGCACAATCTGGATTGAATTACCGTCGAAATTGCGCCTATTTCGTCCACGATTTAATTGGCCGGCCTCTGTTCTGGATCGGCAAGGCGGTATAGGTTTGCAGCCGCCGTGAGCGACGGCACCGGACACGCTTGAAACCCGAACTTTAGATATCAGGACCTCCTTTTCGAAGGCGGGTCTCAAAGGACCGGAACGCAATAGTGCATTTTCTCCGCCCGCTGCTTCGCCATCCGTCGTTGAACCTGATCCTGCTTGTTGCCGCGCTCGCGCTCGTTTCGCTGCGCGCCGTGCATGCCGAGGCGTTGCTGGTCGTCGAGGCCGATACCGGCAAGGTGCTGCAGGCCGATAACGCCACCTATCCCTGGTATCCGGCCTCGGTGACCAAGATCATGACGGCCTACGTCGCGCTGAAGGCGGTCAAGGAAGGACGGCTGTCGCTTGATACGCTGTTGACGGTCTCGCCGGTGGCGGCGTCGCAGTCGCCTTCGAAAATGGGATTCAAGCCCGGCACGCAAGTCACCGTCGAAAACGCGCTGGCGATGATGATGGTGAAGTCGGCCAACGACATGGCGGTCGTGATCGCCGAAGGCGTCGGCGGCTCGATCGACGGCTTCTCGGCGATGATGAACCAGACCGCGCAAAAGCTCGGCATGACGCAGACCAGCTACGTCAACCCGAACGGACTGCCCGCCGACGGCCAGATTACTTCCGCGCGTGATCTTGCGATTCTGGCCCGCGCCGTCATCCGCGATCTGCCCGAGTACGAATATTTCTACCACATCCCCGCGATCCGCTTCGGCCGCAGGGTGACAAACAATTTCAACCATCTGATCGGACGCTATCCCGGCGCCGACGGGTTCAAGACCGGCTTCATCTGCGCGTCCGGCTACAATCTCGTTGGATCGGCGACGCGCAACGGCAAGCGGCTGATCGCGGTCGTGCTCGGCTCGACCTCCGGCCATGCGCGCGCGGTGCGCGCCGCCCAACTGCTCGAGCGCGGCTTTGCCAGCAATGGTCTGGCATGGTTGCGGCCCTCGCTCGGCACCGTCGACAATCTGGTGCCGATCGACGCCTCACCACCGAATTTGCGCGACGAGATGTGCGGCGGAAAACGCAAGCGTCCTGCCAGCGACGAGGACGAGGATACGACGGTTGCTGCCAATAGCGCGAGTGGTGCCGGCGGCGAAAACGCCGCCGTGAGCTTCTTCACCGCCGGATTGCAGCCGCCGATGGCCAAACCGTCGGAGCTTTTGGCCGGAGGACCCGCCCCCGTCGAACCGATGGTCGTCTACACCGGCCCCAAGAAGACCGGCGCGGCCTTGATCGCCGCCGTTGCAACCGACACCGAGAAGCAGGCGACGCCGCGGCGCGGGAAGAAATCGCGGGTCGCGGCGAAGAAGCCCGATACCGCGACGCCCAAAGCGGAGGCGAAATCCGACGTTAAGCCGGCAGCCAAACCGGTTGTCGTGGTCGTGCGACACGCCAGCGCCAAGCCGGACGCCGCCGCCAAGCCCGCCGAGAAGCCCGCAGCTTCGGCCGCGAAGCCGGCCAAGCCCAAGGCCGCCGCGAAGCCCAAAAGCGAGACCAAGCCGGCTGGCTAATACCGCCGGGATGCCGCGCAATTAGGCGGTTTTCGACCCCCTCGCGCGCATCCGGCTCAAAGCCCGATGCGTCGATAGCACGCAGCCGCTTGCCATCGGCGGCGGCATTCTCAATACTGCCGAAAAACAAGGCGCCCGGCCCAACAAAAAGCGGGAACAACCAGAGGGGAAGTACCATGGAGCGGATCTGGCTCAAGCAATATCCGGCCGGCGTGCCCGCCGATATCGATGTCACCCAATATTCGTCGCTCGTCGAACTGCTCGAGGAAAGCTTTGCGAAATTCAGCGATCGCAAGGCCTTCATCTGCATGGACAAGTCGATCAGCTACCGCGACCTCGACGAGATGTCGGCAGCGCTCGGCGCCTATCTGCAGAGCAAGGGGCTGCAAAAAGGCGCCCGTGTCGCGCTGATGATGCCGAACGTGCTGCAATATCCGGTCTCGACCGCGGCCGTGCTGCGCGCCGGCTATGCGGTGGTGAACGTCAACCCGCTCTACACCCCGCGCGAACTCGAACACCAGCTCAAGGATTCCGGCGCCGAAGCGATCGTGGTGCTGGAGAATTTCGCCACCACCGTGCAGCAGGTGATCGCCAGGACCGCGGTCAAGCATGTCATCGTCGGCAGTATGGGCGACCTGCTCGGCTTCAAGGGCGTGATCGTCAATCTGGTGATCCGCCGGGTGAAGAAGATGGTGCCGGCCTGGTCGATCCCGGGCGCGGTGTCGTTCAACGACGCGCTCTCGGCCGGCCGCGGTATGAAGCTCAACAAACCAAAGCTGACACGCGAGGACGTCGCCTTCCTGCAATATACCGGCGGCACCACCGGCGTCTCCAAGGGCGCCACGCTGCTGCACCAGAACATCCTCGCCAACGTGCTGCAGAACGATGCCTGGCTGCAGCCGGCGCTGAAGAAGCCGCCGATTGTCGACCAGATGATCATCGTCTGCGCGCTGCCGCTCTATCACATCTTCGCGCTGACCGCGTGCTACCTCTTGGGCGTGCGCGCGGGCGGCACCAATCTCTTGATCCCCAACCCGCGCGACATGGCCGGATTCGTCAAGGAGCTGGCGAAATACCAGGTCAGCTTTTTCCCGGCGGTCAACACCCTCTACAATGGCCTGTTGAACACGCCAGGCTTCGACAAGCTCGATTTCTCCAAGCTGAAAATCTCCAACGGCGGCGGCATGGCGACGCAAAAGCCGGTGGCCGAGAAATGGCTGAAGACTACCGGCTGCACACTGTCGGAAGGCTATGGCCTGTCCGAGACGTCGCCGACGCTGACCTGTAACCGCGCCGACATCGAACAGTTCTCCGGTACGATCGGCCTTCCGGTGCCCTCGACCTATCTCTCGATCCGCGACGACGACGGCAAGGAAGTGCCGCTCGGCGAAGCCGGCGAGATCTGCGCCAAGGGGCCGCAGGTGATGGCCGGGTACTGGAACCGGCCGGAAGAGACCGCGAATGTGATGACGGCGGACGGCTATTTCCGTACCGGCGACATTGGCGTGATGGACGCCGACGGCTACACCAGGATCGTCGACCGCAAGAAGGACATGATCCTGGTCTCCGGCTTCAACGTCTATCCGAACGAGATCGAGGAAGTGATCGCAAGCCATCCGGGCGTGCTGGAATGCGCCGTGATCGGCGTCCAGGACGCCAAGTCGGGCGAGGCGGTCAAGGCCTTCATTGTCAAGAAGGACCCCAACCTCACGCCCGAGGAAGTCATCAAGTTCGCCGCCACGCAGCTAACCGCCTACAAGGTCCCCAAGCAGATCGAGTTCAGGACCGACCTGCCCAAGACCAATGTCGGCAAGATACTGCGCCGCGAACTGCGCGACGAGAAGAAGGCCGCGGCCTGAGCCCGACAAGGCGGAGCGAGCGTCCGATCATGACTGACGCTCGCGACACCATTCCGGCTGAAATCCTGGCGTTCTGGCGCGACGCCGGAAGCGACCGCTGGTACCGGCGCGACGATGCTTTCGACGCTAAGGTGCGCCGCCGCTATCTGGAGCTGTGGCGGAAGGCGGCGGCGGGCGAACTGTCGTCCTGGGAGGCGACCGACGACGGCGCGCTGGCGCTGACCATCGTGCTGGACCAGTTCCCCCGCAACATGTTTCGCGACGACGCCCTGACCTATTCCACCGACAGGCTGGCGCGCGAGGTGGCGGGGCGCGCCATCGACCGTGGCGTCGATACGCGCATCGAACCGGCGCTCAAGGAATTCCTGTACATCCCGTTCATGCATTCGGAGCATTTGCCCGACCAGTTGCGGTGCATCGAACTGTTCCGCGGGACAGAAAATACCGAAAATCTCGGCTATGCCGAGCAGCACGCCGATATCATCCGCCGGTTCGGGCGTTTTCCGCATCGTAACCGGATCCTGGGGCGCCCGACCACGCCCGAGGAGCAGGCCTTCCTCGACGCCGGCGGCTTTTCCGGCTGATGACAGAACAGTGAACGCACGGCACCATTGCCGTTTCCGTGGCACACAATATTGTGCCGGCCATCTGCCCGGTCTAAGAAGCACCCGCACATTGAGGGAGAATTGACGATGACGATCCAAGTTGGCGACAAGCTGCCGGAAGCCAAGTTTCGCGTGATGACGGCGGAAGGTCCGCAGGTCAAAACCACCGACGATATTTTCAAGGGCAAGAAGGTGGCGCTGTTCGCGGTACCCGGCGCCTATACCGGCACCTGCCACAAGATGCACCTGCCGAGCATTTTCCTCAACGCCTATGCCATCAAGCAAAAGGGCGTGAACTCGATCGCGATCGTCTCCGTCAACGACGCCTTCGTCATGAACGCGTGGAAGCGCGACACCGACCAGCGCGACGAGGCCACCTTCCTGGCCGACGGCAATGCCGACTTCACCAAGGCGATCGGCATGGAGCTCGACGCCTCCGGCAACGGGCTCGGCATCCGCTCCAAGCGCTATTCGATGCTGGTGGAAGACGGCGTGGTCAAGAAACTCAACCTCGAGCCGGCGCCCGGCAAGGTCGAGGTTTCCGGCGGCGATACGCTTTTGGGGCAGCTCTGAGATCGTCATTGCGAGCGAAGCGAAGCAATCCATAGTGCCGCATGCGGAGAGCTGGATTGCTTCGTCGCTTCGCTCCTCGCAATGACGGTGGCTCATAAAGACGGCTACGTCTTCAACCTTGCCATCGCCACACCATCGCGCGCCAGTTGATCGGCGCGTTCGTTTTCGTCGTGGCCGGCGTGGCCCTTGATCCAGTGCCAGCGCACTTCATGCGGTTTTAGCGCGGCGTCGAGGCGCTGCCAGAGATCGACGTTCTTGACCGGTTTCTTGTCTGATGTGCGCCAGCCGTTCCGCTTCCAGCCATGGATCCACCCCGTGATGCCCTGACGGACATATTGGCTGTCGGTGGTGAGGTCGACGACGCAGGGTTTCTTCAGCGCTTCCAGCGCCGAGATCGCCGCCATCAGCTCCATGCGGTTGTTGGTGGTGTGCGCCTCGCCGCCCTTCAATTCCTTTTCGGTGTCACCGGATTTCAGGATCGCGCCCCAGCCGCCGGGGCCGGGATTGCCCGAGCAGGCGCCGTCGGTGAACACCGTGACATGCGGCTTTGACGAGCTCACGCAGCGCATCCGGGCTGCGGCACGCCGTAATCGCGCACCGACTGGACGCTCTGGTGGAAGCGCAGCTTGCGGACATACTCCAGCGGATCCTTCGGCTTCACCAGCGCGCCCGGCGGCACGTTGAGAAAGTCCACCAGCCGCGTCAGCAGGAAGCGCAGCGCGGAGCCGCGCGCCAGCAGCGGCAGCGCATCCTGCTCGGCGTCCGACAGTTTGCGTTCGCGGCCATAGGCGCCGAGCAGCGCGCGGGCTTTTGTCACATTGAACGAATGATCGGGCTCAAAGCACCACGCGTTCAGGCAGATCGCGACGTCGAAAGCCAGAATGTCGTTGCAGGAAAACGGAAAATCGATCAGCCCCGACAGTTGGTCGCCGAGGAAGAACACGTTGTCCGGAAACAGATCGCCATGGATGACACCGAGCGGCAAGTCGGCCGGCCAGCACGATTCGAGGTGATCGAGTTCGCGGGCGATGAAATCGCGCAGGCCCGGCTGCACGCTGTCGGCGCGCGGTGCGGCCAGATCGAACAGCGGCCGCCAGCCTTCCACCGACAGCGGATTCTTGCGGACGAGCGGAAAGTCGCGCCCGGCCAGATGCATTCTGGCGAGCGCCTCGCCGACGCCGGTGCAATGCGCGGCGTTGGGCCGTCGCGGCCACATGCCTTCGAGAAAATTGATGATCGCCGCCGGCCGCCCGGCGAGCTGGCTATAGACCGCGCCTTGACGATTCCTGGCCGGCTGCGGGCAACGCACGCCGCGCTCGGCCAGATAGGCCATCAGCGACAGGAAATATGGCAAATCGTCCACCGCCACGCGCTTCTCGTAAAGCGTGAGGATGTAGGCGCCCTTGCTGGTGTGCAGCAGGAAGTTGGAATTCTCGACGCCCTCGGCGATGCCCTTGTAGGACGTCAGTTCGCCGATGTCGTAACCCTTGAGAAATTCCGCGAGGTCTTCGGCGGCAACATCCGTGTAAACCGCCATCGCAGGTCGCCTTAAGCTGCGTCGGGCCGCAGCGAACGCGGCAGCGGGAAGAATTCGTTCTCTTCCGCGGCCGAGACCGTCTCCACGTGCAAATGATAGCGCTCGGCAAACGCGCCCATGATCTCTTCGACGATCACTTCCGGCGCGGAGGCGCCCGCCGTAATGCCGAGGCTCTTGATACCCTCGAAGCGCGCCCAGTCGAGATCGCTGGCGCGCTGCGCCAGGACGGCAATGGGGCAGCCCTCGCGCTCGGCGACTTCGCGCAGGCGCTGCGAGTTCGACGAGTTCGGCGCGCCGACCACGATCAGGGCATCGACCACCGGCGCCACCTTCTTCACCGCGAGCTGGCGGTTGGTGGTGGCGTAGCAGATGTCTTCCTTGTGCGGGCCGGAGATGTTGGGAAAACGCCCCTTCAACAGCTCGACGATTTCGGCGGTGTCGTCGATCGACAGCGTCGTCTGGGTCACGAAGGCGAGGTTGTTCGGATCCTTCGGCATGAACGTCTTGGCGTCTTCGGCGGTCTCGATCAGCGTCACTGCGCCGGGCGGCAACTGGCCGAGCGTGCCGACCACTTCCGGATGATGCGAATGCCCGATCAGCAGGATCTCGCGGCCGCGCTTGAAATGGATCGCCGCCTCGCGGTGCACTTTCGTCACCAGCGGGCAGGTTGCATCGAGCGAGAAGAAATTGCGCGCGCGCGCGTCCGCGGGCACCGATTTCGGAACCCCGTGGGCGGAGAACACCACCGGTGCGTTGGTATTGTCGGGAATCTCGGCCAGTTCCTCGACGAAGATCGCGCCCTTGGTCTTCAGGCTGTCGACCACATAGCGGTTATGCACGATCTCGTGGCGGACATAGACCGGGGCGCCGTAGATGGTCAGCGCCCGTTCCACGGTGTCGATGGCCCGAACCACGCCGGCGCAGAAGCCGCGAGGGGAACAAAGCACGATTCTAAGGTCTGGTTTGGCTGTCGCCGAAAAAGAAGACATTGGGGGCTATCCCGGGACCGAATCACCCCTCGCCGGCGGGCGGGGAACGGCCAATTCGTATAAGGACTTGGGACTGCTTTCGGGCTCTGTCAAGGCACTTTAGCAGACCATTGCGCCAATCCCCCTGGAAGGCGTATATAGCGGCCTAATTCCCGTCATCACCGATGACCAAAGACTTCGCCTCCGAAAGAGGTGGGCGAGGCCCAAAGGAGATTTGCCATGAGCAATGCACCGCTGATGCCAAAGGCGACTGCCGTGTGGCTGGTTGACAATACCGCGCTGACCTTCGACCAGGTGGCCGATTTCACCAAAATGCACCCGCTGGAAGTGCGCGCCATCGCCGACGGCGACGCC
>Ga0310810_10002935_pt1 | contig 18500 bp, 14 predicted proteins | sample NCmetagenome_FD_207641 | JGI IMG/M metagenome (GOLD analysis project Ga0310810, IMG submission 207641) | Soil microbial communities from experimental microcosm in Duke University, North Carolina, United States - NC | ecosystem: Engineered > Artificial ecosystem > Soil microcosm > Unclassified ...
GCCGCCTTGGCCGCCGGAGCGGCCCCGGCAGCCGGGGCCGCGGGCTTGACCGCAGGCGCTGCGCCCGAGGCGGCCGCGGCCTTTGCCGCAGCGGCAGCCTTGGCCGCCGCCACCCTCGCCGCGATCTCTTCGGGCGTCGGCTTCGCGGGCGCGGGCTTGTCGGCCGCCGGTGTCGGAGGAGTTTCCGGCGCGTCGGGATCTTTCGGGTCCTCAGCCATCAGGAGCCTGTCCGAGTCATAGCATGGGTCGCGCGCATGGGGCTTGCGAGGTGAGATCGCGGCGCGAGGAGGAGGCGATGCGGGACATCGCCGACGACGAGCAACGACGAGCTCGCCCGCCATTGGTGATATCGGCTATTCAGCGCTGCGACACTGGCATCCAGGTGCGATGGCGCGGGCCCGAGTACACCGACTGCGGACGGATGATCCGATTGGCACGCTGTTGCTCCAGTGCGTGCGCGATCCATCCGCTCACGCGGCTAATGGCGAATGTCGGCGTAAAGAGCTCGACATCGAGTTCGAGTCCGTGCAGCAGGAGCGCCGTATAAAACTCCACGTTGGTCTGCAGCCGTCGCCCGGGCTTGTATTCCTCGAGCAAGCGAAGGGCGGTGCCTTCGACGATGCGCGCGAGTCGATACAGCGTCATGTCGCCGGCGCGAGTGAACATGCGCTCGGCTGCCGCGGCCAGGACGTCGGCACGCGGATCGCGGACCTTGTAGACGCGATGGCCGAATCCCATCAGCTTCTCACCGCGCTCGATCTTGGCGCGGAGCACCGGCTCGGCTCTCGCGGCGTCGCCGATCTCGAAGACCATGTTCAGCGCGGGCCCCGGCGCACCACCATGCAGGGGGCCTTTCAGCGCGCCAATCGCTCCAACGACCGCCGACACCAGATCGGAGCCGGTCGAGACGATCACCCGTGCGGTAAACGTGGACGCGTTGAGGCCGTGGTCGATGACCGTATTCAGATAGGTTTCGAGACCACGCACCCGCTCTGCATCGGGGACGGTCCCGCTCAACATGTAGAGGTAGTTGGCGGCGTGATCGAGGTCGGGGCGCGGCGCCAGCGGCTCACGTCCCTGTCGCATTCGCCAGTACGCAGCGACGATTGTTGGAAGCCGCGCGATGATGGCGTGCGGTGAGTCGCCCTCCAGTGAGATCGTGCCGGCGCCGATCCGCAGCGCGTCCATCGTGTCGATGCGGCGGTGGGCGCACTCCCGCAGGAGTCCCTGCGTCGACTCGGGGAGCGCGCGTGCGGCCGCGAGCGTCGCGCGAAAGCCGTCCAGCATCTGGCGCGACGGCAACTCGCCGTGCCACAGGAGCCAGGTCGTCTCTTCAAATGTGGCCTCCGCGGCGAGCTCGCCAACCGGGAACCCGCCGATGATCAATTCCCCGCGCTCGCCGTCCACATCGCTGAGCGCCGTCGTCGCCGCCACGACATCTTCGAGTCCTGCACTGATTGCCGCCATCGGTTGCCTCTGATTCGACCGTATCGCGCATGTATGATCGCGTCAACGTTGATTCGACAATCAATATGAGACGGCGTCCCTCGTGGATCTCCGCCGCCGATGCGTCAGCGCTGCTCGGCGTCAGCAGGACGACACTCTATGCCTATGTGAGCCGCGGGTTCGTTCGCTCGCAGGCGACGCCAGGGCCGTCGCGGGAGCGCCGCTATTCACGTGACGATGTGGAGCGGCTGCAGCGCCGCACGGAAGAACGGCGGAATCCGGACAAGGCCGTGGCCCACGCACTGCAATGGGGCATGCCGGTCCTCGAATCGGCGATCACGCTCATCGACGGCCAGCGGCTCTACTATCGCGGACACGATGTGTTGACGCTGGCGCGGACGCGGTCAATCGCGGAGGTCGCTTCGCTGATCTGGACGGGTCGTTTCGATGCGCCATCGGCGATACCAGCGGTCGCTGTCAGGCCCGCAGACGACGATGTGCCGTTTGCGGCACACGCGCAGTCGCTGCTCGCGTCGGCGTCAGCGCACGATGCCGCGGCGTTCGACCTCCGGTCAGCGAGTGTCGCCGCGTGCGGCTGGCGCATCCTCCATCTATTGACGGCAGCGGCGACACGGCGGAGTGCCGCGGCAGGCCGGACGCTCACGATCGATCAGCGGCTGGCGCGGGCATGGAGGGTGCAGACCCGCGGGACTGATGTCCTGCGGAGCGCGCTCATCCTGTGTGCCGACCACGAGCTCAATGTCTCGTCGTTCACGGCGCGATGCGTCGCGTCGGCCGGCGCGGATCCCTATGCCGTCGTTGTCGCCGCTCTCTCTGCGCTGACCGGTCCGAAACATGGGGGCTCTGGCGCCCGCGTGGAAGCGATGCTGCGGTCGGTTCGCAACGAACGCAACCTGCGGGCGGCCTTGGCGGCCCGCCTTCGTCGCGGCGAGCGCCTCGACGGGTTCGGGCATCCTCTGTATACCGCCGGCGATCCGCGGGCGGCGATGCTCATGGACATGCTTCGTGAGCGATACGCGGCATCGGCGGAACTACGCTTCATCGTGACATTCGAGGCGGCCGCAGCCGCGCTGATGCGTGAGAAGCCGAATGTCGACTTCGCCCTCGCTGCCCTCGCGCGCGTCCTGAGGCTACCGGCCGGCTCACCGCTCGTGGTATTCGCGATCGGCCGGACAATCGGCTGGATCGGCCACGCGATCGAGCAGTACGCCACCGATCAGTTGATTCGACCACGCGCGAAATACATCGGCGTCCCGCCATCCACCTGAGTCGGCACCCGAACCACATGCGACGTCAGCGGCGGGGGTTTGTCAAATCCAGGTCCGATCGCTCGAGCGCGTTGTCTGGCCCGCCAACCCGATACCAACGCCACGCGTGCGGGTCCATCGCCACACGATGCAGGCCATCGTTCTGGGCTTTGCTGTGATGGCCGTCGAACACTTCAACGAGCAGGCCGTCGTGGTCCGTATCCACCTTCACTTTGACTGTCTGCTTTGCGCTACTGAAGTTGTGCAGGGTCAGAAGTGAGGTCTTGCGCCAGTCGTAGCGGATGGCCAGCACCTCAGGCACGTTGGTGCGCAGCACCACGAAATTGCCCCAGCTGATCTCGGGACATTCCTTGCGCACCCGAATCATGCGCTCCGTCCAGTTCAGTAACGACTCCGGGTCGCGGCGCTGATCGGCCACGTTCAGTTTCTTGTAGCCGTACACCCCATCGCTGATGACGGGCCGGACCACCTTCTTCGCGCGCGAAAACCCGGCGTGGCGGTCGGAGGTCCACTGCATCGGCGTGCGCGCGCACTCGCGCTCGGGCAGACGCAAATCGTCGCCGATCCCGATCTCGTCGCCGTACTGCATCATTGGCGTGCCGGGTAATGAGAACAACAGGCTGAAGGCGAGTTCCAGCTTCCTCCGATCGTTGCCCAGCATCGGCGTCAGCCGTCGTCTGATGCCACGGTTGTACAACTGCATCCGTTTCTCAGGGCCAAACGCCTCGAACACTTTCTGCCGCTGATCCGGTGTGAGACGTCCGAGGTCGAGTTCGTCGTGGCTGCGCAGGAACTGCACCCACTGGGCGTTCGGCGGGCGACGTTTCGTGTCTTCGAGCGCGCGCACCAACGGATCGATGTCGCCGGTCGCGAGCGCATAGAACAGGCGCTGATTCACCGGAAAGTTGAGCATCATCTGCAGCCGGTCGCCTTCGGCGCCGAAGTACTCGAGGCTCTCGTCGGGAGGGACGTTGGCCTCGGCGAGCATGACGGCTTCCGATGAACGCCACTGCAGGAAGTCGCGCATCTCCTTCAGCAGGTTGAAGTCCATCTGATGCTCGACACCCGGGCCCTTCTTTTCGATCAGAAACGGCACGGCATCCATACGAAAGCCCGATACACCCAACTGCAGCCAGAACCCCATGATCTTCTGGATCTCGGCGCGAACGTAGGGATGCCAGGTGTTCAGATCCGGCTGATGGTTGTAGAAGCGATGGAAGTAGAACTGCTTCGCCGTGCGATCCCACGTCCAGGTCGTCGTCTGCTGACCGGGAAACACGATGCCGTCTTTGTGGTTCTTCGGGCGTATGTCTGACCACACATACCACTCGCGAAAGAAATCGTCAGGGCTGGTGCGGGCACGCTTGAACCACGGCGAATCGGTCGAGGTGTGGTTGACGACGAGATCGATGATGACGCGGACGCCAAGCGCCTCGGCGTGACGCATGAAGGCGACGAAGTCGCCCAGCGACCCGTGCTTGTCATGGACGCCGTAGAAATCAGCGACGTCATAGCCGTTGTCACGATTGGGCGAAGGATAGAACGGCTGGAGCCATACACAGGTCACCCCGAGCCCCTGCAGGTAATCGAGCCGGCGCATCAAGCCCTCGAAGTCGCCGACGCCATCTCCATTGGCGTCTTGGTACTTCTCGACATCGAGGCAGTAGATGACGGCGTTCTTGTACCACAGGTCGGAAATGGCCATGGCCTTCCGGCGTGCAAGAGGCGTGACGCAATTCCCGACGCGCAGTTACACGATTGAAAAGAAACGCGTCAGGGTCCATTTGGCGATCGCCAGCTCAGCTCGTCTTTTTGGCGAGAGCTCATCGGCGCGATTCCTGCACATCGCCGCGGCGCACCCATAACCCAAGGTAACGGGAGACCGTCTTGAGAACGACGTTTCGAACCCTGTCTGCGATAGCTCTGTCTTGGATCGTCATCGTGCTCGCCGCTGGCATCGACGAGCGCTCGCTGTTCGCGCAGTCCGCTTCTCCGGATGGCGCCGAACTGCCACCCGCAACGCGAATCGTAGACACATCGGGCGCCGTGTGGACGATCGCCAGCGATCTGCGCATCCTGCGGAACGGCGTGCAGGCCTCAACAGGTTGGGGCACGCGCATTCTCCTTTCTCAAAGCACGATCTATGTGTTCGGCACCGACTCGCAGTGGTGGCGCTGGACCGGCAGCAGTTGGGTCCGCTACGGCCCGACCAAGCCTGCGCCCACCTCGCCGTCGGGGACTCAGGTCCCACCCTCGACGCAGATCGTCGATACCGGCGGCAACGTCTGGACACTCGCCTCGGACTACCGCGTGCTCCGCAACGGCGTGCAGGCGGCAGGCGGATCAAGCAGGCAGATGCAGTGGCTGAATCAAACCCTCTACGTGTTGGGCATGGACAACGTGTGGTGGTATCAGTGGAACGGAACCGGGTGGACGCCCTACGGGAAGACCGCACCAGGAACGACGACGAGCCCGAGCCCAACCCCCGCACCTGCACCTGCACCTGCACCCGCGCCTTCGCCTTCGCCCTCGCCGTCAGGCACTCAACTTCCACCAGCGAGTCAGATTGTCGATGCTGGCGGCGCGGTCTGGACGCTCGCCAGTGATCTTCGCGTCCTGCGAAATGGCGTTCACGCCGCGGACGGCTATGCGCGTTCGATCCTCTGGCTGAATCAGACGCTCTACGTGCTCGGCCTCGAAGGAGGCTGGTGGTATCGGTGGAACGGAACTGGGTGGACGGCCTACGGCCAGACGTCACCGGCAGGAGGCTCTCCCGCTCCCCCGCCGACGGTAACGGGTGACTACTATGTTTCGCCGGGACAGAGCATCCAGTCGGTGATCGACACGGCGACCTCAGGGCAGACGATCGTCCTGCGTGCTGGTGTGCACCGCCTCCAGACGCTGCAGCCGAAGAGCGGCTTGATCATCGTCGGCGAGCAGGGCGCGATCTTGTCCGGCGCACGGCTGCTCACCTCGTTCACGTGGACAGGCTCGTACTGGACGATCGGCGGTCAGACCCAGCAAGGTTCCGTCGTCGGCCTCGGCAGCGTCTGCTCCACATCGGCTCCGCTCTGTGCCTACCCCGAGGACCTCTTCATCGACGACCGTGTCCTCGTGCCAGTCGCGAGGCTCTCAGAGGTGACCACAGGGAAGTGGTACTTCGATTACGCCAACGATCGCATCTACATGGCCGACAATCCGACCGGACACAAGGTCGAAATCGGTGTCACGCCCATCGCCTTCACCGGATATTCAGAAAACGTGACGCTGCGCGGCGTGACGATCGAGAAGTTCGCGACGCCAACGGCATACGCGGCGATCAACGGCGCGACTGTCGGGTGGACCATCGAAGACTGCGAAGTTCGCTGGAACCATTTCGCCGGTATCCGAACGGCGGACTACACGATCGCTCGGCGGAACAATGTCCACCACAACGGCGCCTTCGGATTCATCGGCGCCGGTAACGGCGCCAATGTTGACGGCAACGAGATCGCCTACAACAACACGCTCAACTACGACGCGTATTGGGGGGCCGGCGGCACGAAGTTCGTCAAGACAACCAATCTGGTGGTGCAAAACAATTTCGTCCACCACAACAACGGTCCCGGGCTATGGACCGACATCGACAACATCTACGTGCGCATCGAGCGCAACCGCGTTGAGGACAATAGCCTGAGCGGAATTTTTCACGAGGTCAGTTATCAGGCTGTTATCCGCTATAACACCGTCTCTCGAAACGGACGCTCGCAGCCTTTCCCGTATTGGGTGGATGGCGCCGGCATCCTCGTCTCCGCGTCACCCGACGTCGAGGTCTATGGCAACACGCTGACCGACAACTTCCAGGGCATCGCCGGATTGGCGCAGAATCGCGGCACCGGCGCGTATGGTCCCCTGGTGCTCAGGAACCTGTACGTGCACGACAACTCCATTTATCAACAGGCGCCGCAGCGGGCGGGTGCGGGGCGAACCGGGGTTATCGACAACGACGGAACGGCAGCGTTCTCCGCGAACAACCGGTTCGTGCGCAACAGCTATTGGCTGGGCACCAACGTGAACTACTTCATGTGGATGAACACGGAGATCAACGAAAACACATGGCGCAGTTACGGCCAGGATACGAGCGGTACGTTCACGCGGTGAGTCAATCAACGCCGTGATTTCGTGGGCTGATGAGCTTGCGCGTGAGTGGACGAGGCAGCATCGAGAATGCGCGGCGTATCATGGACCGTGAGCGTTCACATGGCAGCGCGCCACCTCGTTCCGCGAGCGATCGCGCTGCTCGTGTTCACCGGTCTCGTCAGTCTGTGCGCGGCCGCGTCGGATCAAGGTGGGACATCGGGCACACCCTCGACGAACGCCGACTCTGGCGAAGTCGTGTTGCGTCCGCAACACGATCTTCAGCAACAGCTGGAGTCGCATCCTCCGGGCACGCGGTTCAGACTGACAGCCGGGACGTATCGCCTCGCCGCTCCGCTCACACCGAAGGCGAATCAAACACTCGTGGGCGATGCGCAAGTCGTGCTGTCCGGCGCACGGCTTCTTACCGGCTTCGTTCGCGATGGAGGTGTCTGGTTCGTCGACGATCAGCCGCAAGCGGGCACCGTCATCGGCGAGGGCTCCGTCTGCCTGCCTGTTGCGCCGCGGTGTGCGCGACCTGAAGACCTCTTCTTCGACGATGTGATGCTGCGGCACGCAGCCGATCGATCGGACCTGCAACCCGGCTCGTGGTACTTCGACTACCCGAGACGCCGTATCTACATTGCCGACGATCCGGCAGGCCATCGCGTCGAAACCAGCGTGACAGGGGTCGCATTCCGCGGTTACGCCGAGCGGGTGACTCTGCGCGGGTTCGTCGTGGAGAAGTTCGCGACGCCGACCAACGAAGCCGCGGTCAACGGAGTCGGGCGCGGATGGACGATCGAGGGTCTGGAGGTGCGACTCAATCACTTCGCCGGCATCCGGACCGTGGACGCCGCCCAGGCGCGCGGCAATAACGTTCATCACAATGGCGCCCTCGGATTCATCGGCGCCGGCGACAACGTCATCGTCGAGGAGAACGAGATCGCGCACAACAACACCGCCGGCTACGATCCGTACTGGGGCGCTGGCGGAGCCAAGTGGGTGCTGACAACTCGATTGCTCGTGCGCGGCAATTACTCACACGACAACCACGGACCTGGCCTCTGGACCGACATTGACAATATCGACGTGGTGTTCGAATCGAACCGCGTCGAAGATAACGATCTCAGCGGCATCTTTCATGAGATCGGTTATCGCGCGGTCATCCGCTACAACGTCGTGAGCCGGAATGGACGCGTCAAGCCGTACCCGGGTTGGGTCGACGGCGCAGGCATTCTCGTCAACTCCTCGTCCGACGTCGAGGTGCACAACAACACGGTGACCGACAACTGGCAAGGCATTACTGCGCTCGAAGGCGATCGCGGATCCGGCAAGCGCGGCCCATGGGTCCTCGCGCGGCTGTACGTCCACGATAACGTCATCAACCAGTCAGGGCCCCCACAGCCTGGCTCCGGCCGGACCGGGATTCTGCAGGTGCAGAACAAGACGACCGCGTTTACCACGGCCGGCAATCGATTCGACCAGAACACGTACTACGTCGGCGGCATCGGACGTCCATTCGTGTGGATGAACCGTGACGTCACTGAAGACGAGTGGAGACGCTTCGGTCAGGATGTGAACGGCACGGTCGTGCACTGAGCCGGCTGTTTGTGGTCTGCAACGACGTTACGCCCGAACCGGCGAGGGCGTGATCACACGGTCGATCGCTGCGGCAATCTCGCGGGCAATTCTCGCGGGCGTCAGCGCGCTTGCGTGCGCGCGGGCGGCGCGTGCCATGCACGCCCGGTCGCATCCGGACGTATTGAGTGCCGCGTCGAGCGCCGCATGTGCGCTGCCCTGGTCGTCAGGCACGAAGGTCCAACCGGTTTTTCCGTCGATCACCAACTCCTCGACCGCCTGGCTATAGACGCTTCCGAGGATCGGGAGCCCTGCCGCCATCGCCTCGTTGACGACGACGCCCCATTCATCTTCGAGCGTGGGCAACACGAGAATCGAGGAGCGCCCGTACACGCGCGGCAACTCGTCATAGGCGACGTTCCCGAGAAACGTCACGACGAGATTCGACGGCCGCGGCACCGCGTCGAGCGCCGCACGTTGCGGGCCGTCGCCGGCGATTTGAAACTCGATCCGTCGGTGCGGGTGACGCTGCGCCCACGCCGACAGGAGCGTCAGAAACTCGAGGATGCCTTTGCGCGGAATCAGGAGTCCCGCGTAGACGAGCGAGAGTGTCTCGGCATCCGGTCTCTCGACCGGCATGGCCGAAAACGCCGCGACATCGGTCGTATATGGCACTCGCGTGACCCGCATCGGCGGGATCCCTTGTGACGTGATGTAGCGCGCACCGCTGGCGCCATTCACCAGAACGCCATCGGCCTGCCGCAACAGTGCCGGCCGCAGTTGCTCGCGCGCGAATCCCCTTCGCTGTTCGGTACGCTCGGAGAGCGTCGCCCACAGGAGCAAGCGCACGTCCCGATGCCATTGCTTATAGGCCGCCGCCAGCCAGGAACGCACGCCGAGCTCTCCAGACAGGATGACGTCAGGCTGAAACCGTCGGAGCTGCGCAATCGTGTCATACGGCACGTGGACGAAGCCGTCTTCGGGAAACCCGCCTGGGCGCTTCCATCGCTTTCGAACGGACAGACTCCGCTGCACGATCACAGGCAGGTCGGCCCACTCCGCGGGCCAGGACCGGTTGGCTTCCACGGGGGTCGAGACCAGGACCTGCAACTCCCGCACTTCTGCGCGCAGCGCACGAAACACCGACACTCTGTACGGCGGGATGAAGTTCACGAGCAACGCCACGCGGCAGTCGCGACTCGTCATCAATGGTTCCCCATCTGCGCAAGGCGCGAGCGGAGTGACCAGCGGGCGCCAGGCGAATTCGACGCGAAGAGTCGAGCGGCGCTGCGATTCAGGCGATGCGTGAGCCGGTGGTCGACGATGGCCTGGACTGCGGGATGGTGTCGCATCCGCATGGCCACACGGTCTCGAAATCGGGTGGTCCCGAGCGCGTCATCCATCAGATGGTCTATCTCCTCGTCGCTGACGTGCGACACGCAATCGTCCATGTCAGCGAGGCGGCGGCGTAGCGCCTCGCGGTTGTCCGTCTGCAGCGCAGCAAGTCCAATGCGTGTGGCGAGCTGCGCCACGCTGTGCACGTCAAAGCGGGATACGACGTGGTCGCGCAGCGTCGAGCGGCACTGATGCCAGGCCCTGCAGTCAGCGTGCATGCGACAGAGGGCATTCGGCAAACCATCGAGCGACGCCGCCACGATTCCGCCTTTCAAATGACCGACGACTTCCACCTGGCTGTTGTTGACGTGCGGCGTGCTCACCGTGACGACCGGACACTCGCACAACATCGACTCGGTCAGCACGTAACCGAAACTTTCACCGACGCGTGCCGCGTGCACGAAACAGTCGAGCGACGAATACACGGCCGCGAGCGTTCCGTCGTCATCAGTGAGTGGCAGCTCGACGATCAGGCGCTGCACGCGCCGCGGAAGTCCCTCGATATGGCAGCGTAGGGTGTCTGGCAGTCCGACGAGCAGGAGTCGAGTCTGCGGGACCAGACGCGCGAGGGATGCGAACGCCTCAAACAGAATCGGATGCCAGCTGGCCGCATTCGGTTGACCGACGCGTCCGCACACGAAATCGTCTTCGCCGATCCCGAGACGGGATCGGAGCTGGAGTCGCTGATCGTTGTCGACGCGCCGGAATGAGTCAGGGTCGACGGGATTGGGGACAACGACTCCGATCTGAGAGGCATCTCGCCAACGGAGCCATCGGCGCCACCGCCACAGGCACCACCTGCTCAGATGCATGTGCACATCGATGTAGCGACTGGCCTCTGATGTATCCACACGACCGAACACGTTGGTCTCGATGACGCGTCGGTTGGGTGTGCGCAGGCGCCGCAACATCGCGGTCTCGACCGCGGAGGCCACCCCCACTCGATGGATGTGAATCAGATCGGGATTGAACGCCTCGGCCGCGTCCAACGCACCAGGCAGATCGGCGCCACCGATGAACACCTCGATCCCGTGCTCCTCGAGACGCGCCTGGCGGAGACCGCCGTCCTGCCACGCCAGCACCGCAACATCGTGGCCAAGCCGCTGAAAGCCGAGCGAGAACGTCTCCACCGCGCGCTCGGTCCCGCCCCTGCCCAGGCTCGCGCCGATCGACAGAATGCGCATCGATCACTCCCGCGAGAAGATCTCGACACTTCCGCCGTCATAACGGCGCAGGATCTTGTGGTTGACCAGCCCAGCATCGCCGAGGAGGTCTCGGCACCGGTCTTCATCGGTGATCTGAGGATGCAACTCGATGACGAGAGTCGCCACACGCCGGAGCAGGTCGGGATACGACTCACAGAACATTTCCTCCGCACCCTCGACGTCGCATTTCAACAACGAAATCGGTCGGCTCGGTAACAGACGCTCCAGATCGACGAAGGGCACCTCGGTCCGGGAGAACGACTGGCGCGTGCGGATCGAATTCATGCCGGTCAGCGCGGAAGTGCAGATCCACGCCGACCCGGTGCGCTGTCCGACCAGTCCATGTCGTGCCACACATCGGCCGGCGATCGCCGGCTGATCGAGATGCCGCTGGAGTTGCGCATACGTGTGTGCGGCGCCCTCAACGGAGATCAACTCGAATGGCTCGCTTGCCCGCTCGCGGCACCACAGGTCAGCGAAGCGCAACGCGAAGTAGCCGACGTTCGCACCCAGATCAACAACGAGCGGTCTGGCAACAGACGCGGCGACGACGGTGTGAATCGCGCGGTCGTATTCCCCATCGACGAAGACCTCGTTGTAGACAGCCCAGTCGGACGCACTCGTAATCGACACGCGGATCCCGCAGGTCAGCGTGTGAGTGAGCTCGCGTCCCGACCAGCGCACCAGCTGCCGCGAACGTGCGCGCGCCTGCCGTATCGCGCCGAGCAGCGGCTCAGGCAATCGCCGCTTCAAAGACACTGTCATCCTTGTAACCACTGCGCGGCCAGTCGTCGTCTGATTGCCAGCGACGTGGCCGATGTGAGCACGAGGGTGATGGCAGCACCGGTGATGCCCCACAACGACATGCACACCAGCGCGGCAATCAGCGTCACCGGAACAGTAAGTGCGACGCTCGCCAGATGCAGTCGGGGACGTTGTACGGCGCTCAGCAGCATCGTGTACGTTGCGGAGGTCCCATCGAGGAGTGTGGCTGCCCCCACGATCGGAATCAGGAACGCGTACTCGGCGAACTTCTGCCCGTACGCAAGGCGCTCGAGGGGCGTATGCAGGAGCGCAAGCGCCACCTCGGACAGCACGGCACACGCCACTACCGTCGCGATGACGCGATTCGTCTTGGTCCGGAGCGAACCCAATCGACCGCGCTGGAAGTCGCGCGAGAGTGAGGGCAGCGCGAGCGCAGACACTGCCGCCACAATGTGACCGGCAGGCAGCGCAAACACCTGCATCGCCCGCAACACGCCGACGGCGCCGAGGCCGAGCAGCAACGTCGTCGCGAGTGTGAGCCCGGGAACGATCGCTGATTCGATGCAGACCGCACCAATCAGCCATCGCCCGTAGGCCCATCGCTCGATGGCCAGTTCGCGCAATGACAGCCGCTCGGTCCCAGCGTCGCGCGGTCCGAACACGCCGGCACGTGTCAGGAGAAAGATGGTTGCAGTGGCACCAGCGATTGCCAGGATCACGAAGCCGGCTGGCGCCGACAACCTGCCGCTGGCGCGCGCCGCGAGGGTCACCGTCGTCAGCGTGACAAAGTAGACGATGCCGCCGGCCAAGGCCGTCGTGGGCCTCTGCCGCACATAGACGAATCGTCGGCCCAGCCAGTACAGAAGGATCACGGGCGAGGCGACTCCCGCAGCCAGCAGTGTTCGGCCTATCGACTGGGCGGCGCCACTCGCGAACAGCGCGACTCCGACAACCGCCAGCGCACCGCCGAGGATGGCCATCACCGCCGCGTGCAGGATCAACTGTGCGCGACAGTACCTCGCAGGCTGCGTGTCGTATAACGTCGTTCGCAGTACTGTCGCGGGCTCGAGAATCACCGCATTGTGCAGTCCGGCGACGATCATGAATATCGTGAAGGCCAACACGAACGCTCCGTACTCGACGGCGGGCAGGGTGGCCGCCATCGTCACGTTCAGGACGAAATTGCCACCAGCGAACAACCCCTGCTCGGAGACAGCGGTGGTGAGACGACTGACCAATCGAATCAGCGGCGCTGCCACTGGGCGTTGATCGCCTGCGGTTCGTACCGAGGCACCAACCGGAGCGAGTGCCGAGTCGTGTGCGCGTGCGACGCTCACGCAGCCGCCCGTCTTCTCTGCAGCGCGGACTCGTACACCCGAGACAGCTGCTCGTAGTTGAGTTCGGCCGTATACGTGCGTTCGAACGTCGTGCGTGCGGCTTCGCCGAGCGCCACCCGTTTCACCCGATCATCGGCGAGCGCAAGAACCGCATCGATCAACTGAGCGACGTCGCCGGGCGGAAAATGTCGACCGGTGACGCCGTCGCGCACGATCTCGCCGATTGACCCGTGCCCGCTCGCGATGACAGGAAGACCGGCGGCGAAGGCTTCGATCAATGTCATCGGACAGTTCTCGTACACCTCCGATGGAAAGACCAGCAACGAAGCGTCTCGCATCAACTCCATCACCCGGGCTCGCGACTGCGGTCCCAGCCACTCGATGTCACCGCTGGCGCTGCGCACGAGTCCTTCCAGCGGTCCGGACCCGACGACCTTCAACGGCAGCCTGGTGCCGACGACCGCCCAGGCGCGCATCAACAGAGCAATGCCCTTCTCAGGCGACAAACGACCGACGTACAGCGCGTAGTTTCCGGCGTGTGCGCCGGCGCCAGGGTCGTCAACGAGGAAGTTGGGTTTCACAACGAGGCGCACAGATGGAATGCCGCCCGCAAGAAATCTGGAGCGCGCGAATTCACTGAGCGCGATGTAGGTGTCAACGTGTGAGGTCCAGGTTCCCGCGATCGCGTGCAGCGACAGCATCGCCGCCGTCACCCCGCTGGCCGATCGACTGTTGCGATAGCACTTGTGAGCGATGCCGGGCCACGGAAGCGACTTCGTGATGCACTCTTCGCACGTCTGCCCGTCGCGAAAACACAAGGCATTCAGGCAGACCAACCGAAAGTTGTGCAGGGTCTGCACGACCACGGCCCCTTCGGCATGTGCGGCGTAGTAACCGGCCGGCGAGATGATCGGAAAAGTGTTGTGAAAGTGAACGACGTCGGCGCGGACCTCGCGGCAACGGTCGCGAAGGTGACGGTACGACGTCCGATTCCATACCGTTGCGGCGGCGATCGCGAGCGGGTTGTGGCGTGACAGGTCGCGGTTGTCCACCGTGATCCGTTCAACGCGATGCCCGTGCGATTCGAGCAACCGCCCCTCGGCTTCGAAGACATCATCCTCGCCTCCGGGGTGCCGATAGCGGTTGTGCACGAGCACCACGGTTGGTCTGTCCACTCGAGATCTCCGTTACAGGCGAGCCGGTGCGGAGCCGTATCCACGCGCGCCGAGGCCGGCGCCGACCAACACCGCGACGGGTGTCATCACGAAGGGGTAGATGATGGCGTTATCAGTCGTGCAGGCGATCAGCAACCCGGTCAGCGCGAGCAGACCCGCGAGGTGCGTGGGCGCGATGGGATCGCGGCGCCGTTCGGATCGCTGCAGATTGCGCAGCATGACGCCGAACATCGCGACGAACGCGAGCCCGAACAATCCGAGACCGATGAACCCATGGTCGTGCCAGACGCGAAGGTAGTCGTTATGGGGATGACCGATACCTGCGATTCTGCTCGCCGCATCTATGCTCGACCCAACACCCTGCCCCACAATCGGCGCCTTCATCGCGGAGTCCGCGACTTCAGCCCAGATTCTGCTGCGCCCGGACGCATTCACCGCGATGCCGGCGATCTCGATACTGGTGTCGCCCGTGAACATCCGATCGGCGATCGGAGTCTCGTAGGCCAACACGAGGAGCACGGTCGCGGTCGCGGCCGCAATCGCAGGAGCCCTTGCCACTAACGTCCGCGCGCTTCTGCGGAACTGCAACAGGAGTGCGATCCCCATGTACAAGAGCCCTATCGCGGTGGCCATTCGCGACAGGCTCAACCCGATCGCCATGAGCCAGAGCCACGCAAAGACCATGCTGCGACGGCTGCCCGCATGGGCCTGCGCCACGTGCCAACTCAGAAGCGGCAATCCGAGGAGACCCAACGATCGCGCCCCGAGGATCCACGTGGTCTGATCGTGGGGCAAGCCTTGAAATACCAGGCACAACGCGACCAGCGTCAACGTCACTCCGTCGATCCAGCGTATCCCGCGCTCGATCGCTCTGTCGGTAGTCGAAGGCGTGCGTGCGGCCAGTGCGCCGCACAGCAGCACGATCAGTCCGAACAAGACGTAGACCGCCAGATTCTGCAGGCCCGCGATCGTATTCGGCGCCCAGAGAGCGCCAATTGCGGCCCAGAGGAGAAACCCGAAGTACGGCACGAGCACATAGACGAGACGGCGGGGATAGGTTCGGCACGCGGCCACCGCCAGCAAGGTCATCGCGACCTGAACGATGGTCAGCACGCCCATCCCGCTCACCCGTCCTGTACTGATCAGCCCCGGGACATCGCCGAACGCCGTCACCACGAGCAGGAGCACGATCACATGGTGCAAACCACTGCCCGTGCGTATACCGACGGACATCGCAGGCTCGAATGTGTCAACGCGCATGCGAGGCCGCTCCCGCGCGTTCACCCTTGACGATGATCGCGACCATCATGTTGCCGAACCCGGCGAAGACGGTGTCGAGCGTGAAATAGATCGCTCGCGCCACCATCACTCCCGCCTCACCTCGACCGGCCAACTGCGCCACGCGACGCACGATCACGTTGTGATCCCACAGGCGAATGACGCGCGTCGCCACCGCCGGCGCACGAAGGAAGCTGCGGACAACATCACGTACGAGCCGCCGGTTCCACCGAAACACGTAGTTGATGACGCCGCCGTGCGCTTCCCACCGCGTCCCGAACAGCCGTCCGACGATGCCGTCGTACGGCTCGATCACGATCGTGATCACGCGCGACAGGCGAAGCATCTCCGTCAATCCGATCGTCGGCCTGCGCAGTTCATGCAGCCCATCCTGAACGAGCACGATGTCGAAGGACTCATCTGGCAGGTCGTGGTGTTCGGCATCCTCCAGGCGTGTCTCGAGCCGAGGGTCTCGTTCACGGCAGATCTCGAGGGCATGCTGCGAAAAATCGGTCACGGTCACTGACCGGCACCCGAGATTTTTGAGATACGTTCCCTCGCCCCCCACGCCTCCACACACAACCAGGGCGGTGAGATCCTGAGGCGAACGTCGTGTGATGGCCAGCGCGTGTGTCAGCGCAATCCTGATGCGCCGATCGCGGAGGTATCGCATGAGGGGCTCTTGGGTATCGTGGAAGGCCCAATCTGCGCGCGTCGAGCGATGGTACGAGGCCTCGTACGCTTGACGCACGCTATCGAGCGATGCAGTCGCCGTCGCGTCGTGCGGAACGGTCGGCACGTGTCTCCTGCGCCTTCACCGATATCCCGGAACCGCCGTCGCCGGAGTGCGCAACGGCACTCTCGGTCTCTGTATCGTTGACGCCACCTCCAGCGTCGGGGTGAACACAAGCCGGTCCGCCTGAGCCAGGTAGTCGCGCATGACGTCCGCGAACGTGGTGCGAAGATCGAAATGCGGCTCCCATCCAAGCGCGCGTATCCGCGAGATATCGGGCGGGAGTCGATCGCCATCCTCGTATCCGACGCCATAGAACTCTTCACCGTCGATCTCCTCAACGCGCGAAGCCGGTTCCTCGCCAGTCAGTTCGCGATACAGATCGATCATCACGAACGCCAACTCGCGAATCGTCAGGTTGTTCGCCGGATTGCCGATGTTGAACACGCGGTTCCGCGTCTCGTTGGGATGATCGAGCAACGTCTGGAAGGCGTCGTTCGCGTCGTCGATGTGGAGGAAGGCGCGGTGAACGCTGCCACCATTCACTAATCGAATGGGTCCCCGTGTCAGCAGCGCGGACATGAAATGCGGGAAGACGCGCGGTCCGCCAGTCGCCCCAGCCGGCACGAGATAGTCGATGCGTGTCCCGATGAAGTTGAATGGCCGCACGATCGTGTATTCGAGATCGCCCGCCTCTCCGTAGGCGTGGAGAACGCGCTCGAGCAGCAGCTTGGCGGTCGCGTAGATCCAGCGAGACTTCGTCACCGGACCGAAGATCGAATCGGTCTCCTCTTCGCGGCACGCGGTGTCCGCTCCGGCCTTGCCGTACACCTCCGCAGACGAATACTGGATGAGACGTTTGTGGTGTTTGATGCACAACCGGGCGATGCCGAGATTGACATCGAAATTGAGCTCGAAGACCTCCAACGGCGAGCTGACATACATGCTCGGGTTGGCGTACGCGACGAGGTCGACGACCAGATCAGATTTCGCAATCAGTCGTTCGATCGCGCGATCCGGAGAGCGAATGTCGGATTGGTGAAATGTGAACCGGCGGCTCGAGATACCCGCCAGCTTCTCATCTGTGATGTCGACTCCGGTCGCGGTGTGCTCGCCGCGCGCCACGAGGTGTTCGACGAGGTGGGAGCCAATGAAGCCGCCAGCGCCCAAGAGCAGGATATGCATCACGCCCCCCCGGACACGCGTCGCCCCGCCAGCTGGAGGGCAATCTTGTAGACAAATAATGGATTGTTCACGAGGTACCTCCGCCCAAGCCGCCGCGGTTCACTCAGCAGCCGAAATGACCATTCCAAACCGCTGCGCTGCATCCAGCGCGGCGCCTGACGCTTAATCCCCGCGTGAAAGTCGAAAGCCGCTCCCACACCGATGAGCGCGGGAGCGTCGAGGCGGCCGACGTGCGCCGCCATCCAGCGCTCCTGTTTCGGCGTGCTCAACCCCACCCACACGATGTCGGGATGCGCCGCGTTGATGCGTTCGACGAGTGCGCGATCCTCGTCTTCGCTGAGCGCGCGAAACGGAGGCGAGTAGGCGCCGCATACCTGCAGCCGCGGGAATCGGGCAACAAGGCGTCGCGCGAGAAGTTCGGGAACCCCAGCGGCACCGCCGAAGAGGAAGTGTCGCCAGCCGCGCTTCTGCGATTCCGCGCAGCACGCGATCATCAGATCGGGTCCATACACACGTTCGACCTGACGCTCGCCGTAGAGATGCGCCAGCCACACCAATGGCATGCCGTCAGGCGTGACCAGTCCGGCGCCGGAATGGATCCGGCTCAGTTCCTCGTCGCGGCCGCTCTCGATGACCCCGTGCACGCCCGTCACACACACGTAGTTGCGGGTCCTCGCCCCAATCCATTCACCGATCGTGCTGACCGCGTCGGCCATCGTGATCGCGCTGATCGGCACACCAAGCACCGTGAACCGCCGAATCGCTGCGTGGTGATCACCGGGCATGGGCGTATTCGACCACCGGGCGTATGAGACCCGAGACGCTGACCTGTTGCTCGATCCACTCGTAGGTGCGCGCGAGACCGTCCTCGAGGGCTATGCGCGGCTCCCATTCGAGCACCTGCCGGAGCCGCGTGTTATCCGAATTGCGACCCCGCACACCCTGCGGACCAGGGACGTGTCGCAGCCTGACGACGATGCCGGCACATCTCGCGA
>Ga0310810_10002936_pt1 | contig 18495 bp, 21 predicted proteins | sample NCmetagenome_FD_207641 | JGI IMG/M metagenome (GOLD analysis project Ga0310810, IMG submission 207641) | Soil microbial communities from experimental microcosm in Duke University, North Carolina, United States - NC | ecosystem: Engineered > Artificial ecosystem > Soil microcosm > Unclassified ...
CCAGGTGGCGCACCGCGGCGGCGGGGTCGGCCGCGCCGAACACCGCGGTGCCGGCGACGAAGGTGTCCGCGCCGGCGCCCCAGGCGTCGGCGATGGTGTCGGTGGTGATCCCGCCGTCCACCTCGAGCGTCGCCCCCGACCGGCGGCCGTCGAGCAGGGCGCGGACCCGGCGGATCTTGTCGGTGGCGCCCGGGAGATAGGACTGGCCTCCATATCCCGGGTTGACCGACATCACGAGCACGAGGTCGAGGTCGGGCACGACCTCCTCTATCAGATCGATCGGCGTGGCGGGATTGAGCGCGAGCCCCGCCCGCATCCCGCGCTCCCGCACCGCCGCGAGCTGGCGCTGGACGTGGACCGTGGCCTCGGGGTGGAAGGTGAATACGGCCGCGCCGGCATCCGCGTATTCCGCGATGTAGCTCTCGGGTCGCTCCACCATGAGGTGCACGTCGAGCGGCCGGTCGGTGATGCGCCGGAGCGCGCGGATCATGGGCGCGCCGAAGCTGAGGTTGGGAACGAAGTGACCGTCCATCACATCGACGTGAATCCACTCCGCGCCGCCGGCCACCGCCTGCTCGACCTGCTCGCGGAGCCGTCCCAGATCGGCGCTCAGGACGCTGGGCGAGATCCGGGCGCTCACGAGCCGCCTCCCGGCGGCCCGCTGACGACCAGGTCCACGGCCGCGCCGCGCGGCCGGCCATTGCCCGGCGCGGGGCGCGTGGCGATGACCACGCCGGCCTCCGGGCCGCCCCCGCGCACCGTGTCCACCCGTCCCACCTTGACCCCGGCCGCTTCGACCACCTTCTCGGCAGTAGGAAGGGCGAACCCGATCACGTCGGGCACCGTGGCCGGCGCCGGGCCGCTGCTCGGCGCGAGCTGCACCACGGCGTTGGGAAAGACCGCCGTTCCCGGGGGCGGATCCTGCCACACCACGGCGCCGCGAGGCACCGAGGTGCTGGGCCGCTCGCCTTCGATGCGCGACCTGAACCCGGCCTTGGTGATCGCCGCCCGAGCTTCATCCATTGGCTGGCCGAGCACGCGCGGCACCGCGTGCTCGTCGCCCGAGCTCGATCCCGGCGTGATCCAGTAGGCGGAGACGACGTACCCGATCACGAACGTGAGCGCTACCAGCCCGAGGTCGCGCGCGAACCGGCCCCATGGGGCGCTGCGCAGGGAGCCGAACGTGGGCTCGGTGTGCCGGCGCATCCTCATGCGCTCGCCCTCCGGATGGCCGGGCTCATCGCCCGCCGGAGCCGGGCCGCGAAGGCGCCGTCCATGTGATGCCGCTGGGGCAGGATCATCAGGTCTCCGTCCGGCGAGGTCAGGGTGGCGGGAAACGTCTCGTTCGCCTCCCGCCTGAACTCGGGGTGACGCTCCAGGAACGCCGAGACCTGCTGCTCGTTCTCCTCAGGCTCGATCGAGCAGGTGCTGTAGAGCAACAGCCCACCCGGAGCTACCACCGTCGCGGCCCCGTCGAGCAGCCGGGCCTGTCGGCGGGCGAGGGCGCTGAGGGCGTCCGAAGTGACTCGCCATCTTGCGTCCGGGTGGCGGGCGAAGGTGCCGGTCCCGAGGCAAGGCGCGTCCATCAGCACGGCACTCACCGGCCGCACCGGCGGCCGCCGTGCGTCGGCGACGACCGGATGCTCGCGGCCGCTACCCGCGCGCCCGATGTTCTCGGCCAGGCGCGCCACCCGGGTGGGGGCCACGTCCGCCGCGATCACGCGGCCGGTGGCGCGGCCGAGCGCGATCGCCTTTCCGCCGGGGGCCGCGCAGGCGTCGTACACGATCGCGTCCGGCGGCAGATCCGCGAACCGCGCGAGCAGCGCCTGGGCGGGGTCCTGCACGATGAACGCGCCGTCCTCGAAGCCGGGCAGCTCGCGCGGGCGACGGCGGCCGGTGGTAAGTCCCGCTCCGAACGGCGCCGGCCTCACCTCGATGCCCGCCTCCCGCCAGCGGCGCGCCAGCTCCTCCTGCGACGCGCGCGCCGGCTGGAGGACCAGGCGCGGGGGCGTGTTGTTCCAGCGAAGCAGCTCGGCGGTTTCCTCGGCGCCGAAGCGCGCGAGCCAGCGCTCGACCAGCCACGGCGGGTGCGAGGCAGCCTGCGCCAGCCGGCCCGGTGCACCGGCCGTGTTGCCGCCGGCCTCGACGCCGGGCTCCGTCCCGAGCCGGCGCAATACCGCGTTCACGAACCCGCCGGCCCGCGCGCCGCCGGTGGTCTTGGCCAGGGCCACGCAGGTGTCCACGGCCGCGTGGGACGGCACCCGGTCGAGCGCCGTCAGCTGCAGCGCGCCCAGGCGAAGCACGTCCTTGAGCTCGGGCGCGACGCTGGCCCAGCCGCGGGGGACCAGCGGCGCGAGACGCTCATCGAGCGAGGTCTGGCTGCGCAGCACACCGGCGGCGAGCTCGTGCGCCAGCCGGCGATCGGGCTCGCTGAGCCGCTCGACGGCGCGGTCGAGGGCCAGATCGAAGGGCCGGCCGGCGCGGACCTGCGTCAGCACGGCGTGCGCGGCCTGCCTGGGCGCCAGGCCCTGGGCGGACATGGCCAGGCCTCACCCCGACTGCACGAGGGGAGAGTCGTCGTGCCTTCGCGGTGACGTCGCCACGACCTACTCCAGCATCCCGCGCGCGGGGCTCGACGGCATCGCGACCTCGCGCCGCGGCATCCGCCCCGCCAGATAGGCCATCCGGCCGGCCTCAACGGCTGACCCCATCGCGCGCGCCATGACCACCGGCTCGGCCGCTTCGGCGAGGGCGGTGTTCATCAGGATGCCGTCGACGCCCTGCTCCATGGTGAGGCACGCATCCGACGCAGTCCCGACGCCGGCATCCACGATGACCGGCACGCCGAGACGGCGTTTGATCGTGCGAATGCTGAACGGATTGATGAGGCCGAGCCCGCTCCCGATCGGCGACGCGAGCGGCATCACCGCGGCGCAGCCGGCCTCCTCCAGCCGGAGGGCCGTGACGAGGTCGTCGTTGGTGTAGGCCAGCACCTGAAAGCCCTCTCGGACCAGGATGCGCGCTGCCGCCAGCAGGCCATCGGTATCGGGCAACAGCGTCTCGCGATCCCCGATCACCTCCAGCTTGACGAACTCGTTGAACCCCGCCTCGCGCGCCAGACGCGCGTAGCGCACCGCTTCGTCGGCGGTGTAGCACCCGGCGGTGTTGGCGAGGAGGAAGTACCGGTCCGGGCTCAGGTGGTAGAGGATGCCCTCTTCCTTGCGCCGGTCGAGATCGACCCGCCGCACGGCCACCGTCACGATCTCCGCGCCCGAGGCGGCGATCGCGCCGACCATGTCGGCGTTGTTGCGGTACTTGCCGGTACCGACCATGAGACGCGAGCGGAAGCTGCGTCCGCCGATCGCCAGCGGCGGATCGGCGAGGGTGTCGGGGTGGACGGTCTCGGGCGTGAGTGTGCCTGCCATCATGGCTCCTGAATTCGGGAATGGCCTTCATCCCGAGCGCCGCGAGGGACCTTGCCGACCCGGCGCCGAGGCACGTACCGCGTTCGGTCGGTCGCGAGCAAGGTCCCTCGCTGCGCTCGGGATGAAGCCTGACGCCGAGAAAGATAACCCCTTCCGGTCACCCTCCCCCGACGAAATGCACCAGCTCGATGGCGTCGCCGTCCGCCACGGCCGTCTCGCCGAGGCGCGGGCGGCGGACGATCTCGCGATTGAGCTCGACCACGACCGTGCGCGGGTCGAGCCCGAGGTGTTCGAGCAGCTCGAGCAGCGTGGCGGGGCCCGGTACCCGGCGGGTCTCGCCGTTGATCGTGACCGCGATCGTGCTCATGTGTCCTCCGTCCACGGCGCCAGCAGCGCCAGGGCCGCCGCCGCCGGGTCGGAGGCCCGCCAGACCGCGGTGATCGCGGCGACTCCATACGCGCCGGCGGCCCGCACCTCGCCCGCCCGCGCCGCGTCGATGCCGCCGATCGCGATCACCGGCCGGCCCAGCGCCACGGCCGCCCGCACCAGGTTGAGGCCAGCGGCCGGCCGGTCGGGATGGGAGGCGGTCGAGTAGATGCTGCCGACCAGGAGGAAGTCGGCGCCCTCCTCCACGGCTTGCGCGGCCTCCTCGGGATCGTGCACCGAGCGTCCGATCCAGCCGGCCGGGAACACGCGCCGGGCGTCCGCGGGCGTGACATCGCTTCCCGCGAGCTGCACGCCGTGCGCCCGGAGCGCGGCCGCGATGTCCGGTCGCCCGTTCACGAACACCGACGCCTCGGGCGGCCTCGCGAGGGCGAGAAGCCGGGTCGCGGCGCGGGCCAGGGCCGCTCCGCCGGCCGCATGATCGCGGGCATGGAGCGCCACGGCCGGGCCGGCGGCCGCGATGGCCGCGGCGCGCACGCCGAAATCGTCCGCCGAGAGCACGGCGGCGTCGGTGATCGCGTGGAGCCGGGGGAGAGGTCTCACGCGAGCCGGGCCCCGACCGCGATCCCGCGGCCCCGCGCCCACTCGATCACCGGGAGGCGGGTGCGGCCGGCCGGCTGGACCTCGCGCACGGCCAGCGCGCCTTCGCCGCAGCCCACCACCAGCCGGTCACCCGCGGCAAGGACGCACCCGGGCTCGCCCTGCTCCCGGCTCGCGACGGCGCCGAAGAGCTTGAGCGGGTCCTGCTCGAGCGTGGTCCACGCTCCCGGGCTGGGATCGAACGCGCGCACCTGCCGCGCGAGCGCCGGAGCGTCCCGGCGCCAGTCGACCCGGGCGCTGTCGCGGTCGATCTTGGGCGCGAAGGTGACACCTGCCGGGTCCTGCGGCTCGGGCACCGCGAACCCGCCGGCGAGCAGCAAGAGGGTTTCCACCAGCGCGGTGGCGCCGAGCTCCGCCAGGCGCCCGGCCAGCGCTCCGGCGGTCTCCTCCGGCCCGATCGCGGTGGCGACTCGGCGGAGCACCGGGCCGCTGTCCAGTCCCTGGTCCATCTGCATGATGCTGACGCCGGTCTCGGCCTCGCCCGCCAGGATGGCGTGCTGGATCGGCGCCGCGCCCCGCCAGCGGGGCAGTAGCGAGGCGTGCACGTTGATCATGCCGAGGCGGGGAAGCGAGAGCACCTCGGGCCGGAGGATGTGGCCGTACGCGACCACGACGCCGAGGTCGGGCTCGAGGCGGCGGAGGCCGGCGAGGAACACGTCGCCCAGGGGCCGGGCAGGCTGGAGAACGGGGATGCCGGCAGTGTGCGCTTCCGTCTTGACGGGTGGCGCGACGAAGGTGCTGCGGGAGCGGCCCTGCGGCCGGTCCGGCTGCGTCACCGCCCCGACCACCTGGTACCGCTCCCGGAGCAGTGCCCTGAGCGAGGGCACCGCGAAGTCCGGGGTGCCGAAGAAGACGATCCGCATCACTCCGAGCGGGCGGACTCCGGTTGCACCTCTTTGAGGTAGCTGGTGTCGTCCTTGTGCTCGCGCCGGTACCGGGCCAGGAGAATCTGTCGCTTGACGAGGCTCAGGTGGTCGAGGAACAGTATGCCGTCGAGGTGGTCGAGCTCATGCTGAATGGCGCGCGCCTTGAGCCCGGTCGCCTCCTTGCGGTAGCGGTTGCCGTGCCGGTCGGTGGCCTCGAGCACGATCCGCTCGGGGCGGCTCACCTCGCCGTAGATCTCGGGGATGGAGAGGCAGCCTTCCTCGGCGGTGGCGCGGCCCTCGCTCTCGATGATGACGGGATCGATCATCTCGAAGCGGTCCTCGTCGGCGTCCACCACGGCCACCCGGCGGGCCACCCCCACCTGGTTGGCCGCCAACCCCACGCCGCGGGCGGCGTCCATCGTCTCGAACAGGTCGTCCACCAGCCGGCGGACTTCATCGTCCGGGGCGCCGATCTCGGCGCTCCGCTGGCGCAGCGCCGGCGAGCCCAGCAGGTGCAGGGACAACAGGCTCATGCCGCCGGCGTCCCCGGCGCCGACGGCGCCCCCGCGCCGCCGATCCGCACGATGCGCGAGCGCTCGACGATGAAGCTGGCGGTGCCGCTTTCCACCGTGACGCGGGTCTCCTTGGCCCCGTCCGACTCCACCTCGCGGATGTCACGCACCTTCCCGATGATACCGCCGCTGGTCATGACCTCGTCGCCCTTCTTCAGGTTGCTCAGCAGCTCGGCGTGCTTCTTCCGCGCCTGGCTCGACGGGCGCAGGATGAGGAAGTAGAACACCAGGCCGATCGCCACCATCTGCAGCACCAGCACGCTGAGCCCGCCGGTCCCGCCTTGCCCCTGGAACATGGATTCTCCTCACCTGCCTCGGGCGTGATAGCGCCGGAGCCACTCGCGGCTCCAGCCGTCGAACGTGCCGTCCAGGATGTGCGCCCGCGCCTGCTCGCCCAGCCGGACCAGGAAGCGGACGTTGTGCAGCGACACCAGCCGGAGCCCCAGCATGTCCTCGACCACGAAGAGATGCCGCAGGTAGCCGCGGGGATAGCTGGTGCAGGCCTCGCAATCGCATTCGGCGTCGAGCGGCTCGGTCGAGCCCTTGAGCGCGGCACCGCGCACGTTGATGCGTCCCGTGGGCAGCCAGGCGGTGCCGTGGCGGCCGTTCCGCGTGGCGGCCACGCAGTCGAACAGGTCCACCCCGCGGGCGATCCCCTCGAGCAGATCCGATGGAAAGCCGACCCCCATAAGATAACGGGGCGTGTCGCGCGGCAGGTCCGGTGCGAGCGTTTCCAGGATGCGGTGCATGACCGGCTTGGGCTCGCCGACCGAGAGGCCCCCGATGGCGATCCCGGTCCAGGGCCCCTGCGCGAGCGTGCCCTCCAGTGATCGGCGCCGGAGGTCGTCGTGCGTGCCGCCCTGGAGGATGGGCCACAGGGTTTGGCGGAAGGACGGGAAGACGGAAGGACGGAAGGACCGGCCAGGCGCTCCTGCTGGTCCTTCCGTCCTTCCGTCTTCCCGTCCTTCCGCCAGCGCGCCATGGCGCGCCTTGCACCGCTCCAACCACCGCAGCGTCCGCTCCATTCCCTCGCAGGCGAGCTCGTGCGGCGCCTGTCCGGGGACGACGTGGTCGAAGGCCATCGCGATGTCGGCGCCCAGGGCCCATTGAATCTCCATCGCGCGCTCGGGGGTGAGCTTGCGGTAGGTCCCGTCGACGTGACTCTGGAACTCGACGCCCTCCTCGTCGATCCGGCGCAGGCCTTCGAGCGAGAACACCTGGAACCCGCCCGAATCGGTGAGCATCGGCCGGGTCCAGGTGGTGAAGCGGTGCAGGCCGCCCATGTCCTGCACCACGCCTTCACCGGGGCGAAGGTGGAGGTGGTAGGTGTTACCCAGGATGATCTGCGCACCGGTGCGCGCGACGTCGCCGGCGCTGAGCCCGCGCACGACGCCGTGGGTGCCGACCGGCATGAACGCGGGCGTCGCGACGGTGCCGTGCGGCAGGGTGAGGGTGCCCGCGCGGGCGAGGCCTTCGGTCGCCTCGAGACGGAACTCGAACATCAGGAGTGACGCGACGTCATTCCGAGGGGTGACGCCACTTCATCCCGCGCGAAGCGTGGGGCCGTGCGCGCGCATGGCTCGGGCATGCTCAGGCAAGGGTCCCTCGGTCACTGCGCTCGCTCGGGATGAGGCGTGGGACAGGCGTCTGATACCGGCACGTCACCGCGGCGCGACGCCCGCCGCCGCGAGTACCCGGTCGATCTGACGGCGGTGCACCAGGTCGTGCGCGCCCATCATGCGGATCAGCAGGTCGAGGCTCTCGGGTCCCCGCTCGCTGTGTAGCCCCACGCGCGCCCGCTGCGCGGGCGTGAGCGAGCGCCAGAGGCGCAGGTTGGCCGTCCGCACGCCGCGCAGCTGCCCCAGCGTGACGCCGAGATCGGCGTGGGCGTAGTCCAGCTTGCTCGCCCACGCGTCCTGGTCGTAGCCCTGGATCGCCGGGCGGTCCTCGGTGAGGACCTGCCGGGTACGCCATGCGTACACCACCTCCGTGTCGGCCAGGTGCTGAATGACCTGGATGGCGGACCACTTGCCGGGCGCCTCCGGCCGCCGCAGGGCCGTGTCGTGCAGGCCCGCGGTGCGCCGCTCGAGCCAGGGGAGCTGCTCCGCCGCGACCTCGAGCGGGTCGCGGTCGCCGAGCAAGTCGAGCAGCGCCCGGACGTAGCCGGCCGCGGCGGTCGCCGCGTTGCCGGCGGGATTGGCGAAGGTCATCGCGGCCTCCCGGTCAGAGGATTACCATCGCGTCGCCGTAGGAATAGAACCGGTACCGCCGGCCCACGGCGTGGGCATACGCCGCCATCGTCAGGTCGTAGCCCGCGAAGGCGCTCACCAGCATCAGCAGGGTGGACCGCGGCAGGTGGAAGTTGGTGAGCAGCCGGTCCACCACCCGGAACGGGTACCCCGGCGTGATCATCAGGCGGGTGTCGCCCTCACCGGCCCGCACCGTGCCGTCCGGCTGCGCAGCGCTCTCGAGCGCGCGTACCACGGTGGTCCCGACGGCCCACACCCGGCCGCCCCGCTCGCGCACGATCTCGACCAGCCCCGCCAGGCGCGCGGGGATCTCGTAGTGCTCCGGATGCATCGCGTGGTGCCGGGGATCGTCCGTCTCCACCGGCTTGAAGGTGCCCGGTCCGACCTGCAGGTCCAGGCCGGACACGATCACGCCCTTCGCGGAGAGCGTATCGAGCAGCGCCGTGGTGAAGTGGAGCCCCGCCGTCGGCGCGGCGACGCTGCCGTCCAGGTGGGCGTACACCGTCTGGTACCGCTCGGTGTCGGCCGCGCTCGGGTCGCGGGTGATGTAGGGCGGGAGCGGCAGCCGGCCGTAGCGGGCGATGGCCTCCTCGGCCGACGCCCCGACGAAGCGCACGCGGCGAAGCCCGTCGCTCAGCACCTCGATCGTCTCGACGGCCACGCCGTCGTCCAGCGCGACCCGCTTGCCCGGCTGCAGCGCGCTGCCGGGCCTGCCCATCGCGATCCAGCTGCCGTCGGCCGCCGGATGAATGAGCAGCACCTCCGCGGGCGAGCCGGAGGTGCGTGCGCCGAGCAGACGGGCGTGACGCACCCGTGTGGTGTTGAGCACCAGCAGGTCACCGGCGGGAATGAGCGAGGCGAGCTGCGAGAACCACGAGTCCACCAGTATGCCGCCCGGCACCGCGCGGCTGTCGCCGGGCAGCATGGCGGGCTGCCGGAAGGTGTCGATGGCCCGCCGGCCGGCGCCCTTGCCGGGGCGGTCGGCGGCTCGGCGGTCGGAGCCCGCGACCCGGCGGTCGGCCCGGAGCACCATGAGCAGGCGGCTCGCCGACCGCTCCGGCAGGGGCTCCTGGGCGATGAGCTCCCGCGGAAGCTGGTAGTCGAAGTCGGCGGTGAGGCGGGTGTCAGCCGTCAAAGATGGATGCCTGGGTGGCGGGCGGCGGCGTGAGCCCGAAGCGGCGGTAGGCCAGCGCGGTGGCGCAGCGGCCCCGGGGCGTGCGATCGAGGAAGCCCTGCTGGATCAGGAACGGCTCGTACACGTCCTCGAGCGTGCCGGCATCCTCGCCGACCGCCACGGCCACCGTGCCGAGTCCCACCGGCCCGCCGCCGAACTTCTCGATGATGGTGGTGAGGATGCGCGCGTCCATGTCGTCGAGGCCGAACTCGTCCACGTTGAGGCGCGCGAGCGCCGCGCCGGCGACGGCCACCGTGATGTGGCCGTCGGCCTTGACCTGCGCGTAGTCGCGAACCCGGCGCAGCAGGCGGTTGGCCACCCGCGGCGTGCCCCGGCTCCGGCGGGCGATCTCGGCGGCGCCGGGCTCGTCGATCGGCACCTGGAGAATGGAGGCCGAACGGATGACGATCTGCTGCAGCTCGTCCGCGGGATAGAACCCCAGCCGCTCCACCAGCCCGAACCGCGCGCGCATGGGCGGCGTGAGCAGCCCGAATCGGGTGGTGGCCCCGATCAGGGTGAAGCGCTCGAGCGTCATCGGGATGGTCTGCGCGTTCGGCCCTTCGGCGATGCGCACGTCCACCCGGAAGTCCTCCATGGCCGGATAGAGAAACTCCTCGAGCGCCGGCTTCATCCGGTGGATCTCGTCGATGAACAGCATGTCACCCGGGCCGAGCGACGTGAGCAGCCCGACCAGATCGCCGGGCTTCTCGAGCACCGGGCCCGAGGAGGTGCGCAGCTGCACGCCCATCTCGCGCGCCATCAGCATCGCCAGGGTCGTCTTGCCGAGCCCGGGCGGCCCGAAGAACAGAGTATGGTCGAGGGTCTCGCGCCGGCCCTTGGCGGCGTCGATCGCGATCTGCAGGGAGCTCTTCACCTGCGCCTGGCCGATGAACTCATCGAGCCGGGAGGGGCGAAGCGCCGCGTCGGCGCCGGTCTCCTCGGGGAGGGCTTCGGGTGTGGTGACCTGCAGTTTCGTCATTCCTCAGCCTGCTTCTGTCGTTGTCCAGAGATGGTCTCCACCACCACGGAAACACGGAGGGCACGGCGATTTCACGGAGGGCTGCTGGTGGTGAACGGCAGACCCGCATATTTCGGCTTTCTCCGTGAGTCCTCCGTGCTCCGTGTTACCGTGGTAAGGACCATGCCGACCTGCCCGCGTGCCCACGCGCTCAGCCATCAAGCCGCGCATTCCATCGCACCGGTCGCTCGGCGGGCGTCACGATGTGCCAGGTACGACAGTGATTGCACCGGTCCCGGGCGCTGGTGGCGTCGGCGGGCACCAGCTTGCGGTTGGTGGTGCCGCAGCGGGTGCAGTTCCATTCGGCGGTCATGGCGGGCACGCTCATCACGTCAGCGCCCTCCTCGGGCGGTGGCGAGGCGCTGGAGCGCCCGCCGGATCAGTTGCGAGGGTTCCGACGGAGCCCCCTCAGCCAGGACGGCGCGGACCGCCTCGTCCGCCGCGCCCGGCCCGTATCCCAGCCCCACGAGCGCCTGAACGGCCTCGTCCGAGCCCGGCGCGCGGGTGGCGGGAGTGTGCAGCGAGACGTCGCCGAACTTGTCCTGCAGCTCGAGCACCAGCCGCTCCGCTTTCTTCCGGCCCACCCCGTTGACCGTGCTGAGCACGGCCAGGTCGCGCGCCAGGATGCTCCGCACGGTGCGCTCGGGGCCCAGCGCCGAGAGCATGGCGAGCGCTAGCTTGGGCCCGAATCCGCTCGCGTCCAGGAGACGCTGAAATACCATCCGCTCCACCGGGCGGTCGAACCCGAACAGCGCCCAGCCGTCTTCCCTGACCACCAGCTCGGTGAACAGGCTGACACGCGCGCCCGCGGCCGGCAACCGCTCGGCCACGCCGGCCGGGATCGTGAGCGCGTACCCCACGCCGCCGTCGGTCTCGACCACGATCGTGTCGCCCGCGCGCTCCGCCAGCACGCCGCTCACCCGGGCGATCACCGCTCGCCCGTGACCTGGCGGAACAACGCCGTGCGCCGGGTGGCGATGAGCAGGTGCGCCAAGGCCACCGCCACGCCATCGGCGGCATCGGCGGGCTGGGGCGGCGTGCGGAGCCGGAGCAGCTGAGCGACCATGTAGGCCACCTGGGGCTTGAGCGCGGCCCCGCGTCCCACCACCGTCTTCTTCACCTGTGCCGGCGAGTACTCCGCGATGTCCACCCCGGCCTGTTCGGCGGCGAGCAGGATCACCCCTCGCGCGTGGCTCAGCACCACCGTCGTGCGCACATTCTTCGCGTAAAACGCGCTCTCCACGGCGACCGCGTCCGGCGCGTGCCGCGAGACCAGCGCCGTGGTGCCGTCGTAGATCACGCGAAGGCGGGCCGGCAGGGGATCGCGGGCCGCGGTCGTGAGGGTGCCGCATTCGAGCAGCCGCGGATGGGTCCCGCTTCCGCTCTCGACGACGCCGTACCCGAGGATGGCCGTCCCGGGGTCGATGCCCAGCACCCTCACGGGCGAGCGCTCAGGCCTGCGCCTCGGCCAGCTGCGCGGCGTCGATGTCGAAGTTCGAGGAGACCCGCGAGACGTCGTCCAGCTCTTCGAGCACCTCCATCAGCTTGAGGATTCGCTCGGCGTCCGCGCCTTCGACCTTGACCGTGTTCTTGGGCACCATGGTGAGCTCGGCCGATTCGATCGCGAAGCCGTTCGCCTTGAGCGTCTCCTGCACTGCGTGGAACGTCGCCGGCGCGGTGGTCACCAGGTACTGCTCGCCCTCGCGCGCGAAGTCCTCGGCGCCGGCGTCGAGCGCGGCCTCGAGCGTGGCGTCTTCGTCGGACTTGCTCGCCTCGAGGTAGATCTGACCCTTGCGGTCGAACATCCAGGCCACCGAATTGGTGGCGCCCAGGTTCCCGCCGTTCCGGCTGAACGCGTGCCGGATCTCGGCCACCGTGCGGTTCGGGTTGTCGGTCGTGGCCTCGATAATGATGGCGGCGCCGCCGGGTCCATAGCCTTCGTAGGTCAGCTCCTGGTAGGACTCGCCCTCGAGCTCGCCGGTGCCCTTCTTGATGGCGCGCTCGATGTTCTCCTTCGGCATGTTCACCGCTCGCGCGTCGTCCACCGCCAGCCGAAGCCGCGGGTTGCCGCCGGGGTCGCCGCCGCCGGCGCGGGCGGCGACGGTGATCTCACGGATGATCTTGGTCCAGGCGGAGGCTCGGCGGGAATCGGTGACGGCTTTCTTCCGCTTGATCTGCTTCCATTTGCTGTGGCCGGCCATGGCCAACTCCTTGAAGCGGGCGAGGTTGATGGGCGGAAACATAAGCGCGACAGCCGGTTGCGGCAAACCGCCGGCCCTTGACCGAGGCCGAACCAGCCGCTAGTCTCCCCGGCCTATGATCGCCTCGAAAATTGGCGTGCTCCTGCTTTGCGTCGGTCTGGCCGCGTGCGGTGACAAGGCGCCCAAGACCGCCAGCATGCACGACGCGCTGCCGTTCATGCCGCTGCCCCCGCAAGCGACCTTCGTGGACCGGAGCGGCGGGCCTGACGCCCTGCAGATCACGCTCCGCTCGCCCGCGAAGGTCGACTACATCACGGCCTACTACCGCTCGGTACTGCAGAATGGCGGCTGGCACCTGGTGAGCGACCGGAAGGACCAGGACGGTGCCACCGTGCTGTTCGCCGAGAAGACGGGACCGCCGCTCTGGATCCGGGTTCAGCCGGCCGAGGACGGGAACGGCACGCTGGTGCAGATCTCGGGTGCGGTCGTGAAGCAGAAAGACAGCGGGGCGGTCAAGCCGCCGACACGGAAGGACAGCGCGGCGGCCACGCCGGCGTCCTAGCGCCCCGAGCGGGCCGAGACCGTGGCAAGGGGGCAGGCGCACCACGCGCCTGCCCCTTTGCGTATCCCCCGGAGCGACCGCCGGTCTACCCCGGATCGAGCATGTCCTCGAACCGGAGCATGCGGGGATGGAAGTACAGGTCCACGAACCCGGTCGGTCCGTTGCGGTTCTTGGCGACGATCAGCTCGGTCGCGCCCTCCACGCCGTGGCCGGGCCGGTACATCTCCTCGCGATAGAGGGACAGCACGAGGTCGGCGCTCTGCTTGATCGCGCCGAGCGCGCCCAGATCGTCGAGGGTCGGGCGCGGATCGGGGCGGTCGCGCCGGAGGCCCGGCAGCTGCGCCAGCGCGAGCACCGCCAGGTTGCGCTCGACCGCCAGGGCCTTGAGTGCCCGCACGGCCAGGACCACCCGCTCGGCCAGCCGGGGGGTCGGACGCGGAGCCGGCGCGAGCTGCAGCGAGTCCACGACCAGCAGCGAGCGCCCGGGCACCTGGTCGAGCGACTCGGTGACCTCTTCGAAGCGCTCGCCCGCGAGCGGGCGCAGCAGCAGCGGGACGTCGCGCAGGCGGACCGCCGCGGCGCCCACCGATGCCCGGCCGGCCGCATCGAGGCGCCCCTGCCGGAGGTCGTCGATCGCCGCGCGCCCCTCGATGGCCAGCGCGCGCTCGAGCACCCGTTCGGGGCCCATCTCTCCCGAGAGAACCAGCGTGGGGACACCGGCGATGGCGGACCGGAGCGCGATGGCGAGACCGAGGGCCGATTTGCCGCTCCCGACATCGCCGCCCAGGACGATCAGGTCCTGGCGGCGAAACCCGCCGCCCAGCATCCGGTCGAGCGACTGAAAGCCGCTCGGCACCGTGTCGGGCGCCATGCCGCCGGGGGTGACCCCGTCGATCCGCTCGACCAGCGCTTCCAGCGGGCCTCCCTGCGTCGGCCGCATCTAGCGCTCGGCCCTGACCGCAGCCCGGGCGGCGCGGGCCGCCTGGGCCAGCGCCTCGCCGGCCTCGGCGCCGCCGGCCTCGCGCGCCGGCGCCACCAGCTGGCTCAGCACCTGGGCCGTGGTCTCGGGGCGCGCGTCCTTGAGCTGGCTGATGGCTGCGACCAGCGCACGCCGCAGCGGCGGGGGCATGGTGAGGCTCGAGAGCCGGTGCTCGAGGGCCTGCAGCCGACGCCGGTGCGCCCGTTCGGCGGGCGGGGGATCCCGCAGCAGGTCCTGCGCGACGCGGACCGTGAGCCACAGCGCGAAGATCCCTTCCCGGCGGGGCCCGCGCGCGGTCTGCGGCAGCACGCCGAGGAGCGCGGTGGCGGCAGGATCCCAGCCGCTCACGTCGCCAGCGTCCGGGACAGGGTCGCGAACACCATATCGGGCTGGATTTCCCGCATGCACAGGTGGTGCTGCAGCGGACAGGCATCGCTGCCATGGCGGCTGCACGGCCGGCACTCGAGGTTGCGCTCGACCACGCTGGCGTGAGCGTTGTAGGGAAAGAAGCCGAACTGCCGCACCGTGGGCCCGAACATGGCGACGACCGGGATGCCGACGCCGGTGGCCATGTGCATGACGCCGGTGTCGCCGCAGATGAGCGCCGCGGCGCGCTTGAGCACCGCCCCCGTCTCCTGCAGGCTCAAGTCGCCGGCCGCGCTCGCCACGTGGGTGCCGCCCCGCGCCGCGATCTCGGCGCCCATCGCCGAGTCCCCGGGGCCGCCGAGAGCGACGACGTCCGCCCCGGTGTTCGCGATCTGGCGCACCAGCTTGATCCAGTGCTGGACCGGCCACCGCTTGGTGGCGTGCGTGGCGCCCGGCGCGATGGCGACGAGCGGCCGCTTGGTCCCCACCCCCGCCCGCGCCAGCCACGCGGCGGTCTTGTCCTCGGCGCTGGGATTGATGAAGAACTCGGGTGGCCCGCCGTCGACCTCGAGGTTCAGGTCGCTGGCCGCCTCGAAGTAGCGCTCGGGGACCGGCACGTGCTCGTGGTAGCCGTTGTGCTTGAACCGGATGAGCAGCTCGCGCGCGACACGGCGGTGGGAGAAGCCGTACCAGGGGCCCCGGGCCATGAGTCGGAGCGGGACGGTTCGGAGCCCGCCCTGCAGGTCGAGCATATGGGTGTATTTGACCGTGCGGACCTGGGACGCGATCCCACGCACGGTGTCCTGAGGGGCGATGCCGAACACCTCGGTGACGTTCGGGTTGTCGCTCACGAGCGACACGTACTGTCGCTTGGTCAGGAACGTCACCCGCGCCCCGGGCCACTTGGTGCGGATGGCCCGCAGCAGCGGCGTCGTGAGCAGGATGTCGCCGATCGAGCCGAACCGAACTACCAGGATGTCGGGGGAGAGAAAGATGTTGTACGGCACGGGGTGAATGTACGACGGAAGGACGGAAGGACGGAAGGACGGAAGGACGGAAGGACCAGCCGGCTACCCACGCCGGTCCTTCCGTCCTTCCGCCCTCCAACCTTCCGTCCTCTCTTGTCCTTCCGTCTTTCCGTCCTACCGTCCTGTATATTCCCCCCATGCCCCGTCCCAAGAGCATTCTCTGGGTGGACGACGAGGTCGAAAGCCTCACGTCTCTCGTCCTGTTTCTGGAAGAACAGGGCTTCGCCGTCGAGACCACGCCCCATGGCGACGATGCCCTGGTCCTGCTCCAGCGCCAGCCCTACGGCGTCGTGCTGCTGGACGAGCACATGCCGGGCCGGCGCGGGCTGGAGCTGTTCCGCGCCATCCGGGCCATCGACCACGGCATGCCGGTCGTGATGGTGACCAAGAGCGAGGAGACCGAGACCCTCAAGGACGCGATCGGGGCCGACATCTCGGATTACCTCATCAAGCCGGTCAATCCGCGCCAGATCCTGTCGGTGGTCACCCGCCTGCTGGACGGCGACCGGATCCGCCAGCAGCGCCTGTCGCGCGACTTCGCCACCCGGTTCCGCGAGCTCGAGGCGCGCCGGGGTGGCCCGCTGGCCTGGCGCGAGTGGGTCGAGCTCGTGGCCGAGCTGGCGGAATGGGAGGTGCGCCTGGGCCAGGCGGACGAGCCCGGCCTGCAGGACGCGCTGCGGACCTTGCAGGAGAGCCTGCGGCAGGACTTCGCCCGCTTCCTGCAGCGCAACTACGCCCGCTGGCTGCACGACGGTGACAGCGACCGCCCGCCACTGTCGGTGGACATCGGCGCCGAGTTCCTCCGGCCGGTGCTGGACATGCACAGGAAGGCACTGCTGGTGGTAGTGGACTGTCTCCGGCTGGATCAATGGGCCATGATCCGCCCGCTCATCAGCGCGCGGTTCGACATCGAGACCGCGCACTACTTCTCCATCCTCCCGACCGCGACGCCGTTCGCGCGGAACGCGATCTTCAGCGGGCTGTTCCCGGCGGAGATCAAGTCCCGCTACCCCCAGTGGTGGACCGACAACGAGGAGTCCAGCCTCAACGCGCACGAGGCCGAGCTGCTGACCGAGCAGCTCAAGGAGCTGACCGGGCGCAACGTGCCGGTGCACTACGAGAAGGTGTTCACTGCCGCCGATGGCGACGGCCTGCTGAGACGGCTGCCCGCCCACCTGGCGCAGGACGGGGTGACCGCCCTGGTGTTCAACTTCATCGACCAGCTGACCCACGGCCGAACCGAGAACTCCACTCTGTACGAGGTGGCGCGGGACACGTCCGCGCTGCGCAACCTGACCCGTACCTGGTTCGAGCGCTCCCCGCTGTGGGACGCGCTGCGCGAGGCGGAGCGGCGGGGCGTGCCGGTGCTGCTCACCACCGACCACGGATCGATCCACTGCCACACGCCGGCCACGGTGTACGCCAAGCGGGACACCACCTCGAACCTGCGCTACAAGTTCGGCGACGACCTCAGGGCGCAGGAGCCGGACGCGGCGCTGGTGGTGGATGACCTGCCGAGCTTCGGGCTGCCGTCGCGGGGCCCGGGAACCCGCCTGCTGCTGGCCACGGGCGACCGGTTCTTCGTCTACCCGACCAAGCTGCGCGAGTACCAGGCACGCTACCGCGGGGCCTTCCTCCATGGCGGCGTCTCGCCCGAGGAGGTGATCCTGCCGATCGCTCTGCTCACCCCCCGCCACGGATAGCGGTGGGCACCGAGCTGCGTCTGCTCCGGCTGGTCCGCCCGTACCGCGGGCAGCTGGCGCTCGGCCTCCTCACCACGTTCCTCGCGTCGTTGCTCGACGGCTTCACGCTCGTCATCCTGCTCCCGCTGCTCAAGCACCTGTTCGGCACCACCGGTGCGCTCCGGGCCGGGTCCTCCCAGCTCGAAACCCTCGTGACCCGGTTGACCGATCCGCTCGTCGCCGGCCTCTCGCCGGGCCCGGCGGCGGGGCGCCTGGTGGTGCTGCTTGCAGTCGGGCTGCTGGTCAAGAACGCCCTGAGCTACGCGTCGAGCCAGATCTCGGTCGGGGTGCAGGAAGGCCTGGTACGCGACCTCCGCACGCGCATCTTCGACCACCTGCTCACGCTTGACCTGGGCTACTTCCAGCGGACCCGGGCCGGCGCCCTCATCTCTGGGATCATCACCGAGGTGGACCAGACCAAGACGGTGATCACCGCGTCGCTGCTGTCGCTGTTCCAGAACCTGGTGGTGGTAGCGACCACCCTGGTGGTCCTGAGCCAGATCTCCCTTCGGCTGACCGTGCTGACGCTGGCGTGCGTACCGGCGATGGTGTACCTGCTCCAGACCCTGCTCAAGCGCCTGCGGCGGCACTCCCGCGCCCGGGCCCGGGAGCGGGGTGAGGTCACGGCCACGCTCACCGAGCGGATCGGCGCGGTCCGGCTCATCCGGGCGTACGGGGAAGAGGCGCGCGAGAGCGACCGCTTCGCCTCCCAGGCGACCCGCTACCGGAAGCAGGTGATCCGGACCCAGCGCTATTCTTCGCTGACCAGCCCGCTCACCGAGGTGTTCTCCGGCTTCCTGGTGATCCTGATCATCTGGGCCGGTACCCGCCCGGCTCTGATCGGGCTGGGTGCCCCGCTCGCGCCCGAGGCGATCATCGTCTTCCTGATGGCGGCCTTGAAGTTGACCTCCCCGCTCAAGACCATCAGCTCGTATCCCGCCGTCATGGCCGTCACGCTCGCGAGCGCCGAGCGGGTGTTCGAGATCCTCGACGAGCCCAGCGTTGAGCTGGACCGGCCGGGGGAAGGCGAGGCGCGGTTCGAGCGGGAGATCCTGTTCGACCGGGTCTCGTTCCGCTACGGCCGCGGCGACCTGGTGCTGAGCGAGGTGTCGCTCGCGCTCCCCAAGGGCAAGATGGTGGCCCTGGTGGGACCGAGCGGGGCGGGGAAGACGACGCTGGCCGACCTGCTGCCCCGGTTCCACGATCCGACCGAGGGCGCGATCACGATGGACGGCGTGCCGCTCACCCGCCTCACCCGACGGTCGGTGC
>Ga0310810_10002937_pt1 | contig 18492 bp, 14 predicted proteins | sample NCmetagenome_FD_207641 | JGI IMG/M metagenome (GOLD analysis project Ga0310810, IMG submission 207641) | Soil microbial communities from experimental microcosm in Duke University, North Carolina, United States - NC | ecosystem: Engineered > Artificial ecosystem > Soil microcosm > Unclassified ...
AAAGAATTAATTAGTTCATACTAACGAAGATAACTTCTCAGCATCCACGCCATCTTTTCGTGTTGCCTGAGGAGCCCGGTAACAAAATCACTGCTTCCAATATCTTTATACTTTTCATCAAAGTCTTTGATAAGTTTCCTCAGTTTCATGATCATCGTTTCATGATCGGCTTCCAGGTTCTGTATTTGTTGTTCCTGGCCAGTGGGGGCTTCCGGTTCATCAAGCGTCGCCAACTTCACGATTTCCTTTAAACGGCCTTCAGCAAAATGCCCAATAGTGCGTATCCTTTCGGCTATCTCGTCAATTGATTCCGCAAGCATGTTGTACTGGGTTTCGTAAAGCTTATGAAATTCCATAAAACTTTGGCCCTCGATACTCCAGTGATAATTGCGTGTCTTATTGTAAAGAATATGTTCGTCCGCGAGCAGCTGGTTAAGAGCCATGGCAACTGCCTGGCGGTTTTTATCCGAAATACCGATGTTAACCTTCATAAAGGAGATTTTTTGCCGGCAAAGATATGCCGGAAGGCTTAAATCAAAAGAGTTGCCAGCTCCATCAATTCTTTTTGCTTGTATTTTTCTTTATCCCCGTCAAAGCATTTGCTAAACTCTTCGAGCAACTGAACAATAACCTGCTTGTTCATGCGGGGTTTGAAATAGGAGTTTGAGGGAGGAACAGAAATTCTCTTAAAATAACTTTCAACATCCTGGTGCGTGAATACCTGGCCGGAGGCCGGATCTATAAAGAATTCGATCTTATGATATGGGTCAGGAAGGTTTTCTTCAGAATACCCAGGTTTGAAATACGCGATTACAAATTGTTTCGGAAGATTGATCGCCCTCACAGGTATGTCGAGCAATTCACAAAGCACCAGGTATAAAATACCATTGCTGATCTGGTTGCCCCGTTTTGCCTGGAGGGTCTTGTGCAACAAAAACTCATTAGGTTCTGTGTAATTTGTTTCACCTCCCTTCAATCCATAGTAACTGTAGAGAATGCTGGTTACAATATTAATTTGTTCAAGCGGTGTGAGGTAATTATTCAGCTCAAGCCAGATATTTCTCCGGATTTTTTCTATTTCAACCAACACGGGGCTAGTAGAAAGATCAGGGTATTGAAATTTGGCAACAAGCAGAGATCCCAGCATCAGGTCATGATGGCCGGAAATACTCCATTGTCGAAAATCTTCCGCAAGGTCCCTGTAATGCAAACGGTGAATAAGCAGCTCAATTCGCTCTTGCGTGTGTTCTTCCGGTGTCGTTTCCCAAAGATGTTCCAGGTTGGCAATAATAGGTTTTCCATAATCAACGATCTTCTCAGAAACGGCTTCAAAGACATCCTGGTCCGGATCATCAATTAAGGTCAGTAATGCTACTATCTCTTTGTTTGTTTCCATTGCCTTTATACCCGCACAAGGTCAATATTGCCAATCAAAAGAAATTAGCAAACTTTTCCACAGGTGGGGATTAAGGTTTAATCTTTAAAAATCTTTTTTCGTTTCACATACAAAATTAGCAAGACATTTTTTCAATGTCAAGCTTTAAAACGGCTGAATTAAAAGTCTTAGTATTTAATAAACCACAAATGGTGCCGAACGCGTGTGAGCTTATTTCGTTTCGCAGATCATCTTAAAAAATTAAAAGGAGTAAGAATGGGACATATGATCGATAACTGGCAACGTATTACCATTGAAATCAAAGAAAGCATTATTTTCCCATGAAGATCCGATACCCCACCCATCGTTCAGTCGGGAAGTGATCCATGCGGGTTCCCAGTACATGATACCGGTTCCACCGCCGCTAATGATGGCCTGTGTGAGGTCCTGCATATAACGATACTGATCCTGCTTTGAAACTTCATAACCAGGAGCTTTATCGGCCGCCGAAATGATATTGGTGTATTTGTCTGCATTATCGCCCGTCCATGGATACGCGGTTTCTACTACCATTACCTGCTTTCCGTATGCAGATTTAAATGCCCTGATCTTATTTTTAATTTCCGCCATCGTTGTGACTGTTGACCATTTTGGATAATGGGACAGGCCCAAAATATCAAAATCAGTAACCCCACTGCCGGTTATGCCATCTGCCCAATTTGCTGCGTTTTGCAATTGCGCCACGTGCAGGATAATCTTAGGTTTGACAGACGAGCTGTTTGAAAAATCTCTTACAGCGCGAATACCACTATTTAATAATGCTGCAAAATTTACCCAGTTATTATTTTCAACCCTGCCAACCGGCCAAAGCATGCCATTGTTTGTTTCATTGCCAACCTGGACCATTTCGGGAACAAGGTTTTTGCTTTTCAAATACTGCAATACTGCCATCGTGTAATTGTAAACCGAATCTTTCAAAATGTCCAATGAAAGGTTTTTCCATGCTGCAGGTGTTTCCTGGTGTGCAGGGTCTGCCCAACGATCGGAATAGTGAATATCCAGGTTGACTGCCATTCCTTGTTCTTTGGCCCTTCGGATGGTTATTTCTGTCCCGTAGAGATCATAATACATTTTGCCATTGTTCAAATCAGCCACCCATTTGGGGGTATGCCATAGCCTGACCCTTACTGCATTTGCTCCATGAGCTTTCATAATCGCGAATACATCCTTCACCTGCCCTGAGTCCTTATACACCCCTCCGTATTCTTCCACCTGGTTCACATAAGAGAGATCCACGCCCATGCAAAATTTTTGCCATTCGTAAAATTTTTTTAGGGGTTTAAGCGGTTGTTCGTCTTTCTTGCAGATGAATGAAAGCACTACAATGCTGGTAATGGCAATTGCACACCATTTTTGTTTCATATCAGTATGCCTTAATCTTAATCAATTTAAACTAAATAAATTTCCAGGTAATAAAAGTAGACCTTAAATATTGGTCGAATCGAACGGCGCAAGTGTGAATAAAATAACATGGCGAAAACAAAGATTGGTGTGTTTTATGCAATATAATGGTCGCAAAATCATAACCGCCAGGCGATTTCGCAAAATCTTTCGTTGCCCATCGAGGCAAATTTCCTGTACTCAACCTAGCCTTACTAATATATTCATAAGCATTCCACGATTGTTACATTAAATAGTAGCTGGCAAGTGCCTACCGGAAGATTCAATCACGAAGTATATGTAGCGACCCAACCTTATTGACCTGTGAAAGCGAAAAAACCCTGTTTAGTGCAGGGTTTTTTTATATGGTTACCATTTTTGTTCAAAATATTGTTACCTTTTATATGTCAACATACAACCAGCCTCCTCCATTGAGGTGGGTTTAACCTTATCTATGAGAGAATGCCTGTCCTGAAAGCAATGATGTTAGTGCTATTTAATTTCTGACAGCAAAAAAATTCCGCACGGTACCCCTAAAGTTCACACGAGAAGCAGCGGTCAACTCGCATGACCGTTACCTGTCCATCTTGTTATTAGCCATTAAAGCAACATTTCATGGATGCATTCAGCAGCCTGAACTGCCCGCGTATTTCGGTATTACGCGCAGCAAAACCCGGTTTGCCATTGTCTCTTTTGGCAGCATGGTTCTATTTTTTCGCGATTAAGATTAGCGCTCGCCCGGGAAATTACGCGTACCAAAAGCCTACCTCACACCTTCAACCGATATTCATCTATTATGCGACAGCTTGTAATCTGTCCGCATTTATTTATTGTTCACTTCAAATTTAGCCGTATGCAAAAGTTACTGCTTAGATTATTTCAGCTTCTGGTGTTCCTGTTAGCGCCTTTATGGTTGCTTGCACAGGTCACCGTCTCCGGAACCGTCAATAACGATAAGGGTCTTCCGGTCCAGGGCGCATCTGTCCGGTTGAAAAATACCAGCGTTGGAACAGCTACTGACGCCAATGGAAAATTCAATTTGACCCTGCCAGGTTCCGGCGGCGTTGTGGAGATCTCATCCGTCGGTTTAAAAACGAGTAGCATTACAGTAAACAGTTCAACATCCGACCTTGTGATAACGATGGTCGAAGACATTGGCAATCTTGACGAGGTGATCGTCACAGGTCTGGCTACATCGGTAAAACGCTCCAACCTGGCCCATGCAGTAGGAACTATTTCGGCCAAACAGCTGGTTGGTACTACCTCTCAACCTACCGTTGACGGCGCACTTTACGGCAAGTTTCCTGGAGCAAATATCTCCTCAAACTCGGGTGCGCCAGGCGGCGGTATCTCCGTAAAACTGCGCGGTATAACTTCCCTCGTAGGGAATTCTCAGCCACTCTTCATAGTGGACGGGGTGTATTATGATAACTCATCAATCCAGGCGGGATTAAATTCCGTTTCAAAGGCTGCAGGACAGGGCAGTACTGACTTCCAGGATAATCCTTCAAACAGGGTTGCTGATCTTGATCCGGAAGATATAGAGCGCATTGAAGTCTTAAAAGGTGCTTCCACAGCGGCAATATATGGTGCACGTGCAGCCGCCGGTGTAGTGATCGTCACGACTAAAAAGGGAAAGTCCGGAAGGCCAAGAATTGAATTGGGACAATCTGTAGGAATGCAAATGCAATTGAAAGAATTGGGACAACGCCAATGGGATACCGCCAAAGTGAGAGCGGGCTATGGAAACAATGGCCTCAATATCTATAATGCCAACAACGGAAAAACTTACAATTACGAAGAAGAATTATACGGTAACAACGGCTTTCTCAGCAATTCGCGGATAGCCCTTAGTGGCGGAAATGAGAGAACTGCGTACTACGCCGGATTTACATACAGAGATGATGAAGGAATTGTGAAACATACCGGATACAGAAAGACCTCCTTTCGCCTCAATCTTGACCAAAAGGTTACAAAATTTCTCGACGCAACCCTCAATGCCAATTATGTTGAGTCTAATGCCGACCGCGGTTACTTTAATAATGACAACACAAGTACGACCATGGGTGTATCTTTTGTATCTACTCCCTCATGGGTAAATCTATATCCTGATGCTAACGGGAACTATCCCAACAACCCGTTAGCACCTTCCAATTTTATTCAAACACGAGACCTGATGACTAATAATGAACATGTGCATCGTATGCTTCTCGGAGGCAGAGTTGTGGTAAGGATAATTGATAAGGAAAAACAGGACCTGAAAGCGATAGCCCTGGGCGGAATCGATTATTATACGCTGAACACAACCGCGATATTTCCGCGCGAGCTGCAATTTCAGAAGGGTGGTAATGGTACCAATGGCGCGTCAATTTTTGGAAATACTGTAACCAACAATTCAAATTTTTCTGCTCTTCTCGTGCATGATTTTGATTTGAATAACAATATGCATTTCACCACCCAGGCCGGCATGAATGCATTCAATGTAAACCTCAACACGGTTTTAAATACCGGCACGCAGCTGATTGGAACGCAAACGAACCTTGACCAGGCTGGTTCTATACAGGTCGAACAAAATAAGGTCATATCAAAAGACCGTGGTTTTTTTGCCCAGGAGGAGTTTACCTATAAGAATTTATTGGTGCTGACCGCAGGCGTAAGAGGTGATAAATCGAGCCGGAACGGAGATGCAGATAAACTGTATTATTATCCAAAAGCCTCGGTGTCATTCAATTTACTTCCAGTGACCCACATTGGTTCGCTAAGCCAATTGAAAGTGCGTGGTGCTTATGGGGAATCGGGAAATTTCGCTCCTTTTGGCGCTATCTACACGCCGTTGGTTCCGGTTAATTTTAATGGAAGTACAGGTTCTGTGGTTGACATAACAAGAGGTGATGAAAATCTGAAACCTGAAAGACAAAAAGAACTTGAACTCGGATTTGATGTGGGCGCTTTTTCGAATCGGCTTGGCTTAGAATTCACCTGGTATAATAAAGAAGTGGAAGACCTGCTCCTAAAGGTGGAAACTGCCAGCTCATCAGGATTTGCCAACAACTGGAAAAATGTGGCCGCTATCGAGAATAAAGGAGTTGAAATCGGCATAAATGCAGTACCCGTATCTAACAAAGATTTGAGATGGACCTTTCAGCTCAATTGGTGGAGGAACAAAGCAGAGGTTACCAGGCTAGATGTACCTGCGTTTAATGATGGTGCATTCGGCGCCACGTTGGGCACTTATAGAATCGAACAGGGCAAAAGCCCCACTCAATTAGTAGGAATCGGCGATTCCACCGATAAAGTTGATCCCTCAAGCGGGCTCGCAGTATTTGGTGATGCAGAGCCAGATTTCAATGTTTCTTTTGCGAACACCGTTACATGGAGAAATTTTGAACTGTCGGTCCTGATGCATTGGAAGCAAGGGGGTGAAAACGTAAACCTCAGCACATTGCTCAGTGACATATTCGGTACTTCGCCTGATTTTGATGACAAGTCGTTGGATCCGTCCGGTCAACTCACCGACGGTAACTACCGACTTTCAATTTTGGGCGTTACGGCCCGTCCATGGATAGAAAATGCTTCATATTTCCGGGTTCGCGAAATTGGATTGATGTATCATCTGCCCGCAACCTGGTTCAAAAATATTGCAAGGGTAAAAGTTGGCTTTTCCGGAAGGAACCTGATCAATGTTTTCACCTACAATAGTTATGATCCCGAAGTTTCCAATTTCGGAATTGATGCTATTTCCAGCAATGTTGAAGTAACGCCTTTTCCATCAGCTAAGAGCGTTTACTTTACCATAGCTGCCACCTTTTAATAACCTGCAAAACTTTAAATCATGAAACATCAAAATAAATTCTATCGCTTTTTCGCTTTTTTAGGTGTTGTTTTGGTAGCATCTTTTTGGACCTCATGTAAAGTGGAACCCATTTTTGATCCCAACAACCCAAGCGTCGGCGGAATTACGCAAAATGCGTCGTTAGGAGAAATACAAAACCTGGTGGATGGAACCGAGGCCACAATGAGAACCGACATTGGTTTCTACTACGACGGCGTATCGGTTATAGGTAGAGAATACTATCGATTTTCGACATCTGATCCCCGCTTTACTTCTGACCTTCTCGGTAAAGGAAATGCCGTGCTTGACAATAATACATTTTATACGACCAACCCTTTCGATGCCCGGTATCGAGTAGTAAAAAATGCAAATATCCTGATCGAAGCGTTAACCAATACAACGGCTGCGATGACAGAAGAACAACGAAAAGCTGGAATTGCTTACGCCAAGACTGTCAAAGCACACGAATTATTGATGGTATTGAATGAGCAGTATGAGAACGGTGTTCGCATTGACGTGGCTAATCCTGACAACCTGGGACCCTTTCTATCAAAAGATGAATCGCTCAATGCAATTCAAGGTCTGTTAGACGAAGCAAATACTGACTTAAAAAACAACGCTGCTTCCTTTCCTTTTAATACCACATTATACAGCAACGTTGCAAGTGAGTTTTCAAAATTCAACAGGGCATTAGCTGCCAGGGTAGCCATCTATCGGAAAGACTGGACTCTTGCCAGTACGGCGCTGACTGAATCATTTCTTAATTTAACAGGAGACCTTTCGAATGGGGTTTATCTTCTTTATTCAACGGCTGGCGGCGACCTGTTGAACCCGCTCTATTTTCCACAAAACTCATCGGGTGAAACCCGGGTGGCGCAGCCTTCGTTTATTACAGACGCCGAGACGGGCGATACGAGGTTGAATAAAACGCCGAAGCGCATTGCTTCCGAAACACAGGATGGCCTGACCAGCCTGTATGACTTCTTTGTTTATAAAACTAATGTCGCCTCCATTCCTGTAATACGCAACGAAGAATTAGTGCTCATCTATGCAGAAGTGAGCGCACAACTCGGAAATACTACAAACGCGACTACCGCTATCAACAGAGTTCGCAGCGCAGCTTCTCTGGGCAATTATTCGGGCGCAACGGATCTGAACAGTCTTATTACAGAAATATTAAAGCAGCGTCGTTATGCATTGTACGGAGAGGGACATCGTTGGATAGATATGCGTCGTTATGATCGCCTGAACCAGTTACCAATTGACCGGCCTGGCGATGACGTGTGGTCAAAGTTTCCGCGACCTGCAACCGAATTATAACGTTAGACAAAGCCCTTCATCGATGAGGGGCTTTTTTAATTACATTTATAGATACTAAAGTGTAACTCATGAAATTTTTCCTTTCAATTTTGATTTTATTGATAGCAACAACATCTCTGTTTGCGCAACAAAAAAACATTGCCGAAAAGCTTGGATATCCAAAAGACGCTAAGCTGCTCATCATTCATGCCGATGACATAGGGGTTGCACATGCCGAGAACAGCGCTACATTTAAAGCCCTGCAATACGGCTCGGTTAGTTCCGGCAGTATCATGGTACCTTGTCCGTGGTTATCCGAAGTTGCCGCATACGTAAAAGAAAACCCCAAGGCTGACCTTGGGTTACATCTCACCCTCACCAGTGAATGGAAAAACTATAAATGGGGACCCGTAACATCTACCTCCCGTGTGCCAGGCCTGGTAAATAAGAACGGCTTTTTTTATTCTTCTGTAGACAGTGTTGTGCGGTCTGCATCACCTGCCGAGGTGGAAGAAGAATTAAGAAACCAGGTAAGGAAGTCAATACAAATGGGAATTGATCCCACTCACCTTGATGCGCACATGGGAACGGCATTTTCAACTCCGGACTTTCTAAAAGCATATATTAAGTTAGGGAAGGAGTTTAACGTTCCTGTTTTATTAAGCCGCCAGCTCGAAGGATTGTTTGGGATTAAATTGGATTCATTAGTCACGCCCTCCACGGTTTTGGTTGATAATATTATAATGGCTTTGCCCGAAGACTTCAAAAAAACAATGAAGAATTTTTATACATCGGTACTAAATGGAATCAAACCCGGATTGAATTGCATGCTTGTCCATGTCGCCTACGACAGCGATGAAATGAAAGCGGTTTCAATTGATCATCCGGATTACGGATCGGCATGGAGACAGGAAGACTTTAATTTTGTTACAAGCGACGCGTGCAGGGAGCTGTTGAAAAAAAATAATATCGTTTTGGTAACATGGAGAGAAATAAGAGATAAGTTATACCGGTCAGGCAATGGACAATAATCAATTTTGGAATCCAATATCCAGTATCTAGTATCCAGCATCCAGCATCTAATATCCAGTATCTCCAAGTCTATTTCTTCTTTGAAGTTCTCTTGACCGCTTTTTTAGTCGCCGTTTTTTTTGCGGACTTTTTAACCGGGGATTTTTTTTCTTTTTTTGCAAAGGCACCAGGAATTTCTATTTCAATCATTCTTTTTACATCGTCAAGTGTCAGCAACGCCGCTTCTTCCGCACTATATTTTGATTCATCATCTTTCCTTGGCAGCTTGATCATTTTTTTGCCAAAACGGATAAATGGTCCCCACCGCCCATTTTCAACTGCAATCTTCTCCTGGGGCCAATTATGAATATAACGATTGGCTTCCTTCTTCTGTTTAGCTGCTATCAACTCATCAATATCTGCTTTGGACAAATGATCAAAGTTGTACCTCTTTGGAACATTTATGAACATACCATCCCACTTAATAAAAGGTCCAAACCTGCCAGTGCCCTTGGTTACGGGCTTTCCTTCATACAAAGAAATTGGTGCGTCTGCCCGTTTCTTTTCCTGGATGAGGTGGATTGCTTTATTGAGATCGACGCTTGCCGTTTCAGTGCCGCGTGGAATAGAAATGAAATCATCACCCCATTTTACATAGGGTCCAAAACGGCCTATGCCCACCGAAATATCCTTTTCTTCGAATTGTCCCATTACCCCCTGGATCTTAAACAGGTCCATTGCTTCTTCATAGGTAATAGTCTCGATGCTCTTACCGGTGGGTACCTTCGCAAATCGCGGCTTTTCTTCATCATCAGCATGACCAATCTGCACCATCGGGCCATAACGACCCATCCTTGCTATCACCGGCTTACCACTTTCAGGATCTGTTCCTAATTCTCGCTCTCCGCTTGCTCTTTCGGCTGTCTCAATTGTCTTTTCAACGTCTTTTTTGAATGGATTATAAAAGTCCTTGAGCATTTCATTCCACTTCATCTTGCCCTCAGCCACTTCATCAAATTCCTCTTCAATCCGGGCCGTAAATCCATAATCCATTATATCATCAAAGTATTGCTTCAGAAAGTCTGTAACAACAAGACCGAGGTCACTGGGAAATAGCTTTGCCTTTTCCGCTCCTGTAGTTTCAAACTCATCTTCCTTGCTGATCACATCCTTTCGCAGAGTCAAAACGCGGTATTTCCTTTGAATTCCCTCTTTATCCCTCTTTTCAACATATCCTCTCTTCAGAACCGTGGAAATAGTGGGTGCATAAGTAGAAGGCCGGCCAATTCCCAGCTCTTCCAGTTTTTTCACGAGAGATGCTTCCGTATATCTGGGCGATGGACGGCTAAACCTTTCAGTAGCCTTAAGCTCTTTAAGGGGTAGATCCTGGTTTACCGCTAACGGGGGTAACATTCCTTCCTGCGCTTCATCGTCGTTGACGTCATCATCTTTATCCTCACGGTAGACTTTTAAAAAACCATCAAACTTCAGGACCTCTCCGGATGCCGTTAGTTCTTCTTTATTGGTTGAAATAGAAATTTTCGCAATTGTTTTCTCTAATTCTGCATCAGCCATCTGGCTGGCCATCGTTCTTTTCCAAATAAGTTCGTAAAGCCGGTTCCACTCTGGCTCTTCCACGGTAGTGTTGCTCATAACGGTTGGCCGAATCGCCTCATGCGCTTCCTGTGCGCTCTCATTCTTATTCTTGTAGGTTCGAAACTGGTGATACTTCCCGCCATACATATTTTTAACGGTGTTGGTGATATCACCCAGTGCTGTGTTGCTTAGACTCACGCTATCAGTTCGCATGTAACTGATATATCCATTTTCGTATAATTTTTGGGCGATCACCATAGTGCGACTTACCCCATATCCCAGTTTTCTTGATGCTTCCTGTTGCAGGGTTGACGTAGTAAAAGGTGCGGCGGGCGTACGCCTGGCGGGTTTGACCTGGATGTCACTAACCTTGTATTGAGCGCCAACGCAGCTTTTGAGGAATTGCTCGGCATCTTCTGCAGAAGACTGTTTTCTTCCTTCTGCCGAAAATGTTACCGGCTTGCCTGATATATCTTTTGCGGTAAAGAGCCCTTCTATTTTAAACGTACTGATTGGAGTAAATGCATTGATTTCTCTCTCCCTTTCTACTATTAATCGAACCGCTACGCTTTGTACCCGACCGGCGCTAAGATTATTTCTTACGCTGATCTTTCTCCATAATATAGGACTCAATTCAAATCCAACAATCCGGTCAAGAATTCTCCTGGCCTGTTGGGCATTTACCAGGTTCATGTCGAGCTTTCGGGGATTTTCTACAGCGTCTTTGATTGCCGGTTTGGTGATTTCATTAAAAACTATTCGCTTGGTCTTCTTGGGATCAAGGCCAAGAACCTCACACAAGTGCCAGCTTATTGCTTCGCCTTCGCGATCCTCATCTGTTGCGAGCCATACTTCTTTTGATTTTTCGGCAAGGTTTTTCAGTTCATTGACCACTTTTTCCTTATCGTCAGAAACTTTATAGCGGGGTTTAAAATTTCGTTCTATATCAATACCCATTCCGGCTTTTTCCAGGTCACGGATATGGCCAAAACAACTCTTTACCTGGAATTCGCGGCCCAGGATTTTTTCTATCGTTTTTGCTTTCGCAGGACTTTCTACTATCAATAGGTTTTTCGCCATAGTCACTCCATATTATGATATACAACGCCATGTATAACAAGTTGCATACTTTTAAAAAAACGCCTTTCAGCGGTCGCAAGTTATAGCAAGAATAATAATTTTTTTTAGTAGGGTGCCGCCGCAACGCGTTGTGAGAGCCCGAATAAGGAAGAAATGGGGTAGAGAGTGCCGGCTCATAACGCTGACCAGCAGAGGGTTTGCCGCCACAAAACGACGACTTCAGGTTTGCTAAAAGATTTTATTGGAAATATTACTTATGGTTAACAGAACAGGGCCTCACAGTCCAGACCGGATAATTGCAGCTACCTTTTTCGCCCATTTGCTATATTCTTTTCCAGATGGGTGCAGTCCGTCCTCCGCGATCAATGCGGAATCCCGGGCAGCCTGCCGGGTGCTTGGAGTAATATTAAGATAGTGCACACTGTATTTCTCAGCCACGTGTTTGTTTGCCTCATTGAACTGATCGATTTCGGAGGCGATTTCTGCCTGGGTCGTACCGGCTCCAAATGGCGTAACGCTCCAGTCGGGAATAGACAGCACTATAACCCGTCTGGCATTATCTCCGGCAAAATGAATGGCTTGTTTTAACAACGACTCAAATGCGGGAGCATAGTCTGCCACATGGCCTTTTCTATATTGGTTATTGACTCCTATCAGAAGTGTTACTACATCATATTGCTCATGCAAAGGGGAATCTTCAATAGCTGCCTGCAACTCATCTGTTGTCCATCCTGTGCGGGCAACCACTTTAGGATTATTAAATTCTATACCTTTTGTGCGCAGGATGTTGACTACCTGGTATGGAAAACTCTCCTTGGAAGTAATGCCTTCGCCGACCGTATAAGAGTCGCCCAATGCCAGGTAACTGTAGGGTTTGTTTTGAAGCGGTCGCTCCTTCATAGCGGCTATGAAAATAAGAAGAAGTATTAAGGCAAAAACGGCAACCAGTGAGGAACTGGCTTTTTTTATCAAAAATTCTCTCATAACGTATTAGTAACTTAAAGGAAATTCACAATTGCTTTGCCAACTTTTACATCTTTATAAATTTTGCGGTGTCCAAGTCCCTTGGTAATAATAAATTGTATGTTTAAATAGTTTTCATCCTTCACTCTGAAAATATCACTGAGAGGGGTGATTCTATCATCCTTGTCATGGAACCATAAAACCCGGGCTTTGATTTTTTTTAAAGTTCGTGGTATGGAGAACCAGCTCACCGGGTGGCCGCTACGGGTGGCAATAATTTCCTCAAAATTTTTCCGCACCCCTCCATCCGGCAACTGCAGAAAGTGGAAAAACTGGTCGATCGCGGTGCTCGTCTCTGTCGCTGGTGCAATTAATGCGAGCCTAAAATTGTGGTCGTGTCTGACTTCAGCAAGCGCCATGCATACTGCCAAACCGCCGAAGGAATGAGCAACGAACGATTGAACCGGGCCATACTCACGATGGATATGTTTTATAAGATCGCGATATAGTGGGGCATTAATCTTTGTACCGGAACTAAGCCCGTGAGCGGGTGCATCAAACGCCAATACTTCGTACCCTTTGTCTATAAGAGGACTTACGTACTTATCAAAATTGACGACAGAAGATTCGAAACCGTGAATGATCATTGCCTTTCTGCCAGCACCGGGGTTCCAGCGATAGCCTATGATTGTGTGATTCTGAAATCGAAAATGCAGTTTTTCTGCTTGGTTAAATATAACCGGCAAATTCTTCTTTAACGTTCGTGACTGCGGAGTACAGAATAGCTCATAGGCTTTGGCGGCCGCGCGTCTTTTGGAAACGGCGGCCAGAACTTTGAACGTGGTTCTTAAATAAGTAACAGCAAGTTTTTGTCTTAATTTCATCCCTCACAAATCTATTTGATTAATTCTGAATACGTGAGACCAACGATGGATATAGTAATGATTGGGTCGGGAAACGTGGCCGCAGTCCTCGGCCGAAAATTTGTAGCTGCCGGGCATAGGATCATACAGGTCGTCGGTCGAAATGCCACCGCGGCAAGTGAATTGGCTTATGAATGGGATACAGAATCGGCAAATTATATGAGCTTAATCAGCAGGCGGGCCGATGTCTATCTCATTGCGGTAACGGATAATGCTATAGCCGGGGTTGTGGCGGATCTCAGGCTCCCGGGAAAAGTAGTGGCTCATACGGCCGGTTCCGTTTCGAAAGACGTACTAAAGACTGTTACCGATCACTACGGTGTATTGTATCCTCTTCAGAGTATCCGGAAGGATATTAATTATCTGCCCGATATACCGGTCTATTTTGAAGCCAGCGATGAAAAAGCTTTTGCCGTGCTCAAAAAGCTGGCCTCCTCGATTTCTTTAGAACCCCCCGTAGTGGCAGGAAGTGAAGAAAGGTTGAAACTGCATGTCGCGGCCGTAATTGTAAATAATTTTCCCAACCATTTATTCTCGCTGGCTGAGCAGTTTTGCCGGAAGGAAAAACTTGATTTTCGCCAGTTGTTACCCCTAATCACAGAAACAGTGCAACGGTTGAAGACAAGTTCTCCTTCAGAAACCCAAACGGGTCCTGCCTTTCGCAATGACGGAGAAACGCTGCAAAGGCATTTGGAGATTTTAAAAAATCATCCTCAACTTCTGCATATCTATAAGGTCATGACAGAAAGTATTAAACAGGCGAAGTGATGATTTCAAATTTTTCCTATTGAATGAAATAAATTTCATTTACAAAAACCGCCGAAACATATTTATTGAAGACAGCAAGTGTATGCTCCATTCAACGGCATCTCGTGCAGGTAATGTAACTTTCCAAAAAAAACTTCATGAGATTGATCGCAGCCTTCCTTAAAATGATACGTCTGCCCAATCTCATTTTTATAGCATTAACCCAGGTGCTTTTCCAGTTTTGTATTTATCACCCGCTCTATCTCGGACAAATACAGCCCCAGGACACGAGGAATTTTTTTTTACTGGTTGCTGCATCGGTACTTATTGCGGCTGCTGGCTATATCATCAACGATTATTTTGACATTAACATCGACGAGGTGAATAAACCGGATCGAATGGTGGTCGACAAATTTATCAGCAGGCGGTGGGCAATTGCGTGGCATTTCGTTTTCAGCGCAATTGCGATATTGCTCACGATGCTGGCCCTGCCGGTATTGCAAAAATGGTATTTGGTATTGGCGAATATTTTTTCCGTAGCTGTGCTTTGGTTTTATTCTACCAATTTCAAAAAAAAGCTACTCATCGGGAATATCGCCATTTCATTGCTGACGGCATGGACGATACTACTGGTCTTCTTTTCCAAGTTATCCGTCAGCGATGCATTCGCCACGGGCTTTCATGGCCAGCCAAAGTTTTTTCGTTTTGCCTTTCTTTATGCTGGATTTGCCTTTATGATAACTCTGATCCGTGAAGCCATTAAGGATATTGAAGACATGCCTGGTGATGAAAAGTATGGTTGCCGTACGATGCCCATTGTTTGGGGAGTGAATGCAACTAAAGTTTATATAGCCGTATGGATGATCATACTTATTGCAATATTAGTCGTGATCCAGATTTATGTTCTTCAATTTCGCTGGTGGTGGGCCGTCGTATATTGCTTTGTGCTGATAATTCTTCCGCTGATCTACGTTTTTTCAAAATTATTTAAGGCATCTTCCATCCCGGATTATCATGAACTGAGTACCCGGACAAAGCTGATTATGCTCACCGGCATACTTTCCATGATCTTTTTTTATTTTTATTTGTGAGGAGTCTGCTTTGCCGCTGCTTTAGGGAAATGTTTAAAACGAAAGAACCATGGACAAGATAATCCTGGCCTCCCAGTCGCCGCGCCGAAAACAACTCCTGGAGTGGGCTGAAATACCATTTGAAATTGTCGTGAAAGCGACAGATGAAAGCTTTCCTGCGGAATTAAGCCCTGACAAAGCAGCGATACATATTGCCCGAAATAAACTGTTGAAAGTACAACAGCTGACTACGCCAGGTTCCATTATTCTCGCCGCTGATACTATCGTTGTGTTGAACAACCGCATTATCGGGAAGCCGAAAAGCCGGGAAGACGCCTTTGAAATTTTGTACGATCTATCAGGTAAAAGACATGAGGTCATAACCGGGGTAGTCATGAGGCGCAATGAGAAAGAGATTTCATTTGCTGACGCCACAGACGTCCATTTTCATGAACTCTCACCTGCCCAGATTGAATTTTACATTGATAAATACAAACCGTATGATAAGGCAGGCGCCTATGCAATACAGGAATGGATTGGAGTGGTAGGCATTAAGTCGGTGTCAGGAGATTTTTACAACGTAATGGGTTTGCCGATCAGCAGGGTGGTCAGGGAATTGAATGCCCTGACGGCCTGATTTCGAATTTCGGATTTCTGATTTCGGATTTTGCTTCCAGTATATTTTCCTTCCTTAACTTTGTATCGTTGCCATTTGCAAAAACGCTGAGTATGACCGAGCGACTATTGCAATTCATATGGCAATTCCAATACTTCAACAAAAACAATTTAGTAACGGCTGACGGCGAACCGGTGCAGGTGATGCATCCGGGAACATTTAACTCCAACCAGGGTCCTGATTTTCTCAATGCACGGCTGCTGATTGGTGATGCCACATGGGCCGGAACGGTAGAGTTGCATTTAAGATCGTCGGACTGGAACCGCCACGGTCACCACGAAGACGGCAACTATTCAAATGTTATCCTGCACGTAGTTTGGGAACATGACGGTTTTCAAATCAATATACCTGTTATCGAATTAAAAGACCGGGTTGCCAAACTCTTATTGCAGCGCTATGAGGAACTGATGCATTCTGCTTCGTTTATTCCCTGTGAAAACAACGTTGCCGATATACGCGACATCACATGGAATAGCTGGAAGGAGCGCTTGCTCGTCGAGAGATTGTTAAGGAAATCTGCACTGGTGCAATGTTTACTTGAGCAAAACAACTTTCATTGGGAAGAAACATTTTGGTGGATGGTCGCCCGGAATTTCGGAATGAAAGTAAACGCGGAAGCATTTGAAGCTATTGCAAGATCACTTTCACTTAATATTCTTGCTAAACACAAGAACCAAATCCACCAGCTTGAGGCGTTACTACTTGGACAGGCAGGCTTACTGGAAGAACAGTTTAATCGCACCAAAGATGCTGCGGCTGACCGTGATTACCCGATAATGCTACAAAGGGAATACCGCTTTTTGCAACAGAAATATAAACTTCGGCCGGTGCCTGTTCCGCTTTATTCGTTAAGGATGCGACCTGGAAATTTTCCTTCTGTTCGTCTCGCAGAACTAGCCATGCTCGTTCACGAATCATCACACTTGTTTTCGAAAATAAAGGAAGCGTCATCTGCAGGCGAGATTAAAAAAATTTTTGAAGTTACCGCGAATGACTATTGGCATTATCATTATCGATTTAAAGAAAGTTCGGTTTTCAAACAGAAAAAAGTTGGCTCGTCCATGTCAGAAAATATTATTATAAATACAGTCGCGCCGGTACTCTTTTCGTATGGTAGCTATTACAAGGACGCCAGCTATAAAGAGAAGGCTATCCGATACCTGGAGGAATTACCTGCCGAAAATAATTTATTGACGAACGGCTTTAAAGAATTGGGTATTGAAAACAAAACTGCCATGGATTCACAGGCGCTAATTGAATTAAAAAACGAATACTGCAATAAGAAAAGATGTCTTGAATGTAGCATTGGGAACGCAATTTTGAGAAATTAGGCAAACAGCCTGTGTTAATGGCATTCGATTTGGAAAATCAAATGTTCTTTGTTCCGGACATTTGTCATTGAGAAATGTTAAATCTGCCATTGCAATTGCCATTCGTATTCAGGGAAATCTTTGCGGTAGCCGGGCAACGGTTTTACCGGTTAACTCGTTTTTTGAGACGGAGTTGGGGCGATCGTATTGCTCTTTATATTTAGCGGTGATACTATTTCAATTTTTGCCCTAATTTTACGTTATAGCAAGGGATCAAAGGAAAGTTGACCTGGTAGGTTAAATTGACATGTGTCGTTTCGTTTAACCCCTGGTCCCGATAAAAAAAGAAAACGGGGATGTAAAGAGTTTGACGTTTGAGTCACCACTTTATCTTTTCCTCCTTAAACGATTTTAGACTGTGAAGAAATTAAGCCTGATTATTTTCCTAACCTCAATTGTCCTTACTTCTTTTGGCCAGACCCGTAAAGAAAAGAAAGAAGCAAAGCGCCAGAAAATAAATGAAATGGTCCGCCAGGCGGAGGAAGGAGTTCTCATTTATCAAAAGCAGAGCATTTTTGGCATCCAGTTGCGCACAAATGGGTACGGCGGATTTTATGAGATGGCCAAGAGGAAGACCAACCGGAAAGCAAATGTTTACCGTATCGATTTTACAGAGATAAAACACCCGAAAGAAGAAAAGTTGTTGGGAGGCAGTTTCGTTTTTGGTAACCCCTATGTTTACGGAAAGAAAAATAACTTTTATCAGTTAACACTGGGCGTTGGCCAGCAATACATACTTGGCCAAAAGGGTAACAAAAATGGTGTAGCTGTAGGGGGTGTTTATTCAGCCGGGCTTTCTCTCGGATTGTTGCGCCCTTATTACCTGCATATCGACGATCCGTCGAGTGGGGGAGAAAAACTGCTCAAATATTCGGCAGAAGACAGTGCGTTGTTCATGGATCAAAGTGCTATTATTTCGGGGGGTGGTTTTGGCAAAGGATGGAATGAATTAAAATTAAAACCAGGTTTCTTCGCTAAGGCGGGATTGAGGTTTGACTACGGACGCTATAACGAATCGGTTTCCGGCCTGGAGATAGGATTGAGTGCTGAATTCTACACCTCCAAAATTCCGCTGATGGTGACGCAAGATGATAACCAGCTATTTGTCCA
>Ga0310810_10002938_pt1 | contig 18491 bp, 15 predicted proteins | sample NCmetagenome_FD_207641 | JGI IMG/M metagenome (GOLD analysis project Ga0310810, IMG submission 207641) | Soil microbial communities from experimental microcosm in Duke University, North Carolina, United States - NC | ecosystem: Engineered > Artificial ecosystem > Soil microcosm > Unclassified ...
GGAAGATTTGGGCGTCCTGCGCCTCGCACAGGCGGGTGGCGCTCTCGGCGACCGCGTCGAGCACCGGCTGAATGTCGGTCGGCGAGCTACTGATCACGCGCAGGATCTCGGCGGTGGCGGTCTGCTGCTCCAGAGATTCGGCGAGATCGGCGTTCTTCGCCCGGAGCTCGGTGAGCAGCCGCGCGTTCTCGACGGCAATCACGGCCTGGTCGGCGAAGGTCTGGAGCAGCGCGATCTCGCCAGGCGCGAAGCCGCCCACGCGGTTCCGGTTGACCCCGATGACCCCCACCACCTCGCTGGCCAGCAGCATCGGCACCGCGACGGCCGAGCGGAACCCACGCAACCGCGCGTCGTCCCGAAGCCTCGCGCCCCAGGACGGGTCGGTGTCCACGTCGACGACGTGCTGTACCGCGCGGGTGAGGACCGCCCGGCCCGGTGGATAGTCCTCCGCCAGGAGGCGCGGCGCGTGGTGCTGTTCCATGAGAGCCTCGCTGCTCCCGGGCGCGCCGCCCCGCGCCGCGACCAGGCGAATGAGCCCGCTCTCATGTCGGAACACCGCGGCGGACCAGGCGCCGAGCAGCCGCATGACACTGTCGGCGATGACCTCGAACACCGGCTGGACGTCCGCCTGGGCTTGGCTGATCGCCCGCAGGATCTCGGCGGTGGCGGTCTGACGATCGAGGGCGGCGGTCAACTCGTGGTTCCGCGCCTCCAGATCTCCGAACAGGCGGACATTCTCGATGGCGATGGCCGCCTGGTCGGCGAACGTCTCGAGGAGGGCGACCTGTCGCTCCGTGAAGAGCCGCGCCTCGGTCCGGCGGAGGGAGATCATCCCGACCGCGGAGGCCTCCCGCATCAGGGGGACGCACAGGATGGCCCGGAAGCCGAGCCGCCGCGCCGACTCGGCGCTCTCGGGAAATTCGGATTCCTCGGCCGGCAGATCGGCGACGTGCACGGTCTGACCCTCGAGCACCGCGCGCCCCGCCGCGGTTCCCCGGACAAGCGGCAGGGAGAACTCCCCCAGGGGGCCGGTGCGGATCGGACCGTGATGGGCGACGAGAACGAGCCGGTCGCCGTCCGGGCGGTAGATGGCCGCGTCGTACGATTCGCAGAGCCGGGCCGCGCTCGCCGCGACCGCCTCGAGCACCGGCTGAAGGTCGGCCGGCGACCGGCGGATCACGCGCAGGATCTCGGCGGTGGCCGCCTGCTGGTCCTGCGCTTCCGTCAACCCCTGCTCGAGCCGGCCGATCTTCGCCCGCGCTTCACCGAGCGAGGCCTGGAGGGCCTCGACGAGGGCAGCGAGCTCGGCATCGGTTTGTGGCGTCATCATTCGACCCCGGAGAGAAGTTTTGGGGGCACACTCTAGCACACCGGTGCGAGACGGCGGCCCCGCCTAGGAAGCCCTTCCGCCCCGCGCCTCCCGTGCGTACAGGCGCAGCACCGCCACCGCCAGCGCCATGAGCACCGGCCCCGCGATCAGCCCGGGCAGCCCCAGCACCTCGAGGCCGCCGAAGAGCGCGAGGAAGGTGAGGATCGCGGGCATGCCCTCGTCGCCCACCAGCCTCGGGCGGATCACGTAGTCGCTGAAGCCGACGACCACGAGCGCGCCCCACGCGAGCTCCACCACCCCGGCGCCCAGGGATCCGACGGCCAGGAGGTAGAGACCGGCGGGCACCCAGACCAGCAGGGTCCCGACCGCGGGCACCAGCGAGGCGATCGCGGTGGCGATGCCGAGGAAGAGCGGCTGGGGCACCCCGGTCACCCAGAACCCGATCGTCGCGAGCGCGCCCTGGGTCACCCCGGTGACCACGGTACCGGAGAGCGTGATGCGCCCGACGGTCCGGAACTCCTCCAGCAGGGCGCGGGTGTCCTCGCGGCGAAGCGGCGAGACCTCGGCGACCGTCGCGATGATGCGAGCCCAGTGCCGCAGGACCACGTGCATGGTGAGCAGGGCAAAGAAGAGCCCGAGCAGGCTCCCCACCGTCACCGAGGCGACCGTCCCGGCCACCGCGGCCGACCCGCTCGCGATGTCGCCGGCCGCGGCCCGCAGCCGCTCCACGATGGCGTCCGGAGAGATCCCGATGAGGGCGAGCCAGCCGGTCAGCGTGCTCACCCACGCCGCCAGGGCGCCGCCCGGCTTGAGCCCCTCCCGCACCGCCGCGGTGAAGGCCACCGCCTGGGTGACGAACACCGAGACGAAGGCCACCACGCTGCCCACGATGGCGAGCCCGGCGGCCACCACGGTGGCGACCGACGCGAGCGTGGGGCGTCCGCTCCACCTGGCCAGGCGCGTGTGGACCGGCTGCAGGGTGAAACCCATCAGGGCGCCCAGCAGCAGCCCGGTGGCGAACGGGTGCGCGAGCCACGCGATCACCACCACCGCGCCGCCGGCGAACCACGCGAGCACCTGGCGTGAGGTCACAGGTCTGGTCAGCGCATGAGGCTCGGCAGCCAGAGCGAGATGATCGGGAACGCCACCAGGATGGCGAGACGGACGACGTCGGCCCACATGAACGGCATCACGCCGCGGAAGACGGTGCCGGTCGGCACCTGGGGCAGGAGGGTCTTGAGCACGAACATGTTCATGCCCACCGGCGGGCTGATGAGGCCGATCTCCACCACGCACACGATGATGATGCCGAACCACACCGGGTCGAATCCGAGGTCCACGACCACCGGGAAGAAGACCGGCATGGTGAGCAGCACCATCGACAGCTCCTCCATCGCGGTGCCCAGCACCACGTAGATGGCACAGATGAGCGAGACGACCATCACCGGGCTGAGCCCGAGCCGGGCGACGAGGGCCTTGAGATCGGCGGGCATGGTGGTGATGTTGACGAACTCGGCAAACATGAGCGCGCCGATCAGGATCAGGAACAGCATCGAGGTGGTGCGGGCGGACTCGAGCAGCGCGTCGTAGAGGGTGCGCCAGGTGAGCGCCCGCCGGGCCAGCGCGAAGGCCAGCGCGCCCACCGCCCCCATCCCCGCCCCCTCGGTGGCGGTGAAGAGGCCGCCGTAGATGCCGCCCATCACGAACAGGAAGAGGACCGCCACCGCCCACACGTCGCGCAGCGCGGCCCCCCGCTCGCGCCAGGAGGAGCGCCGGCCGGGCGGGCCCCAGTCGGGATGCCGCCACGTGGTGCACACGATCGCGAGACAGAGCAGGATCGCGCCGAGGATGCCGGGCAGCACGCCCGCCGCGAAGAGCTTGCCGATGTTGGTCTCGGTGAACACCCCGTAGATGATCATGATGGTGGACGGCGGAATCATGATCCCGAGCGTCCCCGCCCCCGCCACCGTCCCCGCCGCGAGCTGGTCGTGGTAGCCGAAGCGCTTCATCGACGGGTACGCGACCTTGGCCATCGTGGCCGCGGTGGCGATCGAGGAGCCGCAGATGCCTCCGAAGCCGGCGGACGCCCACACGGTGGCCATCGCGAGCCCGCCGCGCAGGTGGCCGATGAAGGCGTAGGCGGCTCGGAACAGCTCCTGCGACATGCCGGCCCGGGTGACCAGGTTGCCCATCAGGATGAACAGCGGCACCACCGAGAGCGTGTAGTTGCGTCCGGTCTCGTAGATCTTGGTCTGGGCGGTCGCGAAGGCGACCCACCAGTTCCAGTCGCGCATGTAGGCGTAGCCCACGATCCCCACGATCCCCATCGCGTAGGAGATGGGCACGCGCAGGAAGGCCAGTACCATCATGGCGCAGAGGCCGACGAGCCCCTCGATCACCGGCGCGCCACGAACTTGTAGAGGTGGATGACCGCGGTCAACCCGATGGTGACGGCCATGAAGTAAACGAACGGGCCGTAGACGATGCGCAGCACGTCGGTGGCGTCGCGGTAGGCCCAGATGCGGTCGGCCTTGAGCCACACGAGCCAGGCGAGCAAGGCCATCACCGCCGCGCACAGGAGCTGCACCAGTCGCTCCAGCACCCGGGTGGCCCGCGGCCCGAGGGGCCGATCGATGAAGTCCATCAGGGCGTGCTCGTCGGCCAGGGTCACGAGGGGGAGGCCCGCGAAGATGAGGACCAGGAGCAGCAGCTCGGTGACCTCGAACGCGCCCGCGATCGGCCGGTTGAACACGTAACGGGCGATCACGTCCACGAACGTGAGGCCCATCATGCCCAGCAGGATCGCGGAGGCCGCGACGCCGAGAACGCCATCGACGCGCGGCCCCCACTCGGAGCGGGCGGTCACTGGCCGGCGGCGACCTTCTTCAGCTCGGCGCGGAACTCGGCGAGGATCTTCGCCGCGTCCACCCCCTTGGCGGAGGCCTTCTTGATCCAGTCGTCCACGATGGGGGCGGAGCGCTTCGCAACCTCGGCCGCGAGGGCGGGATCGGCGTTGACGATCTTCACCCCGGACTTCTTGAGCGCCTCGAGCCCCTTGGCGTCGGCCTCGTCCCAGGACCGGCCGGCCAGGCGCGCGAGGTGCTCGCCCGAGACCTTCTCGATCGCGGTCTGGTCCTCCTTCGCGAGCTTGTTCCACTTGTCCTCGTTCATGAAGAAGCCGAACGCGGAGCTGTACATCCCGCCCGGGAAGAGGGTGGCCTGCTCGAGCACGGTCTCGAGCTTGAACGAGATGATGGACTCGAGCGGAAAGAATACCCCGTCGGCCACGCCACCCTTGAGCAGCTCGTAGGACTCGGGCGCGGGCTTGACGAAGGCGGCCGCGCCGAGCGCCTTGGCCACCGCCTCCGCGACGCCGCCGCCGGTGCGGATCTTGAGCCCCTGCACGTCGGCGATCCCGTTGACCGGACGCTTGGTGAACATCTGCCCGGGGCCGTGGGTGAAGACGCCGAGCAGCTTCACGCCCTTGTACTCGCCGACCGTGTGGAAGTGCTTCCAGTAGATGCGCGAGTAGGCCACCGAGTTGACGAGCGCGGTGTCCCCCGCCCCCGGCAGCTCGGCCATGAGGGGCAGGATGTGGCGGGCCGGCGTGTAGCTCGCGGTGACGTAGGAGACGTCGACCAGCCCGTCCCGCACCGCGTCGAAGGTGCCCGGCGGCGCGGAGGGATGCTTGGGCAGCATGGTCAGCTTGACCCGGCCGCCGGTGGCCTTCTCCACCTCGTTGGCCCAGCCCTGCAGCACGACGGCGGTCAGGTGATGCTGGGGCGACACCCACGACGACATCGTGAGCGTGGTGGTCTGCGCGATCGCGGGCGACACGACGGCCCCGATCAGGGCCAGCACGGTCAGCGCGACTCTCGTGAGCATCGCCATCGGATCGTCCTCCCTCGGGAATTCCTGGATCTGCCTGGGGCGGTAGTGTAGCAGGTCGCGCCGCCCGGGCGGGATACGCTTGCGCAGGTCGCGGGCCCGCGGTAGAAGGGAGGGGCCAAGGAGGCCGCCATGCCCACGATCAAGCACATTTCGACCCGCTCCTCGGGCTTCCGTCCGCAGTAGCCCGCTCCCCCATGGGCAAGCGCGTCGAGGGCAAGGCGGCCATCGTCGTCGGGGGCGGTCAGACCCCGGGACAGACGATCGGCAACGGGCGGGCCACCGCCATCGTGCTGGGGCGCGAAGGGGCGCGGGTGTGCGTGGTGGATCGGGCGCTCGCCTCGGCCGAGGAGACCGCGGAGATGATCCGGGCCGACGGGGGCGAGGCGTGGGCCTTCGCGGCCGACGTCACGCGGGAGGACGACGTGCGGCGCCTGGTGGCCACCGCCCAGGAGCGCTTCGGGCGGATCGACATCCTCCACAACAACGTGGGCGCGAGCCTGGCCCTGGGTGACGCGGTCGCGACCGACCTCACCGAGGAGGCCTTCGACCGCAGCCTGGCCGTCAACCTCAAGGCCACCTGGCTCACCTGCAAGCACGCGCTGCCCGCCCTGCGGGAAGCGCGCGGCTCGATCGTGAACATCGCGTCGATGGCCGCCCTGAACGCTTACCCGCTGGTGGGCTACAAGACCACCAAGGCCGCGGTGGTGGCGCTCACCGAGAACCTGGCCGCCCACAACGCGCGCTACGGGGTGCGCGCCAACTCGATCCTGCCTGGGCTGATGAATACCCCCATGGCGATCGAGTCCCGCGTCGCGGCCGGCACGGCTCGAGAAGACGTCATCGCGGCGCGCGACCGCCGGGTGCCGCTCGGCCGCCGCATGGGCACCGGGTGGGACGTGGCCAACGCGGCGCTCTTCCTGCACTCCGAGGAGGCCGGCTTCATCACCGGGGTCTCGCTCATCGTCGACGGCGGCGAGAGCGTGAGCTGGGGCTCGTGAGATGGCGGTGAGCGAGCGGCCGGAGAACGCCTACCGCGCGCGGGCCGAGCGCGGCGAGGTCCAGATCGGGACCTGGATCACCATGATCCGCACGCCCAGCGTGCTCACGCTCCTGCAGGCCGCCGGCCTCGACTACGCGCGCCTCGACCTCGAGCACTCCGCGTTCTCCATCGAGACGGTGGCCGACATGGCCGCGCTGGCGCGGGCGCTGGACTTTCCTCTCGTGGTCCGGCCGCCGGACGGCAACCGCGAGTGGATCACCCGGCTGCTCGACGCGGGGGTGTGGAACCTGCACATCCCCCAGGTGGAGTCCGGCGAGCACGCGGCGGCGGTGGTGGCGGCGACCCGCTACGCCCCGCTCGGCTCGCGCGGCATGTACGGCTCGGGCCCGCACACCGCGTTCCGGGTGCGGCCGCCCGCCGAGCACATGGCGACCGCGAACGCGCGCGTGCACGTGACCGCGATGCTCGAGAGCCGCGGCGCCTTCGCGCGCCTCGACGAGATCGCGGCGGTCCCCGGCATCGACGCGCTCACCATCGGCCCGACCGACCTGGCCCAGGACCTGGGCGTCCTGGGCGCGCCGTCCCAGAAGGAGGTCCTGCGCGAGCACCGGGTGCGGCTGGGCGAGGCGGCGCGCAAGCACGGCAAGACGGTGGCGATGGCGGTCGACACGATCGAGGCGGTGCGGGAGGTGATCGCGCTCGGTGCGACCATCGTCAACTACTCCTCCGACGTGGGCATCCTGCGCGCCGGCTACGCCAGCGCCGTCGCGGAGATCCGCAAACCAAAGGAGACGGCATGAAGATCAAGGCGGTCAACGGCTTCGCCCGCATTCTCAAGTCCGAGGGCACCCCGTGGGTGAGCTGCTACCCGACGAGCCCGGTGAACAATGCGCTCGGCGAGGAGGGCATGCCGATCCTCATGATGGGCGAGGAGCGCTTCGCGGTCGCGGTGGCCGACGGCTTCTCCCGCGTCACCAACGGCAAGCAGATCGGGGTCTGCACCGTCATGGCCGGCCTCAACGCGGCGGGCATCCAGATGGCGTTCGGGGCGGTGGCCCAGGCGTGGGAGGACTCCTCGCCGCTGCTGGTGATCGCGGAGGGGCTCGGGGTGGGCGCGAGCCGCCACACCCACTTCGACATGGCCGAGGCCTTCAGGCCGGTCACCAAGTGGGTGGGCAAGGTGGACCGCGCCGATCTCATCCCGGAGTACACGCGCCGCGCCTACACGCATCTCCGCTCCGGCCGGCCGGGCCCGGTGCTGCTCCTGATCCCGCGCGATCTCGGCGAGTACGATCCCGACGAGCACCCCTACGCTCCGGTCAAGGGCTGGCGCACCGGGCCCGATCCGGACGACGTCAAGTCGGCGATCCGCGCGCTGCTCGCGGCCCGCGATCCCCTGCTCCACGTGGGCGAGGGCGTGTGCTACGCGGACGCGGCGGCCGAGCTGCTGCAGTTCGCGGAGGCGGCCCAGATCCCGGTCCTGACCACGCTCAAGGCCAAGGGCGTCTTCCCGGAGAATCATCCGCTGTCCGTCGGGGTGCGCGGCTCGATGGCCGACCACTTCCTGCGCAAGTGCGACCTGCTGTTCTCGATCGGCTCGAGCCTCTTCCCCGGCCGCTTCAGTCACACGGTGCCGGACGCCGACCGGAAGACGATCGTGCAGTGCACGATCGACACCCTCGACATCAACCGCAGCTACGAGACCCGCCACGCGGTGATCGGCGACGCCAAGCTCACCCTTCAGGCCCTGGTGGCCGAGCTCCAGAGCAAGGGCGCGCGCAAGAAGCCGGAGGTCCTCGAGGAGATCCGCGGGGCACGGCAGGCCTTCAAGGACAAGTTCCGCCCGTGGCTCGAGTCGAGCGAGACCCCGATCAACCCCTACCGGGTGTTCGGCGACCTCGCCAAGGTGCTGGATCCGAAGAACTCGTTCCTCACCGCCGACTCCGGCAACACCCGCGACCAGACCAGCACCGTGTACGAGGCCCAGATCCCGCGCGGCTACCTCGGCTGGGGCAACGTCTCGACCCTCGGCTTCAGCCTGGCCGGCGCGGTCGCGGCCAAGCTCGCCTACCCGCAGCGCCAGTGCGTGCACGTGACCGGCGACGCGGGCGTCTGCTACATGATGGGCAACTTCGAGGCGGTGGCGCGCTACCGCATCGGCATCACCACCATCCACATCAACAACGGCGGCTACTCGGGCTACGGCCCCGGCTTCTGGGGCGAGGGCCACGACCCCTACACCTGGAAGGTCTCCGACCACGGCTCGGCCTGCATGGCCAACATGGCGCGCGCGGTCGGCTTCCACGCCGAGGACGTGACCCAGCCCGCCGAGATCATCCCCGCGCTCAAGCGCGCCTTCGACGAGAACGCGAAGGGCCGCCCCGCGTTCGTGGAGTTCATCTGCTCGCACCACCCGGTCCACGGCGGCTGGGTGCGGTAGGGGAAGGAGCGCGGCCATGGCCGACATCGACCCGTTCTCGACCGCGACCTCGCTGCTCGGCGCGCTGCGCCGCGGCGCCATCGGCGCGCCGGAGCTGACCGAGCTCTACATCCGTCGCATCGAGCGCCACGATCGCGCGCTCAACGCGGTGGTGGTGCGCGACTACACCCGCGCCCGGGAGCAGGCGGTGGGGGCCGAGCACGCCCGGGGCCGCGGCGAGCAGCTTCCCCTGCTCGGCCTGCCGATCACCCTCAAGGAGTCCATCAACGTCACCGGGCTGCACACGACCTGCGGGGTGCCGGACTGGAAGGGCTTCATCTCGCAGCACGACGCGCCGGTCGCCACGCGCACCCGCGCCGCGGGCGCGGTGCTCCTCGGCAAGACCAACGTGCCGCCCATGCTCGCGGACTGGCAGTCGGCCAACCCCATCTACGGGCGGACCAGCAACCCCTGGGACCTCGCGCGCACCCCGGGCGGCAGCAGCGGCGGCAGCGCGGCCGCCATCGCGGCCGGGCTCAGCGCCCTCGAGGTCGGCTCCGACATCGGCGGCTCCATCCGCGTGCCGGCCGCCTTCTGCGGGATCTACGGGCACCGCCCGAGCGAGACGCTGCTACCGAGGAGCGGCCAGTTCCCGATGCCGCCCCTGCCGAACCCGGCGGTCGTCATGGGGGTGCAGGGTCCGCTCGCTCGCGGCGCGGAGGATCTGGAGCTGGCGCTCTCGGTGCTGGCCGGCCCGGAGGTGGGCGAGGACGTGGCGTGGAGGGTCACCCTGCCGGCGGCCCGGCGCGAGCGCCTCGCCGACTTCCGGGTGGCGGTGCTGCCCCCGATCCCGTGGCTGCCGGTGGACGAGCAGATCACGGCGGCGCTGCACGATCTGGCCGGTCGCCTCGCCAAGATGGGCGCGGTGGTCAAGGAGCTCCAGCCGGACGGGCTCGGCGACCACCGCGAGTACCACGGCTTCTACCGCACCCTGCTCTCCGCGGTGACCGGCGCGCGCGTCGACCCCGACACGCGCCGCCAGCGCGTCGAGACCTTCAAGCGCGCGGGCGACGACTTCTCGCTGGCCGCGGCGCGCGGCCTCGAGGGCACGGCGGGCGACTACCTCGTCTGGAACGGCCGCCGCGAGCAGCTCCGCGCCGCGTGGCGCGCGTTCTTCCGCGACTGGGACGTGCTGCTGGCTCCCGCCATCAACGTGCTCGCGTATCCGCACATCGAGCGCGCGTGGCCGGCCGACGACAGCGACCAGACCTTGACCTTCACGGTCAACGGCGGCGCGGTGCCGTACCTGCACGGCCTCTGCTACCCCGCGCTCTCCACGGTGCCGGGCCAGCCCGCCACCGCGTTCCCGGTCGGCCTCTCCCGCGAGGGGCTGCCGATCGGGCTCCAGGCGATCGGGCCGTACCTCGAGGATCTGACCCCGATCCGCTTCGCCGCGCTGCTGGCCCGCGAGGTCGGCGGCTTCCGCAAGCCGTCCGGCTTCGACGCCTCCTGAGATGCTGACGATCGACGGCCACTGCGAGCCCCGCTTCACCGCGGTCCGCGAGGAGTTCTTCCGGAACTTCACCGAGCGCGGCGACGTCGGCGCCTCGGTCTGCGTGTACCTCGACGGGGCGCTGGTGGTGGACTGCTGGGGCGGCCACGCCGACGCGGCCCGCACCAGCCCGTGGACCGCGGACACGCTCGTCAGCGTGGCCTCCACCACCAAGGGCATGGTCGCTCTCTGCGCCCACATGCTGGCCGAGCGCGGCAAGCTCGACCTGGACGCGCCGGTGGCGCGCTACTGGCCCGAGTTCGCCCAGGCCGGCAAGGAGGACATTCCGGTACGGTGGCTCCTGAGCCATCGCGCGGGGCTGCCCGCCATCCGCCGGACCCTGCCCGCCGAGGCGCTGCTCGACTGGTCGGCCATGACCGCGGCGCTGGCGGAGAGCGCGCCGTGGTGGACGCCGGGCAGCCGCCACGGCTATCACGCGATCACCTTCGGGCATCTGGTCGGCGAGGTCATCCGGCGCGTCGACGGGCGGACGGTGGGAGCGTTCCTCCGGGAAGAAGTCACCCGGCCGCTCCACGCCGACTTCTTCATCGGCGTGCCCGAGGCGATCGACGCGCGCGCGGCCACCGTGCTGCCGCCCCCGCCGCCGGCCGAGCCCACGATCTGGGACACCATCCTGGCCGATCCCGACTCCGTCTCCGGCCGCACGTTCCTCAATCCGCCCCGCAACGCCGACCTGGTCAACACGCGCGCCTGGCGCGCGGCCGAGATCCCGGGGGCCAACGGGCACACCAGCGCCCGCGGGGTCGCGCGCGTCTACGGAGCACTGGCCCGCGGCGGCGAGATCGACGGGATCCGGTTGCTCACCCCCGCCGCGATCGAGCGCGCCATCGTCGAGCAGTCGTCGGGCCGCGACGAGGTCCTCACTCTCCCCACCCGCTTCGCCAGCGGCTTCATGCTCGGCATGGCGGGCGGCGTCTTCGAGTGCGGGCCCGGCCAGCGCACCTTCGGCCACCCGGGCCACGGAGGCTCGATCGGCTTCGCCGACCCGGACGCCCGGCTCGCCTTCGGCTACGTGACCAACCAGTACGTCATCGGCACCGCCCGGCATCCCGACCGGCGCGTGGCGAGCCTGGTCGACGCGGTGTACGCGGCGCTCCGATGAGCCCGGCCCCGCGGCTCTCGGCCCGCGACTGCCTGCCGCGCGACGCCGCCGACGCCCTGCTGATCGGGCGCGCCTGGGTGCCGGCGGAAGACGGGCCGTCGGTCGTCGCGGTGCGCGGCGACGAGGTGGTCGACCTCACCCGGTCGTATCCCACCACGAGCGGCCTGCTCAACACCGCGGCCCCCGCCCGGGTCCGCGCCGCGATCAAGGCGGCGCCGGCGCTGGGCCCGCTGGAGGCCCTCGCGGCCAACAGCGTCGAGGGCGCGCGCGACGCCGCGCGGCCGTGGCTGCTCGCGCCCGCCGACCTGCACGCGGTCAAGGCGAGCGGCGTCACGTTCGTGGCGAGCCTGCTCGAGCGGGTGATCGAGGAGCGCGCGAAGGGCAACCCCGCGCTGGCCGACGGGGCCCGCCGCGAGATCCAGGCGATCGTGGGGCCCGATCTGCGCGGCATCCGGCCCGGCTCGCCGGAGGCGGCGCGGGTGAAGGAGGTGCTGGTGGCCAAGGGCATGTGGTCGCAGTACCTCGAGGTCGGCATCGGACCCGACGCCGAGCTGTTCAGCAAGTGCCCGCCCATGGCCGCGGTCGGGACGGGGGCGCGGGTCGGCGTGCACCCCGCCTCGGTGTGGAGCAATCCGGAGCCGGAGCTGGTGCTGGTGATCAACCGCGACGGCGCGATCGTCGCGGTCACGCTCGGCAACGACGTGAACCTGCGCGACGTGGAAGGGCGCAGCGCGCTCCTGCTGGGCCGCGCCAAGGACAACAACGCCTCCTGCGCGATGGGGCCGTTCTTCCGGATGCTCGACGAGCGCTTCACCCTCGACCACGCCCGGCGCGTCACCTTCGAGACGGTGGTCGAGGGCGCCGACGGGTTCCGGATCTCGCACCACACCCAGGTCGGCGAGATCAGCCGAGACCTGGCCGAGCTGGCCGGCCAGGCCATCGGGAAGTACCACCGCTACCCGGACGGGCTCGTGCTCTTCATCGGCACCATGTTCGCCCCGGTGGCCGACCGCGGGGCGCCGGGCAGCGGCTTCACCCACAAGTGGGGCGACCTGGTATCGATCGCCTCGCCCGAGATCGGGCGCCTCGTCAACGAGGTCGTGGCTTGCGACGTGGCCGAGGCGTGGTCGTTCGGGACGGGCGCCTTGATGGCGAGCCTCGCCCGGCGCGGCCGGCTCTCCGCTTGACCGGCCTCGCGGCCGCCTTGCCGCCGAGCGGCGCCGCGCTCACCAGGATGAAGGCGACCAGGCAGGGCTGATCGCTCCGGTTGCTCCACGCGTGGTTGGTCCCGCGCTGCACGAGCGTGTCGCCCGCCCGCAGCAGGGTCTCCCCCTCGTCCATCAGGGCCCAGATCTCTCCCGCGAGCACGAGCGCGAAGTCCACCGTGTCCGTCTTGTGCATGCCGGGGTGGCGGGAGGCGTCGGGATCCATGGCGTGGTGTGCGCCCATCGCCGCGAAGGCCGCCTTGCGGTCGAAGCCGCCCGGGGCCCGGTCGGGCGGGAACTCGACGACTCGGAAGATGGCGCCCCTCGGCGGAGGCTCGAGGACGACCGGCCGCTGGGCCGCGTCGGCGTTGCCCGCGTTCGAGGCGGGCGCGCGGTCGGTGACCCACAGATTCGTGAGCGCGAAGTCGGGGCGCCCCGGAATCGTGAGCACGTGGGGCGAGGGCCCGTCGCTCACGAAGATCGACCGGCCCCGCGCGTCGTGTCCGGTCACCACCCGTCGGATCGGCTTGATCATCGGCGTCTCCTCTCCCAGTCGCGACTGTGCGGGACTATACACCGCGCCTGTCGACGGATCCGCCGAATTCCTAGGCGTCCTCCTCGAACCCGCGGAGCCGGCGGAGCTCGGGGAAAAGCACCATCCACAGGACCGCCACCGCGATCGTGCCGAGGCCGCCGATCAGCACCGAGGGCACCGTGCCGACGAGCGCGGCCACCACCCCCGACTCGAAGGCGCCGAGCTGGTTCGACGTGCCGGTGAACAGCGAGTGGACCGCGCTCACCCGGCCGCGCATCTCGGGCGGGGTGCGGATCTGCACGAGCGAGGAGCGGATCACCATGCTCACCACGTCGGCCGCGCCGAGCACGGTGAGGGCGACGAGCGAGAGCGTGAAGCTCCGGGAGACCCCGAAGACCACGGTGGCCGCGCCGAACACGAGGACCGAGCGGAACAGAGTGCGGCCGATGCCCCAGCCGAGCGGGCGCTGGGCCAGGAGCACCGACGTGGCGAGCGCACCCACCGCGGGCGCCGAGCGCAGCAGGCCGAGCCCGACCGGGCCGGCGTCGAGGATGTCGCGGGCGTAGACCGGCAGCAGCGCGGTCGCGCCGCCCAGCAGGACCGCGAAGAGATCGAGCGACATCGAGGCCAGCAGGACGCGCCGGCCCCGGATGAACGCGACGCCCGAGAAGACGGTCTCGAGGGTGAGCGGCTCGCGGGCGCGCGAGGTGCGTGCGGCCCGCACCAGCGCCACGAGCGCGCCCGCGCTGACGAAGAGGCTCGCCGCGGCGAAATAGGTCGGGCCGGGTCCCACCACGTAGAGGAACCCGCCCAGGGCGGGTCCCACGATCTGGGCGGTCTGCCCGGCCGAGATGACCCAGGCCATCGCGCGGGCGATGAGCGGCCGCGGCACCACGTCGGGCACCAGCGCGGTCATCGCCGGGTTCTCGAAGGCCTGCGCCGCGCCGAGCAGCGCGACCAGGCCGAGGATGCTCGCCTTGCTCTGCCAGCCGCCGATCGCGCCCAGGGCCAGGATCGCGGCCGCGGCGGCCTTCACTACCTCGCACAGCGTCGCGATCAGGCGGCGATCGCACCGATCGGCCACCTGCCCGACCACCAGGGTGAGCACGACCATCGGCACGAACTGGGCGAGGCCGACCAGGCCCAGGTCGAGGGGGCTGCCGGTGAGGGTGTAGAGCTCCCAGCCCACCGCGACCCCGAGCATCGCGAACCCGACGTTGGCGAGGATGCGCGAGGACAGCAGCAGCGCGAACGGCGGGTGGCCCAGCAGCGAGGGATCGGAGATCGGGCCCTCGCGCTCAGCGGTTGGCGCGGGCCAGCACCGCGTGGAGGAGCACGTTGACCCCCGGCGAAGTGTAGTCGAGCTCGGCGTGCTCGGCCTCGTTGTGGGAGATGCCGTCGCGACACGGGGTGAAGATCATGGCGGTGGGCGCGACGCGGGAGACGTAGTAGGCGTCGTGGCCGGCCTGGCTCAGGATGTCCCGGTGGGGCACGCCCAGCTGCTGGGCCGCCTCCCGGATCAGGCGGATGCAGCCCGGGTCGAAGCGCTCGCTCCCGAACTGCCACTCCCCCGCGATCCGCATCTCCACGTTGGCCCGGCGGGCGCAGTCGGGCATCGCGGCCTTCACCTCGGCCCACATCCGATCGGCGACGGCCCGGTCCGCGTGGCGCACGTCGCACGTGAGCTGGGCGTACTCGGCGAGGATGCCCGCCTTGTTCGGCCACGCCACCAGGCGCGCGACGGTGGCCTTGCCCTCGGTCGCGTGGTACTTCCACCCCACGTCGTTGACCGCCACCGCCAGCATCGCCGCGCCCACCAGCGCGTTGCGCCGGCGGTCCATCGGGGTCGGCCCCGAGTGCGCGGTCTCGCCGTGCACGTCGACGTGCATGCCGCGCGCCGCGTAGCCGCCCACCACGATGCCGACCGGCACCGCCTCGCGATCGAGGATCGGGCCCTGCTCGATGTGGAGCTCGAAGTAGGCGTCGATGGACCGCCCGCCCACCGCGGCCTTGCCCTGGTAGCCGATGCGCTCGAGCTCGGTGCGGAACCGCTTGCCGTCGTCGTCGCGCAGGTCGAGCACCCAGTCCACGTCGAAGACCCCCGCGAAGGCGCCCGAGGCCACCATCGGCGGCGTGAAGCGCGCGCCCTCCTCGTTGGTCCAGCACACCAGCTCGAGCGGCCGCTTGGTGCGCACGCGGCGGTCGTCGAGGGTGCGGAGCACCTCGAGCCCGGCGAGCACTCCCACGATGCCGTCGTACTTGCCGCCCGCGACCTGGGTGTCGAGGTGGCTGCCCATCAGCACCGGGGGCAGATGGTCGTCGACACCGGGTCGCCGCGCGAAGATGTTGCCGACCCGATCGATCGCCACCGTGCACCCGGCCTCGGTGCACCAGGTGACGAAGAGATCGCGCATCTCCTTGTCCGCGTCGGTGAGCGCCAGGCGGCGGAGGCCCCCCGCCTTGCCGGGGCCGATCTCGCCGGAGCGCATCACGGTGGACCAGAAGCGCGGCGCGTCGATGCCGAACGAATCCGTGGACATGGGCTCGCGCCCTCCCGGCGCGCTCCGGTCTTACCGCACGCCGCGAGAAGCTGTCAACCGGGTCGCGGTGGAGGCTATCGCCGCTACTCGATCACCGCATCCGCCTGCTGCAGGATCGACGGGGGGATCGTCAGACCGAGCGCCCGGGCGGTCTTCAGATTGATCACGAGCTCGAACTTGGTGGGCTGCTCGACGGGGAGATCTGCCGGCCTCGCCCCCTTGAGGATCTTGTCGACGAACCCGGCCGCTCGCCGGTACAGGTCGGCGAAATCCACTCCGTAGGATATGAGACACCCCGCTTCCGCATACTCCCGTAGCGTGCATATCGAGGGCAGGCGGTTCTTGAGCATGAGATCCCTCAACTGCGTCCGCTGACTCATGAGCATCGAGCTCCCCTGGACCAAGAGCCCACCCGCGCGCTCCCGGGTCATCTGCGCGAAGCGATCCTCGAGCTCGTCGGACCTTCGCACCTCCACGAGCTGGAGGCGCACCCCCAGCGTCTTGGGAGCGGCACCCTTTGTCTCTCGGATCAGCCAGTGGCCGGTTCCGAAGGCCGGGTCCCAAAGAACGGCCACGCGCGAGACCTGAGGCGCCGCCTCCTTGAGAAGCTGCAGGCGCTTGCCGAACAGCTCGGCCCATTGAATGGAGAACCCCGTGATGTTTCCGCCCGGACGAGCGAGACTCGTCACGAACCCGGAGGCGACGGGATCCTCGGCGAGCACCATGACGATCGGAATGGTCCGGGTCGCCCGCCGCGCGGCCTCGACCGCCGCATTGTTGGCCGCCACGATCACGTCGACCCCGAGGCGCACCAGGTCCGCCGCGAGCTCGGGGAACTTCTTCTCGTCCAATCGCGCCCACCGCCACGCGATCGCGACGTTCTGTCCGTCGACGTGACCGAGCTCACGGAGGCCTTGCCGCAGGCCTTCGGAGGGGCCAGGCGCCTCGGGCGAACGGCTCGCCAGAACGCCGATGCGGGACGGTGTTCGCGGTGGCTGCGCCACGGCGACGAGGGGCGCGGCGACGAGGCCGCCGGCCATCGTCGCCATGAACGCGCGGCGCGGGATCTCGGGCGAGCCGATGGAGTCCACGAGGTCTCTCACGGTCGGGGGCGAGTCTATCAGCGGCCGCGGCGCGGGGAGGCGAGAACGTGAGCCGGCGGATTTCCCGGCGGCCGGGCGCCAGGCCTCCTACAATGTCTGCCCATGCCCGACACGGTGCCGCCCGAGCTGCAGAGCCGAGTCCTCGATCGGATCGACGACGCGGAGATCGTCCGGCTGGCCTCGGACCTGATCCGCATCCCCTCGTTCACCACCGAGGAGACGCCCTGCGCGGAGTGGCTCGCCGACTACCTGGGCGGGCAGGGCCTCGCGGTGACGCTGCAGGAGATCGAGCCCGGGCGCAAGCAGACCATCGCGCGCCTGCCCGGCACGGGCGGCGGCCGCTCCATCATGCTGAACGGCCACATCGACATCGACCCGCTCGCCTCCGGCTGGACGCGCGATCCGTTCACCCCCTGGATCGCGGACGGCAAGCTCTTCGGCCACGGCATCTTCAACATGAAGGCGGGGGTCACCGCCTGCATCATGGCGACCCTCGCGCTCCGGCGGGCGGGGGTGCCGCTCCGGGGCGACGTGGTGCTGGCCTGCGTGGCCGCGGAGCTGAACAGCGGCATCGGCACCATCCACGCGCTCGAGCACGGGCAGCGCACCGACATGGCGGTGGTGGCCGAGCCCTACGGGGCGCGCACCATCCTCACCAAGCACACCGGCACCATGGACGTGGTGATCCACACCCTCGGCCGCGCCACCCACATCAGCAAGAAGGAGCAGGGGGTCGACGCGATCGCGCTCATGATGCGGGCCATCCAGGCGCTCGAGGCGATGCGCTTCACCCACGTGCACGATCCCGACCTGCCCGGGCTGCCGCGGCTCAACGTGGGCTCGATCATCGGCGGGCGCGGCCGCGAGCACGACCTGCGCGGCGCCTACACGGTGAGCGACTTCTGCACCGCCTACGTGAACGTGCGCTTCAACGCGAGCCAGACCGGCCAGACGGTGGTGGCCGACATCCGCCGCGCCCTCGACGCGCTCGCCGCCGACGACCCGCGCTTTCGCTACGAAATCGAGTTCCCCCCCGCCCTCGAGCGCGGGCTCGGCCGCCTCGCCAAGGCCGCGGTGGACGTGCCCAAGACGGAAGCGGTGGTGCAGATGGTGCGGCGCAGCCTCCGCCGCATGACCGGGGCCGAGCCCCAGCACTTCGGGGTGCGGCTGCCGCAGAGCTACGCGGGCAACGACACCACGCACCTCTGGGCCGCCGGCATCCCGTGCTGCCTCTACGGCCCGGGCGGCGGCTACACCGACTACCACGACGTGCACGTGGAGCTCGCCGACCTCTTCCTGTGCACGCGCGTCCTCGCCCTCACCGCGCTCGAGGCGACGCGCTGACCTCCGCCACGACCGTGCACTACGTCGACCCCTCCACCGGTCGCACCTACCCGCTCGACGAGGCGCGCTGGCGCGCCGACAACGGCCACTATCTCGACCTCTCGCCGGGACCGGGCCTCACCCGCCGCGACATCGAGCCGGGCCGCCGCTCGGTGTGGCGCTACGCGCGCGCGCTCGGCGTCGGGGTCGAGCACGCGGTGACCCTCGGCGAGGGCTGGACCCCGCTCCTCGACGGGCGATGGCACGACGCGCCGGTGCGCTTCAAGCTCGAGTTCATGATGCCGACCGGCTCGTTCAAGGACCGCGGCATGACCGTGATGGTGAGCTATCTCAAGAGCCGCGGCGTCACGCGCGTGCTCGAGGACTCCTCGGGCAACGCGGGCGCCTCGCTCTCGGCCTACGCGGCGGCGGCCGGGCTGGCGTGCCGCATCCTGGTGCCGGAGACCGCG
>Ga0310810_10002939_pt1 | contig 18490 bp, 13 predicted proteins | sample NCmetagenome_FD_207641 | JGI IMG/M metagenome (GOLD analysis project Ga0310810, IMG submission 207641) | Soil microbial communities from experimental microcosm in Duke University, North Carolina, United States - NC | ecosystem: Engineered > Artificial ecosystem > Soil microcosm > Unclassified ...
CGCCTCGAAACGGATTATGTGGATCTGTACCAGATCCATCGGTGGGATCCGAACACTCCGATTGAGGAAACGCTCGAAGCGCTGCACGACGTCGTGAAGGCGGGCAAGGCGCGATACATCGGCGCGTCGACGATGATGGCGTGGCAGTTTGCAAAGGCTCTTCATCTGGCCGAGCAGCACGGCTGGACGCGGTTCGTCTCGATGCAGAACCACTACAACCTGATCTACCGCGAGGAAGAGCGCGAGATGATGCCGCTCTGCATCGAGGAAGGGATCGGCGTGATTCCGTGGAGCCCGCTGGCCCGGGGATTCCTCGCCGGCAATCGCCGCCGCGGCGAGCGGACGGCCACGACACGCGAGCAGACCGACGCCTACGCGCATGGGATGTACTACCAGGAACCCGACTACGTTGTCGCGGACCGCACGGCGGAGGTCGCACGCGACAAGGGCGTGACACCGGCGCAGATAGCACTGGCGTGGGTACTCGCACAGCGCGGCGTGACGGCGCCGATTGTTGGTGCGTCGAAGATGGAGCACCTCGAGCAGGCGGTGAAAGCGCTCGAGATCAGGCTTTCGGACGAGGAGCGGCGCCGGCTCGAGGAGCCGTACGTGCCACACAGGCCGCTGGGATTCTAGGCGGCGTTTTACTCCGCCCGGAGCGCGATCATTGGATCCACGCGCGCCGCCCGCCGGGCCGGCAGGTATGCCGCAAACAGCGCGAGCGCGATCATCACGACCGCGGCAGCCGCGATCGTGATTGGGTCCCGCGCGTCGAGGCCGAACAGCAACGACTCCAGGATGGTCGTCCCCGCAAGCGCCGCTGGAACGCCGGCGGCGATGCCGACCGCGACGAGCAGGATCGATTCCCGCAGCACCATCCATCGCACGGAGCGCTGCGCCGCGCCGAGGGCCATGCGCAGCCCGATCTCCGGGGTCCTGCGGGCGACGCCGTATGCCAGCAGCCCGTAGAGGCCGATCGTAGAGAGCATGATGGCGACCGAGCCCAGCAGCGTGGCGAGCCGCGCGAACAGCCGCTCGCGCATCAGCGACTTGTCGATCTGATCGGTCTGCGACATGACTGCGAACATCGGGACGTTTGCGTCGATGTCGTGGACGATCTGCCGCATCGTTGAGGCGAGGGCGGAAGGTGGTCCCGCGGTCCGGACCTCGAAGGTGGGGCTCTTCATGTCCGGCTGCTGCCGGTAGTAGAGATAGAACGTCGGCGGCTTTGGATCCCGGATCCCCGTGTATTTCGCATCGGCGACAATGCCGATGACGTGGACTGGCGGGCGATTCCGCAGCCGTTCCGATCCCAGGACGATTTCGCGTCCGAGCACGTCGTCGGAGCCAAAGAGTTGTTTCGCGAGTGCCTGATTGATGACGGCGACCGGGCCGCCGCCCTCGTCGCGCACCTCGAACGTCCGGCCGCGCAGCACACTGATGCTCAGCGTCTGGAAAAAACGCTCGTCGACGATCAGGCTCCACGCGAGATGAGAGCGGTCGAACGCACGTGCCTCCGGGCTGTCCGGTGCAGGAGAGTGTTCGTCCGGCCGGGCCGCGATTGAAATCGCGCTCGAATGGCTGATCAGCCGATGGCTCGAGAGGGATGCGCCGATCACGCCTGGCGTACGGCGAACGTTCTCGAGAATCCGCCCGTACAGATCCGTGGTGCGCTGGCCTTCATATCCGCTCAGCGATGGATCGACGCGAAACAGGAGCAGGTGGGACGGATCGAATCCGAGTTCTGTCAACTGCAGATTTCGCAGCGATCGGACCAGCAGGCCGGCCCCGGCGATCAGCAGCAGCGAGAGCGCAATCTGCACCACGATGAGCGTGCCTGGCAACAGTCGGCGGTGGCCGACCGTTCCGCGGCCGCCTTCCTGCAGTGTCGTGCTCACGTCCACCTGCGTCGCCCGGATCGCCGGCACGAATCCGAATGCCACCGCGCAGCCAACGGCGATGGCGATCGCGAACAACAGGACGCGCCAGTCGAGCGCGCCGACCCACGGGGTGTCGGCGAACGAATCTGCCAGCGCCGGCGCGAGTGCGGCGCCGAGCCACCAGGCCACGCCGACGCCCAGCGCGGCCGCCGCAGCCGCGAGCAGCACCGACTCGGTGATGAGCTGCCGGACGATTCGTCGCCGCGCCGCGCCTATGGCCGCGCGAACCGACAGCTCACGAACACGCGCGCGTCCCCTGGCCAGGAGCAGACCGGCAACGTTGGCGCACGCTACGAGCAGCACGATTGCCGTCACGGCCGCCATCATGCGCAAGGGATCCCGCATCGTCTCGCGGTTCTCGACCTGACCCTGCCCTCCGGGCACCAGAGTGAGCTTCGGAAGATCCTTCGCCGCGAGAGCCGGCTTGGCGGCCGCAACCGTACTCTTCAACATGACGTCGAGCGCATCGCGGGCACGATCGGCCTCGACGCCCGGCTTCAGCCGCGCGAGCATGAGAACCCACCAGAAGTTCGGGTCCTGCGGCGGATCGTCGCCGGGGACGACGCGCATCTTCATCGCCATCGGAATGTAGAGGTCAGGGTCGGTGCCGACCTGGCCGGTTCCGTGAAATGCCCGCGGCATCACGCCGACAATCGTGAACGGAACCGAGTTGACCGCCACCGTCTGTCCGACGGCGGCCGCCGCGTCCCCGAACCGATGATGTGCCGCCGCGTAACTGAGAATCGCCGCCGGCGGCGCCTCGGCTTTGTCGTCGAACGTGCCCAGTGGCCGGCCGGCGGACGGCCTTACGCCAAGGACATCGAAGTAATTGCCGGACACGGCGTGAGCCGTCGCCAGCTCGGCGCGCCCGTCGACGACGGTGTTGACGTTGTACAGGTCCGCGAAGCCCAGCACATCGACGTACGGCGCGCCCTCCATCTGGAATGCCTGGTACGCTGCGTACGAGAACGACGTGCTGGCCAGCCCCTGTTCGTTGTCCTCCCCGTACCCATCGAGCGAGGAGAATGGAAAAACCGGTCCGGACCTCCACTTCACGACGAAAAGCGACGACGGATCGGCAACCGGCATCGATCGGAGGAAGACGGTCTCGGTCAGGCTGAACACAGCGGCACTCGAACCGATCCCGACCGCCAGCGACAGCACGGCAACTGCCGCAAACCCGGGGGAGCGGCGCAGGAGCCGCGCACCGTACACGAGATCCTGATGGATGCTGTCGATCGTTGGAAATCCCCACATGGCGCGCGCGTCCTCTCTCAACCTCGTGACGTTGCCCACGTCGACTGCGGCCCGCCGCCGCGCTTCGTCCTCGCCAATGCCCAGTGCGGTGTAGCTCTGTGCCTTCCACTCGACGTGCTGTGCCATTTCCGCGCGCAGTTCGGCATCGAGCCGTCCGCGGTGGACGGCGGCACGAACCCGGCGGAGCAGACGCAGCATCATGATCCCTAGACGTTCAATGGGAGTCTTCGGTTGGCTAAGCCGGTTTCATGACCCGTCTGATCGCGCCGACCACGCGGTCGAAGCTCGTCTCCGCGTCCCCCAACGCGCGGCGTCCGGCGCGGGTGAGGCGGTAGTACCGGGCCTTCCGGTTGTTCGCCGAGTGGCCCCACTCGGAATCCACGAGTCCTTGCAGCTGCAGCCGCTGAAGCGCCGGATACAGCGAGCCCTCCTCCACGTGGAGGACGTCTCCCGAGACCATGCGGATATGCTGCGCGATGCCGTATCCGTGCATGACGCCGATGGACAACGTTTTGAGCACCAGCATGTCGAGGGTGCCCGGCAGCAGCTCCTGGCGGTCGGTTTTCTTTCCCATAGATTGTCTATGGATGACACGCTATCCCGGATCGGCCGCGGCCGTCAAGGTACAATCGTCCTCATGGTGCGTCGATTCCTGGCGGCGGCGGTGGCGGTATGGCTCCTCGCGGTGGCGTCGGCGTACGCGCAGAGCGGAACGCTGATCGTCGTGGGCGGCGGAGATACCGGCCCCGAGATCGTGTCGAAGGCGCTCGCCATTGCGGGCGGCGCGAATGCCATCGTCGCAGTCCTGCCGCAGGCGTCGGCGGAACCGGACGCAGGGGATGAATCGGTGAAGATGTGGAAGGACGCGGGTGCGAACGAGGCCCTGAAGGTGTCGTTCGACGACCGCGCCGCTGCCACCGACACGCTGAAGCGTGCCACGCTCATCTGGATGCCCGGCGGCGATCAGAACCGCTTCATGAAAGCGATTCAGGGGACAGGTCTCGACGACGCGATCCGCGATCGATACGCACATGGAGCCGCCGTCGGCGGGACGAGCGCGGGCGCGGCGATCCTGGTGCGATCGATGTTCACCGGCGACGCGGATCTGAAATCATTGACCGCGGGCGCGACGGTGATTGCGCCCGGCCTGGGCCTCTGGCCGGAGGTGCTCGTCGATCAGCACTTCCTGACCCGCCAGCGGGACAACCGTCTCCTGAGCGCCGTGCTCGATCATCCTGACCTCGTCGGCGTCGGCATCGACGAATCCACCGGCGTCATCGTCCGCGGTCATGCGTTCGACGTCATCGGCAGGAGCTCCGTCGTGGTGATGGACGCGCGTCATGCGCACGTCGACAAGGCGTCGCCCGGCCAGCGCGTTTCCGGGCGCGGCATCTCGGTCTCCGTGCTGCACGCCGGACAGCATTACGACTTGCGCTGAATTGGCGGTTTCGAATCGCAGACTGATTGAAGCGCCCGGATTTCAGATCGCCGATTTCATCTGCATTCCGAAAGCAACAATCTGGCAATCAGAAGTTTTCCAGCCTGCCCTCGAGCGTGTCCGTCATGGCGCGCAGCGTGCGGTAAGCGCGGCCGAGCGCTTTCTGACCGGCGGTATCGAGCAGGAAATGCGTTCGACGGCGGCCGCCGCGCTCCGGCGTCGGGTTTCCCACGTACGACACGACCATCCGCTTCCTTTCGAGACGATCCAGCGTCACGTAGATCGAGCTGACCGGCACGTCGCGCGTCGTCCGCTCGGCAATCTCGCGGCGGATTTCGGCGCCATAGGTGCCGTTTCCAAGTCGTAGCAGCGCAAGGAGTACGAGCAGTTCCAGCTCGCCGAGAACGGCTGCGTAGTAGTCGTCGATATGTTTCACTTTGTTAAGTATATATCTGAGAATTTCATAGCTCGGCTGCACTTTCCGCTTGAAGCGCGGCGTTTTCGCGACTCATAATCGAACGCCTGAGGCCCTGACGACGCCCGCCGCCGTACGCTCCATCGAAAGGACACGCACATGGGTTCCGCAGCATCCGGGGAAGCGATTCGCAACATCAACGAGTTCGGCCTGTCGGTTCGCAATGCGCAGCCGCAGAGCCGCCGGGCGGCCGAAGAGTTCGGGTCGCTGACGTTCAACGAGGAAGTGCAGCGGGCCCGTTTGCCGAAGGACGTGTTCCGGGGACTCCGGCGGTCGATCGCGCACGGTGAGGCCGTGGACCCCGGCATCGCCGATATCCTCGCCAGCGCGCTGAAGGACTGGGCCGTCGAGCACGGCGCCACGCACTACACGCACTGGTTCCAGCCGATGACGGGCATCACCGCCGAGAAGCACGACGCCTTCCTGACCCCGACTTCCGACGGCCGGGCGGTTGCGGAGTTCAGCGGCAAGGAGCTGGTGCGCGGCGAGCCCGACGCGTCGAGCTTCCCGTCCGGCGGCATGCGCTCGACCTTCGAAGCCCGCGGCTACACCGCGTGGGACCCCACGAGTCCGCCCTGGCTGCTCGTGACGCCGCAGGGGACGACACTCGTCATCCCCACCGCGTTCGTGAGCTGGACGGGCGACGCGCTGGACAAGAAGACTCCGCTGCTCCGCTCCCAGGAGGCGCTCTCGAAGCAGGCCGTACGCATCCTGAAGCTGTTCGGGTCGAAAGCGCAGCGCGTCACGACCACCTGCGGGCCGGAGCAGGAGTACTTCCTGATCGATCGCCATTTCTACTTCAACCGCCCCGACCTGATTAATGCGGGGCGGACGCTGTTTGGCGCGCGTCCTCCCAAAGGGCAGGAGATGGAGGACCACTATTTCGGGTCGATCCCCGACCGCGTGCTTGCGTTCATGATGGAGGTCGAACGGGAGCTGTACAAGGTCGGCGTGCCTTTGAAGACACGTCACAACGAGGTTGCGCCGAGTCAGTACGAAGTCGCGCCGATTTTCGAGAACGCCAACATCGCCACCGACCATCAGATGATGACGATGGAGATGCTGCGCCGGGTGGCGCCGAAGTTCGGCCTCGCGTGTCTGCTGCACGAGAAGCCGTTCGCGGGCGTGAACGGCTCCGGCAAGCATCTGAACTGGTCGATGAGCGACGAGCTCGGGAACAACCTGCTGAACCCGGGCGAAACGCCGCACGAGAATCTGCAGTTCCTCGTGTTCTGCGCCGCAATGCTGCGCGCGGTCAACAAGTATCAGGGACTGCTGCGATTCTCGATCGCGAGCGCCGGCAACGATCACCGCCTCGGCGCGAACGAAGCGCCGCCGGCCATCATCTCGATCTTCCTGGGCGACATGCTGACCGACATCTTCCAGCAGATCGAGAAGGCTGGCAGCGCGAAGACCACGAAGAGCGGCGGGATTCTCGATATCGGGGTCAACGTGCTGCCGAAGCTGCCGCGCGACGCCGGCGACCGCAACCGCACGAGCCCCTTTGCCTTTACCGGCAACAAGTTCGAGTTCCGTGCGGTCTCATCGAACCAGAGCATCGCTCTGCCGAACGTCTGCCTCAACGTCGCTGTCACCGAGGCGCTCGATTACTGCGCCAGCGAGCTCGAGAAAGGGCTGAAGGAAGGCAAGAAGCTGCAGGCCGCCGTCAAGTCCCTGCTCACGAAACTGGTCAAGGACAACAAGCGCATCATCTTCAACGGCAACGGCTACTCCGACGAGTGGCAGAAGGACGCCGCGAAGCGCGGGCTGCTTAATCACCGCACGTCGGTGGACGCCTATGGGGAGGCGCTGAAGCCCGACGTGGTACGCGCGTTCGAGAAGTACGGCGTCATGAACGAACGCGAGCTGCACGCCCGCTACGAGGTCGCCGTCGAGCAGTACAACAAGACCATCAACATCGAGGCGCAGCTCATGGCGTTGATGGCCAACCGCTACATCCTGCCCGCCGCATACCGGTATCAGGCCGAGGTGGCGCAGAGCGTGGCGGCGGTCAAGGCAGCCGGCGGAACGGCCAGGGAAACGCGGCGGACGCTGGATCAGATCACCGCGCTGACAGACGAATGCAAAGGCGCCCTGACGGCGCTCCAGGATCTTCTCGACCACGAGCACGATGGCAACGCCGAGAAACACGCGAAATGGTTCCGCGACCGGGTCATTCCGGCGATGCAGGCACTCCGCGATGCCGGCGACGGGCTCGAAGGGCTCGTCCCGAACGACCTCTGGCCACTGCCCACGTATCGCGAGATGTTGTTCGTGAAGTGATCGATTAGCGCCGGGGCAGTGTCACCGTCGCAACGGTGCCGCCGCCCGCCGGGCATTCGAGGTCGAGCGTCCCGCCATGACGCTCGACCACTCTGCGCGCCGTCGGAAGTCCGAGACCCGTTCCACGGTGCTTTGTCGTGAAGAACGGCTCGAACACCTTCTCTCGGACATCCGGCGGGATCCCCGGACCCTGATCTGCAATCGCGACAGTCACGCGGTCATCGCTGCTCGCCACGGCGACACGGACGACGCCGCGCGTCCCCTGCGCCTGAGTCGCGTTCAGCAGCAGATTGAGAAAGACGGTACGCAGCTGGTCGGCGTCCGCCTGGATCAGCGGGTTCTCCCCACTCACTTCGATCGCGACGTCCTGTTGTACCGGATCGCGTCGAACGTGCCCGACCGTCTCCGCGATCAAAAGCCCGAGCGGAACCGTCGTCAACTGCAGGTCACGAGGCCGTGCGAACACCAGCAGGTCCTGGACGATCGCGTTGAGTGAGTCGAGCCGGGTGATGATGTCTCCCATCACCGCTTTATCCCGGGATGCGTCCGGCAGGCGGCCGCCGATGACCTGCAGCGCGCCGCGAATACCGGCGATCGGATTCTTCACTTCATGCGCGACGACCGCCGCCATCTCTCCGAGGCGAGCCAGCGCCGCCTGCTCCCGCAGTCGCACCTCCGACGCCTTCCGGGCGGTGATGTCGTAGCGGATCGCCATGTACTGATAGGGCTTCCGGCGGTCGTCGAGAAACGGGACGATGGTGGTGTCGACCCAATAGTACGAGCCGTCCTTGGCCCGGTTGCGGATTTCGCCGCGCCAGATTCGTCCGTTGGCGATCGTATGCCAGAGATCTCGGATGAATTCCTTCGAGTGATGGCCGGAGTTGATCAACCGGTGATCCTGCCCGAGCAGTTCCTGGCGGGGGTATTTGGAGATCTCCACGAATCGATCGTTCGCGTAGGTAATGCGTCCCTGGACGTCTGTCGTCGCAACGATGGCGGCCTGGTCGAGTGCGAACTTCGTGTCGGCGAGATCCTTGACCGATTGGTCGAGGGCGCGGCCGATGTGGCCGTACTTCGTGACGAGCCACGCCGTGATCCACATGCCTGCCATGGTGAGGCCGCGGTTGGCGACGGCGTACGCCACCGGTCCCCCCGGCGGAGAGATCCACGCACCCACCGCGGTCAAGACCGTCGCAAGCGTGGCGGCCCACCAGGGATACCGCGGAGCATTGATGAACAGGCCGAGGATGATGACGATTCCGTAGAGGGCCGAAGTCGCAATTCCGAAAGGCAGGTAGGCGTCGAGCAGGAAGATCGCCGCTGTCAGGCCCATGGCCACCAGGAAATATGTCCGGTCGGCGCCAACCGCGAAACGACCGCTTGACGGCACGGGCATGCACACACATGATTCGCGCGAGCAACACCGCCAGTCAACCGCTGACCGCCAGCCTTCGTCCAATACGTAGGGAGGTCGCTGTGCCCATCCGTTCCGCTCTCGCAGTGTCAGTCCTGCTTGCCGCTTTTCTGCCCCAGGCCAACCAGCCGAGGCGCGCCGTCGATCTGGAGGCGGCCGACTGCTCCGGCCATCAATCCAGCTGGAGCGGATTGCGCACGGCGTACGGAACCCAGCGCACGTCGGTGCCCGCCGGCGGAACGCTCGACGTCCGTCCCGAGGACAACGGGGGCGTGCAGGTCGTGCACGGAAAGGGCAGCACTTACGCCATCACGGCTTGTATCGCCGCTGGCGCCAGAACGATCGAGGAGGCGCAGCGGGCCGTCGCCGCCGTTCGGATCGTCGTCGAAGGCTCCCACGTCACCACGACGGGCGGCGGCGCCGACCAGAAGGCAAGCGTCCAGCTCATTATTGAAGCGCCCGGCGACGCGCACATTCAAGCGAGGACAGCCAACGGTCCGATCGGGTTCGAGGACGTCGCGGGCACGTTTACCGCCGACGCGTCGAACGGGCCGATATCGCTGCGCAACGTGCGCGGGACAGCGACGGTCCGTGCACACAACGGTCCGATCAGCATCCAAGGCAGTGCGGGAACGATAGACGCGCAAGCGTCGAATGGACCGATCGATGTGACACTCGAAGGTACTGAATGGAACGGCAAACTGGACGCTCGGTCGGTCAACGGACCGCTGTCTGTCACCGTTCCGGACGGATTCCGCTCAGGCGTCGAGATCTCGTCCTCGTCTCATTCGCCGTGGAGCTGCCGCCTCGCCGAATGCCGCTCGATCTCCGGAGACCGCGATTACGACAGCGGCCGCACTCTTCGGCTCGGCCGCGATCCGATTACCGTGCGGGTCTCGACGAACAACGGACCCGTCGCCGTCCAGTAGCTCCGGCGAGGCCGGGCACTCACCAGGCGAGACGCCCTTCGCCGACGAGCACGCTTCTGCCGCCGACGCGGACCCGCGTGATGCGGCCGGCTTCCTGATCGATCGAGATGTGAATGCGGCTGGGACGCCCCATCAGCGCGCCCTGCAGGCTGACGTGATGCGCGATCGCAGCGGCGGGAATCATGCCGTACGTCGCGAGGTAGCATCCGAGCGGTCCGCTTGCGCTGCCCGTCGCTGGATCTTCCGACACGCCCAGCGAGGGAGCGAGCATCCGGCTGTAGACCGTCTCGTCGCCCGCCGCGCCGCTGCGATCGGTCGTGAACGCAAACAGCGGCAGCTCCTCGAGGCCCGACGCGACGCACACGTCGCGGTATGCGCGCCGATCGATCGAGAGACGATCGACGGCGTCTCGCGACGCGATTGGCGCGAGCAGAAACGGCACTCCGCACGAAAGCACTTCCACCGGCAGGTCGGCAGCCAGTTCGCCTGGCGCAAGTCCGATCGCGCCTGCGAACGCCTGGCGATCGCCGATGCGCCCCTGAAATGCGGGCGGCTGCTGCGTCATCCAGACGAAGTCGAGCGCATCGCCCTGCCACTCCAGCGAGACGGGCGTTGGCCCGACGCCCAGGCCGAAAACGAATTGCGACGATCCCGGCGCGATCGTCCGTTCGTGCACGAGCGCATACGTCGAGCCGATCGTCGGGTGGCCGGCCATCGGCAGTTCCTCGCCCGGCGTAAAGATCCGCATTCGGACGCCGGTGTCCGCGGTCTCTGCGGGGAAGATGAAGGTGCATTCCGAGAAGTTCATCTCTTTGGTGATGCGCTGCATCTCGTCGGTTGTGAGGCCGCCGGGCTCGGGAAACACGGCGAGCTGATTGCCCTCGAACGGCCGATCGGTGAACACGTCCAGATGAAGGTAGCGATACGTCCGCATGGGTGCACGATAGCAGGGTGGATGCGTTCCGTGTCAGGCCAAGTTGGGTCTGGCGCGGTGGCGCGCCTGTTATCCTAGGCACCTCCATGGCGAAACGAAAGAAATCGGACGACACCTCTTTGTTCGACCTCGACGGCGGCAACGAGACCGCCGGCGGCGGGGAATCGGGCGGCAACGAAGCCGTGGCGCTGCACGAAGCGGCGCAGACCCGGTACCTGAATTACGCGCTGTCCGTCATCACCTCGCGCGCGCTTCCTGACGTTCGCGACGGTCTGAAGCCCGTTCAGCGCCGCATCCTCTTTACGATGTGGCAGCAGAACCTGACCGCCGACGTCAAGCATCGCAAGTGCGCGAAGGTCGTCGGCGACGTGATGGGCAGCTATCACCCGCACGGCGATGCCGCGCTGTACGAAACGCTCGTGCGCATGGCGCAGCCGTTTTCCCTCCGCTATCCGCTCGTCGACGGCTCCGGCAACTTCGGTTCGCTGGATGGCGACAGCGCGGCGGCGATGCGATACACCGAGTGCCGCCTTGCCCGCATCTCAGACGAGCTCCTGACGGAGATCGATCAGGCGACCGTCGCGTTCCGTCCGAATTACGACGGCACGAAGACGGAGCCGGTCGTGCTTCCCTCGCGCATCCCGAATCTGCTCATCAACGGCGCTACGGGGATTGCCGTAGGAATGGCGACCAACGTGCCGCCGCACAACCTCAACGAGGTGTGCACGGCACTCGTCAAGCTCCTCGACAACCCGGATCTGAGCAGCGTGCAGTTGTGCCGCTACGTGAAAGGTCCCGATTTTCCGACGGGCGGACAGATCCTGAATTCTCCGGAAGAACTGAAGGAAATCTACAAGACGGGTTCCGGCGCGATCCGGCTGCGTGCGACCTGGGAGGAAGGACCGTCGACGCGTTCGTCGAAGACCCTTTACATCACGAGCGTCCCGTACACGGTGAACAAGGCAACGCTCGTCGAACGCATCGCGGAAGTCGCGCTCGGCCGCAAGTTGCCGCCGCTCCTGGACGTGAAGGATCTTTCGACCGAAGACGTCCGCATCGCGCTCGAGCTGAAGCGCGACGCAGACGAGAAGATGGTGATGGCGTATTTGTTCAAGCACACGCCGCTTCAGACCAACTTCATCGTCAACCTCACTTGTCTCGTGCCCACGGAAGGCAATCCCGAAGTAGGACGGCCCGAACGGCTGGATCTGCACCAGCTTCTGTTCTATTTCCTGCACTTCCGGCTCGAGGTCGTGACGAAGCGGCTCGAGCACGAGCTCGACGCGCTCAAGCGGCGCATCCACCTCCTCGAAGGCTTCGAAAAGGTCTTCGACGCGCTCGACGAGATCCTGAAGATCGTCCGCAAATCGGATGGGAAGGCCGACGCCGCCCAGCAGATCATGAAGCGCTTCGCGCTCGACGCGGAGCAGACGGACGCGATCCTCGAACTCAAGATCTACCGTCTCGCGAAGCTGGAAATCCTGATCATCCGCAAGGAGGCAGACGAAAAGCGCAAGCGTGCGCGCCAGATTGGCGGCCTCCTCCGGAACGAAACGAGCCGCTGGGCGATTGTCCGCGAGGAGCTCGAGGCCATCCAGAAGCAATACGGCGACGCGCGCCGCACCGCGATCGCCAGCGACGCCGGCGAGGCCGAGTACACCGCCGAGGACTTCATCGTCGAAGAAGACAACGTCGTGATCGTCTCCCGCGACGGGTGGGTGAAGCGACAAAAGGAAGTGAAGGACGTTGCAACCACCCGGTTGCGGGAAGGCGATCAGGTGCTCGCCGTGCTTCCAGGCAGCACGCGTGCGACGGTCGTTTTCTTCAGCAACTTCGGCGTCGCGTACAGCGCACGAATCGCCGACATCCCGGCGTCGACCGGCTACGGAGAGCCGATTCAGCGGTTTTTCAAGCTGAAGGACGGCGAACGCATCGTCGCGGCGCAGAGCCTCGATCCGCGGGTGGCCGGCGACATCACGCCGCGAAAAGAAGGGGACGAGCCGAAAGTTCAGGCGATTGCGGTTTCGAGCGACGGCTACAGCCTGCGGTTCAGCCTCGAGTCCTTCGTCGAGCCCAGCACCCGCGCCGGACGACGGTATGCAAAGGCCGCCGAGGGCGAGGAGTTCGTCGGTGTCGCCAGGCTGACCGGTGGCGAGGTGCTGATCGCCGCCACGCGCGATGCGCGCGCGATCCTGTGCAAGGCGGCGGAGGTGAACTTCCTCGCAGGTCCGGGCCGCGGTGTCATCCTCATCAAGCTGACAGGAGAGGACGACCGCGTGCTCGGCTTCATCGCGTCGACCGGCGATCGGGACCTGCTGACGGTCGAGACGAGTCGAGGGGCGGAACAGACGATCAGTACCGCCAAATACGAGATCACCGGACGTGGCGGCAAGGGGCGCGAGCTGCTCCAGCGCGGCCAGTTCACACGCGTCATCTGGCCCATGCTGGAGGCGCCGGCGCTCCTCGAGTAGGGGCAGGTTGAGTCACGGTTCAGTGGTTCGGGGCTGCGCCGCAGTCCCGAACATTATTTCCTAGCCTACGTCTAAGAAACCTGTGGCGGCTTCTTCGGCTCCGATTGGCGAGTTCGAGCAGCTCGTGCTGCTCGCGCTTCTCCGCCTGGGCGACCAGGCGTATGGGATCCCGATTACCGAGGAAATCCAGCGACGGGCGAAGCGCGACGTGGCCCTCGCGTCCGTCTACAAGGCGCTGGATCGTCTCGAGCAGAAGGGTCTCGTCGCCTCCTCGCTCGGCCCGTCGACCGCGGCGCGCGGGGGCCGCCGCAAGAAATATTTCCGGCTCCAGCCTGCCGGGCTCCAGGCGCTGAAGGCGTCGATCCGCGCCATCCGCAACCTGGCATCCGGCCTCGCGTATCAACTCGATCCGCTCGAGGAGGAGTAGTGCTGCCGCTGGCCGCGCGTGCACTGCTGCGGCTGACCGATCCGGCGGTCCGCGAATTCATCGAAGGCGACCTTTCCGAGGTCTTCGATGAGCGAACCGCAGGCGGCGGCGGGCGAGACGCGCACCGGTGGGCGGTGCGGCAGGCGTTCCAAGCGGTGCTGACCAGTCCATGGCGGCCTCGCCGCGCCAGCGGATTTCCTACAGGGGATGGATTCATGAAGACGCTGCTGCAGGACTTCCGCTATGGCTTTCGGATGATACGGAAGCAGCCCGGCTACTCGCTCGTCATCGTGCTCACGCTGGCGCTCGCCATCGGCGCCAATAGCGTCATTTTCAGCTTCGCGAGCATATTGGCGATCCGACCGCTTCCACTGGCCAACGAGAACGCGCTCGGCTGGATCTTCACGGTCGACCCGCAGACAGGAGACGCGCGCTCCGGGATGTCGATTCCGGAATTTCTGGATTACCGATCGTCCGTCACGAGCTTCTCGGCGCTCGCTGCGACCGTCCGCGACAACGTAACAATGACCGGCCGGGGTGACGCGGAACGCCTCGAGGCTTCGCGCGTCACCGCGAACATCGTGGACGTCTGGGGATTGCGGCTGCAGCAGGGCCGCGGCTTCCGAAGTGGCGCCGATCGCCCGGGTGCCGATGGCGAGGTGCTTCTCAGCAACCATTTCTGGACGAAGCGGCTCGATCGCGATCCATCGATCGTGGGCCAGACCCTCATGCTCGACGGCCGTCCCGCAACCGTCGTCGGGATTCTGTCCCCCGAGATCGAGATCGGGAACATCTCCGAGGTCGATATCTGGCTGCCCCTCCAGCTGACGTCCGAGGGATCGCGCCTCGAACGGCGTCTGCGGGTCTCAGGGCTGCTTCGACCGGGCACATCGGCGGCGCAGGCGTCGCCTGAGGCCAGGCAGATTGCGACCCGGCTCGCGTCCGAGCATCCGGACACGAATGCCGGATGGTCCGCTCGCGTCGCGCCGACCCGCGAGGCGATGGTCGGCACCGACACGTTCACCGTCCTCGCGCTCCTTGGCACGGTCGTCGGATTCGTGCTGCTCATCGCCTGCGCGAATCTTGCGAACATGGTGCTGTCGCGCGGCATCAGACGACGACGTGAGATCGCAGTGCGCAGTGCGCTCGGAGCGAGCCGTGGTCGCGTCGTGCGGCAGATGCTGACCGAGAACGTGCTGTACGGCATCGCCGGCGGGCTCGTGGGACTCGCATTTGCGCAGGCGGGACTTGCCATCATCCGCGCGATCTCATACGAGCCGTTTTTCGAGCTGCTCAGCATCGATCGCCACGTCCTCATCTTCACGACCGCGCTCGCGTTCCTGACGCCGTTGTTGTTCGGCCTGTTCCCGGCCTTGCAGTCCTCGCGCGCCGATGTGAACGAAACGTTGAAGGAAGGCGGCGCTCGAAGCGGTGGCGGCGTACGAACGAAGCGCAGCCGCTCGGCGCTCGTGATCGCGCAGCTCGGACTCGCGGTTGCGCTGCTCGTCGTGACCGGGTTGCTGGTCAAGGCGCTCATGATCATCGAGCGGTCGCCGGTGGGGTTCGACACGCAGAAAATCCTGACGTTTCAGGTGAGTCCGCCAGCCTGGCGTTACCGCACCGACGCGTCCACGACGCAGTATTACGACCAGTTGCTCTCGAAGGTGCGTTCGGCGCCGGGAGTGGAGGCAGCGGGACTCTCTGATCGACTGCCGCTGCTTGGGTCGGAGGTGACCACCGTCGCCGCGATCGACGGCATACCGGCGGGACGCCCGGAGGATCGCCCGTGGGCCGTGCCGCTGACGGTCGACGACGGATACTTCGCGGCGCTTGGCGTGCCGATTCAGGAGGGCCGGGGCTTCACCGCTGTCGACACGCCCAGCAGCGAGCCGGTTGCCGTGATCAACCACGAGATGGCGCGGCGATTCTGGCCGGCGTCATCGCAGGTGATTGGCGCGCACGTGACAGTTGGCGCCGGCGCCGCAGCGCGGCGCGTGCGAATCGTCGGCATGACGGCCGACGTCTTGAAGGCGGATCGCGAAGGCGTGAACCCGCAGATCTTCCAGCTGGTGCGGCAGGTGCCGCGCCGCGATCTGGTTGTCGTCGTGCGTGCGACCGATCCACGCGGCGTGCAGGGCGCGGTTCGCGGACAGGTCCGTGCGCTGGACGCCGACGTGCCCGTGTATATGATGCGTCCGCTCGAGCAGGCCATTGACGAAGATCTCTCCAGCACCAACATCCTGTTCGGACTGTTCGGCAGTTTCGCGATCATCGCGCTCGTCATGGCCGCGTCGGGACTGTATGCGGTCGTGTCGTACTCGGCAGGGCAGCGGATACAGGAATTCGGCGTGCGCATCGCCCTCGGCGCGGTCCCTCGCGACATCCAGTGGATGATGCTGCGGCAGACCGGCGTACTCGTGTGTGTCGGTCTTGCGCTGGGCCTGCTCGGCGGCCGCGTCGTCGCGAGTCTTGCCTCGTCGCTTCTGTATCGCGTGTCTCCGTCCGACCCCGCCATCTACACCGGAGTAGCGGCCACGCTGGGGACGATCGCCTTGCTCGCGAGCTACGGCCCCGTACGGCGCGCGTGCCGGATCGACCCCGTCCGTGCGCTGCGGCTCGAGTAGCGCTATGCTCGGGAAATGGATGCATCAGCGGCATATCTCGCCGATCTGCCTGCCCAGATCGACCGCGCGAAACAGCTGGCGGACCGCGCGGTCGCACAGCTGACGACCGACGAGTTTTTTCGCGTTCTCGATGGAGAGTCCAACTCCGTCGCAATCATCATGCAGCACGTCGCCGGCAACCTGCGGTCGCGCTTCACGGATTTCCTGACGAGCGACGGCGAGAAACCCGACCGGCACCGGGACGGGGAGTTCGAAATGCCCGCCGGCAGGACACGCGAAAGCGTGCAGGCGGATTGGGACAACGGCTTCCGACTGTTCAGCGCCGCCGTGACCGCGCTCGAGCCCGGTGATCTGCTACGGGATGTGTCTATCCGCGGCGATCGTTTTTCGGTCGTGGAAGCGCTCCAGCGCGCGATTACCCACGTCTCGTATCACGTCGGCCAGATCGTGTTCCTCGCAAAGCACCTGCACTCGAACAACTGGCATACGCTGACGATACCGCGTGGTCAGTCCGACACGTTCAAGCCACCCCGTTGAGTGCCGCGACCGCCCAGGCGAGCAGCGGCGCGAGCCGGCGGTCCCAATAGTCCCACGCGTGAGTGCCAGGCGTCTCGTGGTACTCATAGGTGAAGCCCCGGCTGTGGATGATGTCAACCAGCCGCCGATTGGAGGCGAGGAATCTGTCGCTCTCGCCGCAGTCGACGTAAAGAGCCGGTCCGCCGTTGCTGTTGGCTGCGCGGGCGATGAGGAAGATGTCGTTCGCCGTGCGTGTCTCGCCGCCCGCCGGCCCGAAGATTCGTCCCATCTCCTCGGTGTGGGCAGGAAAGTCCCTGGCGAACTCCGGCTCGGTCGCCTCGAATGCGCCGCTCAGGGACCCTGCGGCGGCGTACGTACCGGGATGCTTCAACGCGATCTTGATCGCTCCGTAGCCGCCCATCGACAGGCCGGCAATCGCGCGTCCGTACCCCGCGCGGATGGCGCGGTACTTCGATTCGACATCGCGGATCAGATCTTCCGTGATGTAGTCCTCGAACCGCCCCGACCCGTCCGCGGCGTTGGTGTACCAGGCGTCCGCGCCTTCCGGCATCACAATCAGCAGCGGAAGCCTGCGCGCGCGTTCCTCCAGGTGCGTCCGCGTGGTCCAGTCCTCGTAGTGGCCATCCAGTCCGTGAAGCAGGTACAGCACCGGATACCGTTTCGCGGACGCGGCGTAGTTACCGGGCAGCAAGATCCGATACTTGATGGCCCGGCCGAGCGCCTTCGACTGCAGCGTTTCGTCGCGGACGACCGGCGCTCCGGCACCGATGGACGTGAACGCGATCGAGGCGGCGAGGATGAGGGGAAGCATGCGGCCAAAGATTATAGGGTTCTACGCCCAACGTCGCGGGTTCGGAGCAAACCGCACCGTCGCTGGCGGGCTCATCGCGGTGCACGCGCGAAGGGCGCGCACGCCAGGCGACACGGATCCGCGCGAGCTTCACCAAACGGCAAATCCGATGGAGAATATAGGGATATGTCCAGTTGGCAAGGGTTTACGGGCGTCAATCTCGGTTACGTTGTCGAGTTGTACGACCGGTTCCGGAACGATCCCGCCTCGGTCGACGCCGAAACGCGAGCCATGTTCGAGCGCTCCGGCCCGCCTCCGGCTGCCGGCGTCGACGTGCCGGCCGCCTCGGGCGCGTCACTGACGAAGGCTGTCGGCGCCGTCAACCTCGCCCAGTCGATCCGCCGCTACGGACATCTCGCCGCTCAGATCGATCCGCTGGGTACGCGCCCGCAGGGCGATCCGTCGCTTCTCGCGGCGACCCACGGTGTCACCGATGCCGATTTGCGGGCGCTCCCCGCGAATCTGATCACGTCCCCGCTCGCTGACGCCGCCACGAACATGCTGGACGTCGTCGACGCGTTCCGCCGCGTGTATTGCTCGACGACGGGTTACGACTATGCGCACGTGTTCGTGCCGGAAGAGCGCCGCTGGCTCCGCTACGCGGTTGAAAAAGGACGTTTCCGGTCGCCGGCCGACCCGATCGATCCGCTCGCGCTGCTCGATCGCCTGACGCAGGTCGAAGCGTTCGAACGTTTCCTGCAGCGCACGTTTCCCGGCAAGACGCGCTTCTCGATCGAAGGCCTCGACATGCTCGTGCCGATTCTCGACGAGGTCATCGGCGACGCCGCGGAGGCGGGGAGCCGCTCCATTCTGATCGGGATGGCACACCGGGGGCGCCTGAACGTGATGGCGCACGTGCTGAACAAGCCGTACACGCAGATCCTTGCCGAGTTCAAGGACCCGGTCTCGTC
>Ga0310810_10002940_pt1 | contig 18487 bp, 18 predicted proteins | sample NCmetagenome_FD_207641 | JGI IMG/M metagenome (GOLD analysis project Ga0310810, IMG submission 207641) | Soil microbial communities from experimental microcosm in Duke University, North Carolina, United States - NC | ecosystem: Engineered > Artificial ecosystem > Soil microcosm > Unclassified ...
ACCGGCTTGTCGGCGACTACAACAATCCGATCCTGAAACCCGAGGCGGCTGAAATTGTAAAAATGCATGGCGACTTGTCCATCGCGGGCGTCGGCTATCCAACCCCAAGCGGCCAATGCTGGCCTGGAGGCGTGCCCTATCTGTTTTGGAATCTTGAAATGCAGATGTTCCAGCGCTCGAACGAAATCACGATGCTTTACCTGATCGATCATCAGGTCCGTCATGTGCGCATGAATACACCTCATCCGGCGCGCGTGACGCCGTCGCTGAGCGGAGATTCGGTCGGCCATTATGAAGGCGATACGCTGGTCATTGACACCATCGGAATCAAGCCGGGCCGGTTTGCAATGGTCGATATGTTCGGCACGCCGCACAGCCCGGCTTTGCATGTGGTCGAACGCTACCGGCTGATCGACAACGAGGCGATGAAGCAGGCGGCGGAACGGGATGAAAAAGAAAATCAGCGGCTGCCCGACTATACCAATGACGTCGGCATTGCGGTCGATCGCGATTACAAGGGTAAAGGATTGCAGATGGAATTCACGGTCGAAGACCCTGGCGTCTTCACAACGCCCTGGAAGTCGACCATAACGTACCGGCGCGGCGCGACCGAATGGCGGGAACATGTCTGCGCCGAAAACATGCACGAATATTATAATAACAAAGATGTCGACGTCCCAACCGCGAGTAGACCGGATTTTTGAAATACCAAGCGGTTCGGGGAGGGAGCGTTCATATGTCCACTCCCGAATTGTGCATCGAAACCCGCCTCTTCGGCTGCGATGGCGTAATCCAGCAACTCATCCGGGGGATATTGTTCGGAACCTGCTTTCCAACCCACCTGCAGCATGGCGGTCTCCGCGAGAGGGATCGTGCGCACGCCCGCAAAAACAAGGGGACGGCGTCAGATCAACGCCGTCCCGCTGCAACTGTTCCGGATGGAGTTGCGCTATCCGATCGCCACGAACCGCGCCTCGTCGCCGCGCCGGACACGGAGAAGCAGAGGCTTGTCGGTGCTACCCGGCTGAGATGCCACAATCTGCGACAGCTCGTCCGGGCTGGTCACCGGCTTCTCGCCGACGCTCAGAATGACGTCGCCCTGTTTGAGGCCTGCGTCTTCCGCCCCGCTTCCCGATTCCACACCGGCGACGTACACGCCCTGCACCGTTCCATGCATCTTGCTGTCGGGCGGAATAGCCGTCAGCGCCATACCAGACAAGGGCCCTTGCGGCGGCGCTTTGGCCAAAACCGGAGTCGCTTTTTCAGCAACCTTCACGGACTCTGGATCGGGTGCGGCCAAGACTTCAGAAACCTCGAGCGTCTTTCCTTCGCGGATCAACGAAACGCGGATCGGCGCTGCCGGCGGCTTGGAGCCGATCGCGTTGCGCAGCTGGCCACTTGTGGCGATAGGCTTGCCGTCGACCGCGACGATCAAGTCGCCGGCCTTGATTCCGCCGCGCTCTGCAGGTGTTCCTGCTTTGACATCGGAAACAACCGCACCACCGTTCGCGTCAATGCCAAAGGCGCGCGCCAGCGTCGGCGTCAGATCCTGGAGCACCACGCCGAATTCGCCGCGCGACACCTTGCCGTGGGCGAGCAGCTCTTTCGCGACAACGCTCGCCATGTCGACGGGAATCGCAAAACCGACGCCGACATTGCCGCTGCTGCGGGACAGGATGGCGGTGTTGATGCCGATCAGTTTGCCGGTCATGTCGACGAGCGGCCCGCCGGAATTGCCCGGATTGATGGAGGCGTCGGTCTGGATGAAATCTTCATAGCCTTCGATGCCGAGATCGGAGCGGCCGAGCGCGCTTACGATGCCGAAGGTCGCGGCTTGGCCGACACCAAACGGATCGCCGATCGCAATCACGTAATCTCCGACGCGGAGATCCTTCGACTCGCCAAACGGCAGCGCAGTCAGGTTCGCGGCGTCAATCTTGAGCACGGCGACGTCGGTTTGTTCGTCGGCCGCGACCAATTTTGCGGTTAGTTGCCGCCGGTCATTCAACGTCACGAGAATCTTGTCGGCATCGTTGATGACGTGATTGTTGGTCAGGATGTATCCGTTTCCTGCATCGAAGATCACGCCCGAGCCGGTCGAGTGCACCCGCTGGGTCATCGGCTTGGCGCCGTCGGGCAGATGGAAGAACTGCCTAACCTCGGGATTTTTCAGAAGCGGATTCTGCACCTCGACGGTGGCCTCGGCCGAAATGTTCACGACCGCTGGGGACACGCGCTTCAGAATGGGCGCGAGCTGAGGCAGTGAAGCGGCAGAGCGACTCGCCGGCTGCACCGGTGAAGCGATTTCCGCTTTGGTGGAACGATCCGCGCTGATGACGCCGCCGGCCTGAGAACAGGCAAGCGCCAACCCGTAGCAGAGGGGGAGGGCTAGGTATTTTCCGGCTCGCATCGCATTCTCCTGTTCGTCAGGATTATCGTGGCGACCGCAAGAGAGCAGCTACTTACATGCCAAACGCTTCGTCACTCACGCGCTTTTCATGTAAACAAAGTTTGCGCGAGCATGTTCCGCCATCGGGGAGACATGCCAGGCGGGGTTCCGGGAAAACCCTAGGACTAAGGCTTGTTCAGGGCCGGCTCGGCAATTTCGAGAAAAAGTCCCAAATCGCCGCGGGCGCGTCCAAATCGCCGGTGGCCAGCCCAAGTCCGCCCCACACCTGCGGGATTCCTGTGGGAACGGTGTGACCGCCCCCGCGTACGCTATAGAGCACAACCGTAGGGGTACCGCCTTTCGACCAAGTGAACGATTCGACATGGGTCGGATCGGCAGCCACTTTGTGGGGCAGCGTCTTCATCACGGGAGCCGCCGCGATGCCGCTGAGCTTGGCCCAATATTTCGCGCTGTCCTGCGACGAATACACCGGTCCCAAATTGGTAAAGCCGAGCATGACATCGCCGCCGTCAAAGGGATTAATGGGATCCTCGGTGCCATTGATGATCATCATGGGCATGGCCGCGCCCGACGGCGTGCAGGCAAGATTGGCCGGCAGCGGCACGCTTGCCGAGATGGCGGCCACACCGGCGAACAGGTTCGAGCGCTCCATCGCGAAGCGGTAACCGAGCTGACCGCCGTTCGACCAGCCAGCCGAAAAGACACGCTTCCTGTCGATATTGTGGGCCGCGGCTTCCTTGGCGATCATCGCTTCGACGAAGCTCTCATCGTCAATGTTGAGCCGGCGCGCAGGCTGCGGCGAACCTTTGCGACAATCGTTCCAGGTGGTCTGAAAGCCGTCGGGGTACAGCACGACAAAGCCCTGCGCGTCCGCGAGCGCGTCGAACTCATAAGCACTCGCTTCGCGCATCGAAGCACCATCCCCGCCTGAGCCGTGAAACACGAACAGCAGCGGCGCGCCGGGTTTGAGGCCGCGGGGGATGTATTCGAGAAAGGTGCGCTGCTGGATGTTCTTTCCAGGGACGTTGACGGTTGCCTGAGTAACCGTGCCTTTTGGATTTGCCGGAGCGGCGAAAGCCGAAGACGCCGCAAAAAGAAAAAGGGCTATCGCCGCCAAGAAAATGTCACGTCGTTCGGACAGCATCGCCGCCTCGCTCAAAAGCGAGTCTATTGTAACTGGTTCACGGCGTAATGCGAGGAGAAGTGGAAGGACAGGAGGCGAATGGGGGGAAACCTCCCATCCTTCCGGTGTAGGATTTCAGCGCGTGCTGGTGGGTGCAGTGATGGTCACCGATGCGGTCTTGTGACCGACGCCGGGAATGCCCCCGAATGCGAAGATCGCAACCAAGACGACGAGAATGCCGCCTACGATGACTGCCAACAGTGTCGTACCTGCGCCACCGCCGTTGTCTGCCATGACAGCCTCCTGTCTTTACAAGGAAACTGTCGGCTGAGGCGAATGTTCCTAGCTAAAGCCTAAGCTCGATGAGGAACGGACCGCGCCGTCCGTTCGCGTGGCTGAGCAGATCGGCGAAACGCGAGAGCGTATCGGCGCGGGCAGCCTCCACGCCCATGCTGCGGGCCATACTGAGCCAGTCGATTTCGGGCCGGTCGAGCTCGAACAGATCCCGCGCGGTCTTGCCAGCGACGGCGCCTACCTGTTTCAGCTCGTGCACGAGAATCGCATATTTGCGGTTGGATAGCAGCACCGTCGTGACGTCGAGATTTTCGCGCGCCTGGGTCCACAGCGCCTGGACCGTGTACATCGCCGAGCCGTCTGCCTGCAGCGCAATTACGCGGCGCCCGGGTGCGCCGATGGCCGCACCGGTGGCCAGCGGCAGGCCGCCGCCGATGGCGCCACCCGGCACCTGCAGCCAGTCGTGGCGCGCGGCGTGCTTGGTGGCCTGGAAGAACGGTCCGCGAAGCGTGATCCCTTCGTCGACGATGATAGTGTCGTCGGGAACGAGCGCCGCCAACGTCGCACCCGCACCTTCCACCGTGACGGGACCGTCGCCCGGAATGGCATTGCTGCGATGTTCCGGGAGCGGAACATCGGGGCAGCCTAGCTCGTCGGCCAAGCGGTCGAGCGCACCCTTCACATCCTGGTCGGGACGCGCGAGCACGTGCAGTGCGGTGTCCTTGGGCGTCATGATGCCGGGCTTGCCCGGATAAGCGAAGAACGCGACGGGCAGCCCCGTGCCAGCGCCGACGACGTGCTTCACTCCCTTGAGCAAGTCAACCGCATCGTCGACCGGATAGGGCACGATCTCGATCACGGGACGGCCGCGGCCGCGTGCGATACGTGCGTTGAAGGTCTGGCACATGATCCTCGCGCCAGTGGCGGCACCGATGCGATGCGCCACCTTCAGTCCATCGTCCTGCACGCCGGGCCCGGCCAGCATCAGCACGGCGGGTTCACCCGAGCGCAGGACGCGCGCGGCTTCGGCGATGGCTGCGGAGTCGACAGAGGCGCGCTTTGGCTTGGGCAGTGGAGCGGCGGGAACGCCACCGTCATTCCAGCTGACGTCGGAGGGCAGAATCAACGTTGCGTTGCCGCCCGGCGGCGCATAGGCGGCCTGAACGGCTTCCGCGGCACCGGAGCCGAGGTCTTCGACGCGCGTCACCTTCTTCACCCATTGCGAGACGGGACGAGCGAGGCCTTCCACATCGGAAGCGAGCGGGGGGTCGAGTGGAGCGTGATAGGTCGCCTGATCGCCGACGACGTTGACGATCGGCGATTGCGCGCGCTTGGCGTTGTGGAGATACGCGATGCCGTTGCCGAGGCCGGGGCCACAATGGAACAGCGTGACGGCGGCTTTCCCCGTCATGCGCGCGTAACCATCGGCGGCACCGGCGACCACGCCTTCGAACAGGCCGAGTACGCAGCGCATGCCGGGCGCGCGATCTAGGGCGGCGACAAAATGCATTTCGCTGGTGCCCGGATTGGCGAAGCAGGTGTCGACACCAGACGCGAGAAGCGTGCGTACCAGACTTTCGGCGCCGATCATGGCGGTGCTCCGTCTGCTATTTTGAGTCGCGCAAACCAACCGTGCGATTGAACACCGGCTGCTCGCGCGTGCCATCCGTGTCCATGCAAAAATACCCCTGGCGTTCGAACTGAACGGCCTCGCCTGCGCGCGCTTCCGCAAGCGAAGGTTCCAGGCGCGCGTCGTTCAGCACCTCGAGCGATTTGGGATTGAGGTCTTTGGTGAAATCGCCATCGGCGCCCGGATCTGGCCGCGAAAAGAGAAGATTGTAGAGCCGCACTTCCGCTTTGACCGCGCGGGCGGCCGCGACCCAATGCAGGGTTGCCTTGACCTTGCGCCCGTCCGGCGCATTGCCGCCGCGCGTCGCGGGATCGTAAGTGCAGCGCAGCTCCACCACGTCGCCGGCAGCATTCTTCACCGCTTCGCGACAGGTGATGAGAAACGCGTAACGCAGACGCACTTCGCGCCCAGGCGCCAGGCGGAAGAATTTGTTGGGCGGATTCTCCATGAAGTCTTCGCGTTCGATGAAGAGCTCGCGCCCGAACGGCACCAGGCGCGTCCCGGAGCTCGGATCTTCCGGATTGTTGATCGCCTCCAATTCGTCGAACTGCCCTTCCGGATAGTTCTCGATTGTAACTTTCAGAGGCTGCAGCACAGCCATACGGCGCGGGGCGTGCTTGTTCAGATGCTCGCGGACGGCGTGATCGAACATCGCGACGTCGACGACCGAGTTCGCCTTGGCGACGCCAACGCGGCGCACGAAATCGCGCAGCGCTTCCGACGGTACGCCGCGGCGGCGAAGTCCGGCGAGCGACGGCATGCGCGGATCGTCCCAGCCCGAAACATGACCGCCGCGCACCAACTCGGTGAGCGTTCGCTTCGACAACATCGTGTAGGTGATGTTGAGCCGCGCGAATTCATATTGATGCGGCCGCGACGGCACCGGCAGATTTTCGATGAACCAATCGTAGAGCGGCCGATGATCCTCGAATTCGAGCGTGCAGAGCGAATGACTGATGGTCTCGATCGCGTCCGACTGCCCATGGGCGAAGTCGTAGCTGGGATAGATCTTCCACGTGTCGCCCGTGCGCGGATGGGTCGCGTGCAGGATTCGGTACAGCACGGGATCGCGAAAGTTGATGTTGCCCGAGGCCATGTCGATCTTGGCGCGCAGCACGCGCGCGCCATTGGGGAACTCGCCGGCCCGCATGCGGCGGAAGAGGTCGAGATTCTCCTGCACGGTGCGGTCGCGATACGGGCTGTTGGTGCCGGGCTCCGTCAGCGTGCCGCGCGTGGCGCGCATTTCGTCCTGGGTTTGATCGTCGACATAGGCCTTGCCGTTGCGGATCAGAAATTCCGCCCATTCGTAGAGCTGCTCGAAATAATCGGATGCGTGATAGAGGTGCTTGCCCCAGTCGAAGCCGAGCCAGTGCACGTCGCGCTTGATGGCGTCGATATATTCCTGCTCTTCCTTGGTCGGATTGGTGTCGTCGAAGCGCAAATGGCAGCGGCCGCCGAATTCCTCGGCGACGCCGAAATTCAGGCAGATCGATTTGGCGTGGCCGATATGGAGGTAGCCGTTGGGTTCGGGCGGAAAGCGCGTCACCACGGACGCCACGCGCGCCGCGGCCAGATCGGACTGGATGATGTCGCGGATAAAGTCGCGTCCTGCTTCCCGAACTGCCGTCTCGTCAGACATCGATAGGAACTCCGAATGACTCGCGGACGTGGGGCGCCGCGGTGTGCTCGGAGTCTTGTGGCAAATCCGGGCTGCTCCGCCAAGAGCACAGCAGCGCCAATAGTCTCAGAGAGGATACGGCCCGGGCCTCCGTGCTCCGGGCCGCGCATCGGCGTTCGTGCCTTACTTCACTCTGAAGCTGTATTTTCCTTGCACCCGGTGCGTGTCTGCCGCGACGGCGTGCCAGGCAGCCTGGTACCTGCCCGCCCGAAGTGTTGCCTTAAGGGGCACGACCAGAACGTTCTTGCTCTTTGCGTCGGTGAATGGCTTTCCGGTTTGCACCGCCCCGCCCTTTCCATCCGTAACATCGACGCCGGAAAAGGCGGGAATGATCGGCTCGGAGAAACTAAGGCGTATCTCCTTGAGCGCCGGACCGACGATGCCGTTGCTGACCGGAGCCGTCACCTTCAGGGCGGGATGAGCCTGGACGATTCCGGCACTCGCCAACGTCCCGGCGATTGCCAAAGCTAGGGTGCTGTAGCGCATGGTGGAACTCTCCTCTCTCGAACTTGTTCAGCGGCCGTACGAGAACCCGAGGCTCCAACCGTTCTGGTAACCGGGCCTGTAGTCATAGCCGTAGGCGCCCGACGGATATCCGTACCGGTAGGCAGGCGCAGACCCGTAGGCGGGCGCGTACCTGTTCTGCCGCATGAACCGATCGCAGAAATCGGCCCTGGGATGGTCTTCATGATAGGCCTCGTGAGCCTCCCCAAGCGCGTCATGCAGGTCGCGGTGATCGCCACGCGAGTCGAAGCCCTCGTGGTGCTCTTCGGCGTGCTCCGCACCCAATTCGGCGTGGAGACGCGCATGGCGCTGGCAGGCACGTACCTGCCGCACATAGTCGGCATATGAACCCGGCCCACGGTTATAGCCCCACCCTCCGTTATAGGGTTGGGCGGAAGCAGAGCCCGCGGATGCCGCGAGCAACAGCGCTCCAGCGGTGGCGACAAGCAAGGTCTTCATTGAGGTACTCCTTTCGAGCATCAGGCTCGAAGGGAAGCTAGCGTCGTTGGTTTGAACTTGGCTTGAATAGGCGTTTCACTGGGCGTTCATGTAGTTTCTACAGGCGAACCCGCCGCAGTCTCGCCGCGTTGGCGATCACGCTGACCGAAGACAGCGCCATGGCAGCCGCGGCGACCACCGGGGACAGCAAAATCCCGAAAGCGGGATACAGTGCTCCGGCGGCAATCGGTATGCCGGCGGCGTTGTAGATGAAGGCGAAAAACAGGTTCTGCCGGATGTTGCTCATGGTCGCTCGCGACAGGCGGCGCGCCCGGACGATCCCGGTCAGATCGCCCTTCAGCAGCGTGACGCCGGCGCTTTCCATCGCGATATCGGTGCCTGATCCCATGGCGATGCCGACGTCGGCCGCAGCCAGCGCGGGTGCATCGTTGATGCCGTCGCCCGCCATGGCGACGATGCGACCCGCCTTTCGGTAGCGCGCGACGATGGCGCTCTTTTGGTCGGGGAGTATTTCCGCTTCCACTTCCTCGATGCCGAGTTGGCGCGCGACCGCAAGCGCGGTGGTGCGGTTGTCGCCCGTCAAGATCACGAGCTTGATGTTTTCGGCGCGCAAACTCGCCAAAGCGGCGGGCGTTGTCGGTTTGACGGGATCGGCGATAGCGACGATGCCTGCGACCCGCCGGTCCACGCCGATGAAGATTGCCGAAGCTCCATCCTTGCGCAGGCCGTCGGCAGCTGCTCGCGCAGGAACGTTCCACCGCCCAAGACAACGCGCCGGGTTTCGACCGTTCCGATAGCGCCCTTGCCGGTTGGAGAATCGAATTCGCTGACGGGGGCCAGCGCGAGTCCGCGCGCCTGCGCGGATGCCACAATCGCTGCACCCAGCGGATGCTCGCTCGCCTGCTCAACGCCGGCGGCAAGCCGCAAGATTTCGGTTTCTTCGAAACCGGGCGCGGCGACGATAGCGGTCACCGCAGGCTTACCTTCGGTGAGCGTGCCCGTTTTGTCGAACACGAGCGTGTCGACTTTTTCCATCCGTTCGAGCGCCTCGGCGTTCTTGATCAAAACGCCGATCTGGGCGCCGCGGCCGACGCCCACCATGATCGACATCGGCGTGGCGAGGCCCAGCGCGCAGGGACAAGCGATGATGAGAACGGATACGGCAGCGACGATGCCGTAAGCGAAGCGGGGCTCGGGACCCCAAATTGTCCACGCCACAAGCGCGAGAAGCGCGATGGCAATGACCGCGGGCACGAAGTAGGCGGAAACGGTGTCTGCCAGACGCTGCACCGGAGCCCGGCTGCGCTGGGCTTGCGAAACCAAATGCACGATCCGCGCGAGCACGGTGTCGGAGCCGACCTTTTCGGCGGTGACGATAAGCGCGCCGCTCTGATTGATGGTGCCGCCGATCACCTTGTGACCGGGCTCCTTTGTCAGCGGCATGGATTCGCCCGTCACCATGGATTCGTCGACGGCGCTGCGGCCCTCGAGGACCGAGCCGTCGGTGGGCATCTTTTCGCCGGGACGCACGCGCAGGCGATCGCCCACTTGAACGCTGTCGAGCGGCACCTCTTCTTCGGTGCCATCCGAGCGGATACGGCGCGCCGTCTTCGGCGCGAGGTCGAGGAGCGCGCGAATGGCGCCGCTGGTGGTTTCGCGCGCGCGCAACTCCAACACCTGTCCCAGCAGCACCAGAACAGTGATGACCGCGGCAGCTTCAAAATAGACGTTCACCGCGCCATTGGGCCGGAAGATCGCCGGAAACACACCCGGAGCGACTGCCCCAACCACGCTGTAAGCCCATGCGACTCCGGTGCCCATCGCGATCAGCGTGAACATGTTGAGGTGACCCGTGCGCAGGGAATTCGCGCCGCGCACGAAGAAGGGCCACCCCGCCCCTAGGACGACAGGCGTCGCGAAGGCGAACTGCAGCCAATTGGACAGGGAATGCCCGACAGCCGCGCGCAGACCCAGCATTTCGCCGCCCATTTCGAGGATGACGACAGGGAGCGCAAGCACGAGTCCGATCCAGAAGCGCCGCGTCATGTCGCGCAATTCCGGATTGGGCGCGGCGCCCGCTGACGGCACCATCGGCTCCAGCGCCATGCCGCAGATGGGGCACTGCCCCGGCCCATCGCGGACGATCTGCGGATGCATCGGGCAGGTCCATTTCGTGCCCGTTGGCACATCGGAGCGTCGCTGCGGCTCGGCCGCTTTCACGTAGCGCGCCGGATCGGCGAGGAATTTCGCGCGGCATGAGTCGTTGCAGAAGTAGTACGTGATCCCGTCGTAATCGGCGGTGTGCGCGTCCGGCTTGCGCGCCACCTTCATGCCGCAGACGGGATCACGCGCAGAGTTCTCCGCGCCAACGGGATGGGCCGGAGCATGGGGATGCTCGTAGGCGTTATCGTCGTTCATCGTCGGCGATTCTTGCAATGCACACTCAAAGACGGTTGATCCACATCAAGTCTGCCGATCCAACCAACCCTAAAATTTATGACAGGGAGAATATACCCTGGGCGGGTATCTTGTCCATTACCCCGGTAGGGTATTAGGATGAGGACGACAACCCGAGGACCTCGGCGATGAAACCGAACGCAAGGCCGAAGCTGCTTAATCGCCTCAATCGCATCGAAGGACAGGTGCGCGGCATCACGCGCATGGTCGAAGACGATCGCTACTGCATCGACATCCTGACGCAGATACAGGCGGCGCGCTCCGCGCTCGCCCGGGTCGAGACCGAACTGTTGAAGAACCACCTGCATCACTGCATCGAAGGCGCCATCGTCAGCGGCAACGCCAGCGAGCAGCGCAAGAAGGCGGGCGAACTGATCGAGCTGCTCGGGCGGACAGCGCGGTGATAGTCAGAACCGGCATTGCGGGATTGCTCGTACTCGGAATGAGCAGCGCCACGCTCGCGCAACCCATGCCCGAGCATCAGCACGGAGCGCCGGCGGAAGAGGATTTGCCGCCGCTCGGCACGGGCCCGGTCATTCAAGCGACGGGTGCGCTGGGCGACTACTCCATGATGCGCGACGCATCGGGCACTTCGTGGCAACCGGAGTCGACGCCGATGGAGGGCATCCACGGCCTGCTCGGCAACTGGACGACCATGATCCATGGATTCATCGATGCGGTATACGACAACCAGGGCGGGCCGCGCGGCGGCCACAAGACGTTCAGCGAAAGCATGCTGATGGGGATGGCGCAGACGAGCCTCGGCCCGGGTCACCTGATGCTGCGCGGCATGATCTCGCTCGATCCGACCATGGGCAAAAGCGGCTATCCGCTGCTGCTACAGACGGGCGAGACCGCGGACGGCGTCACGCCGCTGATCGACCGCCAGCACCCGCACGATTTCTTGATGGAACTTGCGGCGATCTACAGCGCGCCGATTGCGCCGGCGACATCGGCGTTTCTGTACGTCGGCTATCCCGGCGAGCCGGCGCTGGGTCCGCCGACGTTCATGCATCGCTACTCCGGCATGGACAATCCCGAGGCGCCGATCGGGCATCATTGGCTAGATGCAACGCACGTAACCTTCGGCGTGCTCACGGCCGGGCTTGTCTACCGCGACTGGAAAATCGAAGGCTCGCTATTCAATGGCCGCGAACCCGACCAGCAGCGCTGGGATTTCGATCCGCTGCGGCTCGACTCCGCTTCGGGGCGCGTGAGCTGGAATCCGTCGGAAAACTGGTCCTTCCAGGCGAGCTACGGCTTCATCAAGAGTCCGGAACAATTAGAACCGGACGTCAATCAGCATCGCATCACCGCGTCCGCGATTTACAACAAGAAGCTCGAGCACGGGAATTGGCAGACAACGCTCGCCTGGGGTCAGAACAACCAGCAGCCTGGGATCAGCAGCAACGCTTATCTGCTCGAGTCGGCGCTCGGGTGGTACGGGCACACGATTTTCGCCCGCGCCGAAAGCGATGAGAAGAACGAGCTGTTCCTGCCGGGCTCGCCTTTGTTCGGACGCGCCTTCGACGTCGCGAAATTCAGCCTCGGCTATGTCTACGATATCCGCATCGCCGAGCATGTCAGCCTCGGGTTGGGCGCGGTCGGCAGCCTCTATTCTCTCCCCGCGGCACTCGATCCCTATTACGGGTCGAATCCGCAATCCTACGTGCTGTTCACGCGGCTGAAACTGATATAGCGGTGGCACCGAGATGACGTGGCGATCCTTCCGAAACGGCCTCATGCAGGTGCACCTCTGGCTGGCTCTGGTGTCATGCCTGCCGATGGTCGTCATTGGGATTTCGGGCAGCGGGCTGCTGCTCCAGCGGGAAATCCTGGCGCGCTCTATGCCCGCGGCCACGGCAACCGGACCGCAACGTTCGATTCCAGAAATTGTCGCCGCCGCTGCAAAAGCAGCGCCAGCGACAATGACCGCCAGCCGCGTCGAGCTGGCCCGCGCGCAGGGCTCGCCCGCGACCGTGCGGTTCCACCCCAAGGAAGAAGGCTCGGAAATCGATTATTACGTCGATCCGGTGTCACTGCAGGTGCTGGACAGCCAGGAAGTTGTCGAACGCGGACCGGTGCTCGCGTTCCTGATCACCATCCATGCTTTCCTCGCGATGCCGCCGCCGATCGGCCTGCCGTTCGTCGGATACAACGGCGTCGTCATGGCGTTCATGGGACTGACGGGTCTCGTGCTGTGGTGGCCGCGCAAGGGCCAGTGGCGAAACGCGTTCACAATGCGCCGCGGCGCGCGCGGGATTGCATTCCATTTCGATCTGCATCGGATCGTCGGGATTTGGACCTTCCTCGTGCTGCTCGCGGTCAGCGTCAGCGGCGTTTATCTGACCTTCCCGCAAACGCTCGGCCCGATCATCCGGTCGCATCTTCCGGGCGGTGACAGCCCGACGACCAATCCGCTGGCGGGCTTCGTTCCGGGCTCGGGCGCGCTCACGCCCGAGAAGGCCATCGCGCTCGCCCAGGCGGCGGTTCCGGCGGCACGCGGCATCAACGTCGCATTGCCCGGCGACGAGCCCTCCTACGTGGTCGAGCTGGAGCCGCAGAACCTTCGGCCGAGCGAGCCGCATGTCCAAGTCGTGATGGACGCGAACACCTCGGAGATCACCTACATCGATGACCCGCGCAATTATTCCTTCCCGGAACAGGTGCTGAATTGGCAGCATTTGCTGCATTTCGGCGTGGGATTGGGCCTCGTCTGGACGATTCTGGTTTTCATCTCGGGTCTGCTGCCGCTACTCTTTGCGATAACGGGGATCACCGTGTGGTGGAAAAAGCGGCAAGCCGGTCAAGCACGCGCGGAGGCGGACGCCTTCGCGGCGGACGGAACGCAAGCAAGGGTAACACCGAGTTAGCGCGTAATAGGATCAGCACGAGAGGAGTATCTTCATGAAGACGTTTCGGATCGGATTTCTCGCGGCCTTCGCGGCCTTCGCTGCCTTTGCCGTCTCGTCGGCCGACGCTCATCCGCAGGTGAAGGCCGCCGGCCCAGCACCTGGAAGCGTGGTCAAAGAGTCACCCAAGGCGGTGCGCATCCAGTTCAACGAAGCCATCGTCGTAGGCTTCTCCGGTATGGAGATCACCAACGAGAAGGGCGAGAAGCAGGCCATCGGCGCGGCGAGCAACGCCGCCAACGATAAGGCGCAGCTGATCGTGCCGGTCAACGGTACGCTCGCGCCCGGCAAATACACCGTCGCCTGGCACGCGGTGGGTGATGACACGCACAAAGTCGAAGGCAAGTTCAATTTCGAAGTGAAGCCGTGATCGTCACCGCGGGGCTGATCGCCTCGCGCTTCCTGCATTACGCCGCGCTGATGATCCTGTTCGGCGCGGCGTGTTTTCCGCTTTACAGCTACCGCGATGGCGCGGCTCCGCCCGAACTGGAGGCTTGGCTGCGGCGCATGTTGCTCGCCGCGGCGATTGCTGCCCTCACCACCGGAATTCTGTGGTTTGCGTTTGCAACGGCTGGCATGGCGGGCAACCTTGACGCCGTCTTCGATTGGACGACGCTCAACCTCGTCGTCACGACGACCGATTTCGGGCGCATCTGGCTTCCGCGTCTCGGCTTGCTCGTGCTGGCGGCCGCTTTGCTTGCGCCGAAAACGGCTTCCGCCAATCGGCGTCTCCTCGTGCTCGGCGCCGCGGCGCTTGCGCTCACCAGTATTGCCGACACCGGACATGCGGGAGCAGATACCGGCCCGAACAGCACGCTGCACATCACGGCGGATGCCGTGCATCTGTCGGCGGCGGCGGCATGGATCGGCGGTTTGTTTGTGCTTTCCTTCGTGCTGGCGTCCAACCCGTCGAGAGCCGCGATGGACAAAATCCTGATGCGTTTCTCCAGCATGGGCGTGATCGCCGTAACCCTGATCGTTGCATCGGGACTGGTGAACAGCTGGCTGCTCGTCGGGACCGTGGGGAAGCTCTTCACCATGCCGTACGGGCTTTGGCTGGTCGCAAAAATCCTGCTGTTCTTAATCATGATAGGCATCGCGACAGCGAACCGGCTGTGGATCATCCCCAGCATGGCGCGAGCGGCCGATACGTCCGTTTGGATCGAGAAACTGCGCCGTCACGTCTTCGCCGAACAAGCGGTGGGAATGCTCATCCTGGCCGTCGTCAGCGTACTCGGCACGCTCGCCCCTGCGGCAGAGGGGTAATCTTATCAGCGCATGTTGCCGGTGTGGCCGAGGGAGAAGCGGCCCGGTTGCGGCCACACGGTCAGCCCGTGCGGCTCCGTGCCGACGGGAATCGTCTTCACGTCGCCCGTGTCGATGTTCAGCGCATAGACCACCTTGTCGAAGCGGCCCGACAGCCAGAGATATTTCCCGTCGGCGCTGACATTGCCCATGTCCGGGCTGCCGCCGCCGGGAATGGTCCAGGTCTTCTCCACTTTCCGCGTTGCGAAATCGATCACCGAGACGCTGCCCATGCCTTTGGCGGCGACCTGCCCCATATGCGTTCCACGATTGGTGACATAGAGCTTGGTGCCGTCACGGCTAGGATAGAGCCCGTGCGAACCGCGCCCGGTCGGGATGAAACTGACTTCCTTGAACGCATCGCCGTCGATGACATAGACGCCGTCGGCGTCCATGTCGGCGACGAAGAAGACTTTGCCGTCGGGTGAGATGCGGATGTCCTGCGGCATGCTGTTCCCGTTCATGTTCATGGCCGGCATGCCGGGCAGGCCCTGCTTGGTCAGCTTGAGGTAGCCGACGACTTTGCGGTTGATCATGTCGATCTTGGCGAGCCCGCCGCCGGCAAATTCGCAGGTGAAGATCGCGTACTTCCCGTCAATCGAGAAATCGGCGTGATTGACGCCCGAGCATTGCGGCGTCTGTAGATTGAACTGGAGCTCCATCGTATGGGGGTCGCGGAATTCGAGCCGCTTGAGCGCTTCCGCGACGACGATCGCCGATTTGCCGTCGGGCGAGAAATAGAGGTTGTAGGCATCCGGGACGTTGATGGTCTTTCCCGCCTTGCCGGTTTTCGGATCGATCGGCGTCAGGATGCCGGGAAGCTTGCGTTCGGCGGAGCCCGCAATCCACAGCGTCTGCAAATCCCAGGACGGTATGATGTGCTGCGGATTGCCGCCGACATTGTAGTGGTCGACGACTTCGAATTTCGCCGGATCGATGACGTAGACGTCGCTCGATTTCACGTTGGGAACGTAGATGCGCGGCAGCGCCCCTTGCGTCGCCGGGCTAAGCTTATTCGGTCCCGCTTCGCTGTAGAGGTTACGCGCATTGACAACCGGCGGCATGCCCGGGACCGTCTGCACGGCGGGCGCAGCGGGCGCCGGTGCTTGCGCGAACGTCGAAGGGGCGGTGATACCGAGAAGCAGAAGCGCGGCGAGCGGCCGCAAGCAACGAGGATTTTTCACGGCGATCATCCCGAAATTGCGATTCGCAATTTTACCATGGCGGCTGCGGATCGGAACGCCGCTTCAAGCACCATTGACATCATGGAACTCGGGCCGAGGTCCCGGTTCCGCGAGATTCAGTTCCGGCGCCTAGCGCGACTCACTGCGTTCGGCGGCGGCAACCGTATTCTCGAGCAGCATTGTGACCGTCATGGGGCCGACGCCGCCGGGAACCGGCGTGATGTAGGAGGCCTTTTGCCGCACGCCCTCGAAATCAACGTCGCCAACCAAGCGTCCGTCGGGCAAAAAGTTAATGCCGACGTCGATCACCACCGCGCCCGTATGCACCATCGGCGGCACGATCAGGTTGGGGCTGCCGGCGGCCACCACCAGGATGTCGGCGAGAATGGTGTACTGGGCGAGGTCGCGCGTCTTGGCGTGACAGATGGCTACCGTTGCTTCGCGCTGCATCAGCATCAACGCCAAGGGCTTGCCGACGATGTTGCTCGCCCCCACCACAGTCACGTTCTTCCCCTCCAGCTCGATGCCTTCGTGCTCGAGGATCTTCTGGACGCCATAAGGCGTGCAGGGCGGGAACACTGTCTGCCCGATGACCAGGCCGCCGACGTTGTAGAGATGGAACCCGTCGACATCCTTTTTGACCGAAATGGTTTCCAGCACGCGGCGCGGCGAAATGTGAGCCGGAAGCGGAAGCTGGACCAGAATGCCGTGCACCGAGGCGGTCTCGTTGAGCCGGCGAATGGTGGCGAGCAGTTCCTCCTCGCTGACCTCGGCGGGGAGGCGAACGACCTCGGACCTGATGCCGACCTCGCCGCAGGCGCGCACCTTGTTGCGGACATAGACCGCGGAGGCGGGATTGTTGCCGACCATGATCATGGTGAGCGCCGGCATGAGCCCGCGCGCCTTCAGCGCCTCGGCGCGCGCGGCAATTCCTTCGCGCACGGCGCGCGCGATAGCCAAACCGTCGATGATTTTTGCGGCCATGAGGTATGACTAGCAATCCTGACCGAGCTTTGCCACCGCCTCCATGAAGCGCAGCTTGATGGCGTGTCCGTCACGAATCGGCAACATGCGCGGCACGTCCTCGGCTTTGACTCGGACCTGGATGAAGGCGGGGCCGGCGGCCGAGTGCAGCAGGTTGCGCGCGGCGTCGAGCTGTTTATCGCTTTCTATAAAATGGCCTTCGGCGAAGCGGCAGGATTTCGCGACGCCGACCAGATCGATGCCCCAAGCGGTGTGGCTCGCCTGCATTCCGGTTTCGCCATAATGCCGGTTATCAAGCACGACGATGGACAGGTTGCGCGGCTGCTTGACGCCGATTGTTGCGAGGCTGCCCAGCCCCATCAGCATCTCGCCGTCGCCGGTGATGACCGCAATGCGCGCTTTGGGCTTGGCGAGCGCGAGCCCCAGCCCGATCATGGCGGCGATGCCCATGGCTCCCCAGAGATAGAAGTTGGCGGGCGAGTCGCCGGCAGCCGCTACGTCGTAGGTGGGCGCTCCCAAGCCGCTGACGACGAGAAGCTCGCCGCGGTCGGCAAGCAGGCGCGCCACAGCATCCCGGCGGTCGAGCATCACTTGCTCCACACTTTGCGGCCGATCAGCCGCTGGGACAGCAGCACCGCCACAGCCTGATCACCTTCGAACGCCATATCGCAGGCCGCGCCGACCACGTCGTCGACATCGTTCGGATCATCGACCCGGTAGACGAGAAATCCGCACAGGCGGAAGCAATCGTCGGTGATGGCGCCCATCGGCACCTGCCACGGATTGAACTCGGCGAACTCGCCGCGCATGGTCACCAGTACGAGGCAGGGCAAACCACAGTTCTTGATAAGCGAGAACATGTTGATGCAATTGCCGACGCCGCTGCTCTGCATCAGCAGCGCCGCGCGCTGACCACCGAGCGTGGCGCCAGCGACGAGGCCGACGCCCTCCTCCTCCGTGGTAAGCACGACATCCGCGATCTCGGGATCATCGATGCAGCGCTGGATCAGACGGCTGTGGCCGGCATCGGGGACGTAGCCGACTTGGCGCACGCGCGCCCGGCGGAATTGATCGTAGATCGTATCCGGCCACTGCGCGGCTTTATCGACAGTCGGGTCCATCACGGATTCTGCTGCAGCATGAAGTCGGCGATGTCGATGCGCCGCGCGACCCAGACGTCTGAGTCGGCGACCGCGCGCGCGACGATCTGCTCGAAATAATGGCTCCCTCGCGGATGGCCAAAGATGTGCGCGTGCACCGTGACGTCGATGATTGCGGGCCCCTCGCTCTTGCGCGCGATCGCGAGATTCTCTTCGAAAGATTCCAGCATCAACTTCGGCGGATTGCCGTATTTCATGAAGGGCATATCGTTGACATCGGTGGCGAGCGGGATGGCAACGATGCGTAACCCGCCGCCGAAGCGCGGCACATAGGGTAGATCGTCGTCGAACACGTCGCCGTACCATTTGTAGCCGGCTAGCGCGAGCAGGAGCGGCAAGTCGGGGCCCGACGTGCCGCGCGGACTCAACCAGCCCTGCACAGGCTGT
>Ga0310810_10002941_pt1 | contig 18476 bp, 11 predicted proteins | sample NCmetagenome_FD_207641 | JGI IMG/M metagenome (GOLD analysis project Ga0310810, IMG submission 207641) | Soil microbial communities from experimental microcosm in Duke University, North Carolina, United States - NC | ecosystem: Engineered > Artificial ecosystem > Soil microcosm > Unclassified ...
GCCGAGGGTCGAGGCGTCCATGACGCGGAGGATCTCCTCCAGGCGCATGGTGACCCGCATCGTCCCCAGCTTGAGCAGGTATTCCTTGCGCTTGACCATCGGGTCCTTGCCCAGCCAGAACAGGCTCACCCGGAGCCGGGTGGTCACCTGAGGCCGAGGCTCCCGCTCCAGGGCCGCGAGCTCGCCGCGGGTGATGTAGATCTGCTCCTGAAGCGTGAAGCCGACCTGGGAGCCGGCGACGGCGCGGCTCTGGGCGGGCCGGTTGAAGGCCTCGATGGTCTTCACCCGGCTCTTCTTGCCCGAGGGATAGAAGACCACGGTGTCGCCCACGGCCACGGCACCGGAGTCGATCGTCCCCGCCACGATGCGCCGATCGTCGCCCTGCTTGGTGAATTTGTAGACGTCCTGGACCGGCATGCGGAAGGAGCGCGCCACCGGCGGAGGCTCGGTGTGGAACGCGTCGAGCGCATCGAGCACGGTCGGCCCGTTGTACCACGAGAGGTTGGCCGAGCGGTCGGCGATGTTGTCCCCGCTCCGGCCGGAGACCGGGATGAACGCGGACGGCTTGATGCCGACCTGGTCGAGGAAGGCGCCGTACTCCCGCACGATCCGGTCGTAGACGGCACGGTCCCACTTCACCAGGTCCATCTTGTTCACCACCACCGCGAGCTGACGCAGGCCCAGCAGCGACACCATGTATCCGTGCCGGCGCGAGTTCTCCTGCACACCCTCGGCCGCGTCGATGACGAGCAGGGCGGCCTCGGCGCGGGACGCGCCGGTGATCATGTTCTTGAGGAACTCGATGTGGCCCGGCGCGTCGAGGATCAGGTAGGGCCGCTCGCGGCTCTTGAAGAAGACCCGGGCCGCGTCGATGGTGATCCCCTGGGCCTGCTCGTCCTTGAGCGCGTCCAGCAGGAAGGCGTACTCGAACGGCTTGGAGTTGAGCTCGCACTGGGCCCGCACCTGCTCCAGCTTGCCCTCGGGGAGCGAGTGGGTGTCGGCGAGCAGCCGGCCGATCACGGTGCTCTTCCCGTGATCCACGTGGCCGACGATCACGATGTTCATCCGCTGCGCGCCCGTGGGGGCGGCGACGGCGGGTTCGATGGGGGCGATGGAAGACGACATGCGCGCGGACCTACCTCCGTGAGCGTCGATGAGCCGGCACGACCGGCCTAGGGTTGCCGCAGTCCGTGCCCGACCGCCCCGGGCGGCGCCGGCCGAAGCCGGCGGGTGTCCGCGGTTCGCGTCGAGATCAGCTGCGCGCCGAGTGCGTGGGGGCTAGCGCCGGAGACCTCTCACTGCTCTTCCGCCGCGTAGTCGTAGGGATAGTAGTAGTAGCCCTCCTTCGCGACTTCGCCGCCCGGGTCGTTCAGGACGGTGCCGACCACCCGCCCGCCCACGTTGGCGAGCTGCTGGTAGGCGCGCTGGGCCGCGTTGCGGTCGGTGGCGCCCGCCCGGACGACCAGCAACACGCCGTCGGTCAGGGACGCGACGATGCCGGCGTCGGCGGTCGCGAGGACCGGCGGCGTGTCCAGGACGATGATGTCGTACTGCTCCTGGAGGTCCTGGAGGAGGACCCGCATCCGGGTGCTGCTCAGCAGGTTGGCCGCGTTCATCGGCAGGGCGCCGCAGGGGAGCACGGACAGCCGGGCCACCGAGGTCTCCCGGATCGCGCGGGGCGGCGGGCTCGCCGGATTGGCCGACGCCGTGAGCAGCTCCATGAGGCCGGGCGCGCGCGGCAGCCGGAAGAGCCCATGGACCCGCGGGCGCCGGATGTCGCAGTCGATCAGCAGGACCCTGAGCCCGTCGTAGGCCAGGGTCACCGCCAGGTTGGCCGCGGTGAGCGTCTTCCCTTCGCCGGGGACCGCGCTGGTCACCACCAGGGTCTTGAGCGCCTCGCCGCCGTCGGACCAGGTGAGGCTGGTCCGCAGGTTCCGGAAGGCCTCGATGCCAATGGAGAAGGTCTGGTTGCCCGCCATGGGCGAGCCGACTTCCCCCCCGCCCTTTCCTGCCCCCAGCATCCGGCGGAAGTGGCCCTGCGCGCCGCGCGAGCCGGCGGTGATCCGGGGAATCACCGCGAGTCCGGGCACGTGCAGCACGGCCTCGAGATCCTCCGGCCGCCGGATCGAGGTGTTGAGCGCCTCGAGGATGTAGGCGAGGATGAGGCCGAGAATCAGGCCAAGCACGATGCCAAGCCCGATGCGCAGGGCCGAGCCGCTGACGCCGGGATCGGTGGGCAGCGGTGCCAGGGCCACCACGTCGATGTCGCCGGCCTCGACCGCCTCGGCCATGCGCGCTTTCTGGAAGTCCTTCCGCAGCTCGTCGCCCATGTTGGCCAGGCTGTTGACCCGGCGATCGAGCCGCATCTCTTCCTCGGCCATCGCCGGGAGGATCTGGATCGAGGCCCCGGTGCGGTTCCTGAGGCCGGTGAGGGACCGGATCCGGGCATCGATCGTCTGGATCTGGCTGCCCACCGCCTCGACCAGCTGGCCCTGGTTGGTCTGGGCGAGGGCCTTGAGCTGCACCAGGTCGGGGTTGTTCGGCGAGCTCCGCCAGGGCCCGGTGGTCATCGAGTCGAGCCGCTGCTGATACTTGAGCTGGTTGCTGTACAGACCGGCCACCGACGGATTCTCCGCGATGGCGGGCGACGTCGCCAGGGCGCGGAGCGCCTGATCGCGGGTGCCTTGGTCCGAGCTCTTGAGCTGCCCCTGGAGCGCGCCGAAGGTCTCCCGATCGGCCTGGAGCTGCGCCACCTGCGCGTCGAGCTGCAGGATCGCCTGCTGGGTCGCGTTCATCTTGCTCTCGGAGCTGGCCAGCTGCTGCCGGCTCCGGAAGCTGCTGAGATCGGCCTGGGCCCGGGCCAGCATGCTGTCGGTCTGGGCCAGCTGCTCGGCGAGGAACTCGCTGCGTCGGCGGGAGCGCTCGCGGGCCCACTGCACGCTGAGCGACTGGAACGCCTGCACGCTGGTGTTCACGATCCGCTGGGCGACCCGCGGGTCTTCCGACACGTAGGTCACGTCGATGACGTCGGTCTCTTCCCGCCGGGTGGCGCCCAGTCCGCCGACCAGCTGATCGATCGCCGATTCGCGGGAGTTGATGCCGAGCGTCGCGGTCTCGACCGTGGGCCGGGCCGTCACGGTGAACTGAACGACCCCGAGATTGATCGGCTGGCCGTAGCGGGCGGTGACCGCCCGGTCGCCGCGCCGCGCGTTGACGTCCTTCTCGCCGAAGGTGAGCACGATGGAGTCGCTCGCGGCGCGCGGGTCCACCTTGACGTGCTCGAGATCGCCCGCCGAGAAATCCTCGGTCTGGCTGTAGAGTTGCAGGCCGAGGCTGTCCACCACGTCCGCGCCGACCGTCCGGCTCCGGATCAGCTGGATGATCGACATCAGCGGGTCCGCGGTGCGGATCAGGCCCGGCGCTTCCTCGTTGTCACCGGTGAGGGTCTGCCGCTCGCCCGCCATCCGCAGCATGGCGGAGGCGGTGTAGTAGGCCGGCATGTCCCAGGCGAGCCAGAGCCCGATCCCCGCGCCGATGGCCGTCATCAGCAGGATGAGCAGGGCCCGCCGGCGTACCACGGTGAGCGCCTGGCGGAACGACATCGTCTCGCCGCTGTCGGCGTACTCCGCCGGGCGCACCGGGACGTGCTGGGGCTCGGTGGTACCGGGCAGCATGCGGTGATGAGGAGGCAAGTGTGGCATGGCGACCTATCTGCTGCCGCGCCCGATACGGTCGATCAGGAGACCGACCGAGGCGATCGATCCGATGACGCCGAGCGTCGGAAGCAGGATATCCTTGGTGAACGACTTCCGCCTATCCACTACGATCATGTCACCGGAGTGCACCGGCACGGTGAAATCGGTGCTGCTGGAGTTCTCGAGGTCGAGCCGAAACACCTGCTGCTGACCCGAAGAGGTAAATCGGATCACGCGCACCCGGTTGCGGGCGCCGTCTTTATTGGCACCTCCGGCACGCGCCAGCGCTTCGCCCACAGTGGTCTCGGGCCGGGTGGCGAAGACCATCGGCCGGGTCACTTCGCCGGAGACGGCGATCCGCACGAGTGGCTCCATCACGAACTGGGGGTTCTCCTCGAACCCGCTCAGGAAGCGCCGGATGTTGGCCTCGGCCGTGGGGAACGGCACCCCGGCGACCCGGACCGAGCGATAGAGCGGATGACTGATCGAGCCATCCGGGGCGATCAGGAAGTCGCCGCTGAACTCGGGCTTCCGCCAGACCTGGATTCGGATGGAATCGCCCGGAGTCAGGACCGCCTGCCCCCCTCGCGGCGCGGCCTCCTGCGCCAGGATCGGTCGGGCGAGCGCCAGCGATGTCAAGAGAATCACCAGTGAGGCCAGGGGGCGCATAGTCCTCGACGGTCGATGAAGGTTGACCAGCCCCTGACCTGGCAGCGGGTAGTCTGGCGGCACCGAGCATGATCCATGCCTCGCAGCCGGGTTAGGGCCCGCCCATCCGAGCCGACCCCCTAACCCAATTTACCACAGTCAGATCCGTAAGGGCACCGGATGGATTTCCCCCCTTGGGACCGCGCAGCGTTCCGTGGGCGCCAAGGGGGAGTCGCATTGCCCGTGGCATGGGATCGACCGCCACCACACAGTTGTGGCATAGGGGAGACACGCCTGGATCACATTGTGCCGTCGTCCCGGCAGGCCGAAAACTCAGGAGCGAGCGCAGGAGGGGGCATTCCAGCCGGCGAGAGAGTCTCTCACGGCCCGGCGCGCGGCCTGGTATGCCGGGTCGTTGGTGCGGACCGGATCCCAGCGCCAGACCCTGAATCCGCAGCCCGCCCGAGCCAGAATGGGATACCACCGCTCCAGGCTGTCGGGCGGGATCTGGCAGTTGGGACTGCTTTGGCCCTTGTAGCCGCCCTCCTCCTTGCAATCCCAGGTGCCGTCGCGGTCCTTCGGCCCCCCGTTCAGCTCGTTCGCGCCGAACAGGATCTGGATGCCGTCGCGATGGGCCATCGCGAGCGCGGCGTCGCGCCAGGCGGTTACCGGGCCGTAGCTGTACTGGTACTGGTCCACCAGGAAATCACAGACCCGGTAGCTCTGGGACGGCTCGAAGAGCTGGTGCTGATGGACGACCCCGACCGGCATGGTGGGGAAGATGGATTTCACGTAGGCGCACATCGAATCCACCCGGGCCTTGGTCATGGTCCCCTGCGGGCCCCAGGTGTTCCCATCGCCCTGGCCGCGGGCATGCGGCTCGTCCATCACCGAGTTGCCGACGATCGTCCCGTCCTCGACCGCCTCGGCGACGGCGGCCTTGATCCGGTCCCTGTCATAGGTGGCCATGGAGTCGCGCCACCGCTGCATGTCGAACTGATGGATCCCGCCGCTCGACGACATGTAGGGGTCGTGCCCGCCGGTCATGTTGAGCAGGAGCCTGACTTTCCTCCGCCGGGCCTCCGCGATGCGCTGCACGATGTTGCCGGCCCGCACGCCCTCGTGCAGCAGGTCGAAGGACTCCGTACCTGACCGGCCGAGAGAGCCCCACACCTGGGAGGCGCCGAAGGGAACACCCCTGGCGGCGGACGCCGAACGCGGACGCGGCGGCGAGGCGGGCGAGGGTGAGCGCGACGGACCGGCGAGTGAAGGTGGACGCGGCGGGCTCACCAGAGTGGTCGGCCCGGGGGGCTCGGCGATGGCGATGTCGGCCGTGTCGGCAGGGGCGCCCGCGAGGCCGGCGATCACCCGATATCTGCCGGCCTGGGCGCCGGCCCGATACAGCCCTGACGCGTCGATCCGACCGCCGGTCGCACGCCACGTCACTCGTCCGACTTCGGGCGCTCCGGCGGAGGCCCCGGCCGAAGCCTGTCCCTCGGCAGCACCGGCGCTCAGCAGCAGCAGGAGAAGGACCAGCGAGCTTCGCGACGTCATGGAGAGCAAAAATAGCAGCGAAAAGGAAAAGCAGGGGGATACAGACACGCCGGCCGGAGGTCTTCCTCCGGCCGGCGTGCCTGCGCCGAACTCAACCGCATGGTTCCGGGCTCACCCTAGGGGCGCCCGCAGCTCGGCCCGCTCCAGCCCGCCAGGGAATCCCGCACGGCTTCGTGCGCCTCGCGGTACGCGGTGGTGTTGACCCTCACGGCGTCCCAGCGCCAGGACCTGAACGCGCAGCCGCCGCGGGCCAGAATGGGATACCACCGCTTCATGCTGTCCGGCGGGATCTGGCAGTTGGGGCTGTACTGCCCCTTGTAGCCGCCCTGGTCCTTGCAGTCCCACACCCCGTCCCGGTCCTTCGGCCCCCCGTTGAGCTCGTTGGAGCCGAACAGGATCCGCATGTTGTCGCGCTGGGCCATGGCGAGGCCTGCGTCGCGCCACGCCGTCACGTCACCGAAGCTCTGCTGGTACTGGTCCACCAGGAACTCGCAGGAGCGATAGCTCTTGGTGGGTTCGAAGCTCTGGTGCTGATGCACCACGCCGACCGGCAAGGTCGGGAAGATGGCTTTCGCGTAGGCGCACATCGAGTCCACCCGGGCCTTGGTCATCGTGCCCGGCGGGCCCCAGGTGTTGCCGTCGCCGAGTCCGTAGACATGCGGCTCGTCCATCACGCTGTTGCCGATGATCACGCCATCGGACACCGCCCTAGCCACGGCATCGCGGATGGTGGCCGTGTTGTAGGTCCGCATGGAGTCCCGCCACTTGGCCATATCGAACTGGTACACGCCGTCGATCGTGCTCATGTACGGATCGTGCCCGCCGGTCATGTTGAGCAGCAGCTTGATGCCCTTGGACCTGGCATCGGCGATGCGCTGCACGATGCTGCCGGCCCGCACGCCCTCATGCGCCAGATCGAAGGCGGCCGTGCCCGAGGTCCCCAGCGAGTTCCACACCTGGGAGGCACCGTAGGGGATTCCGCGCAGACTCGATGGCGGCGGCGGTGGCGGCGCAGTCAGGCTCACCGACGTCGTGTCGGCCAGGGTGCCCGCCAAGGCGATGACGCGGAAGGTGCCGCCGGCCGAGCCGGCGGTGTAGAGACCGTTGCTCGTGATCGAACCGCCGGTGGCGCTATAGGTGACCTCCACGGCGACGCTGTCGCCCACACTGTTACGGCCATAGGCGGCGAGCTGCGCCGTGGCCCCCGTGTTCAGCGACAGGCTGGCCGGAGAGAGGAACAGCTGGTCGAGCGTTGGTGCGGGTGGAGGTGGCGGCGGCTCGGTGATGGTGACGGCCGCGGTATCCGCCAGGGTCCCTTCCGTATTGAGCGCGATCACGCGGTAGCTGCCGGCGGTGGTGCCGGCGCTGTAGACCCCACCGGCGTCGATGGAGCCGCCCGTCGCTTTCCAGGTGACACCGATCGCGACGGTGGTCCCGTCGCTCAGCACGCCGGAAGCGGCAAAGGTGTAGGCACCACCGGGGCCGAGGGTGGTCGTGTCGGGTGCGACCGACACTGCCACGATGTTCGGTTGGGAGGGCACGACGACGACGATGGAGGTGTCGGACTTCTGGCGGCCACGCCCTTTCCCGATGACCTTATAGACGCCGGGCTCGGTGGCCGTGAAGAGGCCGTCCTCGTCGATGGAGCCGCCTGACGCGTGCCAGCTCAGGGGCAATGCATGCCGCTGGCCGCGGGGAGTTACCCGCTCGGCGCGGAAACGAACGGACTGATGGGTTTCAACGGTTACTGAATTGGGAACCAGGCGGACCCGGTCGAGGACCGGAGCCGGGTGCAGATCGGACTCAGGAGCAGTCGTTGTCTCGCCGTCGCAGCCGACCAGCACGGCCGCGGCCGCGAGCATGGCGTATCGTGAGACCGCCAGCCTCCGCGACAGCTTGAAGGTATACGTCATGGGGTCTACCCTTTCATCGCTCTCCTTGCTGACGCCCCAACCGTTCCCGTCCGCCGCACCACCCTTGGGGATGCCTTATTTATGGCGCCAGCCGAGCGGACTCAATAGTCAATAATTAGACGAATTGATGCTTTGCAGGTTGTGAGCCATCTTGTATCCAGCGCAATGCCAATATATTATCAATTTGTGATTGGCTGGATTGTAACAAAATACCGTCAACTAATCTTACGATAGGTGCCCCGTTGACACCGCGTCGGCAGGTCCCTGCAGCGACCCGAATCGGGTGCAAAATCGCACCTACCTCGCACGCCAATTCCGGCACTCCCATCGCCCTCCAAACGGGGTTCGTGGCTTGTGAAGATCGCCTATCTCATCACCCGGGCCGATCCGATCGGAGGAGCCCAGATTCACGTGCGTGATTTGGCACTCGCGGCCCGCGAACATGGGCACTACCCCGCCGTAATCACCAGCGGGCGAGGACCCTTGATCGACGGGTTTCGGGAGGCCGGAATTCCCGTGTTCGTCCTCCGCCACCTGACGGCGCCGATCCGTCCCTGGAGCGATGCACGGGCGCTGGGCGAAGTCCGGGCGGCGCTCGGGGAGGTCCGGCCGGACCTCGTCGCGGCCCATTCCTCCAAGGCGGGGATTCTCGGGCGGCTCGCCGGACGCTCTCTCCGCATCCCGGTGGTCTTCACCGTGCACGGCTGGGCGTTCACGCCGGGCGTTCCGGGGACGAGGGCGGCGGTCTACCGCCGGCTGGAGCGGATCGTCGGTCCGCTCGCGAGCCGGCTCATCACCGTGTCGGAGTTCGACCGCGGGCTGGCGCTCGAGGCCCGCATCGCCCATCCGGACCGGATCGTCACCGTGCACAACGGGATGCCGGATGTGGCCCAGGATCTCCGTGGCGATCCGCGCCGGACCCCGCCCCGGATCGTGATGGTGGCGCGGTTCGAGCCGCAGAAGGACCACGCCACCTTGATCCGAGCTCTGGGCGGGCTCACCTCGCAGCCCTGGGAGCTCGATTTGATCGGCGAAGGTCCCGGCATGGCGGCCATGCGATCGCTCGCGGCGAACCTGGGCATCGTCGACCGGATCCGCTTTCTCGGTCAGCGGATGGACGTGCAGCGGCTGCTGGCGGACGCGCAGATCGCCGCGTTGATCACGAACTGGGAGGGGCTGCCGCTTTCAATCCTGGAGGCGATGCGCGCGGGGCTGCCGGTGGTGGCATCGGATGTCGGCGGGATCGCTGAGACGATCCGGGAGGGGGAGACCGGGCACCTCGTAGGTCGTGGCTCGGTGGACCAGGTACGGGAGCGGATCGGCCGCTTGCTCGCGGAGCCGGGCCTCCGGGCCCGCCTCGGGGCGGCGGGCCGATCACTCTACGAGCGGCAGTTCACGCTGGAGCACTGCGTCACCCGCACGCTCGAGGTCTACCAGTCGGTGTTGGCAGGGAGGGGACGGACCGCCGCCGTGGCGTGACGGAGTGGTGATGTGGATCACGGTACGGCAGCCAACCCCCGGATATCTAGCAGCACGCCTACCGAGGATGCTCCGCTCCCATGACCCATCCGGGCCTGCCGACCAACGCCACGATCCTGGTCGTCGATGACGAAGACATCGTGCGGGCGCTGGTCGCGCGTGCGCTGCGGGAGGCCGGATACCGGGTGGTGCAGGCGCAGCATGGTGCCGCCGCGCTGGCCGTGCTCGAGAGCGGCCGCGAGACGATCCACCTGGTGATCACGGACCTGGTAATGCCGGGGGTAGGTGGTCGCGAGGTCGCTCGCTGGACCGCGGCACATCGTCCGGCGCTGCCGGTCCTGTTCATCTCCGGCTATCCCCGCACCTACCTCGAGGCCCACGACCTCTACGACGCCGGGATTCCTCTGCTGCGCAAACCGTTCCTGCCGTCGCGCCTGCTCGAGGCCGTGCAGGAGCTCCTCCCCGACACGCCCCACTACGATCACCCGGCAGCCGGAAACGCCTGAGCGCGCCGCTCAAATCTCCCAGTTGGACATGACGACGCCGGCGCGAGGAGCGCGCTGCGGCGCTCCGTCGAGAATCATTCGCAGATCGGTCCAGTGCACTCGGTACCCGCGCCCCACCAGGCGCAGGTAGGCGGCGGCGAACTCGGTCTGGCAGCGGATGGCCAGACGGCCGACCCGCTCCTGGGCGGCCGCCGCGGGGAGCGCCTCCAGCAAGCGATCGAGCGCGGCGCCGTCCCGCGCCACCAGCTTGAGCACGCGGAGCTCGTCCTTGGGCCGGCCGGCGGCGAGCGGGGTGGAGTGCCAGAGGGCGAACCCCGCCAGCGCGGCCCCGTCGCGCACCAGGGTGGTGTCGCCGATGGCGAGATCGCGGGTGAGCTCGATTTCCCGGGTGAAGTCCACGCCGGGCAGCAGCTCGTCGACCAGCCGGCGGCATTCCTCGATCCGCTCGGCCGTGCGCGGCCCCACGCCCAGCGACTCCACCGCCGTCGCGGGCGCGCGCCGCGCCACGTCGTGGACCAGAGTGACGGTCAGGTGCCCGGGTACCAGCCCGATCCGGCTGTAGAAGCCGATGTTGTCCACCGTCCGCGGCATGGTCTCCAGGCCGATGGTGCGGGCGCCCTGGGCCCGGAGCCAATCGATGCCGGTGCGCACCATCAGGGAGCCCAGTCCCTCGCCCTGGCGATCGGGCCGGACCGCGAGTGGCCCCATCCAGCCTTCGCTCCCGGACCGGTGCACCATGTTGAAGGCGACGAGGTGGCCCTCGGCGTCGCGCCAGACCATGGCCCCGCCGCCCGCGTCGTCGATGGCGTAGCGCCAGACCAGCGGATTCAGCTGAGGCACCCGGACGCCGACGAGGCCGTCGCGACTGTACCGGTCGGTGAATGCCTCGGCGAAGACCCGGTTCAGCGGGTCGATGTCGCGATAGGAGGGCCGGTCCGGGCCCCGCACGCTTCGGTCAGGCCGCCACATCCTGCCCTCCGACCGGCTCGTCGCGCACCGTCGCGACGCCGCGGCTCACGTCGAGGCCCACCCGGATGACCCGATCGAAGCCCTCCCGCACCGAGTCGATGTGGGTGATGAGGATGACCTGGGGGAAGCGGTCGGCCAGGCTGCGCAGCAGGTCGACCACCGCCGAGCGGCGATCCTCGTCGAGGGAGCCGAAGATCTCGTCGAGAACGAGGAGCGAGAGCGGCTGGCCCGCGCGCTCCGCGATCATCTGGCTGATGGCGAGCCGGAGTGCCAGGTTCGCGACGTCCTCCTCGCCCCCCGAGATGACCGACTTGGGATCGCCGTCGTCCAGCAGACTGGTGCCATAGTCCTCGTCCAGCTCGAGGTCGGTATACCGACCGTTGGTGAGGTCGCGCAGGAAGCCGGAGGCCAGGTCGGAGAGGTCGGGCCGGAGCGTCGCATTGAGCTCGGTGCGGAGCTCGGTGAGCGCGCGGTCCAGCTCCTGATGCAGCCCCAGGTCGCCGGCGACCGCCGCCGCCTCCCGCTCCCGCTCGGCGCGCTCGGCCCGCCGTCGAGCGACCGCCGCGACGGCCTCGTGCGCCGCGGCGGTCTCCGCTCGCGCCCGCACCAGGGCGACCTCCGCCTCGCGCTGCGTCTGCGCCGCCACGGCCTCCGCCGCACGCGCCTCCCGGTATGCCGCGTCCTGATATCCCAGCCCCTCCAGGCGGGCACGGACCTCGGCGAGCCCGGCCGCCGACTCGCTCCGGATCCGTTGCGCCGTCTCCAGCTCCTCCTCCAGCAGGGCGATGCGCTCGACCTCGAAGCGGAAGCGCTCGGCCTGGAGCGCGAGGGGCTCGAGCTGGCGGATGCGGGACTGCACCTCGGCGTGGCGTCGCTCGTCGTACTCCGTGGGCTCGCGGGCCAGGGCTTTTTCCAGCTCGCCCACCCGCCCGCGCAGCCTGGACTGCTCCGTTCCCAGGGGGGCCGCTTCCTGCGCCTGGGCCTCGAGGCGGCCGAGCTCGGCGGTGACGTCCGACTGGGTCCGCTCGGCCTCGACCCGCCGGCGCTCCAGCTCATCGAGGTCGGCGGGCTCCTGCTGGAGCTGCTCGATCCGCTGCTTGTAGTAATTGCCGTTGGACACGACCTCCTCGATCTGCCGGTCGAGCAGGCCGAGGACCTTTTCGTACTCCGCTCCGAGCGGGCGGGTGCAGGTCGGGCAGTTGCCCTCGGGTCCGGCCTTCACCAGGCGCTGCCGCTGCTCCCTGAGCTCGGCGTACTGGTCGAGCAGCCCCTGGCGCTTGGTCCGGGCGTCCTGCGCGTCCCGCACCCACGCGGTCCGGGCCGTCTCGGCGTCCAGGGTGAGCGTCGTGATGGTGGCGCGGACATCGTTGGCGCGGGCGCGCACCGCGTCGAGCGCCGGACCGGCAGGCACCCGGGCGAGCCGCTCCTCCACCGACGCCAGGTGATCGTGCACGTCGGCCAGTTGCGAGGTCAGGCCCTGGCGGCGGGCCCGGGCTTCGGCCAGCTGCTCCAGGGCGGCGGCCTCCTGGCGCAACCCGGCCAGCGGCGCAAGCTCCACCGCGAGCTCCTGCAGCCGGGTGGTGGCGCCGGCGGCCGCGGCGACCTGCCGCTCGAGGCGCTCGGCCCGCTCGGTGGCGGCGCCGCATTCGTGTCCGGCCACGCGGAGCTCCGCCTCGAGCGCCAGCGCGGACTCGCGAAGCGTCTGGAGCCGCTCCCAGCGAGGCCTGACTTCGGCCAGCACCGTCTCCGCACGAGCGAACGCGTCGGCCGCCTCGGCCTCCGCGGCGGTCGCGGCGGTCACGCGGTCGTGCGCGCGGGCCTCCAAGGCGTCGATCTCGCCCGGGTCGCCGAGGCCCGCGCGCAGGCCCTCGAGCCGGGCGCGCAGCGCGGAGCGCGTCTCCTTGAGTCGGTCCTGCGCCGCGCGGAGGCGCTCGTAGCCCAGCACCCGGGACAGGAACTGGGCCCGCTCGGGGGCGCTCATCGCCGCCATCACAGCCAGCTCCTTCTGGCCGGTGAAGTAGGTGTTGAAGAACTCGTCGCGCGACATGCCGAGCAGACGGGTGACCCGCTCGGTAACCGACCCCAGGCTGTTGGCCACCGGCGCCGGATCGCCGTCCTGGTAGAGCTCCGCATGGTTGAGCCCGCGCACGACGCGATACTGGTGCGCGCCGAGGGTGAACTCGAGCTCGACCTCCACCCGCGCGCGGGGCGGCGCGTTCCGCCGCCGGATCGAGTCGCGGCTGCCCCGCGCCGCGGGCATGCCGTACATCGCCCAGGCGATGGCCTCGAGGATGGTGGTCTTGCCCGCCCCGTTGGGGCCGACGATGCCGGTGAGCCCGGCCCCGAATTCCAGCTCGGTGGCTTCGTGCTGGCGGAAGTTGGCGAGGCGGAGCCGAGTGATCCGCATCAGGCCCCGGCCAGATCCCGCTCGACGCCGTCGAGGAGCTCGCCCCCGAGACGGACGAACGCCTCGCGGTCGAGCTCGGCGGGCAGCGGCCGGCGCGAGAGGTAGTCGCGCACCAGCTCGGGCAGCGGCTGGCGCCGACCCGGCGCGCCGACACCCACGGCGCGCTGGATCTCGGGCCGGCGGACGTCGAGGTGAAAGTGGAGCGCCTCCACCTTGAACCCGCGGATGGCGGTGTGATCGAGCTCCCGGCCAACGTGACGCGGGACGTCGTACACCCGGAGTCGAAGGATCTTGTCGGCGATGCCGCCGGGGACCTCCGCCAGGCGATCGGCGATCAGGCGGTCGAGCGCGGCCGCCGCCATCCCTTCGCCCGGGATGGGGGGGAGGTCGAGGATGGCGCGGGCCGGCTCGATGGGCTGGGGCTCGACGGTGCCGGCATCCAGGTCGACGAGGAGCCAGCCCTTGTTCCGGTGGCCGTGGCGCGCCTCGTCGGCGAGCTCGCCCCAGAGGTTGGGACTGACATACTCGAGCGCCCCGGCGTACCAGGCCCGGGGCGCGACCTGGTGCCGCACGTGATAGTGGCCCAGCGCCACGTAACTCCACTCCGTCGGCGCCAGCTCGTTCAGGCCGATGACCGCCCCGCCGTACTCGACCGAGCTGCGGTCGAAGGGGAAGACTCCCTCGATCTCGCCGTGCAGCACCAGCAGCTGCCGGCCTTCGGAGCCTTCGGGCCGGAGCGGCGGACGCTCGGAGACCAGGGCCTGGTGCGGCACGGCCAGCACCGCGACGTCGAGTTTCGGGTAGACCAGACGACGCGCCTGGTCGGCCGCGACGTCCACGCCGAGCTCCTCGAAGAGCCGAAGGATGGACCCCGTCTCGACCGAGCGGGGGGTGTCGTGGTTGCCCGCGACGAGCACGATCGGCGCGCCGGGCAGCGCCTCGCGCAGGCGCTGCATCTGGCGGAAGGCGAACACGATCGCCGCATTGGTCGGGCGAACCGAGTGGAAGAGATCTCCGGCCACCACGACCAGGTCCGGCGCCGCGGCGATCACACCGTCCACGGCGAGCCGGAACGCGCGCGCGACATCGGCCTCGCGCTGGTTGATGCCCGCCGCTGTCTGGCGATGATATTGCCGCGCCCCCAGGTGAGGGTCGGCGAGGTGAGCCACTTTCACACATGGAATGTCTCGCAGAGGGGCCATTAATCAAGCCCTCGCGGCGACCAAACGGCCAGACTCGCAACGAGTTAGGGCATGGGGGCGCGGAACACGGGCGGCTTGCGTCAAGGGCATGTGAGTGTCTACGGTTGGGTATGGACACACCCCACGACTCCGCGACCGCCGCCTCCACGACCGAAGGCCTTCCCGTTGCCCCCTCGCTCGGCCCCGCCATCGAGCAGCTCCATCTCCCTCACGCCACCGAAGAGAACCGCGCGCGCATCGTGTACATCTCGCTGCTCGCGATCGGCGCGGCGATCGCCGCGGCGATCGCCGCGGAAGTGCTGGTGGGCGTGATCGCGCTGGTGACCAACCTCGCCTTCTACGGGCGGATCAGCTTCACCCCCGTCTCGCCGGCACACAACCAGCTTGGGGCCGGAGTGATCATGGTGCCGGTGCTGGGCGGGATCGTGGTCGGCCTCATGGCCCGTTACGGCAGCACGGCGATCCGGGGCCATGGCATTCCCGAGGCGATGGAGCGGGTGCTCAAGAACGAGAGCCGGATCGCTCCCCGGGTCACCCTGCTCAAGCCGCTCTCCGCCGCCGTAGCGATCGGCAGCGGCGGCCCCTTCGGCGCCGAGGGCCCGATCATCGCGACCGGCGGCGCGCTCGGATCCCTGCTGGGCCAGGTGGTGAGAATCACCGCCGACGAGCGGAAGATCCTGCTGGCCGCGGGGGCGGCGGCCGGCATGGCGGCCGTGTTCAGCACGCCGGTGGCCGCCGTGCTGCTCGCGATCGAGCTGCTGCTGTTCGAGTATCGAGCCCGCTCGCTGGTGCCGGTGGCGCTGGCCAGCTCGGCGGCCACGGCGATCCGGATGAGCCTGCATGGCGGGGCGCCGGTCTTCCCCATGGCCGACATCGCCCAGCCCGATGCCATGGCCATCGTCAGCTACATCGTGCTCGGCGGCGTGATCGGGCTGCTCGCCGCGGGGATCACCCAGGCGGTCTACCGCCTGGAGGACGCCTTCGAGCGGCTGCCGATCCACTGGATGTGGTGGCCGGCCCTGGGGGCCGTGGCCGTGGGCGTGATCGGGTACGTCAGCCCCCGAACGCTCGGCGTGGGCTACGACAACATCCAGGATATCCTCACCGGCTCGCTCGCCGGCACGGTCCTGCTCTCGCTGGTCCTGCTCAAGCTGATCTCCTGGGCCGTGGCTCTCAGCAGCGGTACCTCGGGCGGGACACTCGCCCCGCTGTTCACCATCGGCGGCGGCCTCGGCTCGCTCATCGCCGCGGGCGCCATGGCGCTGATTCCCGGGCTGGGGATGGATCTGCGGGTGGCGGGACTGGTCGGCATGGCGGCCATGTTCGCGGGCGCGTCGCGGGCGCTGCTGACGTCCATCGTGTTCGCCTTCGAGACCACCCGCCAGCCGATGGGCCTGCTCCCGCTCCTCGCCGGGTGCTCGGCCGCCTATCTCGTCTCGCTCCTCCGGATGAAGCACACGATCATGACCGAGCGCCTCGCCCGGCGAGGCACGCCCGTGCGGACGGAGTACGCCGCGGATTACCTGGACCAGCTCCTGGTGCGGGACCACGCGGCGCGCCAGGTGGTCACACTCGGCGGTCAGCAGACGCTGGCCGACGTCCGCCGCTGGATGGCCGACGGGGCCGGCGGCGCCAGCCATCAGGGGTTCCCGGTGCTGGACCAGGCGGGTGGCCTCATCGGTGTAGTGACCCGGCGCGACCTCACCGATCCCAAGGCCGAGGACGCGGCGACGGTCGGGAGCCTGATCAAGCGGCCTCCGGTGATCATCTTCGACGACAACACCCTGCGACAGGCCGCCGACCACATGGTCCGCGCGCGGGTCGGCCGGCTGCCGGTGGTGAGCCGCAAGACGCCGAGACGGGTGGTGGGGATACTGTCCCGCAGCGACCTGCTGGAGGCGCACGAGGATCGGCTCGACGAGGCCTTGTCGGCCCAGACGCCCAGGCTCGACATCCGGGCCGCCTGGGGCCGAGGCGAGTCGTGAGCGGCGGCCCGGGGCACGTGGACCGGCTGCGCGACTTCACCACCGACGCCCGGCTCCTGATCCTCACACCGATGGCCGCCGTGATCGGCGCGCTCGGCGCGCTGGTGGCGTACGCCCTGGTCTGGCTCATCGGCGCGATCACCAACCTGGTGTACTACCACCGATTCGACGCCACCATGGTATCGCCCGCGGCGCACACCCTCGGCGGGTGGGCGGTGCTGGTCCCCGCGGTGGGCGGACTGGTGGTCGGGCTCATGGCCCGTTACGGCTCGGAGCGGATCCGGGGCCACGGGATCCCCGAGGCGATGGAGGCGATCCTCATCGGCCGAAGCCGCATGAGCGCCAAGGTGGCCGTACTCAAGCCGCTCTCCTCCGCGGTCTCCATCGGCACCGGCGGGCCGTTCGGCGCCGAAGGGCCGATCATCATGACCGGCGGCGCGCTCGGCTCGTTGTTCGCCCAGGCATTCCATCTCTCCAGCGCCGAGCGCAAGACGCTGCTGGTGGCCGGCGCGGCCGCGGGCATGGCGGCGATCTTCGCCACCCCGCTCGCGGCGGTGCTGCTCGCCGTGGAGCTGCTCCTGTTCGAGTGGAAGCCGCGAAGCTTCATCCCGGTCGCGGCCGCCGCCGCGGTGGCCGCCGCGCTCCGGACGCCGCTCCTGGGCGCCGGGCCGATCTTCCCGGTCCCGACCCACGGAGCCTTGGCCTGGCAGGAGCTCGCGCTCAGCCTCGCCGTCGGCCTGGTTGCGGGCTTCGGATCGGGATGCCTCACCTGGCTGGTCTACGCCTGCGAGGACGGCTTCGCCCGGGTGCCGCTCAACCAGATGTGGTGGCCGGTGATCGGCGGGCTGTTCGTCGGGGTCGGCGGGCTGTTCTATCCCCGCGCGCTGGGCGTGGGCTACGACACGATCGGCGACCTGCTGCAGGGGCACCTCGCGGCGCCCTTCGTGCTCGGGCTGCTGGTCACCAAGGCGCTCATCTGGGCGATCGCCCTCGGCTCGGGGACCTCGGGCGGGGTCCTCGCGCCGCTCCTCATCATGGGCGGCGCGCTGGGCGCGGCGGAAGCGCACTGGATCCACGTCGGCGACGCCGGACTCTGGGGCATGATCAGCATGGCCGCGATGATGGGCGGAACCATGCGCTCGCCGTTGACCGCGGTCGCCTTCATGCTGGAGCTGACCGACGACATCGCCGTGCTGCCGGCGCTGCTCATCGCCTGCGCGGCGGCGCACGGGGTCACCGTCCTGCTGATGCGCCGGTCGATCCTGACCGAGAAGGTGGCCCGTCGCGGCTATCACGTGCTCCGGGAATACAGCGTGAGCCCGCTGGCGCGGCTACGCGTGGCGGACGTCATGGAGCGCGACGTCCCCGCGCTCCCCGCCTCGATGCACGTGGATCTCCTCCTCCGCCGCCTGGTGGCGCACGACTCGGTGCTGGGGCGCCGCGAGGCCTGGCCGCTGGTGGACGACGGCGGGGCGTTGGTGGGCATCGTGACCCGGGGCGACCTGGTCAAGGCGGTGGACGCCGACACGCGTCCCGACACGGCAGTGCTGGAAGTGGGAAGCCGGGCACCGGTCGTGACCTATCCGGATGAGCTGCTGCACGACGCGGTGGACCGTATGGTCCGGCACGACGTCGGACGCCTGCCGGTCGTCGAGCGGGCCGACGGCACCCGCCTGGTGGGGCAGCTCGGGCGCAGCGGCATCGCCGCCGCCTGGCAGACACTGCTGGAGGAGGAAGAAGGGCGGGAACACGGGTGGCTCTCGGGCCGGGGACGGCTGCTGCGGATGAAGCTGCGGCGGGTCCTCGGCGAAACGCCGGCTCCGCCTCAGGCGCCGTAGCCGTCGTCCGCGCGCCTCACCGCCGGAATCCCCCGCCGCACGCCGAGCAGCTCACTCCCGACCCGCCGACCGAGACAGGCGACGAAGTACGCCAACGGATCCGCCGGACGCTCGCGCCGGGTCGCGGCGAGCGCCCGGCGCACGTCGTCCTCCCGCCGTCCGGCCACCGCGTCCAGCACCGCTTCCGCCGAGACCCTGCGGTCGAGCCGACGGAGCTGCCGCGCCGCGGCGTCGGGCAGGGAAACGTCGCCGGCGGGCGGGAACCGCTCGACCCCTTCCC
>Ga0310810_10002942_pt1 | contig 18475 bp, 18 predicted proteins | sample NCmetagenome_FD_207641 | JGI IMG/M metagenome (GOLD analysis project Ga0310810, IMG submission 207641) | Soil microbial communities from experimental microcosm in Duke University, North Carolina, United States - NC | ecosystem: Engineered > Artificial ecosystem > Soil microcosm > Unclassified ...
AGAGCGCTTCGCTCATGCTACAGAACATTCGCATCGATCTCATTGCGCTACGGGCGGCCGGGGTTCAATCGTCGATCGACGATGGGTCCTCGGCGACGCAGGAAGCGCGGGCGCTATCGCGGGACATCGGACACGTGCTGGAGGCGGCGAAGCAAGTCCGCGGCTAGGGGAACGCGGTGTCCGGGCATCACGAACGCCGCTACATTCCCGACAGCATGAATTGCCGCCTTCGACGATTCGGAAACGCAGCGGGCGTAGCACTCGCCGCGAGTCTCGCCGGTGCATGTGACCGGAAATCTGCGCCGACGCCGAATGCCGATGCACGCGCCCCCGCTGCGACTGCGAGCTCGGCTCGACCAACCCTGCCTGATTCCGTCGCGCGTCCCCAACAGCCCCGCGTCGCCACCCCACGTGTCGTTAGGGGCCTCTATGTGAATCGCTGGGCAGCGCTTGGGCAGCGGATGTGGGACCTCATCGACGTCGCGAAGCGCACCGAGGTGAACGCGCTCGTCATCGACGTTAAGGACGATCGCGGGTTCGTCCTCTACCACTCGACCGTACCGCTCGCCCGTGAGATTGGCGCCGACACCACGCGGCCGATGTCGTACCGACGCGTACGCGCCGTGCTCGACTCAATGCGGACCTATGGGATCTACCCCATCGCGCGGATCGTGGTCGCGAAGGATCCACTTTTGGCCCAGCACAAGCTAGAATGGTCGATCAAGCGGCGGTCGGACCCGACGAAGCCATGGCTGGATAAGAACGGAAAGCCGTGGCTCGATCCGCATCAGCGGGGCGTGTGGCAGTATGCGGCGGACCTCGCCAAAGAGGCGGTGAATCTTGGCTTCAGCGAGGTGCAGTTCGACTACGTGCGCTTCCCTGACGAGAAGCGGTTGGTGAGCGAGGCGACGTTCCCCCTCGCCAACGGTCGAATCCGTGCCGAGGTCATTCGCGAACAACTTGGCTTCACGCGGGGAGAGCTGCGCTCGACCGGCGTCCCGATGACGATCGACGTGTTCGGTCTGACAGCCACCGATACCACGGACATGGGAATCGGTCAGCAGTGGGAGAAATTCGTCGACCAGGCGGACGTCGTGCTGCCGATGGTGTACCCGTCCCACTTCGCACCAGGAACGTATAAGCTCGCAAGCCCTAACGCCGCGCCGTACGCGACCATCGACCACGCGCTCGATGACGTCGCGCGCCGCAGCCGCGGTGTCCCGAACGCGGCGCGCGTGATCCCGTGGTACCAGGATTTCACGCTCGGGCCGCCGCGATATGGCCCGGAGCACGTCAGGGCGCAGATGCGGGCCGGGTATGACAACGGCGTCAAGAGCTGGATGCTGTGGAACCCGGGGAGCCGCTACTCCACCCAGGCGCTGGCCGCGGCGATCGCGCCCGCAGACACGCTACCGCCGGGCTATGGCGGAAGCGTTCCCGCGCGGTAGAAGGATTCCCACTTCTCGCCGCCTAACAAGTACCCGACGGTGCCGCCGGCAAGGCCTCCGACGATCGCGCCGACGGCCGCCCCGGCGAGGAAATCCGAGAACTTGGGGTCGACCTCTGGCAGGTTCGTCGCGCCGAACAATACCGCGCCACCGAGCGCACCGATGACCATGCCCTTGATGGTGGATTTGCGGTGCGTGCGGCCGGCACTGATGTCGATGGATTGAATCGCGTTCGTCGGGAGCGTGACGCGCCGAAACTCCTCGACCAGGACGGGCCCGGTGTCGAAGCCAAGGCGGCGCCTAACGCCCGCCGTGTCCAGCCGGATCGAATCCCGCGGCAGCGCTTCGACGAGGCCCACGTAGCGATCTTCCCGGATGCTCGGCGCCAGTATCCGGACCCGATCTCCGACGCGGGGCAGTTGTGGAGGTGGCTGGATCTGCGCCGTCAGTGAGGCCGGGCCTCCCGGTCCCGCAGCCATGGCGACCGCGAGCATCGCCGTTCGAATTCCGGACATCTACTCCCCCTCCAACTCTTCGAGTCGAGCCTCGAACTCGTTCACCATTCCTGGATGACCGAACCGGCGCGACGCGTCGATGCCGTTATGTAACGCATCCCGTGCCTCTCCAACGCGACCCAACTTGACCAGTGCGTCCGCGAGCCGGCCGTAGCCGTTTCCCTCGTCGTCGTGTTGCTCGAGGTATACGCGAAGGTGTTCCGCAGCCTCCTCGTAGAGTTGCGCTTTGAGCGCTTCGTTCGCCAGTCCGAATCGGGCGAGCACGTTCGACGGGTTCTTCGCCACCATCGCACGCATTGCCTCCAGCCGAGACGTCGTCACCTGGCGAGCAGCTCCGTCAGAACGTCCGCGACCTTCTCGGGCGCCTCTTCGGGCGTGAAGTGTCTCGCGTCAGGCACGACCGCAAGGGACGAGCCGGCGATCTCCGTATGAAGTCGGCGACCGATGGACACCGGCAGGAACGGATCCTCCGCACCCCAGAGAATCGCGGTGGGCGCCACGACATCCTTGAGCCGCGGTTCGATCACCTTGGTTTCACTGCTGTCGAGTGACATCATGTGCTCGACGAGCGAGTCGCGCCCGTCAGGCTTTGCGAATGGGCGCACGTACATCTCGATCGAATGCGTGCCGCGATCCGAGGTGACATAACCGCGCATGAGGTCCGTGCGAAGAATCGAGAGCAACCACGTCGCCGGCAGATGGCGCGTGAGCGGCAGCATGGCTCGCGCGATTTTCACCTCCCGGCCCGGCCACAAGTCGAAGCCGACCGAGTTCACGAGCATGAGGCGCGACACGCGAGTGGGCCACCGGACCGCCATCGTCTGTGCGATGCCCCCGCCAACATCGTGCCCGACGATCGTGGCGTAGTTGATCGCGAGCTCATCGAGAAGCCCAACGACGCGCTCGGCATGCCCTCGAACGGACACATCCCGACCGGCTGGGCGGTCGCTTCTGCCGTAGCCGAGAAGGTCGACCACAACGACGCGGTGCCCCTTTGGAACGAGCGGAACTACGTCCGTCCAAAGGTGCGACGACGTTGGAAATCCATGGAGGAAAACGACCGGCTCGCCGGCTCCGCGACTTCCGGCGGCGTAGTAGTAGAGTCGTGCTCCGTTTACGTCGATGAACTCACCCCGCATGCGGGAAGGCTGCGGAGGGCTCCGGGGGACATCGATGGCATGAGCGCATTGCCATGAAGATCGGGTTCACGCGGCAAGATGTTCCCGGCAGCGTCCTATCACAAGCGAAAGTGCTGAGCTGATACCGACTGAAACGGCTGGCCGTTGGGGCGCGACTAGCACCCTCTAGCGTCCCGATGCGAATGTGCTATCCTTACGCGCCTGTCGCCGGCCCCTTTGGGAAAGCGGAACGAAAGCGTTGTTGGACAACGACTTAATCTGCCTCCACGACCTTGACCGAACCAACCGCCCGCGTCGCCGCTGCCCCGATCGTGCTCGCGCCCGGGCCCCCCGTGGAGTTCCCTATGACGTGGTTGCTCGACCACGCGTCGAACGCGATCCGCTACAGGGCGATCACGGACGTCGGTCGCTTCGGCGGGGAAATGGCGAGGGAAGCGAGCGTGCTGCCCTACGCGTACGCCCCGGCGCTCGCGCTCGCCGTCGCGCAATCCCCCGACGGAATCTGGAACGGCGCCATGTTGGAGGTACCGTCCGGGCGAGCGGACCACTTCGAGGGAGTCGGCACCATCAGCGCCTTTCGTCGCCTCCTCGAGTACGGTTGGGAAAAGGACACGCCGCCGCTCATGCGGGCTCGTCGCGTGCTGTTTCGTCTCCTCGCTGAGGATGGTGACCCAGCGTATCTGTTCGAGTTAGCGCCGCGTGCTGACGAGGACGGAGACATCGCTCGCCGTGGTCGTGCGGTGCTTCGCGAGGCGGCCGCCGCAGCACTTGCTCAGGCTGGATACGAAGGAGACCCGCGACTTCGAGGCGCCGCCCTCCGCATCCTTGGCCGCATCGACTCGTTTCTCAGGTCACCTCTCGCGCACAAGCCGTGGGTTCGCGTCGGCAACAAACAGGTGCTGGCCGCCGAGGCCGCGCCGCCGTCGATCTACGCGCTATCCATGCTCGCGCACATGCCGTTGTTTCGCAACGAGCATCACGTGCAGCTCGATCATATCTTCCGTTACGTCTCGCAACCGCAGCCGCGTCAGGAGGCCCTTCAGCTGTGCGGGGCGACGATCGTCGCGCAACCTCACTTGGTGCTCGGCGATCTGTTGCCTAACAGGAACGTCGCCGACGCGGACGTTCCGTTCGCGCTCGCGTGGCTGGAGCTGATGGCGCGGCTGGGTTTCCTGAGACGAAATGAAGGCTGGGAGAAGTTGTTCGAGCGCTTCCTCGACGACCGCGACCGGGATCTCGTGTGGCATCCACACAAGGGGATGGCAGTGCCGCGGTCGTCGAACCCGTTCGTGTGGCCCACGTTTCCGCTGGAGCAGATGACGGCAGGCGACGAACGATGGACCGACGTGACGTTCCGTCTTGGACTCATCGCGCGTCTTTCGGGAAGACCGCTCGAGCTGATTTAGGAGCCGCGCGGGAGGCCGAAGGGGCCGCCGTGGCGACAAGTCGCACACCGAGTTAGGTTTACCTCACGAGCGCCGGCGTTCTCTCTCTTGTCGAGCGCCACTCGTGGAGCCGATTCCCGCCGCTTGGGACGTTGGCTCACCTGAAGAGCCAGTCTCTGCCCCGCAGGACATTCTCTTCGAAAAACTAGCGTCTGCACGTCGCGCGTGATCGCGACGTGTCGGACATTGCTTTCGTGCGCCGGTCCTCGGGACGGACCCGAGCAAGCGGCCCCGGCGCCGCAACACAGGAATCAATGCACACGACAACTGCAATCGAACCACGCGACGAAGCCCTCCTTTCAACCCCCGAAACACTCGCCAGCTTCAGCGACCTCGGACTGAGTTCAGTAGTCCTCGCAGCGGTAAGCGACGCCGGGTACACCCAGCCAACCCCGATTCAACAGGAAGCGATTCCGCTCGCGCTCAGTGGGCGCGACATGATCGGTCTCGCAAATACCGGAACCGGCAAGACCGCCGCGTTCACTCTCCCGATCATTGACCGCCTGCTCGATGGGCCCAGGCGCACCCGCGTACTGATCCTGACTCCGACTCGCGAGCTGGCAGCCCAAGTCGATGACAGCTTCCGCAAGTACGGCAAACACTCCGAGCTCGCCGTTGCAGCGGTATTCGGTGGCGTCCCGATCGAGCCACAGGAACGCGCGCTCCGCCAGGGGGTGGACGTCATCGTTGCGACCCCGGGCCGCCTGATCGACCACATCGAGCGACAGAATGTCGTCTTCGACGACCTCGAAGTGCTCGTACTCGATGAAGCCGATCGCATGCTCGACATGGGCTTCGCGCCGCAACTCAACCGCATCGTCAACGAGATTCCGCGGTACCGACAGACGTTGCTGTTCAGCGCCACGATGCCTCCTGAGGTCGAGGCGCTCGCGAGGAAGTACCTTCGAAAGCCGGTGGTCGTGCAAGTCGGCCGTCGGTCGTCAGCGGCGAGTACGGTCGCACACGCCGTATACCCGGTGCCGCGGGAAAAGAAGAGTGCGCTGCTCGTCGAGCTGTTGCGGAAGCCGGATATGGACTCCGTCCTCATCTTTACGCGGACAAAGCATGGTGCCGACCGAGTCGTCCGGCATCTCGAGCGCGCGGAAATCACCGCCACGGCTATGCACGCCGACAAGTCTCAGGCGCAACGCACTCAGGCCTTGGACGGCTTCAAGCGTGGCGCGATCCGTGTCCTCGTAGCGACTGACATCGCACAGCGTGGCCTCGATATCTCGGGCATCACGCACGTCATCAACTACGACGTGCCCCAGCAGCCCGAAGACTACGTGCATCGGATCGGGAGAACTGGTAGAGCCGCCGCTACGGGCGACGCCTACACGTTCATGGCGCCTGACGAGATCGCGATGGTCCGCACGATCGAACGAGTCATAGGACAGCAGATTCCGAGAATCTCGGTTCCCGGTTTCGACTTCGGCACTGTCGCCGCAGACTGACCCGGTCGCCGATCAGTTCGCGAGGGGCCGGCGCTCGAGCGCCGGCCCCTCGCTGCGTCATCGCCGCACGCGTCCCAGGCGAGATACGAAGATCGATTCGGCAGCTGATCCTCGCCGGACCACAAGCGTGAGATTCGAAGCGCCATAACCCAAGCCGTTAGGCGTGTAGGCCATCGAGTCTCTTGACGCGGCGAGCGTCACGCCGTGCGACGACGCGAGGTTGCGCCGCGCGATGGTGTCCGAGTAGCTGCGGACGGTAAGGCTCGCGGCCGCCGTGTCGAAGGTGATCGCCGTGCGCGATGAGCGTGAAAGCGACCAGCGTCTCGCTAACGCCAAGGTCGCGACGGTTTCGAGCGCTGCGGACCGAACGCTCGCGCGATCACGCCAACGGACCGTCCGTGGAATGGCAATGGTGCCGAGAATGCCCATGACCGTCAGCACGAGCACGAGCTCAGGTAGTGTGGTGCCGCGACGCATCCGTTCCCTTCCGTCGAAACCGGGCGCAACATACGGTCGGAGCGCAGGACCGCTGGCATCTGCACGCCGCAATCGACATCGCTTTACTGCTCACCACACCATGGAATCGAAGAGGAGGCCGATGCGCCAAGTCGCATGCGCACTCATGCTCACGCTTGGTTGTGCGGCGTGCCCGGCAAGCAGGGCTGACGTCGCGATGAGCGAGCAGATCATCCAGCTCGGCGACGGATTGAATGATGCGAGGCAGGACTACGCCGCGCTGCAGCAGCAGGTAGACTCGTTGAGAGTCGTGGTCGCTCGTCAGGACACCGTCATCCGACAACTCGCGAACCTGGCGGGCGTTGCAATCGCACACTGAGGCGGCCGCACGGCCGTCGCGTTAGAATTTTGGTTCCAGCCACCCTATCGCTTCGAGCAATGACGATCACCATCGAGTACTGCACGGTTTGAAGCTACGAGCCGCGGGCCACCAGTTTGGCGGCCGAGATTCGTGACGCTTTTCCCGACGCCCGAATCGAGCTGATTCCGTCGGGAGGTGGTCGCTTCGAGGTCAAGCGCGACGGGCGCCCGATATTCGAGAAGTCGAAGCTCGGGAGACACGCAAGCGCTGGTGAGGTCGTCCGGCTTCTACGAACGCCGAACGGCTAGTCTCGACCTCGACCGCGCGGGTGACGACGGTCGCCCCGAGAAGCCGTCGTCGATCACATTTACCCGCAAAGTTTTGCGCCCAACAGGCGAACCCAACTCGGGTTCGTGGGTATCCTGAGTAGCCGCATCGACGGTGCCCGCCGTGCGGCCTGAGTCGTCCGACCCCTTGGGGGGCTTCTCACTGAGTGGTTTCGATTGCGCTTTCTAAGGCATTGAATAGGATTTCGTTACCCTGAAGACGCCGACGTCGGCCGTGCGTCCGTAATGCGCCGGTCGGGTGTCGTTGTCGTGAGGGATTCTGGAGTGTCAATGACCCGCAGTCTGTTCGTGCTCGTGCTCGCCGCAGTGGTGGCCGGCGGTTCCTCGGTGCAGGCGCAGATTCGCCCGCAGCCGCAGGACCCAAAGACGGCCGTACCAACAACGCATCTGCCTCCGCCGGGGATGTGCCGGATTTGGCTGGATAACGTTCCGCCAGCTCAGCAGCCGGCGCCCACCGATTGTGCGAGCGCCGCACGCAACCTGCCGCGCAACGGACGCCTGATCTACAACGACGCCGCGCGAAATCCCCGACTGCCCATCGCTAATTCGCTCAAGGAGCCGACGCCTGAGCCGCGTAAGGCGCCTGACGAGCGGCCGCCGGCGAAACCCGTTCGTCCGGACGGGAAGCCAATCAAGCCCGAACGTCCGAACTAGGCCGCGTCATCAGCGGGGCGACACCGTGTTCGCCCGGATGAACCTGAGCACATACATTTGTCGAAGCCGTCGCGAGGGGAGTCCGATTCCCGCCTGCGACGGCTTCTTCTTTGCACCCGGGTGACGCCGTGCTCCGACAGGTTCAAGACCGTTCCCTCCCTCCGGATCACGGAGCATTCGTCGCCGCGGAGCCGCCGACAGGACGCGTGATCGTGATCGCGCCAACCCGTGCGGCGTGTGAGACGATCGAGATCGCCCTCGGCCTCCGGATCGAGACGTTTCTCCAGCGCGAACACGGTGAGCAGGTCCAGGCGTTGGCGCGCGGCGGGCGAGGATTCGGGATCGTCGCCGGCACCGGGACAGGCAAGACCCTGGCGATTCGGCCGATCGCCGAGGAAATACTCGGCGCTCCGCTGCGAGTTGGCGTTGTCAATCGCGAGCGGGAGGCGACGCCCGACACGCCATCGTGGAACGTCATCATCGTGACGACGGGCATTGCCCGGCGGTGGTTCCAGGATGGCGACATCCTGCCGCACGATACGCTCGTCGTCGACGAGATTCATCAGACATCGGCGGAGCTGGAGCTGTGCCTCGCGCTCGGTAAGCGCGTGGGATGCCGATTCATCTGGCTGTCGGCGACCGTCGACCCCGCGTTTTACGCGCGCTATCTCGACTCCGCCGATGTCGTGCAGAGCTTCGCGTTCGACCCGTCGCGCGCGGCGACCGTGAAGGTGGTCCGTGAACAACCGGTCCAGTTCCTCAGCGATCGCTTCCTGCAGCACGTCGTTAGGCAGCGCCGAGGGGTTGGGATGTTCCTGCCGACTCGGGCATCGGTGGAGGAGGCCGCTCGCTACGTCGCCGAGCGATTTCCCCGCGTCAATGCGGCGTTCTATCATGGCGGTGAGCCGATTCGAATCATTCGGCCATTCCTCGAGGACGGGGCGGAGAAGCCGTTTTTTCTCGCCATGACCGCTGCCGGACAGAGCGCGCTGAACGTGAAGGGGCTCGACACCGTCATCATCGATGACACTCGGTTCGCGAACGTGATCGAACGCGGGAAAAACGTCCTCACGCGGCTGCACCTCGGTGCCAACGAGATTCTCCAGATGGCGGGCCGCGTACACGGACGCGTCGAGGGCGGACGCGTGTTCATTCTGTCGGACCGCGACATCGAGTTCTCGGCGCTACGGCCAACCGAACCCGAATTTCAGTTGGCCGGCGATTCCGAGCGTGTCGCACTGACGTGCGCCGATCTGGGTGTGCGCGCCGACGAGCTCGATCTCCCGATCGCCCTCGACCGACGAGCCTACCGCGAGGCCGTCACGCGACTCGAGGCGCGCGGGATCATCGAGAACGGACGGCTTTCTCGCTATGGGAAGTTGGTCGAGGCGCTTCCGGTCGAACGGCCCTGGGCGGAATTGATCGTCAACGCCGATGACGATCTCCTGCCGTACCTCGCGGTCATGAGCTCGATCGAGTCGCTCCATCGCATGACGCGCGAAGATCGGGATCTGGAAGGTCTGATCGTGCCGGGCAGCGACCACCTCACCGCGTACAACGTGTATGCGGAAGCGTTCGCAAGCGCGGGATACATGGGCGAGGTGTACGGATTGCCGCGCCACCTGTTCGACGAACGCATCGACGAATGGGCCGAGCAACGCGGCGTGCTCGTGAAGGCGATAGAGGACACCGCTCTGGCGATGGCGAGCGTATATCGGGGGGTTGGGTTACCATTGCCGGGTCGGCTCCCATACGCACGCGAAGGGACACGGCGCACGTTCGCGGACCTCGTTGCGCGGTACATGCCGTTCGATCTCGTCATCGACGAGGAAACGGCTGACGGGCAGGAAGCACGCGTTTCGAAGACCAGCGTCTGTGGGAGCTGGGGCCCCATTGCTGGAGAGCTCCGCTACTTCGCGGATCGCTTCGGGGTGCCGCGTGCGTCGATCGAGGGAACGCAGATCCCGATCGAGGTCGTCAGGCGTTATGCAACTCGTGGTGCGGCCGACGTGGTGTATGATCCGCGACGCAAGCAGTCAGCGTTGGCGCTGCGAACGACGCTCACGTATCACGGATTCGAGCTCGAGCGCGAATACGAGGCGGTGGATGAGTTCCCGCCCGAGCTCGCGGCGAAAATTCGCAGCGTGCTTGCTGAAGCGCTGGCGCGAGGTGAAGCACGGCACTCCGCGCTCAAGCGACATCGGCCGCAGATCGAAGAGGTCCGGGAGGTGTATCGGCGGTCCGGTGGGGCGACGCCGCGACTCGGTGTGGCCGAGCTGACGCCGCTTTACGAGCGTGCGTTGGCTGGTGTGGGCTCGATGACCGAGTTTCGGGCGGCTTCACTGACGATCGACTTCGAGCAGCTCGTGTCTGCAGACGAGCGCGCGCGCCTGCTCGCGCTGCCCGACTCTGTCATGATTCGCGGTCGAGAAATACCGATCGACTACGACGTCGAGGACCTGGAGAAGCCGGCGCGCGGAGTCGCGCGTCTGCGCTTGCCGGAGAAGATGGCGCGAACGTTGACCGACGACGAGCTCCCGCGACTCGATCGACCCGTGCGGTTCACCGTCCTTCGCGGGCCCCGCGGTGCAGTGCGAGCGTCGACTCTCGACGAACTGCAGGACATTCTCGACCGACCGTGGTCGCCTGATGAAGTGGCATTGGTCGAACGCTCGACGGATCGGACACCGCGCGACGAGCGACGCCTCCGGGAAGTTGCGCGCGAATTTCGGCGGCCGGCTCGGAAAGGCCAGGGGCGTCGCCGACGTCGCGGCCGCTGAGGGTCGCTCGCGTTAGGCAGCGCACTCGCCGCGAACGGAGCACAGCGCCGGGGCTCGTGGTCAGCGCAGCTCGCGCGCCGCGGGTGAGCTGGGTGTCGACGTAGGTGCGTGTGGCAGGTCGACGGGTCCTTCCGTCCCATTGCCGTTGGACGCTTCGTCGTCCGTCCGCCGCATCCTCACTCGGTGCCGCGCGGCCTTGGCTCGGTTACCGCACGTCGACATGTCACACCAGCGACGACGCCCGTTCTTGGTTCCGTCGAAGAACACTCGCGGGCATCGCCCGTCGGCGCACCGACGGATCCGGGCCAACTCGCCGATGACCAACGCATCGGCCGCGCTCTCGACGACCGGAATCATCAACCCGGCGAACGCGTCACCAACGGGCACGAAGCTGCGGGCGAAGCCACCATCGCCTTTCGGCTCGAGACGCCTGGTGCCGGCACTCCGTCCCAGGATCCGGTTGATCTCGGCCAGAGTGTCGGTGCGTGTTTTTTCGGTCGTGTTGCCTCGTTCGGCGAGCGCACGCAGCGACGCGCGCACACGCCGAGCATCGACAAGAGCCGCCGCAGCGCCGGACGGCTGCTGCACGGCGCGCCGTCGCAGCCCGGCGGCGCGCTCGGAGTCGACGACGTTGGCCGCTTCCAGCCATTGAACGAACGTCTCGAACTCGCGCAGGGCATCGTGCCGCACACCGCGACGGAGATCGTCCGTGTTGACGAAATCGAGCCAGAGGCGCTCGCCGATGAAGATGAATAGCGCGTGGTCGCGAGGTGGCAGCGACGCCGGAGGCGTGTCGGCAAGCGAGGTCTCGACCCGGTGTTCAAGCATTGGCGGCAAAGCTTACGCCCGTGCATGAAGCCCGGCAAGCGTGCAGTGGCACTTGCCGCGGCCTCGACATGAATTGTCGACCGACTCGTTGCCGAGCAGAGTCTGCGTAGATTTCCTTCCCGTAACTCATGGGTCGCATGTCGGCAATCCAGCCTGAGTCCAAATCATTGGCTACACTCGCAACTGCGACGAATGTCGTGGTGGGCTCGACGAACCCGGTGAAGATCGCCGCGGTGACGGCTGTGCTCGAGCGGACCGGAAGCCGAGCGCGAGTACGCGGGCTCGCGGTGCCGTCCGGGGTGCGCGATCAGCCCGAAGGTGACGCGGAGACCATTCGTGGCGCCACGCAACGCGCGACTACCGCCCTCGAGCTGAGCGGCGCCGATTTCGCGATCGGGATCGAGGGTGGTGTGGTGGAAGAGGCGGGCTCGATGCGCACGTGCGCGTGGGCCGCGGTCGTGGCGCGCGACGGACGGGTGGGCGTCGGTGGATCACTCGCGATGTCGCTCCCCGATCGCGTCGCGGCGCTGGTCCGCGGCGGCATGGAGCTTGGACACGCGATGGACCGCGTGAGTGGCGGTCGCGACACGAAGCGTGGGGCTGGCGCCGTGGGCATTCTCACGGCGGGCCTGGTCGACCGGCAACGCGCCTACGAAGCGCTCGTCACCTACGCGCTCGCGCAATTCCTGGCGCCGGCTTACTTCGACGGCGAAAACCCGTGATGGGAGCGCCATTCGTCGTACGCGAGTACGTCCGGTGGGGCGACGTGGACATCGTCGGCATCATTCGCTACGACGCGTACCTCCGCTTTTTCGAGTACGCCGAGTCCGAGCTGCTCCGGGCGGTCGGATTGCTCTACCACGAGATGGTGGCGCGTTATGCAATCACGCTGCCTCGCAAGGTCATGCACGCCGAGTTCATCACACCGGCGCGCCTCGACGAACGCCTCACGATTCACGCATACGTGAGTGCGGTCGGGCACACGTCGCTCACGGTCAACTTCGACATGTTCGCCGATGACGGAACTCCCCGTGCCAAGGGGTACCTCGTCGTCGTGGCAGTGAATGTCGCATCGCTCGAGAAGCAGCCGCTCCCCGCGGCGCTCATCGAGCGACTCGCGCCATACACCGTAGCCTAACGACCGTCGCGGCTCGGGCTTCAGTCGGCAGGCGGGACCTCGAGCGCGTCCTCCCGGTACTGCATCCACCCGGTTGTCTCCTCGGCCACCAGCTCGACCTCCGTGCCAATGGGAAGCGTGAGGTTCGGAACCTCGTGGCCGGCCGGGAAATCCATCAGGATCGGCACATTCAAGTCCGAGACGAGATCGAGCAGAAAATCCTCGAACTCGTCCTCCTCGGACCGGTCGAGCGAGAGGTGGCCGAATACGATACCTCTCACGCCCCGCAGTAGTCCCGCGGCGCGAAGGTGCACGAGCCGCTCGTCGGCGAACGACATCGGGTCGCGCGTCTCTTCCACGAAGAGGATCGCTCCGCGGGTATCGATCTCGTATGGCGTGCCAATCGATTGCTGGACCAGCGAAAGGTTGCCTCCAGTGAGGCGACCCACGGCCCGCCCGGGACGGACGGCGCGCGCGACATCGCGCCCCATTCTGGTCGACGGACGCGGTGTGGTGAGCGCGGTCAGGAGCGAGGCCATCGTCGGGTCTCGCGTACTCGGAATGAGGTCGTCCACCGTAGGCCCGTGAAAGACTCGGAGTCCCGACCGACGCATGAGCCAGAGGTGCAGGGCCGTAATGTCGGAGTAGCCAACGAACGACTTGGGATTTCTGCGAAAGACCTCGGGTTCGAGGTGCGGAATCATGCGCGCGGCGCCGTAACCACCGGTGCCTCCGATCACCGCTTTCACCCGAGGGTCCAACCACATTCCCATGAAGTTCTCGGCGCGCCGTTCGTCTTCGATGCGCTCGAAGCGCCGCATCGTCCCGATCTCGCTGTCGAGGACCACCCCGTAGCCAGCGCGCTCGAGCGCTTTCACGCCGCGGTGCAACCACCCCTCGCGCGGGGCATAGGAGGGTGCGACAACGCCGATCGCATCACCTTTGGCCAGTGGCGCGGGACGAAGAAGGGCGGGTAGCTCGGATCTGTGTTCCTCCGGTGTCACTTCCGAAGGGCTCCAGGCGTCGATGGCGGCGGATACAGACACAGCTCAGTGGAGTACAGCGGCTTCAAACGGGGTACTAGATTCTAACACATGACGGCGCCTGAGCAGGGCTCGACCTATTTTCGCAAAGGATTCGGGCTCAAGGGCGAGGTCGAAGAGACCCTCGCCGCCGACTACGACGGGTCACTCGTCGACTTGCTCCGCTCACGTGATCATACGCTCACGGTCGGCGGCGTAACAGTTCGGCTCGCCCGCGAATTCGGGTTCTGCTATGGCGTCGAGCGGGCGGTCGAGTATGCCTACCAGACACGCCGGAAGTTTCCGGATCGCCGGATCCGCCTCGTCGGCGAGATCATCCACAACCCGCACGTGAACCGCCGGCTCGGCGAGATGGGAATCGAGATTCTCACGCCGGGCCAGGACGCCGATGGCAAGCCGGTGTTCGACTATCGCGACGTTTCGCCGAACGACGTGGTGATCCTGCCAGCATTCGGCGTGACCATCCGTGACTTCGAGACCCTGCGCGGCCTCGGCTGTGTCGTGGTCGACACGACCTGCGGATCAGTGCTGAATGTCTGGAAACGAGTGGAGAGCTATGCACGCGACGGCTTCACCGCGCTGATCCACGGCAAGCACTATCACGAGGAAACGCGCGCAACGGCGTCGCAGGTTGGGCGCCATCCGGGCGGGCACTATCTCGTCGTGCGTGACATGTCTGAGGCGCGGCTCGTATGCGATTACATCGAAGCGAGCGGAACGCGCGAGGAATTCATGACGCGGTTCGCCCGGGCGGCATCTCCCGGCTTCGATCCCGATTTGCACCTGCGCCGCATCGGCGTCGCGAACCAGACCACGATGCTTGCCCGAGAGTCGCTCGCCATCGGTGAGGAAGTTGGGCGTGCCGTGGCACGACGGTACGGCGATGAGTATCGCGCCGAGAACTTCCGGACATTCGACACGATCTGCTCCGCCACGCAGGATCGGCAGGACGCGGTGCAGGAACTGCTGCGCGAGTCACTCGATGCCATGGTCGTCATCGGGGGCTACAACTCGAGCAACACGATCTCGCTTGCGGCGTTATGCGCCGAGCATGTTCCGACCTATCACATCGAGGACGCGACGAGTATCGAGCCCGAGGCGCGCCGCATCACCTTTCGGCCAGCGGGGGTGAAGCACAGCGAGGCCTCCACGGTCGACTGGATCCCCGATCGTGCAGACGTCCGCGTCGGGCTCACGGCCGGCGCCAGTACGCCTAACAACAAGATAGGCGAGACCGTCGCGCGAATTTTCGCGACACGCGGCATCGACGTTCGCATCGTGGACGCCGCCTGATGGCGCTGTTTGGCCGCTCACGCACGGCCGCACCGGCTCCTCGCGTCGAGGATTTCGGATTTGCGGAGCTCCGTGGCGGCGGCTCCCGCGTCGTGATCGTCCCGGCGCTCGGCGGGAAGATCTCGCAGATGGAGCTCGGGGGGCGGCAGTGGCTGTGGACCAGCGACGTGCTGCCATACGCCACGCCTGACGAGAGCGCGTCGTACGCCGAGACCGCGGACTCAGGCGGTTACGATGAGTGTTTTCCGACCGCGGCCGCGTGCAAGGTCCCGACGTGGGTCAAAGGGTTCGGCGGAGTCGAGCTCCCGGATCATGGCGAGCTTTGGTCGCAGGCGCCTTCCATCGACGTGCGGACGTCGCCCGATGGTCAGAGCGCGACGACGACCTGGATCGGTCGGCGCCTGCCGTACCGCCTGACGCGTGAGGTCCGTGTCACGCCGGCGGGCGCGGTCGAGATCGAGTACGAGGCGACGAACATGGGCTCGGAACGGATTCCGTTCATCTGGTCCGCTCAGCCGTTGCTTCCCCTAACGAGTGAGACCCGCATCGAGATCGCCATGGCCACTCGGTTGCACGTATACGCGCAGCATGAGATCTCGCTCGGCCTCGGCGCGACGGATCTCCGATGGCCGATGGTGCGGTCCCAGGGAAAGTTGCTGGATCTCTCGCGGCCGGTCGCGGTTGCCAAGCGTTATGCGTGCAAGGTGTTTCTCGAGATGCGTGACGGCACCGCGTCGGTGATCGAGGACGGCCTGCGACTCCAGCTCACCTTTGCGATCGACGAGATCCCACACATCGGGTTGTGGATCAACCACGGTGGGTGGTCGCCGACCAAGCGCATGAAGCCGTACCAGAACTTCGCGCTGCAACCCTGCATCGGCGCGCCCGATACGCTGGAAGAGGCGCTCGGCGCGTGGAAGAGCGCGCACTGGCTCGAGAGCGGACAGTCGCGTCGCTGGTCGATGCGATGGCGCGCGATTCCGGAGGCCCCGCCCACCGAAGACGTCAGAAGCTGAACTGCGCCTGGAGTCGGAGAAACCGGCCTTTCTGATGGTTGTCAGGCGCCGCACTGTCCCGGTATAGCCGGTCCGAGATCGCGTAAGCGGCTGTCAGCTCGAATCCGGTTTGCACATTCCACTCGATCCCCGGTTCGTACTCGTGCACGACGGAGCTTCTGGCGTCGGGATCGGTCTTGAACGCGCCCTGGAAGTATTGCGCGCGCGCATACGCGAGGAGGCGCCGTTCACCTGGTCCCTGCCACGCGTAGGACACGAGGCCGTAGCCACCCGTCACTTGCTGCTCGGTGATGGCGTTGGTCGACGCGTCGTACTCCGGACCTCTCCCCGTCGTCCATTCCGCCTGCGCTCCGAATGGCTGAGGAAATAGCACCAGCGACGCACCAACACGCTGGTCGGTGAAGTCGTCCGCTCCGCCGACACCGGCGGCGCGCTGTCCTGGCGCAATCGTGTACGTGCCGCTGAACGCGTATCCGTTCGCCTCGAAGTACCGGGACCCGACTCGAAACGGATACGCGACACGCGCGATGGCGTGCGGCGTGTCGTTCATTTCCGGCCGGTTTCCGCCCTGTCCGTTGTATAGGCCCACGGCCACTACGCCGTAGTCACCCGTCCCCTTGAGCTCTGGCGAGGCAATCTCGCGAATCCGTCGCCTCGCCTCCGCAGGTGTCCAGAAGAAGAAGACGCCGAGGTCCTGCTCACCCGGTGCGGAGCTTTCCATGGCGTCCGCGCGATCGAACGGCGCGCGTCGGGCGCTCGACTGCAATGCCTCGAATCCGGTCGGAACTTCGCTTTGACCTACTCTCGCGCGAAACGTTTTTGCGCTGTCGAGATAGATGTCAGCGTAGTAGTGCCGCAGAACGAGCGTATTCTCTCTGCCGCCGACTTCCGTCGTGAAATCGGGCTGGATGCTGACGCTGAGGCGATCACTCACCTGCGCGCTGATGGAGATGCGCGCTCGGCGCAGAAAGAACCCGCCGTTGTCGCCGATGGAGCGATCGCAGGTTGGGCACTTCAGCTGGTCGTTCGTCTCGAGCAGTCGGTTATAGCGAAACTGGGCGTAGCCGTGGATGGACAGGCGGTCATACCAGGGCCGGTTGCTGGCTGTCGAATCCTGAGCACGCGATAAAGTGGGGGCGGTGCACACAGCGACCATAGCGCACACGGCGCCGGCGAAACCTGAGACGCGCATCGAGGAAACGAAGGTTCACTTCGCGGTGGCGCGAAGCGTCGAGAGCCTGGCGGGCGAGAGCGTGGGAGTCTTACCCACTCTGCCGCGCGACGCAATGCCACCGCGCACGAAAACCGTTCACGATTCGCGGCGGCTTGTTGACGCGTGAAACGCGGTGGATATTGCGCTAGCGGCGTGCGAATGCGCGTCGCGGACACTGCACCCGTCAATGACTCAGACCGCCGATCGAATCAGCGAGCTACGCGCGAAGGGGCGGCGAGCTGCAGTTGCGACGCTCGTGGCGACCACCGGTGGTGCGATTCGTCGCCTCGGGGAGACGATGTGGGTAGACGACCAGGGTGCGATCGTCGGATCGGTGACCATTGGTGGTTGCGTCGATGGGCGCGCCGTAGAGCTGGCCGAAGAGGCTCTGCGCAGCGGAAGCTCTCGACGTGTTTCGCTGCCCCTCGGCGATGAGGACGCGTGGGCCTTCGGCATGACGTGCGCCGGCGCAGTGGACCTGCTCGTCGAGCCTGTCGATGCGAGCACGCTCGCTGACCCAGTCGCTGTTGCCTCCGATGCAGTGACGGATGCGCTGCGCCGTGGAATATCAGCGGTCGAGGCCTTTGCGTTGGGCGCACGTCCGTCGCGGCTCGTTGTGCTCGATGACGGGACACGCATTGGCACGCTCGGCGGCGAAGCACTCGACGCCGAGTTTGTTGCCCGCGCCCCGACGCTGATCGATGAACGCACGACGGGAGTCATCACCCTGTCGTCCGATCGCGGGTCCGTCGAGGTTTTTGTTCAAGCCCATGCGCCACTTCCAGCTCTGGTCATCGTCGGCGCGACGGATGTCGCCGCCACACTCGTGCAGCTCGCGAAACCGTTGGGATTCGAGACGACGGTCATCGACGGTCGCGATCGATGGGCGAATCGACAACGATTTCCAACCGCCGACGCATTGTTGATCGGCATGCCGTCGGAGCTGGTTGCCACCGTCCCGCTCGCGCCATCCACGGCGCTTGTGCTTCTGTCGCATGACTTCAAGTACGATCTGCCGGTGCTCGAAGTCGCGTTGCGAACGCGCGTGGGGTACATCGGCGTGCTCGGAAGTCGCCGTCGCGCCAATGCCGTGCGGGATTTCCTGAGCGGCATCGGAGCGAGCGACGAAGACATGAGGCGAGTTCGGATTCCGGTGGGCCTGGATATCGGTGCGCGCGCACCCGCGGAGATTGCACTGAGCATCCTCGCGGAGCTCGTCGCGATCCGTGGCCGTCGTGTTGAAAGCGGGGCCACCTGATGCACCCGATTCGGGTCGCGCGCGCGATGGCGCAGACGGCGGATCTCAGCGGGCGTGTACTGTGTCACGAGCTCCGGTCGGACGACGGCCGGGTGGCGATCGCAAAGG
>Ga0310810_10002943_pt1 | contig 18475 bp, 16 predicted proteins | sample NCmetagenome_FD_207641 | JGI IMG/M metagenome (GOLD analysis project Ga0310810, IMG submission 207641) | Soil microbial communities from experimental microcosm in Duke University, North Carolina, United States - NC | ecosystem: Engineered > Artificial ecosystem > Soil microcosm > Unclassified ...
TTTTAAGGCTTGAGGGAAACCTGTAAGTCCTCGAATATTTTATTGACAATGTCCTGCCGAAGAGTATACTCCGCCGTTGCGTGGGAGATTGTGGGTGAAATTGGGTTTGATAACTTTAGCGATAGTCTTGCCCACTCGCCGGTTTTATCAACCGAAGTGCTTAATTGGCTGCGTCCGCGCTCAGAAGGCATCTACGTGGATTGCACGGTGGGATATTGTGGACATGCGAAGGAGCTTCTCCAGGCTAGTCAACCGCACGGGATTGTTCTTGGCATCGATCGAGATATCCAAGCTATCAGGGCAGCTCAGCAACAGCTCAGGAGTTTTGGAAATCGTGCGGTTCTCGTCAAGGCGCACTTCATGGAATTAAAGCAAATCTTGGAGGAACAACGGATTCATCGAGTCGATGGAATCTTGTTTGACCTTGGGGTGTCTTCACCTCAGCTCGATGATGCATCCCGAGGCTTCAGCTTTCGATCAGAAGGGCCGCTTGACATGCGGATGGACCAAAGCAGCGGTCGAAGGGCGGCTGATATTGTGAATGGGTTCGGCGAAGCCGACTTGGCGGACATGATTTACCGCTTTGGCGAAGAACGGTATTCCCGTCGCATTGCGCGGGCCATTGTGACCGCCCGTGGTCAACAGCCATTGACCAGCACTCGTCAGCTGGCCTCCATAATTGAATCGTCGGTTCCCGGTGATTATCGGCGGGGCCGCATCCATTGCGCGACCAGAACATTTCAGGCGCTTCGGATTGCCGTCAATCAAGAGCTGGATCACCTGGAGCCGTCGTTCCGCGATGCGGCGGATGCTCTGGCGCCCGGAGCACGGCTTTGTGTCATTTCCTTCCATTCACTGGAGGATCGCATCGTAAAGCAGACCTTCAAAGCGCTCGCAAGGCAGAGCGGGGGTGAATTGGAAATCCTGACCAAGCGGCCGCAGATTCCTTCGGAGGATGAGAGAGATCGGAACCCTCGATCTCGAAGCGCCAAGTTGCGGGTCTTGCAACGGATTGTCAAGGAGGGACACGCATGAAAGCGGTCGCCATCATGGTGGGCATGTGCCTCGTGTTTGTCTTTGTCTGGGAGAGAGTGGATATGGTCCGTCTGGGCTATTCCATCGAGCGCCTGAAAACACAAAAGACGCTCCTCGAGCGGGAACGGGATCAACTGCAGGTCAAAGTCTCCGCGCTGACGGCTCCCGAGCGAATTGCCAAGGTCGCAACAGACAAGCTCGGGTTGTTTCCTCCTCAGCAAGGACAGATATTCATCGTCCATCCGCAGCCCGATAGACCGCTGATTGCGAGGCCGCCTGCGGAATTGCGGATCGCTCGCACGATGACAACTGTTGGAGGTGCGAAATAGCTATGAGTCCGTCGCGGAGCCGGCGATACGTGCTGTTGGTTCTACTCCTTGCCGGCTTTGCCGTGGTCTTGTTCCGGTTAGTGAACCTGCAAGTCTTGCAAGCGGCAGAGCTTACGGCGCGAGCGGATCGACAGCACCAAAAGAGCGTGTCACTGGAAGGTGCGAGGGGAACGGTGACCGACCGGCACGGCAAGGTGCTCGCGATGAATGTGGAAGTCCCCTCGATCTTCGGCGTCCCTACTTCACTCGACAGTCCTTCCAATGCCGCCAGATTCCTCTCGACCGTGCTGCACCTCCGTCGTGAGGAAATAGAAAGGAAGCTTCGTCAGGACAAGCATTTCGTATGGCTTGCGCGAAAGGTCGAGCCGGAGCAGGGTCGCCGCCTCGAGCAGTTGTCGATTGACGGTATCGGGATGGTGATGGAGGGACGAAGGTTTTATCCCAAAGGACCTCTTCTTGCCCATGTCCTGGGGTTCGTCGGTATGGACGGCATGGGGCTTGAGGGATTGGAGCGTCGCTATGAATCGCAACTGCATGGAGAAAAGCGGCTGACGATCCTTCAGCGCGACGCACTGGGTCGTACGGTGTTCCCCAAAGGACTCCGTGAACAAGCGCCCACTGCAGGCCAGACGCTCACTCTCACGATCGACGAGGTGATCCAATATATCGCCGAAAAAGAACTGGAAGAAGCCGTTGACCATGCCCGCGCGAGATCCGGCACCATCATCGTAATGGAACCGAAGACCGGTGCCATCCTCGCCATGGCGGTCAACCCGCGATTTGATCCCAATGCCGTTGCATCATTGACGGCAGACCGTTGGCGGAATCGAGCCCTAACGGACACGTATGAGCCAGGCTCGACAATGAAGCTAGTGGTGGCCGCCGCAGCATTGGAAGAACGAGTGATGATGCCGGGCTCCATGCTATTTGGGGAAAACGGCCGAATGACGATTGCCAACACGACCATTCATGACCATGAAAAACTCGGATGGATGACGTTTGCGCAGATGATCCAAAAGTCGAGCAACATTGGTGCAGCCAAAACGGGCATGCTCCTCGGGGACCAACGGCTGTATCGTTATCTCCAGGCATTTGGCTTCGGTCAACGCACGGACATCGACCTTCCAGGCGAGGTTGCCGGCTTACTCAAATCTCCGCGAGAGTGGCACCGGCGCTCTTTGGCTTCGATTTCGATGGGCCAAGAAGTCGGTGTGACACCGTTGCAGATGATCACGGCGGTTTCGGCCATTGCCAATGATGGCGTCCTCATGAAGCCGTACGTCGTCGCCGGAGTCAGAGATCAGAAGGGGCAGGAGGTCAAGGAGATTCTTCCTCAAGTCAGACGTCGAACGGTGTCTCCAGCGACGGCTCGAATGCTTACCGGCATCATGGAAGGAGTGGTTACCAGCGGAACGGGAACCAAAGCGGCCATCCCGGGCTTCCGCGTGGCGGGGAAAACCGGGACGGCACAAAAGGTCGATCCACGCACCGGAACCTATTCGTCGGCGCTATCCATCGGTTCCTTCGTCGGCTTCGTGCCGGCAGATGCTCCGCGTCTTGCGATCATTGTGGTAATTGATGAACCACAAGGCGAGGCCTGGGGCGGCGTAGTGGCGGCGCCTGTTTTTCGACGGGTCGGTGAGCAGGTGCTGACCTATATGGGCGTGCCTCGAGATGATCAAGTGAAGATCGCCATGGCGGTGCGATAGTCGAATCAAATGGAAACTCAGTCCATGCCGCTGGCGCAGTTGCTGGCAGCGCTGAACGGCCAAGTTGCGATTCTTGAACGGCACGGAGCGTTGGACCGGTCCGTGACTTCGGTGACCGATGATTCACGGGCGGTGTCTTCTGGGGATCTGTTTATTGCCGTCAAGGGAGAACGCGTTGATGGTCACCGGTATGTGGCACAGGCCATCGAGGCGGGTGCGGCCGCCATTGTCGCACAGGAATCGGTTGAGCATATGTCGCTGCCTTTTGTGAAAGTGGCGGATTCACGGAAAGCTCTTGGTTTTATCGGGGGACGATTTCATGGTGATCCATCAGCGCGACTGACGATGATCGGAGTAACCGGAACAAACGGCAAGACAACGACCACGTATCTTTGCAAGGCATTACTGGAAGGTATCGGTCGCCAGGTGGGCCTGATCGGAACAGTGGCCTATCAGATCGGATCCCAAATGATTCCAGCTTCTCATACCACCCCCGGTGCACTCGAACTGCAAGGGTTGCTGGCGAAAATGACTCATGCACACATCGACAGCGTGGTCATGGAGGTGTCGTCGCACGCCTTGGCCATGGACCGTACGGCCGGATGTGAATATGACGCCGCGGTCTTCACCAACCTGACCCAAGATCATCTCGACTATCATCGAACGATGGAAGAGTACTTCAATGCGAAGCTACGGCTGTTTACGCCGCTGGGACAAGGAAAGAAAAGTGGTCAACGCGCCATCATCAATATGGACGATCCTCGAGGCGCTCAAGTGCGTGCTGCCTGCCGGGTGCCGGTGTGGGGCTTCGCGGTAAAAGGCCGATCTGATCTGCAGGCGGAACACGTTCAACTCTCAATGAACGGCTCCAGATTTACTGCCGTCACGCCGGCGGGGAACTTTACCGTCGAAAGTCGACTCGTCGGTGAGCACAACGTCTACAACCTACTAGGGGCCATCGGCGTGGCATTGCACGCCGGAGCGACTTGCGATCAGATCCAACAAGCGGTGGCGGCATTGACCAACGTGCCGGGTCGCTTCGAACGTGTGTCGGCCGGACAGAATTTTACGGTTGTCGTGGATTATGCCCACACCGAAGACGCGCTTGTGCGCCTGCTCACTGCCGCACAAGCGTTGAAGACTCACCGGATCATCACCGTCTTCGGATGTGGTGGGGACCGCGACCGCGGCAAGCGTCCGAAAATGGGCCGTGTCGCCGTCGAGTACAGTGATGTGGTCGTTCTCACGTCCGATAATCCGCGAACGGAAGATCCCCTGGCCATTCTCCGTGACGTCGAGGGCGGCGTCACCGAGGCGCTCCAAGACAGATCCCACGTCGAATACCATCTCATCGCCGACCGGCGGGAAGCCATTATATCGGCAGTGCGTCTGGCTCGTGCAGGTGACATCGTCCTCATTGCAGGGAAAGGGCATGAAGACTACCAGATCCTCGGAACGAAAAAGGTGCACTTCGATGACCGTGAGGTAGCGCGAGAGGCGATTCAGCATCTGAGGAATTGCGCGTGACCGTGCATCCGGAGGGAAAATCCGAGCGAGGCGACGAAGGCAGGGCGCTTTTTACTGTGGCTGAGTTACGGGAAGTTATCAGCGTCAAAGTCCTGGCAGGCGACCCTTCGCCTTCCGTCAAGCGTCGAATCTACGGCATCAGCACTGATTCGCGGTCCATCCGACGCGGTGATCTTTTCGTAGCCTTGCGCGGCGATCGGTTCGACGGTCATCAGTTCATCCAGGCCGTCTTGGCCAAAGGAGCGGCCGGGGCCATCGTCGACGACGGCTATCGGTGGGAGGAGAAAAATATCAAGTACAGCGGCAGCCGCCTAAAGCCGTTTCTGTTCGGGGTTCAGGATCCACTGTTTGCCTATCAGCAGCTTGCGACGCATCATCGAAGCCGGTTCGCGATTCCGGTCGTCGCCATCACGGGAAGCAACGGCAAGACGACGACAAAGGACATGGTCGCCAGCGTCCTGGCGCAACGTTGGCGCACACTGAAGACCGAGGGAAACTACAACAACCGTATCGGAGTGCCGTACACACTTTTTCGGCTCACAGCCAGACACCAAGCGGCTGTCATCGAAATGGGAGTGGATCATCGCGGGCAGACGACCCGCCTCTGTGAAATCGTCCATCCGACCATTGGGCTCATTACCAACATCGGTCCTGATCACCTGGAGTTTTTCGGGGGTATGGAAGGATCTGCGCAGGCGAAGGCGGAACTACTCGACATGCTGCCGCCTGGCGGCACAGCGGTCCTGAATGCGGACGACCCGTATTTCGATTATCTGGCCGCCCGCGCTCGCTGTCGGGTCGTTTCCTTCGGATTATTCGAGCGGGCACATGTGCGTGCGGTTGATGTCACCGCGGATGCCCGCAAAGGTACCACGTTCGGGCTGATGATTCCCGGCAAGAGCCGCCCGACGCCCGTCGTCATCAAAGTGCCCGGGACCCACAATGTGATCAATGCGCTGGCCGCGGCAGCGGTGGGAATCTCTTTGGACCTGCCGGGTATGACGATCGCGCAGGGGTTGGCCAAGTTCCGGCCTGCTGCGATGCGGTCCCAAGTGGTGACTCATCATGGCGTGCAGATCATCAACGACTGTTACAACGCCAACCCGGCCTCCATGAAAGCGGCCTTGCAGCTTCTCGGTGAGTGGACTCCGGCTCGTGAACGCGTCGCAGTCCTCGGCGACATGCTGGAACTTGGGCGTGAGGCTCCTCACATGCATCGTGATGTTGGACGGTTTGTTGCGGGACTTCATCTCTCGCGGCTCATCGCTTGTGGGCAATTAGGAAAAGAGATTGCAGCGGGCGCCAGGCAAGAGGGAATGTCGGAGTCAGACATCGTGGAAGTGACGGATGCGGCTTCCGCCGCAGATCTTCTCAAAAACTCTGTTCGCCGCGGTGATGTGGTTCTTGTGAAGGCCTCTCGCGGCATGCGCATGGAACAGATTGTCCAGGGTTTGACCGGCCTGAAAGCCGTCACGAAGCAGGCCTCATAGCGACGCCGGAATATAAGGCGTAAGGCGAGCATGCTGTACAACTGGTTGTACCCGCTTCACACCGAATACGGATTCCTGAATGTCTTCCGATATCTGAGCTTCCGCATCATCTATGCGGCCGTCACGGCCTTCCTCATTGCCTTTGTGCTGACCCCATGGCTCATTCGGAAGTTGCAGGAGATCAAGCTGGGGCAGCAAATCCGTGACGACGGCCCGAAGCATCACCTCGCAAAGAGCGGTACGCCCACGATGGGAGGATTGCTCATAATTTTTGCCGTCCTCCTTTCGACGCTGTTGTGGGCTGACATTACGAAACCGTACGTGTGGTTGGTCATGATCGCGACATTCGGTTTTGGCGCGATCGGATTCGCAGACGATTACATGAAGTTTATTAAGGCCCGGTCGAAGGGATTATCTCCCGTCCAAAAGTTCACTGCCCAAATCAGCGTCGCACTGTTGATCGCCCTCGCGCTCTATTTCTTGCCGAGCTATTCAACCAAGCTGAACGTGCCATTCTTCAAGAATGTTACGCCGGATCTCGGCTGGTTCTACGTGGTCTTTGTGGTCTTGGTGATCGTCGGCAGTTCCAATGCCGTCAATTTGACGGACGGCCTCGATGGGTTGGCCATCGGGCCCATCATGATTGCCGCGCTTGCCTATACCATTGTGGCCTATGTGGCCGGCCATCGGATCATGTCGGACTACCTGCTCATTCCTCACATCGAAGGCGCCGGAGAGATCGCTGTATTCACGGCCGCCATACTGGGTTCGAGCTTGGGCTTCCTCTGGTTCAACACCTATCCGGCATCCGTGTTCATGGGGGACGTGGGGTCGCTGCCCCTTGGTGCGGCGCTCGGCACGGTGGCCGTGATCAGTAAGCACGAACTGCTGCTCCTGATGGTCGGCGGGGTCTTCGTCATCGAAGCGGTCTCTGTCATTTTTCAAGTGGCCTCGTTCAAGTCACGCGGAAAGCGAATTTTTCTCATGGCGCCCATTCATCATCATTTTGAGATGAAGGGCTGGGAAGAGCCGAAAGTCGTCGTACGGCTCTGGATCATCGCGATTCTTTTGGCGCTCTTGAGTCTCAGCACGTTGAAGTTGCGGTGATGGAGATGCTGGAGGTCGAGGAAGTGGATGTATCGGGAGCCCAGGTGACGGTGCTAGGACTGGCGCGCAGCGGAATTGCGGCCTGTCACTTGTTGAGCGAAGCGGGAGCTCGGGTGACGGTGGCCGACCGCAAGGGGGAAGATGAGCTGGCTCCCGTCCTGAAAAGTGTCGACCGGAGTCACGTTGAGGTCTCCGTCGGTGCGGAATACGAACGCTCACTGGATCATGCCGATCTCGTGGTCATCAGTCCCGGTATCCCCTACCGTCTGGAGGCGCTTGAACGCGTCCGGCAACGCGGGATCAAGGTGATCAGCGAACTCGAGCTGGCCTCCCGGTTCATCTCCGCTCCTATTCTCGCCGTGACCGGCACAAACGGTAAGAGCACGACCGTGACCTTAATTGGGAAAATGCTGTCCGAGCAGGGCAAGCGCGCATTCGTCGGCGGCAATCTTGGGACCGCCCTCAGTGAAGCCGCTTGGACAACATTGCAGGCAAAGAGGCAGGGAAAGCCGGAGCCGTACGATTACCTTGCCGTCGAGGTGTCCAGTTTTCAACTGGAGACGATCGAGCGCTTTCATCCCTGGGTGGCGGCCCTTCTGAACGTGACCGTGGATCATCAAGACCGGTATGACTCCATCGACGAATATCTCGCCGCTAAACGCAGGATTTTTGAGAATCAGACCGGCGACGACTTTGCCCTTTTCAATCTCGACGATCCACGCGTGGCCACGCTGACGAACACGGTGCGGGCCAAGCGACTTGGCTTTTCCAGACGGCAGGAAATCGGCCGCGGCTTCGATGGAGGGACATTTCTCGCCGGTGATCAGATCGTCACGACGATCACCGGTCAACGCCAGGAAATCTGTCGCAAGAGTGATCTCAAGATTCTCGGTCCTCACAATGTCGAAAACGTGATGGCCGCGGCATCCTACGGAACGCTGTGGGGCTGCCCTCCTGACATCATACGCCGCGTCGTGACCACGTTCCCCGGTCTGGAACATGCGCTGGAACTGGTCAGGGAGCGGCGGGGCGTCCGTTTCGTGAACGACTCCAAAGGGACCAACGTGGACGCGACGTTGAAAGCGTTGGAAGGAATCGACCGTCCAATTTGGCTCATCGCCGGAGGACGAGACAAGGGTGGAGATTTCTCACGACTGACCGAAATGGTCCGCCAGCGGGTGAAGCACGCTATTTTAATCGGCGAGGCCGCGCCCCTTTTGAAGGCGGCATGGTCGGGCGTGACGACTATGAGCGAAGTGAAGTCCTTGCGGGACGCAGTAGAGTGGGCAGCTCGCGAGGCAGCGGCCGGCGATGTCGTGTTGATGTCGCCGGCCTGCGCAAGTTTCGACATGTTTCGCGATTACCAGGACCGCGGGCGTCAATTCAAATCGGCGGTGCTGGCGCTGCCGGAATAGGATGTTGCCGAGGAGGGTGGTTCTGAACAATGGCCTCACGAACTGCAGGTACGTTGTCGTTGCCCTGGCCAACGAGCGGGCAACGCTCGGGTCCTTCCCGAGTGGCGATGGACCACGTGCTCTTTTTCGTGACGTTGACGCTGGCCTTGATGGGGTTAGTGATGGTGTTCAGCGCCAGCGCCATTGTGGCCGGCAATCGATTTCAGGACCCGGAATTTTTTCTGAAGCGGCAAATTGCCTGGCTGGGATTCGGTGTCTTGCTGATGCATCTCACCTCTCGGATCGACTATGTGCTGTGGAAAAAACTCTCCATCCCGATTCTGGTCGGCATGACGGTACTGCTCGTCATGGTCTTGGTTCCTTCATTGGGAGTTGCCGCGAAGGGGGCAAGGCGATGGTTGCGGTGGGGCGCCATCTCGATCCAACCGGCCGAGATGGTCAAGCTTGTCGCCGTGATCTATCTCGCCGCCTATATGGCCAAGAAAGCGGACACGCTCACGGCGTTTCGAAGCGGCCTGCTGCCCGCGTTGATCATCGTGGGCGTTCTGAGCGGACTCGTGCTGCTCGAGCCGGATCTCGGGACGGTTGTGGTAATGGGCTTGGTGACCGTCTGTCTCTTGTTTTTGGGCGGTGCCCGGATCACTCATCTGTTTGGATTGGGACTCTGCGCGATTCCAGTGGTCATGGTCTTGGTTCTTGGGTCCGCGTACCGCCGCCAGAGGCTCATGACCTTCCTTGCTCCATGGAAGGATGCCGCGGATGCCGGATTCCAAATCACGCAGTCCTTTCTCGCGTTCGGCAGCGGCGGCCCATTCGGCGTCGGCTTGGGGGAGGGCAAGCAAAAATTGTTCTTCTTGCCGGAAGCGCACACCGACTTCGTTTTGGCACTCGTCGGAGAAGAACTCGGTTTGGCCGGCACAGCGTCCGTCATCGTGCTCTTCGCCTTGTTCGTGTGGCGAGGATTTCACATTGCGTCGCGGGCACGGATGCCGTTCGGCAAATATCTCGGGCTCGGGATTACGCTCTTGATCGGCATCCAGGCGCTCGTCAACGCAGGCGTGGTCACTGGCCTGTTGCCGACCAAGGGATTGACGTTGCCCTTTGTCAGCTATGGCGGCTCATCGTTGGTGATCAGCTTCGTGGGCGTCGGTATGCTCCTCAGCATTTCGCGAGATCGGCATGGGGGCGCATCCAAAGGTGGACGCGGTGAGTCGGACCACTGATGACGATCGTCATTGCAGCGGGAGGAACCGGCGGCCATCTGTATCCGGCAGTCGCGCTGGCGCGGGAATTTCTGCGGCGCAATCCGATGACCAAGATTTTGTTCGTCGGTACCACACGCGGGCTGGAGTCAAAAGTCTTGGCGCATGAGGGTTTTGAGTTGGCCTTGATTAGCGCGAAACCGGTTATGGGCAGAGGGCTCCTTGATATGCTCAGCGGAGTGTTCTCCATGCCCGTCAGTCTGTGGCAATGCGGAAGGATTTTGCGGCAGAGACGGACCGATCTGGTAATCGGTGTTGGAGGCTACACCAGTCCGATGATGGTCATGGCGGCGGCGCTGATGGGCATTCCCCGTGTGATTCTGGAGCCCAATGCACATCCGGGACTGGCCAATAAAGCCGTCGGGCCGTTCGTGCAGCGCGTCTTCTTGGGCTTTGCCTCGGCGGCCGGTTCCTTCAAGACACGCAAGGTCCGGGTCGTCGGCACGCCGATTCGCCGAGAGTTTTCAGCGCAGTCTGTCGCTTCCTCGGTGGCGAAACCGGCGGATCGGCGGCACGTGCTGGTGTTTGGCGGAAGCCAGGGGGCCAAGGCCGTCAACAGCGCAGCCATCGAAGGGCTGCCGGAGTTATTGAGACGACGCCCGGCGATCTCCGTTACACACCAGACCGGTGAAATGGATTACCTCCGCGTGAAAGAGGCCTATGATCGCGCCGGCATTCTTGTCACCGTCGTGCCGTTTCTCTACGACATGCCGGCGGCGATCATCGCCGCAGACGTGGTCGTGGCGCGCGCCGGAGCGATGACGGTCACGGAACTTGCCGCCTGCGGGAAGCCGGCCGTTCTTGTTCCATTGCCTACCGCGATCTATGACCACCAGGCGAAGAACGCCAAAGTCATGGAAGACGCCGGCGCCGCCATCGTGATCGCCCAAGCCGAATTAAACGGAGCCAGACTCGCGCAAGTCCTGATCGGAATGCTCGATGACCCTGACAAAATGCGAGCAATGGCCGAGGCCAGTTCGAGCCTAAGGCGGTTGGATGCGGCAGAAGCAATCGTCCGTGAATGCTATGCACTCATAGGAGACCAGCATGATGTCAACCAGTCTCTTGGAGCGGCAGGAGTCTAATGGTGCAGGACAACGCAGCGTCACACAACAACAGCAGGCTGGAGGTCTGAGGCGCACGTCGATGTTTCGTAAGACGCAGCATATTCATCTAGTGGGGATCGGCGGCGCCGGCATGAGCGGCATCGCCGAGGTGCTTCTGACACTCGGTTATAAAGTCAGCGGCTCCGATCTGCAGGCGTCAGATACGACCCGTCGGTTGGAAGAGTTGGGAGGACGTATCTTTATCGGCCATCAGGAGACACATATTGGAGAGGCGCAGGTGGTCGTCATCTCCTCGGCGGTATCGCCTCAAAATCCCGAAGTGCTGGCGGCGAAGGCGAAACAGGTTCCCGTAATCCCACGCGCAGAAATGCTGGCCGAACTCATGCGGTTGAAGTTCGGCGTGGCGATCGCGGGCGCACATGGAAAAACCACTACGACATCGATGGTCGCCAACATTCTCGCCCAAGGCGGATTGGATCCGACGATGGTGATCGGCGGAAAGGTGAATGCCCTGGGAAGCCATGCCCGCCTGGGAAGGGGAGAGCTGCTCGTGGCTGAAGCCGACGAAAGCGATGGATCGTTCTTGCGGCTGTCTCCGACCATCGTGGCAGTGACCAATCTTGACCGCGAACATTTGGATCACTACGGCAGCATGGAACGGATCTACGACAGCTTTTTGGAGTTCATCAATAAAGTGCCGTTCTATGGGCTGGCGGTCCTCTGCGGCGACGACGACCGCCTTCGAGCCCTATTTCCGAAGATCGTCAAGCGCTACTACACGTATGGTCTGTTCGATCACGATGGAATCACCCTGGATTTTCGCGCGACCGAGATCGTGGCCAAGCAAGGGGGCTCGGAGTTCCGCGCGTTTTTCCGGACGCGGAATCTCGGCCCATTCAGGCTGTGCGTGCCGGGCACCCACAACGTCTCAAATGCGCTGGCGGCCATTGCCATCGGCGTCGAGTTGGATGTGCCTGTCGATCTCATCCGCAAGGCGCTGGCGGCTTTCACTGGTGTCGAGCGGCGCTTCCATCTACGGGGAGAAACGAACGACATCATGATCGTCGATGATTACGGACATCATCCGACGGAAATCAAGGCGACTCTGGCAGCGGCGAAACAGGGCTGGCCGGATCGACGGCTGATCGTGCTCTTTCAGCCCCATCGTTACACAAGGACACGAGACTTGCTCGAGGAATTCTCTCACGCGTTCCGCGATGCAGATGAGCTTGTCTTGACCGAGATCTACGCGGCGAGCGAAGCGCCGATAGCCGGGGTATCCGGCGCAAAACTGGCCGAAGCGATTCGAGCTGCAGGCCATCCGTCCGTCACGTTTGTTGAACAGAAGGACCGGCTGGTCGAAATGGTGTTCCCTCGGTTAAAGCCCGGGGATCTGGTTCTGACTCTTGGCGCGGGGGATATTTGGAAGACGGGACCAGCCTTACTGGCGAAGCTTGCACCAGGCACATGAGGCGATGAACGTTGGGAAACCCGGAACGAGCGGCGGACGTGCCCGACTCCTCTTCGACAGGAAGCGCTTGGAGAAGGCGGTGCTGGGTCTGCGCGGACGTGTCATGTTCGGCGCCATGCTTCGACCCTACACGTCGTTCAAGATCGGCGGACCGGCCGATGTGCTCGTGGAACCGGCGGATGTGGACGATGTATGTCGACTGGTCGCGCAGGCGCGTACGGCTAAGGTTCCGCTGTTTGTCGTCGGCGGTACGAATCTTCTCATCAGAGACGGAGGAATCCGCGGCATCGTGGTCAGCCTGTCCAAGCTACGCACCATACGAGAGGAACCCGGCGCGGTCCTCTATGCCGAAGGCGGTGTCGGTATGCCGACGCTCATCGGACACGCACTCCGCCGGTCGCTCGCCGGATTGGAGTGGGCGGCAGGCATCCCGGGCACGGTCGGGGGGTGTCTCATGATGAATGCGGGGACGCGGCTCGGGGAAATGAAGGACTCGGTCAAGGCCGTACGGCTTGTCACCATGCGAGGCGAAATCCGAGATCTACCGGCCGCAGCGGTCCGCTTCGATTACCGGCGCGCACACCTCCCGAAGGGCATTGTGGTGGGGGTGTGGCTTCAATTGCAGCAAGGTAGACGCGCGGAGATCGCCAAAATTGTCAAAGACTATCTCCATTATAGGAAGGACACCCAGCCGTTGGCGATGCCCAGCGCCGGCTGTGTGTTCAAAAACCCTCCTCAAGATTCCGCCGGCCGGTTGCTCGAAGAAGCCGGCTTGAAGGGCATGCGCATCGGCGATGCGGAAGTCTCGACCAAGCACGGGAATTTCATCGTCAATCGGGGGCATGCCAACGCCGCCGACGTGATCAGTCTCATTCAAAAGGTCCGGCGGATGATCAGACAAAAGTCCGGAGTCCGGCTCAATCTGGAACTCAAGATTGTCGGTGAGGCATAGCGCAATGACCGAGAGACCATTGCTCACGCAAGACCGCATCGGCGTGCTGATGGGGGGGCAATCGTCCGAGCGTGAGGTGTCGTTGCGAACCGGCGCCGCTGTGCATCGGGCGCTTTGCCGGCGGGGCTACGATGCGGTCACCATTGACGTCGGTCCCACATTGAGCCGCGAGCTGCAGGATCAGAAGATCGCCCTCGCCTTTCTCGCATTGCACGGGCCAGGAGGAGAAGATGGGTCCATTCAGGGCTTCTTGGAAACCCTGGGGATTCCGTATACCGGGTCTGGCGTTCAGGCGAGCGCGGTAGGCATGCACAAGGTGACCACGAAAACCGTTTTGGCCGCCCACGGGATTCCGGTGCCGCCAGGTGTCGTCATCAAGCGAGGCGAAAAGATCTCACGCCCGCATGTCCTGCGCTCGGCCAAGCTACGATGGCCCGTTGTCATAAAGCCGGCGTCAGAAGGCTCGACTATCGGCGTCACGATCGTAAAGAAATCGGCCCAATGGGGTGAGGCCTTGGCATTGGCGCACCGGTATGATCGCGATGCGGTGGTGGAAGCCTACATTCCGGGGCATGAGATCACCGTCTCCTTGCTTGGCCGCAAGGACGAGATGCCACTGGCCCTCCCGGCCGTCGAGATTGTGGCGGCAAACGGCTTCTATGATTTCTCGGCGAAATACGAAAAAGGGAAGACCCGTTACCTGTGTCCGGCGCCTCTTCCGCCGGCACTCACCAAGCAGCTTCGAAACCTCGCGCTGAGAACGTATGACGTCGTGGGATGCAGCGGCGCCGCGCGGGTCGATTTTCGCATCACTCCACGCGGGCGGCCCTATGTGCTTGAGATCAATACGGCGCCGGGCATGACGGAAACGAGCCTTTTGCCCATGGCCGCCGCCCAAGCGGGAATTGGGTACGAAGAACTGACCGAGCGCATCCTGGAATCCGCGATCACCAGGATCAAGAAGGCAAGGCACGGGACATGAAAAACGTGTTTCGCAAGCGGCCCGCGAAGCCGGTCGGCTATCGCAATAACCAATGGAGGGGAGCTCGTGCGGTTCAGTCCAGGGACCGTACCATGCAAGCTCGTCGTGCAGCATTGATGGCTCGGTGGCGAAACGTTTTGTGGGTCGTCGGATGGCTGATCGCCGCGACATCCGTGTGCTGGGGCGGGCTGCTGCTCGCTCGTCAATTGGGTCCGGTTGTCCAACGGGGTCTTGAAATCAGAGAAGTGTCCGTCGAAGGGATGCATCAAGTGACGAGGCAGGAAGTTCTTGAGCGGTTGGCGCTCAAGAAGGGGATCGCCCAGCACCAAGTGAGCCTCACGTATCTCGCTGAACGCCTGCGGAATCATCCCTGGATCAAAGAAGCCACCATCGAGCGCCTCCCGCTCCATGCGCTGCGAGTGACGCTCGTCGAACGCAGGCCGGCAGCCATTGCCCGCATAGGCTCCGAACACGTCTTGACCGACGAAGAGGGAGCCGTGCTCGCACGCCTCGGTGGCCAGGATCAAACGGCGTTGCCGCTATTGGTCGGTGTGGACGGCGAACGCTTGGCGCAACGCGATCAGCGTGTGAAACAGCAGATTCGATCTGCGATCGGGTTGGCAAAATTGATGGCTGAAACCCTCGATGGCCGCATCGAAATCGATGTCGGCCATACAGAGAATGTAGTCGCTTCGGCCAAGGGTGTGCGATTTCACTTGGGAAGCGATGCGCTCAATGACCAGTGGGATCGGTTTGTGAAGGTTCGTGCGGCGTTCAAATTGCCGACGTCTGACGGTCGAAAGCACGAGGGGCAGGACGTCGATCTGCGCTACGAAAATCGGGTGATCGTCCGCGAGGGGGGGTGAGGTAGTGGCGAAACGAGAGCAAATTCTCGTCGGGTTGGACATCGGCACCACCAAGATTTGCGCCATTGTTTCGGAAATCACCGAGGAAGGCGCGCTCAACATTATCGGTGTCGGTTCGAGCCCCTCGCGAGGCCTTCGCAAAGGCGTAGTGGTCGACATCGAAAGCACCGTCGAATCCATCAAGAAGGCGGTCGAAGAAGCGGAATTGATGGCGGCGGTGCAGATCAATTCCGTCTATACCGGCATCGCCGGCAGTCACATTTCAGCCGAAAACTGCAAAGGGGTTGTGGCGCTCAAAAAAGCCGAGGTCACTCGTGACGACATTCATCGAGCCATCGAAAGCGCAAGAACCCTCGCGGTCATTCCTCATGAACGTCGCATTCTTCACGTCCTTCCCCGTGAGTTCATGGTGGACGGACAAGAGGGTGTCAGGGAGCCGTTGGGACTTTCAGGCAATCGACTGGAAGTGAACGTCCATGTGATCACCGGCGCCGTCACGTCCGCGCAGAACATCATCAAGAGCGTCAACCGCGCCGGGCTCGATGTCGTCGACATTATCTTGCAGCCTCTGGCTTCCAGCGAGGCGGTCCTCAGCCAGGAAGAGCGCGATCTGGGCGTTGCCATGGTGGATCTGGGCGGCGGCACCACCGACTTGGCCATCTATCTGGACGGAAGCATCCGTCATTCAGCCGTGCTTCCGATCGGCGGCCAGAATCTGACCAAGGATCTCGCCATCGGGCTGCTCACCTCGCAAACAGAAGCTGAAAAAATCAAGGTTCAGCACGGCGTGACCAGGACGGACCTGGTTCAGGGTCACGAGACCGTCGATGTCCCCTCCGTCGGAGATCGTCCGGCACGAACGTTTTCTCGACGCGACATCGCCGAGATTCTCGAGCCTCGCGTGGAAGAAATGTTCGAACTCGTTCGGCGTGAGATCATCCGCGCGGGCTACGAAGGCATGTTGGGGGCCGGAGTCGTCGTCACCGGAGGAACGTCATTGCTGCAGGGCATGCCCGATGCGGCCGAACACGTGCTCAACCTTCCGGCGCGTCGAGGAACGCCGGGCGGCATCGGCGGGCTGAGAGACATCGTCAGCAACCCCATGCACGCCACCGGAGTGGGATTGCTCCTCTACGCGCGGCGCCACACGGAGGAAACTGCGGCGGCCGGACTCAGAAGCGGAAGACCCATCGGACGAATGTTGGATCGAATGAAGTCGTGGATGTTCGAGTTCTTCTAACTTAACCGGCGCCCGGCACGGCCTCGCGCCAAGGGAGGTGCCCTGATGTTCTCATTCCAAGAAGACTGTCTGTCTCCCGTCCGCATCAAAGTCATCGGTGTGGGCGGCGCGGGATGCAATGCCGTGAATACGATGATCACGTCAGGCCTGTCCCGCGTCGAACTCATCGCCGCGAACACGGACCTTCAGGCCTTGGATCGGTCGCGTGCGGCCTATAAGGTCCAACTCGGCCCGGAACGGACGAGGGGCTTGGGAGCGGGCGCGAAACCGGAAATCGGAAAGGAATCGGCGTTGGAAAGCAAAGATCAAATCCGCGAATGCCTCGAAGGGGCGGACATGGTCTTCGTCACAGCGGGTATGGGCGGCGGTACGGGTACCGGCGCCGCGCCGATCGTGGCCAGCATTGCCAGAGAATTGGGCATCCTCACGGTCGGAGTGGTCACGAAGCCGTTCTCGTACGAGGGGCATCGACGAATGACCCATGCCGATGAAGGGATTCGGGATCTCAGACGGCACGTCGATACGTTGTTGGTGATTCCCAATCAACGCTTGCTCGGCATTGTAGACAAAGCCACGCCATTGCTCGATGCCTTCAAGGTCGCCGATGACGTCTTGCGGCAAGCGATTCAAGGCATTGCGGATGTGATTACGACGACAGGGCACGTCAACGTGGACTTTGCAGACGTGCGGACCGTCATGTCGCACACGGGACGGGCCGTGATGGGCATGGGAGTCTCGCGCGGAACGAATCGCGCCATCGAGGCGGCGCAGAAGGCAATCTGCAGCCCGTTGCTGGAAGAGGGCAGCGTGGAAGGCGCACGCGGTGTTCTTCTCAATATCTCGGGAGGTCCGAACATGTCCCTGCATGAGATCGAGGAGGCGGCCTCCATTATCCAGCAGGCAGCGGATGCCGAAGCCAACATCATCGTGGGGCAGGTCATCAATCCCGACATGGGTGACGACCTGGTCGTCACCGTCATCGCCACAGGGTTCGAGCGAGACGAGCAACCGACGCCGGTTGGCGTGGCCGCTCGTCCGACCCGCGCGGCCCAACCGGGATTGGCTCTCGGAGCGGCGGTTGCGGATCGCCCGCACAGAGACCTCGACCGGCCCGCGTATTTGCGGCGGGACGCGATTCAACGTCTCGCTGCCGTCGCCGATGACGAATGGGATGTGCCGACGTTTTTAAGAAAGCAAACCGACTAATCCGCTTCCTCAAGGAGAGGGTGCAGTGACCGCATCCGTCATTACCGTGCCTGCATTCGGCTCGGCGCACGACGGCGTCAGTCATTTCTTCGGCACCAGGCATCATGCCCCCGCCTACCAAACGGGTGTGCCCGTGCCAAACTCGGAGGTGCGGGATCGCGCGTGGACGTTGTCGGTGAAGCAGGTGCACGGCACCGATGCCCTGATCGTTGATCGACCGGTCACCAACGCGGACCGCTTCGAAGGCGGATGGGACGCGTTGATCACGGATCAACCCGGAGTGACGGTGGTTGTGCGAACGGCCGACTGCGTCCCCGTGCTCATCTACGATCGTCGCCGGAGAGCTGTCGCGTCCGTCCATGCGGGTTGGCGAGGAGCGTTAGCGGGCATTGTGTCGAGGACCATTGAATTGATGGCCTCGAGATTCGCCATCGCACCAAGCGACCTTCGAGTCAGCATCGGTCCGTCAGCCGGACCGTGCTGTTACGAGGTCGATGACGCGGTGCTCGAACCGTTACGGCGTAGCCGTCAGGACTGGTCTTCGCTGGTGCGGGACAACCGCGCCGGCAAGGCGCGATTGGATCTGAAAGCGCTCGTGCGACGACAGACCTCAGAGATTGGCATCCCTCCGGACCAGATCACCGTCGTTAATGTATGCACGATCTGTCATCCTGCACTCTTTTATTCTTATCGGCGCGAAGGACGCGTCAACGGGACGATGCTCAATGGGATCACGTTACTGGCTCGCCGCTAGCCGCGCCTTCCCCAATTTCGGTAGAATACGCATTCCGCGCGCGGCGGCGCGGTTCATCGAGCG
>Ga0310810_10002945_pt1 | contig 18473 bp, 10 predicted proteins | sample NCmetagenome_FD_207641 | JGI IMG/M metagenome (GOLD analysis project Ga0310810, IMG submission 207641) | Soil microbial communities from experimental microcosm in Duke University, North Carolina, United States - NC | ecosystem: Engineered > Artificial ecosystem > Soil microcosm > Unclassified ...
GTCGTCGCGGGTGAGATCACCACGAATTGTTACGTCGATATCCCACGTGTCGCCCGGGACACGATCCGCGACATCGGCTACACCCGCGCCAAATATGGCTTCGACTACGAGACGTGCGGCGTGATCGCCGCGATCGACGAGCAGTCGTCGGACATCGCGATGGGTGTCGACAACCTCGGCGCCGGCGACCAGGGGCTCATGTTCGGGTATGCCTGCAACGAGACGACCGAGCTCATGCCGCTGCCCATCATGCTCGCCCACAAGCTCGTGATGCGGCTGACCGAGCGGCGCAAGTCGGGCGCGATCGATTACATCCGGCCTGACGGCAAGTCGCAAGTGACGGTCCGCTATGTCGACGGCAAGCCCACCGCCGTGGAGACCGTCGTCATCTCGACGCAGCACAGCCCCGACGTGTCGGCGGAGCGTCTGCGCGACGACATCATCGAGCAGGTGATTTTGCCGACGATTCCGGCCGAGATGCTCGATCGACGGCGCTGCGTGTTTCACATCAACCCCACCGGACGCTTCGTCACGGGTGGGCCGATGGGCGACACGGGTCTCACCGGCCGCAAGATCATCGTCGACACGTACGGCGGCTCGTGCCCGCACGGTGGCGGCGCGTTCTCGGGCAAGGATCCGACGAAGGTCGACCGTTCCGCGTGCTACATGGCCCGCCACGTGGCGAAGAACATCGTGGCGGCCGGGCTCGCCGGACGCGCGCAGGTCCAGGTCGCCTATGCGATCGGCGTCGCGGATCCGGTCTCCATCATGGTCGACACGTTCGGCACCGGGAAGGTACCCAACGCGAAGCTCGAAGAGCTGATCCGACGTCACTTCGACTTCACGCCGACAGGCATCATCAAGTACCTCAATCTGCGACGCCCCATCTATAAGAAGACGGCCGCCTACGGGCACTTCGGGCGCTCCGAGCCCGATTTCAACTGGGAGCGCACGGACCGCGTCAAGGATCTCCGGGACGACGCCGGAATTTAGCTCGGAGGGGGGGCTTCGCCCCCCCTTCCTATGCCTCCCCCCAACAACATCGATTGCGGCGGCAAAGCCGCCGCTCGAGAGCGGCAATCGCGAACGCGCCAGCGGAAAGGATCCCGTTGACCATGGTTGATCACGATGTGAAGAATCTTGGCTTGGCAGCGGAGGGCAGGCTCAAGATCGAATGGGCCGAGCAGTCGATGCCGGTGCTCCGCCAGGTGCGCGAGCGCTTCGCCAAGGAGCAGCCGCTCAAGGGGCTCCGCCTCGGCGCCTGCCTCCACGTCACGACGGAGACGGCGGTGCTGATGCTGACGCTCAAGGCCGGCGGCGCGCAGGTCGCGCTGTGTGCGTCGAACCCGCTGTCCACGCAGGACGACACCGCCGCCGCGCTCGTCAAGGAGTACGATATCCCCGTCTATGCCCACAAAGGCGAGGACAACGCCACCTATTACCGGCATCTCGAGGCGGTGCTCAAGACGCGGCCGCAGGTCACGATGGACGACGGCGCCGACCTCATCTCGCAGCTGCACGGCGAGAGCGGTCTGGGCCGCGACCTTGTGCGCGAGGTGATCGGCGGCACGGAGGAGACGACCACCGGCGTCATCCGTCTGCGCGCGATGGAGAAGGAAGGCGTGCTCGCGTTCCCCGTGATCGCGGTGAACGACGCGGACACCAAGCACCTGTTCGACAATCGCTATGGCACGGGCCAATCGACGATCGACGGCATCCTGCGCGCGACGAACATTCTTCTGGCGGGCCGGACGGTCGTGGTGGCCGGTTACGGCATGTGCGGCCGCGGCGTGGCCGCGCGCGCCAAGGGCATGGGGGCGCACGTCATCGTCACCGAGGTCGAGCCCATGCGCGCGCTCGAGGCGGTGATGGACGGGTTCTCGGTGATGAAGATGTCCGATGCCGCCTCGGTGGGCGACGTGTTCGTGACCGTGACCGGGAATACGTCGGTCATCCGCAAAGAGCACTTCGCGCGCATGAAGGACGGCGCGATCCTGGCGAACTCGGGCCACTTCAACGTCGAGATCGACCTCGCGGCGCTGGCCCAGATGGCGCAGGGCCGGCGCGCGGTCCGGCCATTCGTCGAGGAGTTCCAGGTGGGCGGCGGCCGTCGGCTCTTCGTGCTCGGCGAGGGCCGGCTCATCAATCTCGCGTCGGCGGAGGGCCATCCGGCCTCCGTAATGGACATGAGCTTCGCGAACCAGGCGCTCTCCGCGGAATACCTGGCGAAGAAGTCGAAGACGCTCGAGCGCCGCGTGTACGTCGTGCCGCGCGAGATCGACCTCGAGATCGCGCGACTCAAGCTCGCCTCCATGGGCGTCGACATCGACGACCTCACGACGGATCAGGAGTCGTACCTCGCCTCCTGGCGGCACGGGACGTAGCGCCCGCCCGCGAACGCGTGCGATGCGCTCTCCCCAGCCGCTGGCGCTCCTCGTCGTCGCGCTGGTGCTGCTGGCGCTCGTGCTCGAGCTCGTGCCGCTGTACACCGACTGGCTGTGGTTCCAGGAGGTGGGCTACACCCAGGTCTTCCTGACGACGCTCTCGCTGCGGGGCAGTCTGTTCGGCGCCGTGGCACTCGTCGTCGCCGTCTTCCTCTGGCTGAACCTCACCATCGCGGCCCGCACGGCGGCGCCCGACGTGTTGTGGGAGCTCGACGACCAGCTCGGCCTGCCCGGCCGCCTCGTCATCGAGCCGCTCATCCGACGTTTCCTGCCGATCGTGCTACTGCTCATCGCGATCGTGTCGGGGCTGCGCGCGAGCGCGTACTGGGAGGTCGTCCTCGGCTACCGCAACGGTCCGCCGTTCGGCGTCACCGATCCCGTGTTCGGCTACGACCTCGGATTCTTCGTCTTCTTCCTGCCGTTCTGGCGCCTCGTCCACGGCTGGGCGATTGCTCTCGTCGCGGGCACCGCGGTCCTGACGCTGATCGTCTACGTTCTGCAGCATAGCTTCGTGCTCACCACGCGCGGTCCGCGGCTCGCGACGGGCGCGCGCACGCACCTCCTGGCGCTCGGCGCCGGGCTGCTCGCGCTGAAAGCCGTCGGCTTCTGGCTGGACCGCTACGAGATCGTGTTCTCACCGCGCGGGGTCGTGTTCGGCGCCTCCTACACCGACATCCATGCCACGCTGCCGATGCTCGGCGCACTGGCCGTGCTCGCGGCGCTCACGGCCGTCGCCTGCGCCGCGCAGATCCTGCGATCCGGGCTTCGCCTGCTCGCCGGCGCCGGCGCCGCGCTCGTCGTCGTGTGGATCGTCGGCCTCGGGATGTATCCGGCCTTCCTGCAGCGGCTGCGCGTGGCGCCGAACGAGCTCGCCGCCGAGCGCCCCTACCTCGAGCACAACATCCGGATGACGCGCGCGGCGTACGGGCTCGATCGCATCGAGGAAAAAGAGTTTCCGGCGGACGAGACCCTCGACGCGCGCGCGCTCGCCCGCAACGAGGTCACGCTCAAGAATATCCGGCTGTGGGATTATCGGCCGCTCCTCCGCACGTTCGCGCAGCTGCAGGAGATCCGCACCTACTACAAGTTCATCGACGTCGACAACGACCGCTACGCCGTCAACGGCGAATACCGCCAGCTCATGCTGTCGCCGCGCGAGCTCTCGTACCAGCACTTGCAGGGCGGCCGTAACTGGATCAACGAGCATCTCACGTACACGCACGGGTACGGGATCGTGGTGGGCCCGGTGAATCGCGTGACGCCCGAGGGCCTGCCCGAATTCTTCGTGAAGGACATTCCGCCGCGGTCGTCCGACGGTTTCCCGCGCATCGCGCGCCCCGAAATCTACTATGCGGAGTCGTCGAACGACTATGCGCTCGTCCGCACGCGCTCGCAGGAGCTCGACTATCCGGCCGGCGATCAGAACGTCTACACGCGCTACCAGGGGCAGGGCGGCATCTCCATCGGCACGTGGGGCCGGCGTTTGCTGTTCGCCGCCCGGTACGGCGAGCCCAAGATCATCCTGTCCGACGACCTGACGGCCGACAGCCGGATCCTCATCTACCGCACCATCGGCGACCGCATCCGGATGATCGCGCCGTTCTTTCGGTTCGATCGTGACCCGTACATCGTCGTGACGGACGACGGACGACTCGTATGGATGCTCGACGGCTACACGACGAGTGATCGGTATCCCTATTCCGAGCCGGTGCGCGGCATGGGCAACTACATCCGCAACTCGGTGAAGGTGACCGTCGATGCGTACGACGGCAGTGTACGGTTCTACATTGCCGACGCCACCGACCCGATCGTGCGCGCGTACGGCGCAGCCTTCCCCGGGTTGCTGCGGCCCCTGGACACCATGCCGGCCGACCTGCGCCGCCACCTGCGCTACCCCGAGGACTTCTTCACGATTCAGGCGCGGAAGTACGCGGTGTACCACATGGAGAATCCTCAGGTGTTCTACAACAAGGAAGACCTGTGGACCGTCCCGCGTCGGTCGATCGAGGGTCGCGACCGCGAGATGGAGCCGTACTTCACGATCATGCGGTTGCCCGGCGAGGCGAGAGAGGAATTCATTCTGCTCACGCTGTTCAATCCGAGTCGCCGCGACAACATGATCGCGTGGATGGCCGCGCGCTCGGACCCGCCGAACTACGGTCGGCTGATCGTCTACAACTTCCCGAAGCAAAAGAACGTGTACGGCCCGCGCCTGATCGATGCGCGCATCGACCAGGATCCCGTCATCTCCCAGCAGCTGTCGCTGTGGAATCAGCGAGGCTCGACGGTCATCCGCGGCTCACTGCTCGCCATTCCGATCGAGCAGTCGTTGATCTACGTGCAGCCGCTCTACCTCGCGGCCTCCGAGCAGGGGGCGCTGCCCGAGCTGCGTCGAGTGATCGTCGCGTACGGCGGTCAGATCGCGATGGAGGCAACGCTCGAGCAGTCGCTTGCGCGCATCTTCACCGGCCGCGTCGTCCCCATGGCGACGGGCCCGCCCACTGCGGCAGGACCGACGCCCGCGGCCGGCGCCGTCGACCGCGCCGCCGCGCAGCGCGCCTGGGAGGCCTGGACGCGCGCACAGGACGCGCTGCGCCGCGGTGACTGGGCCGCCTACGGCGCCGAGCAGAAGCATCTCGAAGACGCACTCCGTTCGCTCGCCGGCGGCCGGTAGACCACCGGGACAGAGATGCCGACCGTCATGTCGCACGCCGTCGCGGCGTGGGCACTCGGCACGGCGTTTCGCCGCCCCGGCTGGCCGGCGCGCGTGTGGTGGGCCGGCGCGGGGTGCGCGGTCCTGCCGGATGCGGACGTGCTCGGCCTGTGGCTCGGGGTGCCGTTCGGGTCCATGCTGGGGCACCGCGGGCTCACACACTCGCTCGCGTTCGCGATGGCGCTCGCTGCGATCGTCGCTCCGGTGGTCGCCCCACGCGGCGTGCGTGTGCGTGCGGCGCTCTATCTCTTCCTCGCCACCGCCTCGCACGGCGTCCTGGACGCGATGACCGACGGCGGCACCGGCGTGGCTTTCTTCGCACCGTTCGATCCCGGCCGGTATTACCTGCCGTGGCGGCCGATCGCCGTGTCGCCGATCGGTGTGCGCCGCTTCATCACCACCCGCGGCCTCACCGTCCTCGCGAGTGAATTCATCTACGTCTGGCTACCGTCCGTCGCCTTCGCCACCGTCGCATACCTCGCGACTCGCGAGGCGCGCGAACGCCCTCCTCGCTGAGGCAGGCGATGGAGCGGTGTGCTCGAACGGCGGCGCCGTACTGGGTGCCGGGGGCGCCGGGGTGGCGAGGTCGGCAATGCTCGGCGAGACCCGTGTTTCGGGTATTGCGTCGGACACGGCTCGGAATCGGTGCACGATTCACAGGCGCACCGCATCGTCGATTTGCGCGGTCGAGCCGAGCACTGACGACGGCGCCAGCCCGGCGCGGTCGGAACGCAATGCGTCGCTACGTGCGCGCGCGGAGGAAGAGCGACGTGCCGATGCCGAGGAAAATCACGTTCGCGGTCCAGGCCGCGATGAACGGCGGCAGCAGGTCCGCGCGCGCGAACGCGAGCGCCACGTAGTGCACGACCAGGTAGCCGGCCATGATGATGATGGCGAGTCCGATGCCGAACAGACGACCGCCCCGCGGCGACTGCAGCGCGAAGGGAATGGCGACCAGCACCATGACGAGGTTGACGAGCGGGAACGACAGCTTCGAGTCGAGTGCGACCAGGTACTTCTTGGCGCGGAAGCCGGCGGCCTCCAGCCGCGTCACGTAGTCGCGCAGCTCCCAGTAGCTCATCGACTCGACGTCCTTGTGGATGCGCGTGAACTCCTCGATGTCTTCGCTGAGGTCGAGCGCGGTGAGCGTGAACGGCACCGTCTGCACGTTCTCGTTGGAATCCATTTCGCGGAACGCGCCGTCGCGAAGCTCCCATCCCGCGGTGGTCCAGTGCGCCTGGCGCGCGTCGAGCCGATTCAGCAAGCGAAAGTCGCGGCTCACCTCGAGGATCGTGACACCGTACAGGTCGTTCGTCTGCGGGCTCAGGAGCTCGACGCGATAGAACCGACTGTCCGAGCTCCTCACCCAGAGCCGCTGCCGTGACTGCAGGTGGCGAGGAAGCTGCCCGCGAATCTTCACGCGATCGACCTCGTCGCCGAGCTCGTTCAGGCGCGGCAAAAACAGCTCCTGGAACAACAGCGCGCTGACCGCGACCGACAGCCCCATGAGGAGCACGGGCGCGCTCACACGGTAGAGGCTCATGCCCGCGGCCTTCATCGCGGTGAGCTCGTGGAACCGGCTCAGGGAAAGAAACAGGAAGATCGTGGCCACGAGCATGACGACGGGCAGCCCTTGATGCAGCGCGGCCGGCAACCGGTAGAGGAAATGCTCGAAGATGTAGGCGAGCGGCGGCTTGACGCGAAGATAGCGATTCAGCGTGTCTCCGAGATCGACGATCACGTACAGCGTCGCGGCCACGGCCAGGCCGATGCCCGCGAACGTCAGGAATTCGCGGACCAGGTAGCGGTCGAGGATGTGCGTCGAGCGCGTCGGGCCGTGGCCGACGTGCGCCGGCCCCGCCGTCGGCGCGGAGCTGCCGGGCACGATCCGCCGCGCCGCCTCGAGCACGCGCCACGCGAACGTCAGCTGCGGTGGCCGCCACTCGCGCGCCGTCACGACGAGCAGGGTGAGGCCGATTGTGGCGAACGCGATGTCCGGCGTCCAGATCGCGACCCACGCCGCGATCTGGTCCCGCATCGCGAACCCTTCGAGCGACGTCATGACGAGGTAGTAGGAGACGAGGATCACGAGACTGCCGACGAGCGCGATCGAGCGTCCGCCGCGATGCGAGCGCACGGCGAGCGGAAAAGCCACGAGCGCGAACACGAGCGCGGCCACCGGAAACGCGAAGCGCTTGTGCAGCTCGACCTCGTACGGGACGCGCCCGTGCGCGTCCTGGACGAGCTCGCGGATGCGCGCCAGCAGCGCGCCCAGCCGAAGATCCTTCTCCGGCTTGTCCATGCGTGCGGCCGCCCGGAGCGGCGTGTCGACGGACAGCGTCATGTCGTAGATCGTGAAATTGGTGTAGCGATAGCGCGACGACGCCGCGGCGCCGCCCATCGGATTCTGCTCGACGCCGGGCAGGGGCGGGGGCGACGCGGGCAACACGTCGGCCTCGTTCACCGCGCCGTTCATGAGGCGCAGCGTGATGCGCCGGTTGGCCTCGTCGGTCAACAGCCGCCCCTCGCGCGCGGTGATGATGCGCGAGATCTTCGGGTCGCGCTCGTCGGATACGAGGAGACCGCGCAGCGCGACCTGCGAGGGGCTCACCTCTTCGACGTAGATGATCACGTCGCCGAACGTCGCGTTGAACACGCGCTCCTGCAGTCCGCTGACCGCGCGTGTCTGCACGATCCGGAACAGCTGCCGCTGGAACTCCTCGTTGGCCAGCGGGTTCACCACGAGTGTGAGCAGCGCGGTCAATGCGGTGACCGCGAGCGCGGCGAGGACGATCGGACGGAACAGCCGTACGACGCTGATACCCGCCGCCTTGCACGCGATGATCTCGAGGTCGCCCGCCAGGCGTCCGCCTGCGAGAAGCACCGCGACGAGGAGGGCCATCGGCAAGGTGTGGGCCAGGAACGACGGCATCATGAACACCAGGAGCTGGAGCACCAGGTGGAACGGCACGCCCTTGGTGATCACGAGCTCGGTGAGCTGGTAGATGCGGTCGATGATGAGGAAGAACGTGAACAGCGCGAGCCCGAAGCCGAATGGAGAGAGGAGCTCGGTGAGTAGATAGCGGTCGAGCACCCGGACCGCGGGAAGCCTCACGCGATTGTTGTACCATACCGTTGTGACGAAGCTCCGGCGACGGCTCGCCGTCCTCGCCGTCCTCCTGGTGGCCATCGCGGCGACGACGACGCTCGCCGTGGCGCGCATGCGGACGGGCGGCGGCGATCGTCTCGAGCGGTTCCGCGAGCTGGCGACGTCGCGTCTCGCGCTCGGCGATCTGGGCGCCGACAATCCCTCCGAGATCTATCGCGACATCTATGCGCTGCTCGATGACGAGATCGTCGACAGTCTGGCCTCCGGCGGCGTCTTTGCATCGTCCGAATTTCTCCAGGACCGCCTCGACGCGTTCGGCGAAGCGTGGGGCGGCGCACAGTTCCGACTGACGCGCCTCGGCCGCCTCGTCGTCGGGGCCTTTCGACTGACCGAGATGGGCGCCGGCAACAGCGTGCGCGTCTATGGCCCGCTGCACGACGAGGCCGCACTGCTCGCGACGCTGTACCGAGACGGTCGGCCCAGCATTACGCCGGTGATGGCGCCCGGTGAGCCGGCGCAATTCCTCGCGGCCTGGGAAGGCCCGGCATCGGGACGGGGTACGCGTCCGCTGCGCCTCGACCTCGTGCGGGCACACGCCGACGGCGTGCGCGTGACCTGGTCCACCGCCACGGAGTTCCCCGACGGCCTCGCTGCGCGCGCCTGGCTCCTGCGCGGCGGTGAGCTGCGCGTGCGGTACGAGCTGCGCTACCCCGGGTGGACGCCCGGCTGCGACGGTCAGACGGAGCAGGAGGACACGTATCGGCTCGTCCCCGCGCAGGGCACGCTGACGCGCGTGCATCGGCAGCAGTACAACGCCTGGCATCGCGAGCTGCACGTTTCGGTCGAGCGTCTGTTCACCGCGCTCGCCGAGCATGACGACGCCGCTCTCATCGCCGTCGTACCGGATCCCGCGCTCCGCGCGCGTCTGCCTGCGCTGGTGCCCGAGCCTGCGTGCGATGCCGCCGACGGGCCGCGCGAGACGGTCTCGGTCGCTGCCACGGACTCGGAGCGGCGGCCATGGGCACTGACGTTTCGGCGCAGCGGCGCCCGCTGGCGCCTGGCCTCCGCGTCGCCTGTGCTGGAATGATGGCTGACCACCACTTGTAAAGACGGCAAGGCCGCAGCCCACCGCGGGTGGGCCTCGTCTAGACGTCCGGGGCACCCCTCAACGGCGTCACACACAGCACGACATCCGTTACAATAACGCACCGCGCATGAAGGACCTGTCGAGCGACACCGCGCCCATCTCCGACCGCTACGAGCCCGCCGCCGTCGAGGAGCGCTGGTACCCCGTCTGGGAAAAGCGAGGCTACTTTCGCCCCCAGCTGCCGTCCAGCAAGAAACCGTTCTCGATCGTCATTCCGCCGCCGAACGTGACGGGCTCGCTGCACATGGGCCACGCCCTCGACAACACGCTCCAGGACGTCGTCGTCCGCCTCAAGCGCATGGATGGCTTCAACACGCTGTGGGTGCCGGGCACGGATCACGCGGGCATCGCCACGCAGGTGGTCGTCGAGCGTCAGCTCGCCGCGGACGGGACGACGAGGGATGCGATCGGCCGCGACGAGTTTCTGCGCCGGGTGTGGCGATGGAAGGAAGAGTCCGGCGGCACGATCATCCGCCAGCTCAAGCGCCTGGGCGCCTCGTGCGACTGGTCGCGGGAACGGTTCACGATGGACGAGGGCCTCTCGCGTGCCGTGCGCGAGGTCTTCGTGCGGCTGTACGAGCAAAAGCTCATCTATCGCGACGACTACATCGTGAACTGGTGTCCACGGTGTCAGACCGTGCTCTCGGATCTCGAGGTCGAGCGCGAGGAGCGGGACGCGGAGTTCGTCTACATCAAGTACGGGCCGCTCACGCTCGGCACGGTGCGCCCGGAAACGAAGCTGGGCGACACCGGCCTCGCCGTGCATCCGCGCGACAAGCGCTATCGCAAGTACGTCGGCAAGACGATCGAGATCCCGTCCGTCGACGGCACCATTCGCGTGAAGGTCGTCGCCGATGCCGCCGTCGATCCGAAGTTCGGCACCGGCGTGATCAAGGTCACGCCGGGCCACGATCCCGTGGACTTCGAGATCGGGCGTCGCCACAAGCTGCCGATCCGCACGGTGATCGGCTTCGACGGCAAGATGACCGCCGCCGCGGGCAAGTACGCGGGCCTCGATCGGTTCGAGACGCGCAAGAAGATCGTGGAGGACATGCAGGCGCTCGGGCTCATCGAGCGCATCGAGCCGTACCGCCACGCCGTCGGCGTGTGTTATCGGTGCAAGACCGTGGTGGAGCCGCTCGTCTCGAAGCAGTGGTACGTCAACGTCAAGCCGCTCGCGCGCAAGGCGCTGTCGGCGGTGCGCACCGGCAAGATTCGCATCATCCCGCGCGGGTGGACGAAGACGTACGCCCACTGGATGAACACGATTCGCCCGTGGTGCGTGTCGCGGCAGCTGTGGTGGGGTCACCGTATCCCCGCGTGGTACTGCGAGCGCGACGACTCGGTTCACGTGTCGCGCACGGACCTCACCGCATGTCCCAAGTGTCAGGGGCCGCTGCGCCAGGATCCCGATGTGCTGGACACCTGGTTCTCGTCGGGGCTGTGGCCGTTCTCGACGCTCGGCTGGCCGGACAAGACGCCGGAGCTCAAGACGTTTTACCCGACGTCGTTGCTCGTGACGGGCTACGACATCCTGTTCTTCTGGGTCGCGCGTATGGCGATGCTCGGTGTGCACGTGATGCGCGACGTGCCGTTCCGGGACGTCTACATCCACACGCTGGTACGCGACCCGGAAGGTCAGAAGATGTCCAAGACGCGCGGCAACGTCGTGGACCCGCTCGTCCTCATGGACAAGTACGGCACCGACGCGCTGCGCTTCACGATGGCCGGACTCGCCGCGCCGAGCGTGCGGGACGTGCGCATCGCCGAAGACCGGCTCGAATCGGCCCGGAATTTCGCCAACAAGCTCTGGAACGCGTCGCGGCTCGTGCTCTCGAACCTCGACGGCTACGATCCTGCGGCGGCCCGGCGCGCGAGGCCAAACCTCGTGGCGCGCTGGATCACGAGCCGGCTTGCGGCCACCACGCTCGAGGTGCGGGCCGCACTCGGCGCCTATCGCTTCAGCGATGCGACCGCCAGCCTCTACCAGTTCGTGTGGAGCGAGCTGTGTGACTGGTACCTGGAAATCGCCAAGCTCGCCCTGTACCGCGCGGACGATCCGGCCCGCCGCCTGGCGACACAGCACACGCTCGTGACCACGCTCGAGACGACGCTGCGGCTGCTGCATCCGTTCATGCCGTTCATCACCGAAGAGCTGTGGCAACGGCTGCCGCACGAGGGTGAGTCGATCATGATCGCCTCGTATCCGCGTGCGACGCGACGGCAGGTCGACGGCGGCGCCGAGCGCGACATGGCCGTCGTCATGGGTGCCGTGACCGCGATCCGGAACATCCGCGGCGAAATGCGCGTGCCGCCGGGCGTGACGCTCGCCGTCACCGCGAAGCCCGAGGGCACGCACGCCGCGCTGCTCTCGGAGCACGCGCCGCTCGTGGAAACGCTGGCGCGCGCCACACTGACGATCGACCCGAGCGCCAGCCGCCCGCGCAGCTCCGCACTCGGCGTCGTGGGCGGCACCGAGCTCTACGTGGCGCTGGAGGGTGTCGTCGATCTGGCCGCGGAGCGCCAGCGCCTCGAAAAAGAGATCCGTCGCGCGGACGAAGCGATCTCCTTCGGGCGCGCCAAGCTCGAGCGTCCCGAGTTCGCGCAGCGCGCGCCCGCCGACATCGTCGAAAAAGAGCGCGAGAAGGTCGCGGCGCAGGAAGCGCTGCGGGCCAAGCTCGTCGCGAGCCTGGAGTGGGTGGGATGAGCATCATCCATTTGCCGCGTGTCGATTCGACGCAAGGCACGATCTTCGATCTCGCAGCGCAGGGGGCCGCCGATCGCACCGTCGTCGTTGCGGACTATCAGGCCGCGGGCCGTGGCCGTCGCGGCCGCGCCTGGGACGCGCCGGCGGGCACCGGTCTGCTCGCCTCGATTCTCGTCCGGCCGCGCGGCCTGCCGGAGCGCTGGAGCGGCTATTCGCTCGTGAGCGCGCTGGCCGTGGCCGACACGCTGGGCCGCGTCGCCGGCCTCGGCGCACGGCTGAAGTGGCCCAACGATGTCCTCGTCGCCGGCAGGAAGATCGCGGGCATCCTCCTCGAGAGCCGCATGCCGGCCGGCGGCGACAGCCGGACGACGGGCATCATCGCGATCGGCATCGGCATCAATCTCGGCCAGCGCGCGTTTCCCGCCGGCCTCGCGGCGCGGGCGACGTCCGTCGTGCTCGAGAGTGGCCGAATGATCGAGCGCGACGCGGTGCTGACCGCGCTGCTCGAAGCGTTCGATGGCTGGCGGACGCGGCTGGAGGACGACGGGCTCGCGCCGATTCGCCAGCGCTGGCTGGCGATCGCCGACACGATCGGCCGCCGCGTGTCGATCGACGGCATCACCGGCGTCGCGATCGATCTCGACGTCGATGGCGCACTGGTGCTGCAGGACGGCGAGCGGCGCCACCGCGTCGTCGCCGGCGAGGTCGTCGTCGCCTGACATGCTGCTCGTCATCGAGGTCGGCAACACCAACACGAAGGTCGGTGTGTTCGACGGCACGACGCTGCGCGTCTCGTGGCGGCTCACCACACGCCGCGAGCAGACGGCCGACGAGTACGGCATGTTCATCGACACCCTGCTGCGCTCCCGCGCCATTGAGCCCCAGCAGATCGACGGCGTCGCGATCTCCAACGTCGTCCCGCCGATTCAGCAGACGCTCGAATGGATGTCCGAGCAGTACTTCCGCGTGAGCCCGTTCTGCGTGGAGCCGGGCGTGACGCCCGCCATGCCGCTCGCGGTCGATCATCCGCGCGAAGTGGGCGCCGACCGGATCACGATGTGTGTCGCCGCAATCACGCTCTATGGACCGCCGCTGATCGTGGTGGACCTCGGCACGACGACGCGGTTCGATTGTGTCAGCGCGGCCGGCGAGTTCGTCGGCGGCGCGATCGCGCCGGGCATCGCCATCTCGACGGAGGCCCTCGTCGCGCGCGCGGCGCGGCTGTTCCGAGTCGAGCTGGTGCGGCCCAAAGAGGCGATCGGCCGCAACACCGTGACCAACATTCAGTCGGGCGTCGTGTACGGGTACGCGGGCCTCGTGGACGGGCTCGTCGAGCGCATGAAGGCGGAGATGACGGGCGCGCCGAAGGTCATCGCCACGGGCGGCAACGCTCGGCTGCTCGAGGGCGTGGCGCGCTCCATCGACCAGGTGAACGAGGATCTCGGGCTGCACGGGCTGCGCATTCTCTGGACGCGGGCCCAGGCGCGCTGACGCGCCGCCTCGATTGACACCCACGGGGTCGGCCGTTATACTGCACCAAATCTAGTGACTGAGTGGCCGGGCGCCCCCTATATTTGGGGATCGTGAGCCGGCGAGGGGAACGCGGGACAGCCGGGAGGATGACATGGGGATGTGGGTTGGGCGGGGGCGCAAGGCGAGGGTCGCATACGGCTTCGACGACATCGCGCTCGTGCCCGGTACGCTGACCGTCAATCCCAACGAGGTCGACATTTCCTGGGAGCTGTGCGGACACCGCTACGGCATTCCGATCATCGCGGCCGCCATGGACGGGGTCGTCGGTCCGAAGCTCGCGGCCGAGATGGGCCGCCTCGGCGGTCTCGCCGTGCTGAATCTCGAAGGCGTCTTCTCGCGCTACGCGAACCCCGAAGACGTTCTCGACCGCATCGTGTCCGCGAGCCAGGAAGAAGCGACCAAGATCATCCAGTCGATCTACAGCGAGCCGATCAAGGAAGACCTGATCCACCAGCGCATCCGCGAGATCAAGAAAGGTGGCGGCCCCGCGGTCGTGTCGTCGATTCCGCAGCGCGCCGAGCGCTTCGGCCAGATCGCGCAGGAAGCGGGCGCGGACATCTTCGTCGTGCAGTCCACCGTGACCACCGCGCGGCACACCGCCACCGAGTACACGCCGGTCGACCTCCGCAAGCTGAAGAAGTCGCTCGCGATCCCGCTCGTCATCGGCAACGTCGTCACGTATGAGGCGTGCCTTGAGCTCATGGAGGTCGGCGCCGACGCATTGCTCATTGGCGTCGGTCCGGGTGCCGCGTGCACCAGCCGAGAAGTGCTCGGCCTCGGCGTGCCGCAGGTGACGGCCACGGCCGACGCGGCGGCGGCCCGCGATTTTCACTACAAGAAGACGGGCCGCTACGTTCCGGTCATCACCGACGGCGGCATGACGACGGGCGGCGACGTGTGCAAAGCGTTCGCATCGGGCGCGGACGCCGTCATGATCGGTTCGGCGTTCGCGCGCGCCGTCGAAGCCCCCGGCCGCGGCTATCACTGGGGCATGGCCACGCCGCACGCCAATCTGCCGCGCGGCACGCGGATCCGCGTCGGCATCGCGGGAACGCTCGAGCAGATCCTCTTCGGCCCCGCGTTCACGGAAGACGGCACGCTCAACCTGGTCGGTGCGATCCGCACGTGCATGGGCTCCGTCGGCGCGCAGTCGATCCGCGAGCTGCAGCAGACGGAGATCATCATCGCGCCGACGATCAAGACCGAAGGCAAGGTCTTCCAGCAGGCGCAGAAGCTCGGGCGTCCGCGCTAGGGCGGCGTCGCCCGTGAATCAAATCGTCGTCCTGAATGCGGGCGGGCAGTATTGCCATCTGATCGCCCGTCGCATTCGCGAGCTCGGCGTTCACGCCGTGGTCGCGGACATCCACCGCCCGGCCACCGACTTTCGCGGCGCGCGCGGTGTCATCATCTCCGGCGGTCCCGCCAGCGTCACCGCACCAACGAGTCCGTCGGTCGACCGCGCGCTCTACGAGCTCGGCGTGCCCGTGCTGGGCATTTGCTATGGCCATCAGCTGCTCGCGCGGGACCTTGCCGGCCGTGTAGAACCGGGCACGACGAAGGAATACGGCCACGCCGTGCTGCATGCGTCGAACGGCCAGCTATTCCGAGGCCTTCCCGCTCGAACATTCACGGTATGGATGAGCCATGGCGACACGGTCGTCGACGTCCCGCCCGGTTTCGCCATCACCGGGCAGACCGACGACTGCAAGGTCGCGGCGATGGAGCACGTTGGCCGGCGGCTCTTCGGCCTGCAGTTCCATCCCGAGGTCGTGCACACCGAGCACGGCACGGAGATCTATCGCAGCTTCGTGTTCGACGTATGCGGGTGCGAGCGCGACTGGGATCCGCGCGCGCGCGTCGATCACGTCATCGCCGACATCCGCCGCGTGGCGGGCGCACGCAAAGTCTTCTTTCTCATCAGCGGTGGCGTGGATTCCACGGTCGCCTTCGCGCTCTGCGCGCGGGCGCTCGGCCCCGATCGTGTGCTCGGCCTCTACGTCGATACCGGCTTCATGCGCGAGGGCGATACCGAGGCCATGCAGTATCTGCGGACCACCGTCGGCGACGACGCCGTGCGCCTGGCCGACCGCAGCGCGGATTTTTTCGCGGCGCTCCGCGGGGTGACGCATCCGGAGGACAAGCGCGCGATCATCGGCGACACGTTCATCGCCGTGCAGGAGGACGAGTTCGCCCGGCTCGGCCTGCGCGAGGACGAATGGCTCCTCGGGCAGGGCACGATCTATCCGGACACGATCGAGTCCGGGGGCGCGCGTCACGCCGCCAAGATCAAGACGCACCACAACCGCGTCGAGCGCATCCAGGCGCTGATCGACGCGGGCCGCGTCATCGAGCCGCTCGTCGAGTTTTACAAGGACGAAGTCCGCGTGCTCGGCGAGGAGCTCGGGCTGCCGCACGAGGTGGTGTGGCGCCATCCGTTCCCCGGACCGGGTCTTGCGGTGCGCTGCCTGGGCGCGGACGCACCGGCGGGCGTCGAGCCGGCGACGGTGACGCTGCCGCCCGGGGTGACGGGCTCGATCGTCCCGGTCCGCACGGTGGGCGTCCAGGGTGACGAGCGCTCGTATTCGAGGATGCTCGCGGTCGAGGGCGTGCGCGACGTGGAGGCCGCGGGCGCGCTCGCGCGCCGGGTGACGAACGAGTACCGCGCAATCAATCGCGTCGCGATGGTCGCGTTCGAGCGCCCCGGCGCCCGGTTCGCCGATCTCGCGATTCATCCGGCCACGCTGACGCGAGAGCGGATCGCGCTGCTCCGCCGCGCAGATGCGCTCGTCACGCACCTCGTGCGTGCGCGAGGCCTCTACGACGCGATCTGGCAGATGCCGGTGGCCATGCTGCCGCTCGGCACCGCGGCGGGCCGCGAAACGATCGTGCTGCGGCCGGTGAACTCGCGCGACGGTATGACGGCGGATTTCGCACGGCTGCCGGAGTCCGTGGTGGCCGAGCTCGCTTGGGCGCTCGGTGAGCTCGATGACGTCGACGCCGTGCTCTACGACGTCACCAACAAGCCCCCCGCCACGATCGAGCTCGAGTAGCGCCCGTCGTGCAGCACGTCGAGTTCGTCCACCTTCACGTTCATTCGGAATACAGCCTGCTCGACGGCGCCGCGCAGCTCGAGAAGCTCGTCAAGAAGGCGAAGGACCTGCGCTTTCCGGCCATCGCGCTCACCGACCACGGCAACCTCTTCGGCGCCATCGATTTTTACCTCGCGGCGCAGAAGACGGGGATCAAGCCGATCCTCGGCTGCGAGCTCTACGTCGCGCCCGGCAAGCACACCGAGCGCGGCGGGCAGGATGGCGGCTACGAGGGCGCCAACCATCTCACGGTGCTCGTGCGCAACCACGCCGGCTACAAAAACTTGATCAAGCTCGTCTCGACGGCGTACCTGCAGGGCTTCTACTACAAGCCCCGCGTCGACCGCGAACTCCTGGCCGCCCACGCCGACGGGCTGCTCGTGCTGTCCGGCTGCCTCAACTCCGAAGTGTCGCGCGCGCTCACGGGCGGTGACGCGACGAAAGCGCGGCAGATCGCGGGCTGGTATCAGGAGGTGTTCGGCCGCGACTACTACTACATGGAGGTCCAGGCGCACGGCATCCCGGAGCAGACGCGCGTGACGGCCGACACGCTGGAGATCGCGAAGGCGATCGGCGCCCCCGTCGTGGGCACCAACGACTCGCACTATCTCGAGGCGGGACACGGGCGCGCGCACGAGGCGCTGCTCTGCATCCAGACCGGCGCCACGCTCGCGGATCCGAGCCGGTGGAAGTTCTCGACCGAGGAGTTCTACGTGAAGTCCGCGGAGGACATGGCGCGCGTCTTCGCGGACATTCCCGACGCGTGCCGCAACACGCTCGCCGTGGCAGAGCGCTGCAACCTCACGCTCGACTTCGGCCGCTTCCACCTGCCGAAGTACGTGGTGCCCGAGGGCCACACGCTCGAGACGTATCTGCAGCACCTCGCCCGGGAGGGACTGCGCCGACGCTACGGGCCGAACCCCGGCGACGCGATCGAGACGCGCCTGGCCCACGAGCTGGCGGTCATCGAAAAGATGGGGTTCGCGGGCTATTTCCTGGTGGTCTGGGACTTCATCCACTACGCGCGCGAGCACGGCATCGCGGTCGGGCCGGGTCGAGGCTCGTCGGCCGGGTCGCTGGTCGCATATTGCCTGGACATCACGAACATCGATCCGATGCGTTACGGGCTGCTCTTCGAGCGATTCTTGAACCCCGAGCGGATCTCGATGCCGGACATGGACATCGACTTCGCCGACGACCGCCGGGATGAGGTGATCCGCTACGTCGCCGACAAGTACGGGCGCGATCGCGTGGCCCACATCATCACGTTCGGCACGCTCGGCGCCAAGGCCGCCATCCGGGACGTCGGCCGCGTGCTCGGCATGACGTACGCGGACGTGGATCGCATCGCCAAGCTCGTGCCGAACTTCCCGCTGAACATCACGCTCGACGACGCCTACCAGAAGTCGCCGCCGCTGGCCGAAATGGTCAAGAGCCAGAGCAGTGTCACCGAGCTCTGGGACATCGCACGCACGCTGGAGGGCTGCACGCGCCACGCGTCCGTACATGCGTCCGCCGTCGTCATCTCCGACGATCCGCTCGACGCGCATGTCCCGCTCTACAAGGATCCCAAGCGGCCCGAGCTCATCACGGGCTACGCGATGGGGCCGATCGAGAAGCTCGGCCTCCTCAAGATGGATTTCCTCGGGCTGCGCACGCTGACGGTGCTCGCCAACACGGCGAAGCTCATCAAGGAGTCCCGCGGCATCGAGATCAACTTCGACGCTCTGC
>Ga0310810_10002946_pt1 | contig 18467 bp, 41 predicted proteins | sample NCmetagenome_FD_207641 | JGI IMG/M metagenome (GOLD analysis project Ga0310810, IMG submission 207641) | Soil microbial communities from experimental microcosm in Duke University, North Carolina, United States - NC | ecosystem: Engineered > Artificial ecosystem > Soil microcosm > Unclassified ...
ATCATCGCATCCGCCCGGCGCATCATCGAACTGGCTGTTGATCTGCCCAAGGACAAGCGCCGCGACTTTGTCGCCGAAGCCGCCGCGATCATCACGCTGCTCGAACCACACGCGAGGCCCGCATGACCTGCAATCAGTTCAACAAGGCGCTGCGCGATCTCGGCTTCGCCACCAAGCACCCGGTCAATTTCACGATGTCGAAGGGCCAGACCGAGTTCGCCAACATCACGGGCGTCAGCATCGCCAGCGTCAAGCGCTGGGCATCCGGTCAGTGGCCGGTGCCGCCGCACATCGCAGCACTGCTGCACCTGATGCAGGACACCGGCAAGACGGCGAGCGACCTGCGCACATGAAAGCGCTGATGCCGTGACATGGGGGCATGGGGGCATGGGCGCGGCACCAGCGCCAAAACAAAAGGCCCGGCTTCGCAGCTGGGCCTTTTGCCATTGCAGGCCTGTGTCGGTAACACCGCGACAAGGCAAGGGGAACTTGTCCGTCAAGGTGCTGTCTGGTCACAGTCACGGCAACTACCAGAAAATCGCCCCGAAACGACCCGCTGTCAACTGGCCTTCCAGAATACCGCCAGCCGGTGACCGGCCTCGCCCAGTATCTCGGTCGCCGCGCGCCGCCCGTGCGCCTCGCTCTGGTAGCCCAGCATCAGCCCCACCTCGATCAGCGTGCAGCCAGCGCAGGCGACATAGTCGGCAACGAACGCGGGCCTGCGCCCGATCTCGATGCGCGCCGCGTCGTAGGTGTCGCGGTGGTACTGCTGCCGCTCCGAGCGGCTCAACCCCATGTTCATCGGGTCATGCACGAACACCCGGTCGAGATCGACACTTTGCAGGCCGCCTGCAAGCCCGGCGGCGGCCCAGTGGTGCGCGTAGCGGCGCAGCGAGTAGTATTCCTCCGGAGAGATTTTTTGACGCATCCACGCCCGCGCCAGCGGGCTGTCGTGCATCACGAAGCGGCGGGATGATTTCGAGTGCCCGACCATGTCGAAGAACCCGCCAGCGTGCGCGAGGCGCTCCGCTGTCGGTCCTGCGGTGTCGTCGTGGTGAGGCATCGGCAGTGGATGCTGCCTTCGCGGTGCGCCGTCAAGTTCCCGTTGCCAAGCCATCTTTGCCAGATGCGAATGCATGTGCATCAGGACACTCTCGCTGTCTCTAACAGCAGTAAAGGTAGTAATTATTCTTTTTGTTTTTGTTAGCATTGCATCTGCATATGCATGTGCATCGGATTAGTGCTTTGGTTTCAATCTGCCGTTCCATCTGGCGTGCGCCGCCAACGCGCGCTTTTTGCGCAATTCCTGTACGTTCATCCATGTGTCTGTCAGTCGCTTCTGTGAGACCTGACCGCCCGCGACTGTCATCGGTCGCATGACCTTTTCCTTGATTTTGTGCCAGCGTCGGAGCGTGACCCCGGCGATCCGCGCCAGTTCACGGTCGTCATCGCTCAGTCTGCCGCGCTGCAGCCACATCGCAAACAGCAGGCGGCAATAGACGCCAAATTCTTCCGCCGACAGGTGCATCGTGTCGGCCAAGATGGCCTGCGGCCTGATCGGGAGGAACGGCAATTCGGCCATCAGAAATAGGCCCCCAGCCGATGTAGGTAGATGGTTTGCCAGCCGGGCAGCGTGGCCTCTCGAAAATCATCGCCGACGCCCTCACTATTGCAGTGACGACAGACCGGCTGCAAATTGCCAACGCAGTCACAACCACCCACAACGATGGGCTCGATGTGATCTTTTGTCGCCGTGCCGCCGACCAGCATGTCATACGATATGCCGCAGCAGACGCATCGACCAAACAGGTCGTGTAGAATTTTCCACTCTTGCTTGGTGTGCGTTCCCTTCGCGCGGGCAGCACTGAGCCTTGCCTGTCGAGCCTGAGACTGCCTGTATCGCCGTTCGCGGACATCCCGATCCCAGTACATCACGGCACCTCGAAGTCTGCGTACATCAGCGGACAGCTGTAGGTGTCCTCCATCCGGTTGGTGCTGGTGTTGAACACGTTGACCTTGCGCCAGTGCTCGCGCGTGTTGCGCGGGATCACGGCGATGGCCTTCAGGTCGTCGCTGACGGTGACGTAGGCGATCACGTCGGCCCCGGCGCGATCCACCTTCGCCACCCGGTCAACGAAGATGCGGTCGCCGAATGGCCAGTCCCGGCGCGAGGTGAAGTGCGTCGTCGGCAGATGCCTCACCTCGTAGCGGTGGCGCACGTCGTAGCGCCAGTAGACGAACACGAACAGGTCGCCGTCATCGAGGTAGTCGGCGTACTCCGCTGGCGACGGCGCGAGGCGCAAGCCCGGTATCTCGACCGAGTAGCCCTTGCGATGCAGCCACAGGCCAACCGCGAACACCGCAGGCGACGACGCAATCAGCCTGCCCGCGAAGCGCTCATGGCTTAAGCCTTGTTCTCCACGATCCGCAGCCATGTGTACTTCCTGATCTTGCCGGTCTTGCCGCCGGGCAGCGTCGAGTGCTTGACCTTCAGCGTCTTTTGCATCAGCCCGTCGAGAACCGCCTGCGGGTTGCTCTCGACCGAAATGATCTCGACGTCGTGGTCGGCACCGTACTCGCGGCCCCAGATCGAATAGCGCGGTTTCATCGCTCTGGCGGTGCCCGGCGCGGTGACAGGTTGATCGCCCACTCAACGATGTTGAAGGAAGGCAGATCGTTCGAGTTGCCGCGCGCGATGCGTTCCATCCGGCGTGCGGTCGCCTTCGACAGCGACGTGAACGCCAGTTCGCGCTGCATGCAATCGACGCCGAACTTCGCCAGCTGGTCGATGTTGAGTTTCTCGGTATCGACCACCTCGATCTCGCGCCCGGCGCGCTTCAGCTTGTTGCGTGCGCCGCGCATCCACCACGGCTGCAGGCGTTCGGCGATCTCGACATCGTTGAGGCGGCGCACGCCGATGCCGGGCGCGACACAGACCCAGACGGCGTTGTGATCGCGCTGCAGAATGCGGCGGGCGTGGATCAGCTTGGGCGTGCGCGCCATGACCAAGATGCCGACGTGCGCGGATAGTTCCTGATAGGTGACCTGCGCGTTCTTTTCCATCGAACGCAGGTAGTTGACGATGCGCGTGGTCTCGGCGGATCGCTCGAACAGATTTTTCATTGGGGTTACCTCATGGGGGTTGGCGTTGCGCTGCGGGGTGAAGCGGAGCGATGCGGAGCGCGGTGTCGTGCAGTGGTGCGCGGTACAGTGCTGCGGAGCGTCGCGTTGCGGGGCGCTGTGCGGTGTGGCGGTGTGTAGCGTTGCGTGGTGGAGCGGGGTGGAGCGAAGCGGAGCGGCGTGCTGGTTTCGTGACGATGGCGAGCGCTGCGTTGCGACGTGAAGCGGTGTGGGGCGCGGCGTTGTGGTGCAGGGGCGCGGCGAAGTGGCGTGACGCGGAGCGCTGCGGCGCGTGGTGGGGCGTAGCGCAGCGGGGCTGGGCGTTGCGGTGCAATGCGATGCGGCGGTTTTCGTGACGATGGCGAGACGTTGCGTTGCGTTGCGCCGGGCCGAGTTGCGCCGTGGAGCGTTGTGGGGCGATGCGTTGCGGGGCGGCGCGTGATGTTGCGGCGCGTTGCGGGGCGTTGCGAGGCACGGCGGGGCGGCGCGTAGCGACGAGGTGCGCTGCTGACGATTGGCAGCGGCGGTGCGATGCGTGGCGAAGTGTTGCGGTGCGCCGAGTTGCGCGGTATTGCGGCGAGCGGCGTGGCGATGCGATGCGGGGCAAGGCGCGGCGTTGCGCGGCGAAACGAAGCGCTGCGCCGCGACGTGTCGCGGTGCGGTGCGGCGTGTCGCGTTGCGAGGCGCTGGATCATAAATTCAGATTTTCCCACTCGACTTTCGTGACGCGGAAACGACCGTTGGTGCCGCCCTTCTCGGGACGGAAGCGACCGATGCCGACCAGCATGCCACCTGCGCGAACGTGCCGCTCGAACACCTCCTGCGTGATGATGTCATCGATGATCGTGAAATCGACCGTGCCGTGATAGGTCGGAAACTCCGGAAAGCGCCGCTTGACGCGCTTGCCCGATCCGCGCACGCCGTCGGCATTGGCGTGGATCATGCGCTTCTCGGCATCCTTCGGCGTCAGCGGCTTGCCGGTGCCGTTCGAGATCGGCGCATCGCCGGTGACGAACGTGCCGCTGGCGATGAAGTTCTTGAACGTCGAGCCTTTGCGGCCCGGCACCTTCTCGCCCAGCTTTTGCGCGGTGGTGTCGATCAGCTGCTTGAAGGCCATCGCCGGGACGCACACCTCACCCTTGCTGTTGGTGGTGCATTTCTCGCGCCATGTGCGCTCGTCGTAGTCGTCGTTGCCCTCGCGATCCAGAAATGGCGAGGTGGCCTGCGCCGATTGCGAATAGGGCGAGCCGGGGAAGTTCTCAAAGTGAACGCGACATTTCCTCATGGTGTTCTCCTTTCAGGAGGTTGCGGGGTGGTGAGTAGCGTGGCGTTGCGGAGTGCTGCGTGGCGCTGCGAAGCGGCGTGATGCGGTGTGGAGCGTTGCCGAGCGAAGTGATGCGGAGAGACGTGATGCGGCGCGGAGGGAAGCGAAGCGGAGCGATGCGCCGCGATGCGTAGCGAGGCGGAGCGATGCGAAGCGTTGCGGTGCGACGTTTAATCATCGGATCATGACCTGATACTTCAAGGCCAATTTCGCGGGGTCGATGTGATAACTGGCCCACCATTCCCGCTCGTTCATCGAATGCTGCTCGACATGGTGGTCGCGGCACAGCGGCAGCGCCCAGCGATCATCGCTTTTTTCAGACAGCCCCGTTGGCGGCTTGCCGTTGGCGAGTGAACTGGCGCGCAGGTGCGCCGCCTCGACGTTCGGTCGCCCGCAAATACAGCACGGTTGCTCGCGTATCCATGCGAGATACGACGGCGAGTATTCGCGCGGGCGGCGCTGTTCAGGTGGCCTTTGGTACGGCATGGGCATTCTCCTGATTGCTCTCGCAGGTGCGGCAGATCACACGGGTAAGCTGCTCGACCGAGCAGCGAAACTTCCAGCGGCAGATCGCGCAACGGATCGAGACCGTTCGCCGTTCTCTGTCGAAGGTGCTGAGGTCAGGCATTTTCCTTTGCCCTCCACGCCTGAAACGCATTGTCGATCTCGTACCACTTGATGCGATGCTCGCTGAAGCCGGGCTTGGCGAGATCGGCGCGCGAGGCGACGCTGCAGAAGCCGCGCACAAGTTCGGCGGCGTCATCGTTGCTGCTGCAGGGGTGACGCTTGCCGCGTGGATAACCCTCCTCCTCCAGCCACGCCCAGAACACCGGATCGGCGCAGCGCATGCCTGCCTGTTTGGTCGGGCCGAGATCGCGCCACTTGTCGCGCGCCATCGCCTTGTGATCAGTTGGCGTCTCGTCGTCGTTCAGTTCGTTCAGCGTCATGAAGAAGCGCGTGCCCATCGGCGCGTTGACGATGACCTGATCCATGTCGATGTTCTGCGCGGTGAAGCGCAACACCCAGTCGCCGTTCTGCCGCTGGGTCAAGCCATCCTTCTTAACCTCAAGGGAGATTTTGTTTTCTATCGCCACTTCGGCCTGAGTTCTCATCGAACATATCCATCTGCGTTTGCGCTATCGGTGTCTTGCGCCTGACCCTTCTGCCGGTGACGTCGGTCTTGAAGTCGCTGCGGCGGATGCCCGCGATCTCGTAGTGGGCATTGCCTATGATGAGGTGGCCGAAGATGCGCGGCTCATGATCCGAGAAGTAGAGCGCGCCAGTTATTTCCTTGGGGTCGTCGCTCATGTGGCTCCCGTTGGTGGCAGTTTTGCTTTGGCAGTCACAAGGCCCTTTAGTTCGATCACCTCCGCCGGGTTGAGATCGAAGTCGCGCCGCGCCTGACGTTCGGGATCGGAGTGCCACCAACGCAGGATGCCGTCGCGGTCGTCGTCACTGAACTCGGCGATCTTCTTCTTGCAGGCCGCGATGTAGCGCTGCCGTGAGGCTTCCTGCTCATCGACCGGGTTGGCGACGTTGGCTTGCGTCTTGTCGTACAGGGCGAGGCCGAACGTATAGCCAAAGGTTCGGAGCGCCCGCTTCAATGCGTCGGTCTCGGCCTCCTTGATCGCGCTCTCATGCGCCTGACCGAGATCGCGGTCGATGCCGTGACCGGCACCGACGCCATCGCGCACAAGGGGCCGACCCGGCACCGGGGCTGGAGCGTCAATCGAGACGCGGACCTTGGCGATATAGGTGACACCCCAGCCGGGATCGCCTTGCTTGCCGACCGTTCGCGCCTTCTCCGAGACGCACTTCAGTTCGACGGTCTCGCTCGACCAGCCGTCGAACCCGAAGATGCGGTTGCATTCGGTGATGACGTGCCACCCCTCGACAAAGCTGACGTTGCGCCCGCCCTGCTCGCGCGTCTTGACGGCATCGCGCGACAGCGGCGCACTCAACTGGTCGATCTGTTCAGGCGAGAATGTTTTCATAGGCATCACTTCGGAAGGATGGCGAGCGTGGGTTCAGCATTCGACAGCGAGCATTCCGGCACGAAGTCGCCGCGCAGCAACGCCTCGCGGATTTTGGTGCGATCAGGTGCGCGCGTGACCTTGACCAGTTCTTCCGGCAGCAGCGACACGTCAGGCTCGCCAATCAATTTGGGCTGACCGGCGCGCTGCGACAGCGTGGCTTCTGGCAACTCGATCCGCTTCAGGCTGGCCCATTGCATGACCTTCAAGATCATTGCGCGCCGAGACGCCACGCGCCGTTCGAGCCGCGCCTTGCGCTCTTTTATTTCCGCCAGCGCTACGTCGGCACCGGTCAGCAACCAGCTGTCGTCCCTGTTCGCCTTCAGGATTGCCGCCAGCACTTCCTTGATGTCGGTCAGACCCTCCAGCATGTCCTCGCGCAGCGCATCGTCATCGGCGAGATCATGCTCGATCAGCACGCCCCTGATCTGCTGCCGCAGGAAGTCGGGGTTGATCTTCATTTGCCATCCACCTTGTCGAGCAGGCCTGAGAGCGCATCGCGGATCGCCTCGATGTCGGAATAGACCGCCCTGATCTCGGGCTTCGACAGCTTCGACAGCGTCAGCGTGTCCTGCATCATGCGGGTCAGCCGCTGCTGCATCATCGTGTTGATCTCGGTCTTTGCCAGCCTCAGCATCTGCCAACCCCCCTGCGGATCAGCGTCAGTTCGAGCATCTTCAGGTGCAGGACATCGACGTCGTCGGCCAGCAGCGGGTGCTTGGCGATCCGCTTCTCGATCTTGCGAATGGCGTGCTGGACGGTGGAGTGATCGGCCAGACCGACCTTCCTGCCGACGGATGCCATCGACAGGAACGTGTAGCGGTAGGCGAGGTAGCAGAACATCTGCCGGGCATAGGCAACCTCGGCGGCGCGGATGCCGCCGTTCAGTTCAGCAAGATCGACGCAGTAGAACTGGCAGATCGCCGTCTTGATGTCGGCGGTGTGAACGCAATGCTCGCGGAAATACTGCCGCACCCGGTCGAGCAGATCATCGTCGTCATGGTCAACGGCACGCGCGTGCCCGTTCACCGGCACAAGTGCCGTGTGCTGGATGGCTTCCATCGATTGCCTCGTTAGATCAGGCGACTTTTTCTTCTTCTTGGTTCCACAGCGCGGGAGGCGCAGTGCAACCGCGCTTCTTCAGCGCCTTCGTCATCATGTCGTGGTAGCGTGCCGGGAACGTGCCGCTGCGGCCAATCCAGTGATACACGGTCTTAAGGTCACGCCCGGTCATCTCGCAGACCGCTTCGATACCGCCGAGCCAGTCAACGACGTCCCGTGCTTTGGTGAAATGCCGCGTTGTCATGTGAACACATCCCCGTCAATCGAGTGTGTGAGCGCAAACTAAATCCCTTCGCAAAATTTCCGCAACCCCAAGAACTCAGAAAATCCGAACCATCAGTTGAGCAATGCTGCGCACCAAAACCGCGAGGCGAAAATCAAATTCATTTTGTGCCGATGTTTGCTGCACAAGTCGATTTCGACGCTCAAAATGAGCGTGATGCATTTTCTGAATTACTCAGCATTGCTGTTCCCAGCGACGAGGAATACCGTTATCGCCGTCTCACCACAGCGAGGGGTTGTCCATGAACATCCAGCACGCGCCACTGCGGTCCACGCAAGAACTCAGCAAGGCACTGAACGAGATCGACGCCGCCATCGGCGAGAGCAAGGGATTGGCATCGCGTCACAGCGAGAACAACCGCAACGCCATCACCGCCTGCGTCGATGGGCTGGTGACCAATCAGTCCGACAAGGTCGAGGCGCTGCGCAAGATGCTCGACGTGATCCAACAACGCGCGCTGCAGAGTGCGGCGAAGGCGAAGGCCGCGCTGGAAGAACACGTCGCCGTCACCGACCGGCTCGATGATCAAATCTTTCATCTGCAGGATGCCATCGCCGATCTGATGGAGCAGACCAATGCCGCTCAGACTTGATCGCGATTTCACCATCGTGATCTGCGACCACAAGGACGGGCCGTTCATCCCCGAAGTGCAAGACCTTGGTCGCGCCAGCGCCGAGATGGTCAGGAAAGACATCGCCGACTGCCAGTACACGGATGTGCTGGCGGTGATCGAGTTCAACCCGAAAGAGTTCACCGCCCGCGAGGTGACCCATGACTACCAAGAAACAATCAACGAAGCCCGCGCCCTCCTTGAGCGATGTCGTGCAGGCCGCCCTGACATCGACTAACTACCACGACGAAACCGGCGTGGTGCCGGTCAATGTGGTCGATGCCATGATGGCGATTGCCAACGCGATCCACCGGCTGGCGGCGAGCCATGAGGCGATGGCCGCGCGCGGTGACAGGATCAGCCAGTTACAGGAAGCGATACGGCAGCAACTCGCCGAAGATGGATCGGGCCACGCCTGATGCCGATGCCGCTCGACCAGTGGCGGCGCGACGTGAACCGGCATCTCGATCTGATCGCCGCCGGGGCCTCGATGGTCGCTCGCCATTGCGAGCAGCTGCCGATCCGCCCCGGCTTTGAGACCTACGCGGAGGACGACATGATGATCTGCGAGAGCGCGCTGCGCGAGGCGCTGGTGCGCGTCCAGTTCGCGCGGGCTTTCTATGCCGGGCTGGAGGTTGCGAAATAGGGCAACAAGATCAACGGGCTAAAAGCCAATTCTGAGTTATTGCGAAATTAACGGGTAACCCGTAAAAGTGAAGGTGATTTGCATGGGTGAGAGGCAAGTCAGGTCAGACCCTGACCCAACCGATCCGAGAAGCCTCGACCACCCCTCCCACAAGGAGCAATGGCTTGCGTTAGCGCGTGCGCTGGGGCGGCTGGATGCAAGGCGAGATTTTGAGACACTTCGCAAGGGGAAAACCGGTGACCAAACTTCAACTCGTAAGGCCAAGCCCGATCCTTAGAGGGGCAATCTACGCGCGCTATTCCAGTGACGTTCAGAACGACCGCTCCATCGAGCGACAGAATGCCGATCTGGAAAAGGCCGCACCGCGCCTGAACCTCAAGCTGGACAAGCGTCTCTACTTTGAGGATCGCGGGCAGTCAGCAACGACCCTGTTTGATCGCCCCGGCTTGACCCGTGGCCTGCTTGGCGCTGTCGAGCGTGGGCTGGTTGATGTCGTGCTGGTCGAGCATACCGACCGACTGGCGCGCAAGGGTGCAGACAGTTACTGGCTGTTCGAGCAATTCAAGTTCTACAACGTGAAGGTCTACACCCTGAAGGGTGAGGTCACGGACATTCAACTCGCTTTCGAGAGTTACCAGAACCAAGCCGACAGCGAGAAAACCAGCTTCCGTGTTCACAGCGGTCACAACGATGCGGCGCGCGAGGGGCACATCTGCGGACCTTCCGCGTATGGCTATGTGGATGTCGTCGGCAAGCCGGGCGAGAAGGACAAGAACCCACGCGAGGCAGAGATCGTCAACCGCATCGTGCGTGAGATGGCTGGCCGAAAGCCGCCGCGACAGATCGCTGCCGATCTGACCCGCGACGGCATCCCTGCGCCGAAGGGTGGCGCATGGACCTTCCAGACCGTCGTCAAAATTTTGCAGAACGAACTCTACGTCGGCGTCTATGTGCGCAACAAGGTCCGCAAGATCAGAAACCCGAACACCGGCAACCGCGTCCCGCGCCCGTCAGCACCTGATGACATCCTCCGCGTTGACATGCCGCGCCTGCGCATCGTGGATCAGGCGTTGTGGGATGCTGCGCAAAAGGTTCGGCAGGAGCGCGCCCACATTTACGGTGGCAAGAGAGGCACTGATCGCGGGACAACCGCGCGACGACTGCACCCGTTCGCCGGACTGTTTCGATGCTCGCAGTGCGGGGGCAAGATGATCATCTGCGGATCGACCCGCACTGGTGATCGCTCTATCGCCTGCTCTGCCGCTTGGTGGAGCAAGAGTTGCTCGCATGGCAAAAGTTACAGCCTCACCCGGCTGACCAAGCACGCGACCGAGAAGATGCATGCCCACCTGACCGATCCCGACTTCGTCAAGGAGCGGGCAAAGGAGCGCGAGAAGGAACTGGCGCGTCTCGACCGGGAAGTTAACGGCGAGCGGGCCGCCGCCCAGCGGGAACTGGACCGGGTCGATCTGAGGATGAAGAAAATCGTTCGCCTGATCGAGGACGATGAGGGTGACGACGTCCCGCCGGAAGTGCAGGCAAGGTACAAGGAGTTGCGGGTCGAGCAGCGGGGGCTGCAGCAGCGTCTCGCATTGCTCGATGCAGCATCCCACACCCCACTCCTGCCAAGCGCTGTGAAGGCGCTGGCAAGGGACGTAGACACCCTGCACACCATGCTGCTCGACACCCCGGATGATCCGGCCTGCCGCATGGCGCTGGGCAATCTGATCGAGCGCGTTGTGGTGCATCCCACCGGCTACAAGGAAGCCTACGACGTCAGCCTGTACGCCCGCCACGCAGCCTATTCAGGCGCTCTGCCCCTGTTCCCCCACGCACGCGACATCAACCCCGTGAGAAAACAAGCACTTGCTCGTACTGATATAGACCATGCCATGGTGCCGTCATTGTCTATATCAGACCGCCCGATTTTGCTGGGTCGATGGCGAGAGGATGCAAGTCATCAGGTTAAAGTGGCCTGAAGGCCTGTCACAAAACCCCGCCCACCCCGGCGGGGTTTTTCTTTTGATCTGGATCAACAACTCAGAACGCCGCCAGCGCCCAATCGCGGCTTGCACTAAAATCCATTTTGCTCCCGATGACGCCATGAAACTCCCGATCCCCATCGCCCTCCCGGCGGAGCGCTCTGCGCTTGCGCGCCTCTACATCGACCTGTCGATGGCTTTCCGCGCCACCATCCCGAACAACAAGCGGCCCACCGTGGAGCCGGATGCCAACCGCACCCTGATCGCGGTCGCCGTCATGCTGGGCCACGCCGACGGTCACGCCATGACCGAAACCGAGATCGCCTCATGCGTCCAGATGCCACGCCAGTCCGTGCATCGCCGACTGAAGGCGCTGGTCGAGAGCGGCCTGATCGTTCGCTGCAAACACCGCTACTACCTCGAACCCGGACGCGCGTTGAACGTGCCGCACAAGGACAAGTTCGATCTGCCGCTCGCGCAGGCGTTCGAGGTGCTGGGTCCGTACCTGCTCAAATTGGGCGGATGAGTTTCCGAGAATAGAAGAATTTACCCGTTAACCATCGCGGGGTGGTCGTATTTTTGCCTCACACAACCCGGAACTATTCAGAAAGCCCGGTTGCCATCGCCGGGCCGTCGATGCAATCTGCGCGCGTCAACAACGCAAGGGGACACCCAATGCCTAAGCCACCACCTGTCGAATATTTCGAGTGCGTCTGCCGGATGCCGGTTCTTACCGCAGGCCCGATCATGGCGATGCTGACCAAGATCGAGGGACTGGACGTCTCAGCGCCGCACCTCGTCAGCGAGATCAAGGCCTACAGCCGCAACACCGCCACCTTCGGCAGCAACCCGGAGATCGGGACCAAGGCATTCCTCGCCGAGTGGTCGAAAGCAAACCCGACCTTCAAGGCCAGCGATGCGGTGAAGGCGCTGCGGGCCGATGGTCGCGGCGGCGGCACTGCCGCCTACCCGGCACTCAATGCGCTGGTCGAGGACGGCACCTTCAAGAAACTTGCCCCCGGTCAATACTCGCGCGCCGACGTCAAGCACCTGCCCTCGCCGAAGGCGAAGGCCGCCAAGAAGGCGAAGCGCAAGAACGACGTCAGCAACGCCGAGTTCACCCGCCGCGCGATGAGCCGCGCCCATGGTCGGATATCGTCGGCGGCGCTGAAGCGACTGTTCGAGAACGACGGTCGCCCGACGAGCGGCACCGGCCCGACCCTCACCAAGATGCGCGAGGGCGGCGTCGTCAAGCAGGTCGGCGAAGGCATGTACGAGTTGACCGCCCGTGGCAAGGGCAAGCCCGCCAGCAAGCCCAAGGTCAACGGCGCAGCCGCCGTCGCCGACACCGCGCCGGGAGTGTGAGTAGATGGCTGCGATCAAGGGATGGATCAAGCGTGCGCAGCGTCAGATCGACCACGACCCGGAAATCGACCGCATGAAAACCCTGTGGCGCGATGAGCATCTCAAGGAGAGCGACTTTGCGATGCTGGCCGGGCTGTCGGTTCAGACCGTGCATAAGATGTTCGACGGCCAAACCAAGCGGCCCCAGCACCTGACCTACCGCAAGATGGCGACGGCGATGGGCTACACCTACACGCTGACGCGCGATCTGGTGCCGAACTACGAGATCGAGGTGGGCAAGGCGCGCGAGGAGTTTCGGGATTATCGCAAGGCACTGGAGGCGGAACGCCTCAAGGCCAGCAAGAAAAAGAACGGCAAGGGGAAATGAGCATCCACAAAACCAGAGGCGTCAAGGACATCGACAAGCAGTTCGGTGTCCGCATCCGCACCCTGCGCGCCCAGCAGGGCATCAGTCAGGACAGCCTTGCGAAGGCGGTGGGCGTCTCGTTCCAGCAGATACAGAAGTACGAGAAGGGCAGCAACCGCGTGTCGCTGGCGCGGGCGGTGCAGCTGGCGGCGGAACTGCACACCACCGTCAACGAACTGATCGGCGCTGACGACAAGGCGCTGGCCTCCACCTCCTTCAACCACACCACCTTCAAGCTGGCGCAGTCGCTGGAGCGGCTGCACGCCCTGTCGCCGCCGCTGGCGCTCGAATATCGCCGCTCGATTGACACGGTGTGCGAGGTGCTGGAGGCTAAGGAGGGCAAGAAAAAAAGGAAGCGCTGATGCTCAACGCCGCCATCCGGGACATCCCGCTGCCGCCGCGCATGATCCGCCGTCCCGTCAACGAGCGCGGCTTTCCGGTGCCGTGGTTCGTCTCGATGATCCGGGGCAAGTGGGATTTTGTTAACCTCGATCCGCGCAAGATCATCGAGGCCTACAACCGGAAAATCTGCTGGCTGTGCGGCGAGCCGCTCGGTACCTTCAAGGCCTTCGTGATCGGCCCGATGTGTTCGATCAACCGGGTGTCGAGCGAGCCGCCCGCGCACGCCGACTGCGCCGAGTATGCGGTGAAGGCCTGCCCCTTCCTCGCCCGCCCCAATGCCAAGCGCAACACCGCCGCCGCGCTCGCTGGCGATGAGCATGTGCCGGGCATCATGGTCCAGCATAACCCCGGCGCGAACCTGATCTGGATCACCAAGGCCTTCCAGCCGATCCGCGACCCCAACGGCGGCGTGCTGTTCGCTCTCGGCGAGCCGACGTCGGTGACATGGTGGGCTGAAGGCCGCACCGCCACGCGCGCCGAGATCAAGGCCGCCATCGACAAGGGCCTGCCGTTCCTGCGGCGCGCCGCCGAGATCGAGGGCAACGGCGCGGATGCCGATCTCGACAAGCAGATCGAGCGCGCCAAGAAACTTTTGCCAGCGGAGTGAGCATGACGGACCCGGTCGTCCTCAGGGATTTAACCAAGCTGGCGAAGTCGCGCTGCCGCGAGGCGGTGATGTCGGTCGGCCAGCTGATCGAGAGCGACAGCGAGCGCGCCGCCGTGCTGACGACGGTGGCGATGGACCTGATGCGGGGTGCGGCGACCATGATGGAGCAGGAGCGCAACATCCCCTTCCCGCAGGCGCTGGTCTTGGTGTTCAACTCGCTCGCCCTCAAGATCGAGAAGGAGGTAACCGATGTTCGTGCTACGCCAGATCGCCCCGCCCGGCAAAAGCGCGCTCGCGAATGAGGCCACCGCGCTGGCGCTTCTGATCGCCACCACGCAGAACGCCGTCGTGGAAGGCGACTACCTCGAATGGTCCGACCCCGACGCCAAGGACGGTTTCGGCGACGACCGCTGGACGCCCGATCTCGCCAAGGCAAAGAAGTTCGCAACCTTCACCGATGCGATGGAATGCTGGAAGGCGCAGTCGCGCATCCGCCCGATCCGCGACGACGGCAAGCCCAACCGGCCCCTCACCGCCTACAGCGTGATGCCACAGAGGATCGAGGGATGATTAGCAAGGTGCCCGTGGAAAATGTGTTCCCCGCCGATGAAAGCTGTCCCGACTGCGGCGGCTTTGTCTGGCGACCCGGCCCGCGTGGCGGCGCGGCGCAAAACATCGAATGTGTCGGCTGCGGCGCGAGGTTCAACATCACCCGATGGGATCGGAATTATGATCGGGCGGCTGGATTGCCTGACAGGCCCGGCCCGATGCCGATTGTGTGGGCGCAGCGCATCCCCTCCGAGAAGGACGGCGGCGGCGCGTGGCGCGAGGATATGTTTCCGAAGGTGCTGGAATGAGTATTTTGATTATTGGCGCGACAGAGCGCGAGCGCGCGGCTGAGATGATCGCCAACGCGAAAGCAAACCCGGTGCCGCTGTCGCTGATCCGGCAGGGCACGCTCGATGACATCAAGCTGTTGCGGCTGAAGGATCGCCCGCCCGGTCTGGAGCGCCCGCCGTCGCAGCACATGATGTTCCCCGGCGGGTACCGCGCCGCCTTCTCCATCGAGGAGCAACCCGCAGGCATGTGCAGTCACCTGTCGATCAGCGTCGAGGGCCGCTCGCGCAAGGGCATGATGCCATCGGTCGAGGCGGTGCAGGCAATCGCGGAGGTGTTCGGTGTGCCGTTCCCGCCGAATGCCGGTGGCTGGACAGAGGAGTTCGAGCCGGGCGAGTACGCCATCAATCTGGTGTCGCTCTACGCGCCAGCGCAGGAAGGCAACGCATGAGTGATGAACAGCGCTGGACAATGGTTGCTGCGGCTGGCGGCGTCATCCGCAGGCTGGCAAAACTGGCCGTGGCCTGTCAGGTGCCGAAGCACATTCTTGTCGAGTTGATCAGCGAGGCCTACGACGCAGCGCGCGACAATGCGAGAAGCCCGCAATGATGCTGAAAACCGAAAACATGATGATCGCCGCCGCCAATCTGCGGCAGATGGAAATCGAACATGGCTTCGCGCCCATCGAAGTCGCAAGCTGGCTCAACAATGATGACTGGCGTGAGATCATCGCCACCCGCGATCACCGCCGCGTTCGTCTGGTGCTGCTCGACGCGAAGCAACCCGGCACAGGCGCGTTCACCCGACTGATCGCAGGGATCACCAAGGCGGGGCTGGTCCCGGTCATCGTTGAACCCAATAAGACACTGACCGACTGGTGCGTTCGCCACGGCTACCGGATGCGGATCATCGGTAAGGGCAAGGACCGGCATGAGGTCTGGTATTTGCGACGGAGCGCCTACTGATGACCACCAAAATCTTCACCGTCGCCCATGTCCATGACAACCTCGCGCAGGCGTGGCTGCAGCACCTGCGCGACTTCGACACCGCGCACCCCGGCTGTCATTTCGAGGTGTATGTCGATGTGCCCGACGCCTCGATGGCCGACGTGGTGCGGCTGCTGCAGGTGAAGCCGGGTCTGACGTTCGAGAAATTTTTCGGACTGCCGAAGGAGAGGCCATGACCGGCACCCCCGGCTCCCTGATGCCCGGCGGCATCGTGCTGGTCGATGAACCGGCGCACGCCAATGTCACCACGTTCACCCACAACGGCGAGGTGCTGCTGACGTTCAACATGCGACCCGGTGCCGAGATCGGCCAGATACTTATTGGCCTGACAGCAAATCAGACCCTGCAACTGATCGCGCGGCTGCAGGAACATAGTGATGTCTGTGGGCGTGCCATTGTTGAAGGTAAGGGCGGCACGAAGTTTCCATATCGAGCGCCTCATGATTGAGATACTGGCGCAAATCGAGGGCGACAAAATAATTTGAGGCCTGTGCCGCAGGCACTTCTCGAATGTGATGTGCGAGATCGCGGCGCGCTCGCCCTGTAATTTCCGTGTCAACAGATTTTTGTCGTCGCGTTTTTTGCGAACAGTGCAGCACCTCACGCGGCAAAAACCGCAAAGTGCGCGATTTGGCAAAAGTCGATTTGCTATACTTCACCTCACGCGCGGACATGGTGTGCGCGCGGGCTGTTTGACAAGGTGAAAGACTATGACTGAGACGCAAGGGGAAACTGTGCTTGATCCACGCCTGACGTGGTTCATCGCCATCGGCAACGCGATGAGTTGGGGCCGGGCGCAATCGGAGAAGCAGGCCATCGTCAACATGCGCAGGCATCAGATGACCAAGACCACCGAGTATGTGGTCTGGGCCTGCCCGGAGGACGCCACCGTGGTCGATCATCTCGGCGGTGCCGCAATCTCTTGGCCGAAGCCGGGCGCGGAACCGGTTCGGATCAAGCACATCAAACCCAAGAAGTAGACACAAAAAAATCCCGCGCCCCGGATGACCGGGAGCGCGGGACCAACCCCTACAAGCAATGAAGGACTATAGCATGGCCAAGAAATCAATGACACTGGAACACATCGACTACTCGATCTCGCGCTGGAAAACGCGGCTCAAGCGGGCGATGACAGCAATCGACAAGCTGGAGAAGCAGAAGAAGCGGCTCGTCAAGGCGAGCGCGAAGCCAGCGCGTGGTTCGTCAGACGAGATGCCGGTCGAAAAACCCAAGCCCGTCAGTGCGCCGGTTCCCGAAACCCCGGTCGCGCGGGTCGAGCGCATTGACCACGACCGCGACCGGGGCGTGGTGCATCGACCGCCGCACCCCAGCGAGAAGCAGTCGTTCGCCGACGAAATACCGGGCTTCCTGCGGCGGCAGGCCGCGCCCTCCCCTGTCGCCGAGGCGATCAGGGAAGAGCAGGCCGAGACGAAGCGGCTGAAGGCCCAAGGCCGCATCGCCAAGATGAAGGCCAAGCAGTCGGGCGAGACGCGCAAGATGCCGTTGACCGGCAAGGCCGCACTCGCCGCGATCCGGGGTCAGTGAAGGCCGGTGACCCGGCCAAGGCCGCCGATCAACTCCGACGCGATCCAGAACGCTATCGCCATCGGCAGCAGACCCCACGGGCCTGCTGCCGGAATACGCATGGCAACGCAGGCCAGCACGAACGCGAACACCAGCAGGATCAAACCAAGGTTCTGCATGACTACCTCCTCACCTCACAGCGCGCGATCTGTACCAGCGTGCGCGCCAGCGCCTTGCACTGCGTCTCCACCTGCATCGCGACGATCTCGGCGCGCGAGTAGCGGTCGGCCAGACCAACCTCGATGTCGCGGTCGGTGATGCATCCTGCCAACGGCAGGGCGATCAGCAATACCTTCCACATCATTTGCCCTCCAGTAATTGTCGCACCGCGTCACAGCTTTCCACCGCGCTGACGAACTTGCCGTCGGCGAGGCCAACGCGGCAGCGCACGCCCTTGGTCAGCAGCCTGTTGCCCTGTTCCGTCGGCGCGTGCAGCGTGGTCACCATTTCCGGGTTGATCGTCACCTCGCGCCCATCGACCGAATGCAGCACGATCAGGACGAGGGCAAGATCGATCATCGTGCTTCCAGTTGCGCGATCTTCGCCTCAAGCTGGTCGATACGGTCGAGCAGGCTTGAGACGGCGGCCCACAGGTATGGCGTGCGCCTGCCGTAGTCGATGCCCCAGTGCATTTGGGGCACTTCGATCTCCGACCCCTTCGGCATTTCCATCGCGGGCGGCGGTACGGCAAGGTCGGGATCGACCGCGTGCGAGTATTGCGCCACCCAACCAACACCTGCCTCGCCGGTCGCCTTCCAGTTCCACATTCGCACGGGATCGGCGCGGATAATTCTGATCGCCTCGCTGGCGTCGTAGGCTCCTTTGACATCCTTCAATGCCAGATCGGACGTCGTGAGGAAGGAAGTGTTGGTGGCGTTGATGCTGATCGCCCCAACCTGACTGCCCCCCTTGTAGAACTCGCAACACGCTGCGGTCGGGCCGCCGCCACTGTCCTGATACAGCGTGCCCCACTGCGTCGTGCCATTGAAGTAATGGAAATCCTGTTCGGGCAACCCGCTCGCTGACGACGTCCCGACGCGGATGCTCGCGTGACTGACCGGCCCGCCGCCGGTGAAGTTCACAGCACCATTTTCGAGGAAGCTGACCAGTTGTTTGCCTGTCGCGTAGGCATACAGACTGAAATTGCCAGTGCCGTCGCCGACTTGCGTGCCCATCGCCCATTTGGGGCCGCCACCCTG
>Ga0310810_10002947_pt1 | contig 18465 bp, 15 predicted proteins | sample NCmetagenome_FD_207641 | JGI IMG/M metagenome (GOLD analysis project Ga0310810, IMG submission 207641) | Soil microbial communities from experimental microcosm in Duke University, North Carolina, United States - NC | ecosystem: Engineered > Artificial ecosystem > Soil microcosm > Unclassified ...
CCCATTGAACTGGGCGGTGTACTGAATTCCCGCGTTCAGCCGCGTGCCGCCTTCGATACGGTCCCATCCCGAGAATTTGTTGATGCTGAACAAGTTGCTGTCATCGAAGATCAGGCTTTGCGCATCCTCGTTCGGGAGCTTGCCGATCTGCGTCTCGTTGGGCCGGACAATGAGTTGCGCGATCGGCTCGATGGTCTGCGTTCCCCACGAATGAACGCTGATGAAGGGATAACGGTATTCGAGGCCGACCGCCGGCATGAAGCGGCCGACTGAGCTGTCGCCGGTCGGCAGATAGTTGGCGACGCCGGTCTCGTTCTGCACCGAGAGCGCGGCGATGTCGCCGCGCAGCGAAACGAACGGCGTCCACTTCTCGCCCCACGGATCGATGAGCGTTCGTTTCCATGTCGCCTCGGCAGAGCCGCGCGAGTAGGTGCCGGGGAAGCCGCGCAGGATGCAGTCCGTAGGCGTCTTGACCGTGGGATCGGCGGTCAGACGGTCGCATTGCCCCGTCGTGAACGCGCTCTGCGTTATCGGATCGAAGTCGGCGCTCTCGCGCGTGAGGCTGGTGACGTTCGCCCGATACGTGAGCTCGCCACCGAAAATCGTATTTTTCTTGTTCTGATAGTCGACCACCGGATGGATGATCGGAAGCTGGCTCTGCACGTCGGATGCCGAGAGCCCGTAGAAGTACATCACGCGCGCATCGAAATAGCTGTGGTCGCCGCGGCCGGTCAGGTATAGTTGCGAAACAGTCTCCAGGCCGCCCGACTTGAACGGGTCCATCAGCGCGAAATAGGTGCGCAGTGCGTAGTCCTGGATCACCATGCGGTCGGTCACGAGCGAACCGTCCCAGCCCCAGACCCAGTTGTTGTTGAGAGCGAATTGACCGGTGGTGTCGATGCTGCCGCGGAACAGGCGATCGCCCGGATCCTTGTCGCCTGGATAGAGCGGCGTGAAGCGCTTCTCGAACGCGCCCGGATCGGCCTGGAAGATGCCGGCCGCCTTGATCGAGTACGATCCGCTGAGCAGGCGGTGCCGCCACTCCGCCTGCAGCAGCAGGCCCTGCTTGGAAGAGAGCGTGGGCGTCACAGTCAGATCGTAGTTCGGCGCCAGCGCCCAGAAGTACGGCTGGGAGAAGGTCGCGCCCATCACCGACGAGAACCCGAACTTCGGAATGAGAAGACCCGACTTGCGCTTCACCGTCGGATCGGGCGTCGACAGATAGGGCCAATAGAACAGCGGATATCCGAAGGCTTCGAGGCGCGCGCTCTCGAAGTAGATCATTTTCTCGGTGTCGTCGTGGATGATGCGTGTCGCGCGCACCTGCCAGCGAGGTGGCTTGCTGGGGTCGTCCTTGCACGGCTCGCAGGCGGTGTAGACGCCGTTCTGGAACACCGTGTAGCGCCCGCCCTGACGCTCGGCGCGCGGTGCCGCGAAGCGGGTCTTGTCCACCGTTTCGATCTGCAACGAATCGACGAACCCGTCGCGGAACTGATCGGTCAGATCGATGACCTCGCCTTTGACGATCTTGCCGTCGGCTTCGGTGAGACGCGCATTGCCCTCCGCGCGCATGCGCTTGGTCGTTTGTTCGTAGACGACGCGATCGGCTTCCAGCGTCGAGCCCTGGTAGTAGATCTGGACGCTGCCGATCGCCAGAATCCGGTTGTTGACGTTGTCGTATTGCAGCTCATCCGCGCGCACCATCATCTGCGCGTTCTGGTCGGTCTGGCCGCGTTCGAAGCGCGAGGAGGCGGTCGGAACATTGGGGACGGGAGGAATGCCGACCCAGGCCGGGTTCACCTCGCTGAACTGGGCGGCTGCGGGGCGCGGGCCAAACGCAACCGTCATGGCCGCGGCGCAGATCAGCGCCACCCACCAGCCGCATCGACGTACGTCCCCTGGCCGAGCGTCAGTCGCTCCGGCCATCACCCGTCCTCCTGGTACAAAAGTACGACGAAGCCCGTGAGCCCCCCTGCAAGCACAGGCAACCAAGCCGCGGCTGCTGCATGCAGCAAGTCCGCCTTGGCCAAATCCTCAGTTATTTTCGACAATACATAAAGCAGAAAGCCTGCCGCAACGCCACTCAAAACCATTCGAGGGACGCCGCCAAAGCGGAAGAACCTTAAACTTACGCTACACGCAAGTAATACCATCGCGCATAACAGAAACGGGCGAGCAATAAGTGTTTGATACTGGAATTTATAGCCTGCAGCGACCAAGCCGGACCGCTCGGCAATTTCAATATACGCTGGAAGCTCCCAGAACGGTACTGTTTCGGGGGTCGAAAAGCTTTCTCGCACTTGAGCGGCCGTCAGGTTGGTCTTGACCGCGACGGTCTCGCGTTCCTTTGGCGGTTCACCGCTGACGTAAACCCGGGCCTGCTCGAGGCGCCATTGCCCGGGTTCGAGGGTCGCGCGCTTCGCCTCGATCCGCTCCAGCGCCTTTCCGGCAGGATCGAAGGTGAACACGCTGACGCCATCCAACCGGACGCCCTGCTCCTGACTGGAGGCCGCGAAAACGATGGATTGGCCATCGGTGGTGCGCTGACGGACCCAGAAGCCCGTCGCGCTCTGCTGTTGCATCACATTTTTCTGCTCGCCGAACATGTCGGCTTCGAGCTTTTTCGACCACTCGCGCATGGCGGCGGACAAAGGGTTGTAGATGGCAGTCGCGGCTACCCCCATGACGAAGGCCACGATCAGAGCCGGGGCAACGAATTGCCATGCGGACATGCCGGCGGAGCGCGCGATCACCAGCTCGTTGCGCCGCGACAGAGCGAGGTAGCAGGTCATGGCGCCGACCAGCACCGAGAACGGAAGCAGGCGTTCGGTGAGTTGCGGTACGCGAAAGAACGACGTCTTGGCGACCATCCACGCGGAAAGATGCGGGACGTCGGCGGCGCGGCGCATCAGCTCGATGTAATCGACGAGCACAATCAACACAAAGATGCCGAGGAAAACCGACATCACCGCGCCGAGAAAGCGCATTCCGAAATAGCGGACGAGCGTGCGTGAGATCATGCCGCCGTCCCTACGCTGGTTGCAGGCGACGCGTCATGCGCTCGACCGCCTCGGCAAGCTGCGACAGGAATGCCGGGGGTTCGATCACCGCGCCACGCGCGATCGCGTAGAGGCCGGCCCCGAACGCGAGAAGCATGGAACCCCAAAGCACGTAGATCGCCGCAACGGACTGTGCGGCGACCACATTGCAGGCGAAGCCCGTGAGCCGCAGCACGCCGATCAGGACCACCGTCATGATGATCGACACTTCCCGGCTTTGCCGGCTGGTGCGGGGGGCGCCCAGGATCGCGAAGCACAACACCGTGAAGGCAATCGGATAGAGAGGTGCGGCGAGCCGGTCGTGTAACTCGGCGCGGAACCCCCCGGGGTTCTCCTTGAGGGCCGGATCGTCCGCGTCCGGGAATGCCACGTCCCACAAATTACGCTCGCGCACGCCGAGTGCGCCGAGGCGAGGCCCTACGTTGAAGCGCGACAGATCGAACGCATAGCGTTCGAACTTGACGATCGTGGGGTCGGTCTTGCCGGCCTCAACGCGTTGCACGCTGCCGTCGATGAGGATCAGGAATGTTCCGCGTCCCGTCTCGACGATCTCGCCGTATTCGGCGAGCGAGGTGACCCGCTCGTTCGGATCGCGCCGGTCGTCGATGAAGATGCCGACCAGCTGTCCGTCGGGGCGCCGCTCGCGGATATGGAACGTCAGGCCGCGCTCGATCGAAAGGAAGCGGCCCGGCTGAACGATGTTGACGACGAAGTCGGCCTTGACCTTGGTCGCCCAGTCGCGCAGCAGGCGCAGCCCAGCCGGCGCCACATAGGCGCTGACCACAAGTACCAGCAGCGACACCACAAGCGTGGTTGTCAGGAACGGCCGGAAAATCCGCCATGGCGACATGCCGGAGGCGTTCATCACCACGATTTCGGAGTCGGTGTTGAGGCGATTGAGCGTGTGGCCGACCGCAATCACCAGCGCCAGAGGGGCGATGACCAGCACCAGCATGGGGATCAGCAGCCCGGTGATGCCGAGGAACGTCAGGATGGTCTGACGCTGGCTGGTCATCAGGTCGATTTCGCGCAGCGCGTGCGTCAACCAGATGACCGCCGTCAGGCTGATCAGGATCAGCAGGAACGCGCCAAAGGTAGTCCGGAAAATGTAGCGGTCGAACGCACTCATGTGCCGGTAATGACCCCGAATCCCCGCAACGCAGCATTCCCCCGACGCGCTGCAAATGACCCCTAGAGGGAATCGATGGCAAGACCGGGGCAGCGATCTCGCAAGCTACTGGGCAATAGGCTATGGGAGAGCCAAATTTGATCCATTTTGGCGCAGGAACGGCATTTTCCGGCCCGGTGTGACAAGAAAGGACCAGTTCTCCCATGGCGGATAACCGGAAGCTCAGTTTCGGCCCGATCGCGGCGCCGGCCAGCGGCGTGCTGATCGTCTTTGCCGACGACAATCTGCGGTTCGGCCCGCGGACCCGTTCGGCGCTCGGTTCCGCCGCCGACCTGGTCGCACGGGCGGCGCGGGCAGAGCGCTTCACCGGAAAAAACGGCACCGTGCTCGATATCGTGGCGCCCGCCGGCCTCAAGGCCGGGCGCCTGATCGTGATGGGGACCGGAAAGGCGGGCGACCGCAAGCCCCGCGACCTAGCGAAACTGGGCGGTGCCGCGATGGGTCGCATTCCGTCTGCTGCCGCCGCGGCAACGGTGCTGCTGGAACTCGCGGAGGGACCTTTGAAGCCGCGGGCCACCGCAGAGGTCGCGCTCGGCGCAACGCTGCGCGCCTATTCGTTCGATCGCTACAAGACCAAACGCAAGGAGGGTGAAGAGCATTCCGCCAAGGCGGACGTGACTCTGGGCGTCGCGGACCCGGCGGGGGCGCGCAAGGCATGGAGCTCGCGCCAGCCGGTTGCCGAGGGCGTCGTCCTGGCGCGCGATCTCGTCAACGAGCCGCCGAACATCCTCTACCCGGCCGAGTTCGCGCGCCGCGCAAGCGCGCTGCGCAAGCTCGGTGTTGCGATCGACGTCCTCGACGTGAAGGCGATGCGCAAGCTCGGCATGGGCGCGCTGCTTGGCGTGGGGCAGGGGTCGGAGCACGACAGCCGTCTCGTCGTGATGCGCTGGAATGGCGGCGCCAAGGGTACCGCGCCGCTCGCCTTCATCGGCAAGGGCGTCTGCTTCGACACCGGTGGCATTTCGATCAAGCCGGCCGCCAGCATGGAAGACATGAAGGGCGACATGGCAGGGGCCGCCTGCGTCGTCGGTCTGATGCATGCGCTCGCCGGGCGTGAGGCGAGGGTGAATGCCATCGGCGCGATCGGGCTCGTCGAAAACATGCCCGATGGCAATGCGCAGCGGCCCGGCGACATCGTCACCTCGATGTCAGGCCAGACGATCGAGATCATCAATACCGATGCCGAGGGCCGGCTCGTGCTCGCCGACGTGATCCACTACGTCAACACGAAGTACAAACCGAAGTTCATGGTCGATCTTGCGACGCTCACCGGCGCAATCATCGTGGCGCTCGGGCAGGAACATGCCGGCATGTTCTCCAACGACGACAAGCTTGCCGATCGCCTGATTGAGGCCGGCCTCGACACCGGTGAGCGGGTCTGGCGCATGCCGCTCGCGCCCGAATACGACAAGCTGATCGATTCGAAATTCGCGGACATGAAGAACACCGGCGGCCGCTTCGGCGGCGCCATCACGGCGGCCCAGTTCATCCAGCGTTTCGTCGGCAAGACGCCCTGGGCGCATCTTGATATCGCGGGGACCGGCTTTGCCTCGCCGGCCTCCGATTTCAACAAGAGCTGGGGCTCCGGCTGGGGCGTTCGGCTGCTCGATCAGCTCGTGGCGGAGCATTACGAATAACGTCGCATGACCGAAGTTCTCTTCTACCACCTGCAGCGCCAGCCGCTCGAAAAGATTTTGCCGCAGCTTCTGGAAAAATCGATCGAGCGTGGCTGGCGTGTCGTGGTGCAGTCGTCATCCGAAGAGCGCGTCGATGCGCTCGATGCGCACCTGTGGACCTATCGCGACGACAACTTCCTCGCGCACGGCACCTACAGGGAAAGCGAGGCCGCGATGCAGCCGGTGCTCCTGACCGTCAACGAGGACAATCCGAACGGCGCGAACGTCCGTTTTCTGATCGATGGCGCGCCGGTGCCGGAAGACGCGGCAAGCTACCAGCGGATCGTGCTGCTCTTTGATGGCGAGGACGAGGAGGCGGTCGCCGCCGCACGCACGCGGTGGAGCGAAGCAAAAGCGAAAGGCTTCGAGGCAACCTACTGGCAGGCCGACGAAAACGGCCGTTGGCAGCGCAACGCCTGACAAACTCTTCTGGATTCTGACCTAGATCAACGCCGACCCTCGTGAGGGCCTTTATCCGGTTGATGGTGCGCGATGCCGGCTGCTCGGGGGTGTCTGGCGTCGTGCGCCGGCGGGCGACTCGCGAGAGCCGCCCGCCTTGCGTTCAGACTAGTGCAAAGATTCGAGCCGGCGCGCCGGTTGCGCCTTTGACCTTCGGCACCCCGGCGACCAGCGTTGCGCCCGTCGGCGGCACCTCGCTGAGATTGGCGAGGTTCTCGATCCCCCAGCGGCCCGCCGGAAGCCAGATCGCATGGGTCCTGAAATCCTTTGAGCGCCCGGGATCGAGTGAGAGCGTATCGACCGCAAGCCCCACAACGCGCCGCTCCTTCAACAGCCACGCGGCAGTCGCGGGATCGATTCCGGGAAAATGGAACACTCCGGCGGCATCCTTGCCGGTATATTTCGTCGCATCGTTTGCGTGGCGCGCCCAGCCGGAATGCATCGCGACACAGCACCCGTCCGGCAGGCGGCCGTGCCTTGCCTCCCAATCGGTCAGGTCCGCGCGGCTCAGCGCATAGTCGGCATGGCGCGCCGCCTTTTCCGAGACGTCGACGACGGCAAGCGGGATCACCAGCTGATCGGCCGCAATCGCCTCGATCGCCGCTCCGTTCTCCGCGTAGTGGACCGGCGCGTCGATGTGTGTACCGGCGTGCTCCAGCACGTGCCACCAGTTCACGTTGGCGCCGTCCTTCTTGAGTGTGTAGCGCCGCTCGATCGCGATTCCGGGCACGCCGAAGAAGGTCGGAAACGCCGGCGAGAGCGTGTGGGTCAGATCGATCACCCTGGTGAAGCTGCGTTGCGCGAAGGCAGGCGTTGCGGCGAACACGGCGGCTGTCGCCCCACCGAAAAACCCGCGCCGCGACAGTGCGCGGCCGACTGCCTCCCGGCATCCTGGAACGCACATGATTTACTCCTGCATCCTGCTTCGCGCAGGATCGCGAGCCGGAGGGACGCGCGCAAGCGCGCTTGCCATTCCGCTCGCGACGCTTAAGACAACGCGCCGTGCTCGTACTCGACGATATTTCGGTGCGCATCGCCGGCCGGCTGCTTTTGGACGGCGCGTCCGCGCGTATCCGGACCGGCGCGCGCGTCGGCCTTGTCGGACGCAACGGCATCGGAAAGACCACGCTGTTCCGGGCGATTGCGGGCGAGATCCCAATCGAGCACGGCAGCAGCGTAATGCCGTCGCGCGCGCGCATCGGGCGGCTGGCGCAGGAGGCGCCGGGCGGCCCGGAGCGGCTGATCGACGTTGTGCTTGCCGCCGACATAGAGCGGGCGCAATTGCTCGCCGAGGCCGAGACTGCGCGCCACCCGCATCGTATCGCTGAGATCCAGACCCGGCTCGCCGACATCGGCGCGCACGCGGCACCCGCGCGGGCCGCCTCGATCCTTGCCGGGCTTGGTTTCGACGAGGCCGCGCAGCAGCGCCCGTGCACCGATTTCTCGGGCGGCTGGCGCATGCGCGTCGCGCTCGCGTCGGTGCTGTTCTCCGAGCCCGACCTGCTGCTGCTCGACGAGCCGACCAATTACCTCGATCTCGAAGGTACGCTGTGGCTGACCGATCACCTCGCGCGTTATCCGCGCACTTTCATCGTCATCAGCCACGACCGCGACCTGCTCGATGATGCGGTCGACTGGATCCTGCACATCGACGCCGGCAAGCTCGTGCTCTATCGCGGCGGCTACACGTCGTTTGCCCGTCAGCGCGCCGAGCGCCAGGCGCTCAATGCGGCGATGGCCAAGAAGCAGGAGGCCGAGCGCAAGCACCTCCAATCCTTCATCGATCGCTTCAAGGCCAAGGCCACCAAGGCGCGCCAGGCGCAATCGCGCGTCAAGAAGCTCGCGAAGCTCACACCGATTGCACCTATTGCCGAAGACGAGGTGCGCGCGATCGTGATCCCGCCGCCGGCAAAGCCGCTCTCGCCGCCGATCATTGCGGTTGATCGCGTCTCCGTCGGCTACGAGCCGGGCAAGCCCGTACTGCGGCGCCTGACCTTGCGCATCGACACAGACGATCGCATTGCCCTGCTCGGGCCGAACGGCAACGGCAAGTCGACGCTCGCAAAGCTGCTGGCCGGTCGGCTCGCGCCGTTCGACGGCACGATCACGCGGCCGGAGCGCCTCGAGGTGGCATACTTCGCGCAGCACCAGCTCGACGAACTCGTCCCGACGCAAAGCGTCTACGACCATGTACGCCGCCTGATGACGGATGCGCCGGAGGCGAAGGTGCGCGCGCGCGCCGGCAGCATCGGATTTCCGGGTGAACGGGCCGACACACCGGTCGAAACCCTGTCGGGCGGCGAGAAGGCGCGGCTGCTGCTTGGGCTCGCGACTTTCGGCGGTCCGCACCTCGTCATCCTCGACGAGCCGACCAATCATCTCGATATCGACAGCCGTGCCGCGCTGGTCGAAGCGATCAACGACTATCCCGGCGCCGCAATTCTGATTTCGCACGACCGGCACCTGATTGAAGCCTGCGCGGACCGGCTCTGGCTGGTCGGCGATGGCACGGTCGTTCCGTACGAAGGCGACCTCGACGATTATCGCCGCATGGTGCTGGGCCGCGCGGCCCGCACGGACGGGCCGCGCGACGCGCGCGTTTCGCGGACCGATCAGCGCCGGGCCGCGGCCGAAAAACGCGAGGAGCTCAAGCCGCTGAAGCGACGCATCGACAAGGCGGAGCAGACCGTCGCGCGATTGAGCGCCGAGATCGCGCTGATCGATGCGGAGCTGGCGACTGATTTGTTTGCGCGCGACGCCGGCAAGGCCACCGCGCTTTCGAAATCACGCGCCCAGGCGGCCGATGCGCTGGCGCGGGCCGAAGAGGAGTGGCTTGCCGCCAGTGCCGAGTATGAGAGCGCGATGGCCTGAGCTGGCTGGCGTCCTTCCGGCCGAGCGAACGCGAGGGCCGGAATCCATAACCGCGATCCGTACTTATTTTGCACCGACGGTGTTTATGGATTCCGGGCTCGGCACATCGCGCCGCCCCGGAATGAGAACCGGCCTAGCCGCGGGGCGTTTGCTCGACAGCGCGATAGAGCTCCTTCGCGTCGTCGCGCAGCGCGCGGCGCGATGCATCGCGCGAGTAGTACATGTGGCCGCCGCCGTAGACGACGAGCTTCAACCGGTCCGGCGAAGCAAAGGCCGGCATCTGGTCGAGGATCATCTGCGTCTCGAAATAGGGCGTGACCAGATCGCTCGCGCCGTGCGTGACCAGAACGCGCAGTTTCGGATCGGCCGCGAGTATCGAACGTAACTCGCCGACGGTCTCCTGCGTGCGTCGTCCGTCGCCCCAGTCCCAGCGCGAGCTAACGCGGCCATTGAGCAGTTGGTACGGCTCCTCCACGCGCCAGTTGAGCACGCGCGCATAGAGGCTGGTCATGGCGCTCGAGAGCGGCGCACGCAAGGCGCCGAGCCCCACATCCTCGGGATGCGAGGACGCCGCCGATGGATCGGGATCGATGGCAGTGATCGTCGCGTCATACATGCTCGCGATCTGTCCCCGATCGCGGGTGCGCTCGCGCACGAAGGTGCGGGCATCGATACGCCCGGCGAGCCGGCGCACGAGCGCCGGATCGAGTCCGGTCAAGGGTGCAATGCGCGCAGTGATGCGCTCGACAGCGGCGCTGTCCCGCTCGCCGCGCAGCAGCTCCTGCAGATAGCCGCCAGCCGCGTAGCGCTCGACCTCGCGCAGCGCCTCGCGGTCGAACGGGGCTTTTTCGTCGCGCACTGCAGCCGCCATGGAGGGGAGCCGCACGACCCAACCGAGGGGGGAGTGCCCTCCGTTTCCACGCCAGCCGAAGTCGAGCGGGGACGAAATCAGGACGAGCCCGTTCACGCCAATGCCCTGCTCGTTGAGCTTTACGGCGAGCTGCGGCGCCCGGAAGCCGCCATAGCTCTCGCCGACGATGAACTTGCTCGATATCTGCCGTCCGGATTTCTCGATCCACTTGCGCATGAAGGTCGCAAGCACGTCGATGTCGCCTTCGACCGACCAGAAGTGCTTGCGCACATCGTCACTGGTGTTGATGAAGCGGCTGTAGCCGGAGCCGACCGGGTCGACGAAGACGAGGTCGGTGAAATCGAGCCAGGTGTCCGGATTTGCGACCGTCACCGGCGCGGAGGAGGGCGTGATGTTGTCGAGGGGCAACCGCCACGGCCCCATGGCGCCGAGTTGGAGATAAGCGGACGACGCGCCGGGACCGCCGTTGATCGCGAAGGTAAGCGGACGGTTCGCCGTTTCGCCATCGGAGCGGGTGTAGGCGATGTAGGCGATTTCCGCCTGCAGCTTGCCTTCCGCATTGTTGATCGGGATCGATCCCGCTGTCGCCTTGAAGCGCAGCGTCCGCCCCGGCAGTTCGACGGTCTGATCCGTGGTGACGTCGGCCGGGAGGCGTCTCGCCTCGGTCGATTGCTCCTTCGCATTCTCCGAGGGCCGGCGTGCCGGTTCGGCGAATGAAGGCGCGGCAAGGGCGAGGGAAAGAACGCTGGCAAGGAGGCTGGCGGCAAGCCGTGAACGTGTGTTGATCATGGAGCGAATTTCACCCGCTTTGCGGCTACTCGAAGGCCGGGACGGGCGCTTGCGAGCGATCCACGAATTACATTCTTGTTAACCGAGGCTGCCGCTCGATAGCTCGGCCCCTCCTATTGAGGCGGGCGGGCCTTCTTCGCCTTCGCGGTCCTGGCGGGCTTCTTCGGCTGCGGCGGCTCCGCGACGCGCTCCATCGAGTTGAGCCGGCCGTTGACGAAGCGGTAAATACCCGGCCGCTCGCCCGTCAGATAAGTCAGCGTCACGAGCCGCTGTCCGCCCGGACCGCCGCCGATCTCGAAGCGATCGGTGTAGCCGACAACACCCATCACCTGGCATTCGGTCATCTGCAGCGCGATGCCGGTGGGTCCGGTGCGCACCTGCGGCGGCAGCGCGCTGGGCGCGGCGGCCGCCGGCTGCCCGGCCTCGGGCCCGGCGGTGAAATAGAGCGCCTGGTTGCTGCGCGGGTTCATGGGCTCGGAGGCAGGGGTCTGTGCGACCGGGGCCGCGGCGGGCCCGGGGCCCGGAGCAAAGACGGGACTCGATCCGCAGCGCCCGTCCGGGCCGATGAGATCAGCCGCCGCCACGGGACCAAGCCTCGCGGCGTCGCGATGATAGAAATAATTGTAATCCTCGCTGCGGATCGGATCGCTTTTCTTCAGCGGGTTGAGGTCGCTGAGCGAAACGTCGGTGATCGACGCTGTGCATCCGCCCAGCGTGAGCGCCAGCAATGCCGGCAGCAGCAGCCGAGAATTGAGTTCCGACACGAAACGCACTCCGTTCGCAAGACGCTCTATCAAACAAAGATATTGCGTCAACTCGGCGGCACCTTCAATGGCGACCGTGCGCGAGCCGGATCAGCGGTTCGTATCGTACTGCGAAATACCCACCCCGGCCTCCTGAAGAGGCCGGGGTTTGAACAAGGTCGAGAGCGGGTTCGGGTGGATTACTCGCAGACCTTGATGATCTTCACGAAGCCCGAACGCGTGATCTTCTTCACGTAGTAGCAATCCGGTGCGACGGTCACATAGGTCGGGCCGCCGACGAAGCCAACGCCGTAGCCAAAGCCATGGCCCCAGTGATGGCCCCAGCCGCCGCCCTTGAAGCCCCACGCCGAAGCGGAGGTCGGAGCGAGCGCAACGGTGCCGAGGGCGGCGATTGCGGTGAGCGCGAGAATGGACTTGCGGATCATGATAATCTCCTCTGGTTGGCAGAAATTTGGTATCCGCAGGTGTAGTCGGGCGCCCGAGCCACTTGGTTCACGACACAATGTGTCGCGCGCCCTGAACGGGCGTTCAGCCTTGCCGCTCGCCGATCGCCTCGCTATAAGCCGCCGACCTTTGATCCCTTCCAAAAATGAGGAATGAACGATGGCGGTCGAGCGCACGTTCTCGATCATCAAGCCGGACGCGACCGAGCGTAACCTGACCGGCGCGATCAATGCGATGATTGAAAAAGCAGGCCTGCGTATCGTCGCGCAGAAGCGCGTGCGCATCACGCGCGAACAAGCCGAGACCTTCTATGGCGTGCATCGCGAGCGGCCGTTCTTCGGCGAGCTCGTCGCGTTCATGACCTCAGGCCCGGTCGTGGTGCAGGTGCTCGAAGGCGAGGGTGCGATCGCGAAGTATCGCGACGTGATGGGCGCGACGGATCCGGGCAAGGCGGCGGAAGGAACCATCCGCAAGGTGCACGCACGCTCGATCGGCGAGAACTCGGTGCATGGTTCCGACGCGCCCGAGACTGCGACAAAAGAGATCACGCAATTCTTCGCCGGCAATGAGATAGTTGGATAGAATCGGCACGATCGGGAGAACACAACGATCCCGGCGTGGGGGGCGGCGGCCCAACCCGGGAGGAGAGGCGTGGATTTTCTGGTCGCCGATCTGACGCAGCCGGCGTTCTGGATCGCCGTTCTGCAGATCATCGGCGTCAACATCATTCTCTCCGGCGACAATGCCGTCGTCATCGCGCTCGCTTGCATGCACCTGCCGCCGAAGCAGCGGCTGTGGGGGATGGTCCTCGGCGCCGGCGTGGCGGTGCTGCTGCGCATCGTGTTCACGCTCGTCGTCGCGGAGGCGATGAGCTATCCGTTCCTCAAGCTTGCCGGCGGCGTGCTGCTCCTGTGGGTCGCCGTGAAGCTCGTTGCCGAGGATGCCGGCGGCAATGACCATGACCGCGTGGAGAAGGCGGAGAACCTCTGGCGTGCGGTCTGGATCGTGACCATCGCGGACATCGTGATGAGTCTCGACAATGTCATCGCGATCGCGGCTTCGGCCGAAACTGCGGCGGCGCGCGTCGACGTGGCTCACGCCATGGGCGTCAAGGCCACGCTGATCGTTTTCGGGCTCGCGACCTCGATCCCGCTGATCATTGCAGGCAGCGCGATCCTGATGGCGATCCTGCAGCGCTATCCCGTTCTGGTCTGGGCGGGCGGCGGACTGCTCGGCTGGGTCGCAGGGGACATCATGGCCAAGGACGGCGCGCTCGAGCGCTGGTTTTCGCCCGCCGTGCTGGCGCAACTGCATTATTGGGCTGCGGCAGCCGGCGCGATCTTCGTGATCGGGCTCGGTTACCTGCTGATGAGGTCTCGGCGCGCGGCCGAGGAGAATGTATGATCGCTGGGACCTGACCCCGAGCGATTCCGATGAACAAGCCGCTGCGCACCGAAATTCGCGCCTCCGCCTGCCCGCATGACTGCCCGTCCACCTGCGCGCTGGAAGTGGAGGTGCTCGACGGCCGCTCGATCGGCCGCGTGCGCGGCGCCGAGGACAATCTCTACACGGCCGGCGTGATCTGCGCGAAGGTCGCGCGGTACGCCGAGCGCATTCATCACCCGGACCGCTTGCTGCATCCACTCATCCGCAAGGGACCAAAGGGCTCGGGCCAGTTTACCCCCATCGCATGGGATGACGCACTCGATCTGGTAGCAGAGAAATTTCTTGCCGCTGAGGCGAAACACGGCAGCGAGACGGTCTGGCCCTATTACTACGCCGGCACTATGGGCCTCATCATGCGCGACGGCATCAATCGCCTGCGCCATGTGAAAAAGTACTCGGGCTTCCATTCGACCATCTGCGTCAACCCGGCCTGGACCGGTTTCATCGCCGGCACCGGCAAGCTCGCGGGCCCCGATCCGCGCGAGATGGCGCGCTCCGACCTCGTGGTGATCTGGGGCACCAACCCGGTGAACACGCAGGTCAACGTGATGACGCACGCGACGCGCGCACGAAAGGAGCGCGGCGCCAAGATCGTTGCGGTCGACATCTACCAGAACGGCACGATGGAGCAGGCGGACCTCGCTGTGCTGGTGCGGCCCGGGACCGACGGCGCGCTCGCCTGCGCGGTGATGCATTGCCTGTTCCGCGACGGCTTTGCGGATCGCGAGTATCTGGAGAAATACACCGATGCGCCGCGTGAGCTCGAAGAGCATGTGCGCAGCCGCTCGCCCGAGTGGGCGTCGAAGATCACCGGGTGCCCGGTCGAGACCATCGAGGCCTTCGCGAAGCTCGTTGCCGAGCGCAAGCGCACCTACTTCCGGCTTGGCTACGGATTCGGCCGCTCGCGCAACGGCACCACCAACATGCATGCCGCGAGCTGCATCGCCGCGGTGCGCGGCTCATGGGCGTTGGAAGGCGGCGGGGCGTTCCACAACAACGGCGCCATCTATCACTGGAACAAGACGATCACCGAGGCGCTCGACGCGGTCGATCCCTCGATCCGGGTGCTCGACCAGTCGCGCATCGGGCCTATCCTGGTCGGCGAGCCGGACGCGCTGGTGAAGGATATTCCGGTCACCGCACTGCTGATCCAGAACACCAATCCGGTCTCCGTCGCGCCCGAGCAGGAGAAGGTGAAACGCGGCTTTGCGCGCGACGATCTCTTCACCTGCGTGCACGAGCAGTTCATGACCGAGACCGCGCAGATGGCCGACGTCGTCTTGCCCGCGAGCATGTTCATGGAGCACGACGACCTCTATCAAGGGGGCGGGCACCAATACATTCAGCTCGGCCCCAAGCTGATCGAGCCGCCTGGCGAGTGCCGCTCCAACCACGACGTGCTGGCCGGCCTCGCGAAACGCCTCGGCGCGAAGCATCCGGGCTTCGAGATGACGCCGCGCCAGTTGATCGATCGTCTGCTCGGCGATTCCGGCTGGGGCACGCTTGCCGAGCTGGAGGCGAAGAAGTGGATCGACGCGCAGCCGGACTTCGACACGGCGCACTACACGAAGGGCTTTGCCTGGCCGGACGGCAAGTTCCGCTTCAAGCCGGACTGGAAGACGGTGCCGTTCCGCTCGCCCTGGCTTGCGGGTCCGGTCGACACCATGCCGGCGCTGCCCGACCACTGGGAGGTGATCGAGGAGGCAACGCCTGAGCACCCGTTCCGGCTTGGCACGTCGCCGGCGCGCAATTTCCTCAACTCGACCTTCAACGAAACGCCGACCTCCCTCGCGCGCGAGCAGCGCCCGACCGTGATGATCCATCCCGAGGACGCCGCAAAGCTTGGCATCGCGGACGGCGACAAAGTGGTGCTCGGCAACACGCGTGGCGAGGTGCGCATTCACGCGAAGCATTTCGACGGCGTGCGCCGCGGCGTGCTGATCGCGGAATCGATCTGGCCGAACTCGGCTTATGAGGACGGGAAGGGCATCAATACGCTCACCGGCGCCGATGCGATCGCGCCGTACGGCGGGGCCGCATTCCACGATAACCGGGTTTGGATCAGGCGCGACTAATCCAAGGGCTTCAGCGGCACGCTGCCGTCCGGCACCGGCACCTGCGCGACGTTGAGTGTCATCGAGACCGCCACGTAGTAGCCGCTCACAGCCACGAGATCGATCACGCCCTGTTCGCCGAACAGCGCCTTCACGCGGTTGAAGGTGGCGTCGTCCACCTTCCGGTTGCGGTGAAGCTCAATGCAGAAGTCGTAGATCGCAGCCTCGTCTTCTTTCATGCCGTCGGGCCGCTTCCCGGCTGCGATCGCGTCGGCGATCTTCGGATCGAGCCCGGCCTTCAGGGCGAGCACCCGGTGCGCATACCATTCGTACTGCGAGGTCCATTCGCGCGCGGTGACGAGGATCGCGAGCTCGTTGAGATGCTTCGGGATCGAGCTCTTGAAGCGGATATGCGCGCCGACATCCTGCAGCTTCAGGCCGATCTCGGGGCTACGCAGCCAGGCATTGAACGGCCCGCGGTTGAGCACGTGTTTTGCGGGATCGCCGCTGTAGTTCTGCGCGCGCGGGCCGGCCACGATCGTCTCGAACAGCTTCTTCTGTTCGGGATTCATCGCGTCGGGCTGGATGATGGGAAAACGGGTCTGTGCGTTTGCCATGGTGATGCCGAGGCCGAGTGCGAGAACCGCAAGCGCCAGCCTCATCGTGCCCTCCCTGTTGCGGCGGCATCTCCGCGCCGCCCGCCGGGAGGGATAGTCGCGCCCCGCTTGCGCGGGCGCAAATGCAGATCGCTACGATCTGCCGTGCATTTCCGCGTAGACGCCGCGCTCGATCTCGTCGGCGAGCGTTCCGCCCTTCGGTTTCCATCCAAGCGCGCGCGAGCGCTTCCCGCGTACGCGGCTGTTCGAGCCGAAGGAGAGGTAGGCGCCGGGACCGAGCAGGTCGACGGCTTCGCCGGTGGCCCAGCTCTTGGTGCGCTCGCCGAGGCCGAGCATGCGGCCGATCGACTGCGCGACCGACTTGAAGCTCGCTTCGCCGTTCTCCGCATAGAACAGCGAGCCAGCCTGCGCCTTGTCGAGCGCCAGCAGGAACAGGTCGGCGACGTCGGCGATGTGCACGTGCGACCAGATATTCAGCCCGGGCCCGACATGGCCGGGCACGCCCTGCTTCTTCGCGATGTCGATCAGCTTCGGCAGCTGGATGCTGGTCGCCGCGACGCCGATGCCGCGGCCATAGATTAGCGTCGGGCGGATCACGATGCCGCGGATGTCCCTGGCGCCCAGCACCGTTTGGTCGATCGCGACACGGCCGGCCTTCTCGGCCTCCGGCGTGAACGGCGTGTCCTCGTCGAAGATGCGCTCGGACAGCTCGCCGTTGTCATAGGATCCGACGACGCTCGACCCGGACGTCTGGATGAACGGCTTGCCGCTGCCTTTGAGGCCATCGAGCAGCGCATGCACGACGAACGGATTGTCCGAGTTCGCCGCATTGATCACCGCATCGGCGCGCCGGGCCGCCTCCACCACCGGCGTGTAGGCGGTAAGATCGCCCGCGACCGGCTCGATGCCGCGCCGCTTCAGCGCATCCGCGGCCTCCGCGGAGCGCGCCAGTCCCATGACCTGGTCACCGCGCTCGATCAGTTTTGTCGTGACCGAGCCGCCGATATAGCCGGTCGCACCCGTGATGAAGATTTTCATGGGGGCCTTAGGGCTTGGGGATCTCGCCGACGTCCTTGGGAACCTTGTAGCCCTTCTGCACCGCCGGCCGCGCCGCGATCGCCAGATACCAGCGCTTCACGTTCGGATACTGGTTCATGTCGATCGTCTGCCACTCGAAGCGCGAGATCCACGGCCAGATCGCGATGTCGGCAATCGAATAGTCGTCGGCGACGTATTCATGCTCGGCGAGGCGGCGGTCGAGCACGCCGTAGAGCCGGTGCGCTTCCTTCAGGTAGCGCTCCTCCGCGTACGGTGCCTTGCCCTTGTTGTACTTCACGAAGTGATGGACTTGGCCCAGCATCGGCCCCGGTCCGCCCATCTGCCACATCAGCCATTCGATGGTGCGGTAGCGCCGCTCACCCTCGCGCGCGAGCAGGTTGCCGGTCTTGTCGGCGAGGTAGATCAGGATCGCGCCCGACTCCATCAGGCTCATGCCGTTGTCGCGGTCGACGATCGCCGGAATGCGGTTGTTCGGCGCAATCTTCAGGAACTCAGGCTTGAATTGTTCGTCCTTGCCGATGTCGACGGCGTGCGCGGTGTAGGGAAGCCCAAGCTCCTCCAGCGCGATGGAGGCCTTGCGGCCGTTCGGGGTGGTCCAGGTGTAGAGATCGATCACGAGAGATTTCCTTGTTTCCGAGCGGTGGTGTGCGGAAGAACGTCAGCGCGGGCGGTGTCATCGAATAGCAAAGAATCGGAACCTGGGCGTTCCAACATTTCGAGCGCGGAGAAAAATTCTTCACTGCCTCTGGCGCAATCTTGAGCACAGAAGACTACGGGCTGTCACAGTCGCTCGCAATGAGTTGACTCCGTTTGGTCTTGCAATGGCCGCATTTTTCGTCTCTCTTGCGCCCGCAATCGGTTTTTGGCGGCGGCACCAGATTGCGTTCCTTGCGGGGCGCTTGTTTTCGGAACCACCTCAAGACCCGGGTTGTGGCGCGGCGTGCAGCGATGCGCTTCGCGTCATCTTTGACTTCGATACACTAGGAGACCGACGTGCAAAAAGGCACCGTCAAATGGTTCAACCCGACCAAGGGCTATGGGTTCATCAAGCCGTCGACTGGAGATAAGGACGTGTTCGTTCACATCTCGGCCGTGGAGCGCGCAGGTTTGAGCACGCTCAACGAAGGTCAGACTGTGGAGTATGAACTCGTTTCCAATCGCGGAAAG
>Ga0310810_10002948_pt1 | contig 18464 bp, 12 predicted proteins | sample NCmetagenome_FD_207641 | JGI IMG/M metagenome (GOLD analysis project Ga0310810, IMG submission 207641) | Soil microbial communities from experimental microcosm in Duke University, North Carolina, United States - NC | ecosystem: Engineered > Artificial ecosystem > Soil microcosm > Unclassified ...
CGAATGCCCTTCGATTCCGCTTTGATTTGCACGACCTTTGTCTCGAGCAGCACGCTCTTCATCGTCTGCGCCACGCGCTTGGCGAGCACGTCGACGAGATCGCGGTCGGCACCGGGCAGCAGCCCAGGCGTCATCTCGACCACCGTGACGGCGCTGCCGAGCGTCGCGTAAACCGTGCCCAGCTCCAGGCCGATGTACCCGCCGCCCACGACGAGGAGCGACGTGGGAATATCTGGAAGATCGAGCGCCGCCGTCGAATCCATCACGCGCGGATCGTCGAGCCGCAGCATCGGCGGAATCGCCGGCAGCGATCCGGTCGCGAGGATCGCGTGCTCGAACTGGAGGTCCTCGGTTTTGCCGCCGGCCAGCGCGACGCGCAGGTGGTGCGCGTCGACGATCTCGGCGAGGCCCTGCAGGTACTGGATCTTGCGATGCTTGACGAGCTGTCCGGTGCCGCTCGTCAGCCGTTTGACCACCGCGTCCTTGAAGCCGCGCAGCTTCGCGAGATCCACCTTGGGTTCGCCGAACTCGATGCCCCAGGCCTTCGCATGGCGCGACTCGTCGACCAGCTTCGCGACGTGCAGGAGCGCTTTCGACGGAATACAGCCGCGATACACGCAGACGCCACCCGGGTTCGCCTCGGGATCGACGAGCGCGGTCGAGAGACCGAGATCGGCGGCGAGAAACGCGGCGGCGTACCCTCCCGGGCCGCCTCCGACGACGACCAACTGGACGTTGATCATCCCTGGAGCGCCAGGAGGAAGGGCTGTTCGAGTGCGTCGACCACCCACCGCAGGAAGCGGATGCCGTCAGCCCCGTCGATCAGCCGGTGATCGTAGGACAGCGCGAGCGGCAGCATCATCCGCGGGATGAACGCGCCGTCTTTGAACACCGGCTCCATCCGCCCACGCGCGATGCCGAGGATCGCGACTTCGGGCGCATTCACGATCGGCGTGAAGTTCGTGCCGCCCATGCCGCCGAGGTTCGAGATGCTGAAGCAGCCGCCCTGCATCTCGTCGAGCGCGATCTTCCGCGTGCGCGCCTTTTCCGACAGCTGCGCAATCTCGACCGAGAGCTGCGTGATGTTCTTCCGGTCGGCGTCGCGGACGACGGGCACGAGCAGCCCGCGGTCGGTGTCCACGGCAATGCCGATGTGGACGTACTTCTTGAACACGATTTCGCCGGCCGCCATGTCGATCGACGCGTTGAACTGCGGGAAGACCTTCATCGCAGCGGCAATGACCTTCACCGCAATGGACGTGACGGTGAGGTTGCCGCCGGCCTCTTCGACGCGCTTCGCGTATTTCTTCCGGAACTCGTCGAGCGCCGTGATGTCCGCGGCGTCGAACTGCGTGACGTGCGGAATCGTCGTCCAGGCGGCGGTCAGGTGCTCGGCCGTCTTGCGGCGGACGGCTCGCATCGGCTGACGCTCGATGTCGCCCCAGCGCGAGAAGTCCGGCAGCGCCGTCACCGCGGGCGCCCCGGCCGCGCGGGTTTCGATCAGACGCTTCGCGTGCGCCTTGACGTCCTCGACCGAGATGCGCCCGGCGGGATTGGTCCCCGCGACCTGGTCGATGTCGACGCCGAGCTCGCGCGCCATCCGGCGGACGGATGGGGCGGCGGGCGCCTGCGGCGTGTCCGGCGCGGGCGGCGCTTCCACAGGCTGGCGCGCGCCGCGCGAAAAATCGACGACCTTGTCGGACGTTTGTGGCGCGGGGCTTTCAGCCCCGCGATCGCGGCCTTGAAACGGCCGCGCGACGACAGCCGCGTCGTGCTTCGGTCCTTCGACGTGTTGTTCTTGGCCGCCGTCGTCCGGCACCTTTTCCGCGGTGTTGGCGCCGACGGCCGCCGACTGTGGCGGAGGCGGCGCCTGCTCGGCGGCCTTCGCCGCCGGCTTCGACGCCGCGGCCGCGCCTTCCTCGACAGTCAGCAGCGTCTGCCCGACCTTGACCGTGTCGCCGGCCTTCACGCTCACCGCCGTCACGCGCCCGGCGACCGACGACGGCACCTCGATCGTGGCCTTGTCCGTTTCGAGCTCGACGACGGGTTGATCCTTCTCGAGGGTGTCGCCGGCCTTGACTAGCACGCGAAGCACATCGCCCGCGGTGATGTTCTCACCGAGCTCGGGAAGCGTGAAATCAGCCATTACGAAATCGCCGGATTCGGCTTGTCTGCGTTGATGTTGTGCGCCTTGATCGCCTGGTCGACGACCGACGGATCCAGCGTGCCGTCGCGCGCGAGCGCCGCGAGCGTGGCGACGATGACGTAGCGGTAATCGACCTCGAAGAACTCGCGCAGCCCGGCGCGATTCTCGCTGCGGCCGAACCCATCCGTGCCGAGCACCGTGAGCGGGCGCGGCAGCCAGCGATCGATCGAGTCGGCCATCGCCTTCACGTAATCAGACGCGGCCACGAGCACGCCCGGTGCCTCTTTGAGCGTCTGCGTCACGTACGGCACCCGCGGCGTCTCGCCGGGATGCAGCATGTTCCAGCGCTCGGCCGCGTGGCCGTCGCGATAGAGCTCGGTGTAGCTCGTGACGCTCCAGACGTCCGCGGCCACGTTGTATTTCGATTCGAGAATCTCCTGCGCCTTGATCACTTCGGGCAGGATCGCGCCGCTGCCGAACAACTGCGCACGCAGCTTCGCGCCGGGATTCGACGTGGCGCGGAACCGGTAGAGCCCCTTCAGAATCCCTTCCTGCGCGCCGTCGGGCATCGGCGGCATGGCGTACTGCTCGTTCATGACGGTCAGGTAGTAGAAGATGCTTTCCTGATCGACATACATGCGGCGGATGCCGTCGTGAATGATGACGGCGATCTCGTACGCGAACGCGGGATCGTAGGCGACGCAGTTGGGATAGGCCATCGCGAACAGGTGGCTGTTCCCGTCCTGGTGCTGCAATCCCTCGCCGGCGAGCGTCGTGCGGCCCGACGTACCGCCGAGCAGGAACCCGCGCGTGCGCGAATCGCCTGCCGCCCAAATCAGATCGCCAATCCGCTGGAACCCGAACATCGAGTAGTAAATGAAGAACGGGATCGTATTGACGCCGTGCGTGGCGTACGCAGTGCCGGCGGCGACGAACGACGACATCGATCCCGCTTCGGTGATCCCTTCTTCAAGAATCTGGCCGTCGGACGCTTCCTTGTAATAGAGGAGCGTGTCCATGTCGACCGGCTCGTACACCTGACCCGAATGGGCGTAGATGCCGACCTGCCGGAAGAGCGCTTCCATGCCGAACGTGCGCGCTTCGTCCGGCACGATCGGCACCACCAGGCGGCCGAGATCCTTGTCGCGCAGCAGCTTCGACAGCAGCCGCACGAACACCATCGTCGTCGACGCCTTGCGGCCTTCGGTGCCCTTGTAGAACTCCTCGAACGGTTCGCTCGGCACCGACGCGAGCGGCTGGCTGCGGTTCTTGCGCGTCGGCACGTAGCCGCCCAGCGCCTCGCGCCGCTGGCGCATATAGCGGATTTCGAGGCTGTCTTCCGCCGGACGGTAGAACGGCGTGTGGCCGATGTCCGCATCGGAGACAGGGATGCCGAAGCGCGTGCGGAACGCCCGCAGCTCGTCTTCGTTCATCTTCTTCTGCTGATGCGTGATGTTCTTGCCTTCGCCGGCTTCACCGAGGCCGTAGCCCTTGATCGTGCGCGCGAGAATCACCGTCGGCGAACCTTTGTGCTCGACGGCGGCCTTGTACGCGTTGTAGACCTTGATCGGATCGTGGCCGCCCAGCGTCATCTTCTTGAGCTGGTCGTCCGAGATGTGGCTGACCATCTCGAGCAGACGCGGGTCGGCGCCCCAGAAGTGCTCGCGCACGTACGCGCCGGATTCGACGGCGTACTTCTGATACTGGCCGTCGACGATCTCGCCCATGCGCTTGACGAGCAGGCCGTCGCGATCCTTCGCGAGGAAGGGATCCCACTCGCGGCCCCACAGCACCTTGATGACGTTCCAGCCGGCGCCGCGGAAGGCCGCTTCGAGCTCCTGGATGATCTGGCCGTTGCCGCGGACGGGGCCGTCGAGCCGCTGCAGGTTGCAGTTGACGACGAAGATCAAGTTGTCGAGCTTTTCGCGCGCCGGCAGCGTGATCGCGCCGAGCGCCTCGGGTTCGTCGGTTTCGCCGTCTCCGAGAAACGCCCAGACCTTCGAGTCGGTGTGCGCCTTCAGCCCGCGATCCTCGAGGTAGCGCATGAAGCGCGCCTGATAGATCGCCATCAGCGGGCCGAGGCCCATCGACACCGTGGGGAACTCCCAGAAGTCGGGCATCAGCCACGGGTGCGGATACGACGACAGGCCGCCGCCGGCTTTCGTTTCGCGGCGGAAGTTCTCGAGATGCGTTTCGTCGATCCGGCCCTCGAGGTACGCGCGGGCGTAGATGCCGGGCGACGCGTGGCCCTGGAAGAAGATGACGTCGCCGTCGCCCGATTCGTGGCCGCGGAAGAAATGATTGAAGCCCACCTCGTACAGCGTCGCCGCCGACGCGTAGGTGGAGATGTGGCCGCCGATGCCCTCTTCGGCCTTGTTCGCGCGCACCACCATCGCCGCGGCGTTCCACCGGACGAGGCTCTTGATGCGGCGCTCGAGGTCCGGGCTGCCCGGCATGAGCGACTGCTCGTCGACGCTGATGGTGTTGATGTACGGCGTGTTGGCGGTGAACGGCATCTTGACGCCGTTCTGCCGCGCGTGAATCGTCAGCTCGCGGAGCAGCCGCGCGACTTTCCCGGGGCCGCCGCTCTGCAGCACGTAATCGAGCGAGTCGAGCCATTCGCGGGTTTCGGTGGCATCGAGTTCCGCGGCGTCTTTCGGAGCAATGTTTCTCATAGGCACACGGCCCGGCCGGAGTGTCGGCAGACCGACGCCCCGGCTGTAGGGCAATCATTCATTGTACGGCAGAATGTTCGGGAGAACCGCAATGCCACGTTGGCTCGTCTTCGCCTTGTTCGTCGCGCTGCCGCTCGCCGCGGCGGCACAAACCTCCGACGTGAGAGCCGGCACTGGCGGCCTGCAGCTCGACGCCCTCGATCGATCGGCCGACGCGTGCACGGACTTCTTTCAGTTCGCCTGCGGCGGCTGGATTGCCGCGAACCCGATCCCGCCCGAACGTTCGCGGTGGGGACGTTTCAACGAGCTGCAGGATCGCAACTACGAGATCCTGCGCAAGGTGCTCGAAGCCGCGGCGGCCGGCGGCGATCCCGCGTCGAAGAAGATCGGCGACTACTACGCCTCGTGCATGGACGAACCCGCAATCAACGCGAAAGGGATAGCGCCGCTGCAGCCGCTGCTCTCGAAGATCGACGCCGCGACGTCGTCAGCGGATCTGGCGGGACTCGTCGCGGAGCTGCATACGATGCAGGTCGGCGTCCTCTTCAGATTCGGGTCCTCGGCGGACTTCAAGGATGCGTCGGTGCAGCTGGGCATTGCGGGGCAGGGCGGCATGGGCCTCCCCGAGCGCGATTACTACCTGCGCAGTGACGACAAATCGGTGGACATCCGCAAGCGATACGTGGAGCACATCGGGAAGATGCTCGCGCTCGCCGGCGGCGGCGCCGACAGTGCGGCCGCGGCCGTGCAGGTCATGGCGATCGAGACCGCGCTCGCGAAAGGTGCGCTCGACATCACCTCGCGCCGCGACCCGAACAACATGTACCACAAGCAGGCCGCCGAGGACCTGCGCGCGATCACGCCGCATTTCGACTGGCCGAGGTACTTCACCGGAATCGGCGCGCCGCCGATCTACGCGCTGAACGTCACCGAACCCGAATTCTTCAAGGCCGTCGATCAGCTCATCGCCTCGACGCCGATCGATCAGCTGAAGACATATCTGCGCTGGTGGGCCATTCACGCGTCGGCGCCCGAACTCCCCGCGGCGTTCGTCGACGAGAACTTCAACTTCTTCGGCAAGACGCTGACAGGTGCGACGGAACTGCTGCCGCGCTGGAAACGCTGCGTGCAGTACACGGACGGGGATCTCGGCGAGTCGCTCGGCCAGGCGTTCGTCAAACAGGCGTTCGGACCGTCGGCAAAGGCCGACACGCTGAAGATGGTCCACGAGATCGAGGCGGCGCTCGAAAAAGACATCACCACGCTGCCGTGGATGACCGACGCGACGAGACGCGAGGCCGTCACGAAGCTCCACGCCGTCGCCGACAAGATCGGCTATCCCGACACGTGGCGCGACTACGGCGCGCTGGAGATCCGCCGCGGCGACGCGCTCGGCAACTCCGAGCGCGCGAACGCGTTCGAGTTCAAGCGCCAGTTGAACCGGATCGGCAAGCCCACCGACAAGAGCGAGTGGGCGATGACGGCGCCGACGGTCAACGCCTACTACAGCCCGTTGCAGAACAACATCAACTTCCCCGCCGGCATCCTGCAGCCGCCGTTCTATCGACCCGGCGGCGACGCCGCCGTCAACTACGGCGCGTCCGGCGCCGTGATCGGGCACGAGCTGACGCACGGCTTCGACGATCAGGGCCGCAAATTCGACGCGCGCGGCAACCTGAAAGAATGGTGGACCGAGGCTGACGCCAAGGCGTTTACCGATCGCGCTCAATGCTTTGTCGACGAGTACAGCGGCTTCACCGCGATCGACGAGCTGAAGCTGAACGGCAAGCTCACGCTCGGAGAGAACACGGCCGATAACGGCGGCCTGCGCCTGGCGCTGATGGCGTACCTCGCCGGCGCGGCGGCGGGCGCGACGACGATCGACGGCTTCACGCCGGAGCAGCGGTTCTTCATCGGCTTCGGCCAGATCTGGTGCGAGAGCAACCGGCCGGAGTCGAAGCGGCTGCTCGCGCAGATCGATCCGCACTCGCCCGGCCGGTACCGCGTGAACGGCGTCGTTTCCAACATGCCGGAGTTCCAGAAGGCGTTTCAGTGCAAGGCCGACGCGCCCATGGTGCGTCAGACCCAGTGCCGCGTGTGGTAAGCCCCGATGCCGCGCTCGCAGCCGCGCGCGAGGCGATCGTGTCGTGCGATCGCTGCCCGCGTCTGCGCGCGTACTGCGCGCGCATCGCCCACGAAAAACGCCGCGCCTTTCGTGACGAGACCTACTGGGGCCGGCCCGTGCCGGGCTTCGGCGATCCCCGCGCACGGCTGCTGATCATCGGGCTCGCGCCGGCCGCGCACGGCGCCAATCGGACCGGGCGGGTCTTCACCGGCGACGGCATCGGCGGATCGGGCGACTTTCTGATGAGCGCGCTCCATCGCGCCGGGTTTGCGAACATCCCGACATCCCATCATCCGGACGACGGCCTGCGGCTGCGCGACGCCTTCATCGCCGCGGCGGTGCGGTGTGCGCCGCCCGACAACAAGCCGACACCCGACGAGATCGCGAGCTGCCGGCCTCATCTCGACGCCGAGCTCGCCGCGCTCCCGCGCACGCGCGTAGTGGTCGCCCTCGGCCGGATCGCGTTCGACGCGTATCTGCGCCTCCTGAAGCTCCAGGGCGCCGAGATCGGTCCGCGCCCGGTGTTCGGCCATGGCCGGGCACACCGGCTGCCGAACGGCATGCTGCTGATCGGCTGCTACCACCCGAGCCGGCAGAACACCAACACTGGGAAACTCACGCCTTCGATGATGAACGCGGTGTTCGACAAGGCGCGCCGGTTGGTGAATTTGTGAGTTGGTGAATTCGCCAACTCACCAATTCCCAGACTCACCAATTTCGGTGGGCCCAGCCTTTGCACTTTCCGCCTCGTGTGTGAACAGCTCAGGAGGTGAGCTCATGCGAGGCGTTCTGGCAGCACTCGCGGTCGCGTTCACGCTCGCGGCAGTCCCTGCGCGCGCGACGACCGCATCGCACGACAACACGATCTCGGCGCCGGCGCTCTACGCGCTGCAACAGCAGCCGCCGGCGTCGCCCGAAAGGACCATCGACATCAATGTGACCCACACACAGGGTGGGCACCGCTGGTACGCGAACCCTGTCTGGATCGCCATCGGCGCGATCGCCGCCGTCGTCGTCCTGCTGCTCATCGTGCTCGCCGCGCGCGGAGGCGGCGGAACGACGATCGTCAAGGAATAGACGCGCGGAACTTCCTCCTCGCTGCGGTGTCGAAGTAACAGCAGCGAGGAGGAACGATGTCTCGCCTCTTTACGCTTGGCTCGATCGTCATTCACGCCGTCGTCCTCACCGGTGTTTTCGTCGCGCAGATCGTCGCGATCGGTCCGCTGCCGACGCCACGTGAAGCTGTCATCTTTCAGGATCCGCGTCTCGTCACCGTCGCCGATCTGCCCGCGCCTGCGCGATCGCGCGCGGCGGCCGAACCAGCAGTATCTCCGGATGCCGCACCGCTCGCACCGCCGACAGGCATCACGAAAGAGACGGGACTCGAGGGCCTGCGCATGGCGCCAATCGACGTCAACGCCGTGGTCGGCGTCGAACCCGGAGGCGTGCCTGGCGCGGCCGTCGGCGCCCTCGACGTCGTCGCGCCGCCTCCTCCACCGTCGCCCCCACCGACGCCCGTGCGTCTGCGCGCCGGCATCGAGGCACCGCAGAAGATCGGAAACGTTGCGCCCATCTATCCGGTCACCGCACGGCTGGCGAGGAAGTCGGGGATCGTCATTCTCGAAGCCGTCATCGACGCGAACGGTGCGGTGCAGTCGGTGAAGGTGCTCCGCTCCGTGCTGTTGCTGGATGAGGCCGCCGTCGACGCCGTGCGTCAGTGGCGATTCACGCCCGCGCGGTTGAACGGCGTCGCGATTCCGGTCGTGATGACGGTGACCGTCGAATTCAAGCTGGATCGGTGATCACGCGCGTGAGCGTGGCACGATCGATGTTGCCGCCGCTCATGACGCACACGACGCGCGTGCCGGCGAGCGAGTCGCGCAGTTTCATCGCCGCGGCCAGTGAAGCGGCGCCCGCCCCTTCGGCCAGATTGTGGGTCGTCCGCAGCGCGAGGCGGATGCCGTCGGCGAGCTCGTCCTCCGTCAGCGTGACGATGTCGTCGAGCTCGCGAGCGAGGATGCCGAACGGCAGATCGAACGTGACGCGCGTGGCCATCCCCTCGGCGAACGTGTCGGCCTTCTCGCCGGTGACGCGGGTCTTCGTCCGCCACGAGCGCGTAAACGCGTCGGCGCGCGCCGCCTGAACGCCGATCACCTTCGCGCGGCTGCCGGTCGCGGTCCGCACGATGGCGCATCCGCAGGCGCCGCTGCCGCCGCCGATCGGGACGAGGATCGCATCGACATCCGGTTCGTCTTCGAAGATCTCGAGCGCGTACGTGCCGACGCCGGCAATGAGCAGCGGCTCGTCCGCCGAGTGGATGTAGCGCAGGCCTCGCTCCCGGTGAATGCGCTCGATGTACTCGCGCGCCTCGTCGAAGTCGCGGCCGACCTCGATCAGCTCGGCGCCGTAGGCGCGCATCGCGGCGTTCTTCTCCGGGTTGTTGCCGCACGGCACCACGATCGTGCATGGGACCTTCTCACGCGCGCAGGCAAGGGCGATGGACTGACCGTGATTGCCGGTCGTCGCCGTGATGACACCGCGGCGCTCCGCGGGCGGAAGGCTGCCGACGAGATTGACGCCGCCGCGCACCTTGAACGCGCCGGTCGGATTGTGGTTTTCGTGCTTGACGAGAATGTCGAGTCCCGTTTCCTGCGCCAGCAGCGGATGGCGCAGCAGCGGCGTGCGGCGCAGCACGCGATACACGCGCTCGCGCGCGGCATAGATGTCGTTCAGGGTGGGCGGTTGCATGATGGAGCGCGACGCGTCAGCCGAGCGATCGTACCAGAGGCACGATGATATCCGGTCGGTCCGTAATCAGCGCGTCGACGCCCCACCCGAGCAGCCTTCGCGCGTCCGCGTCCGAGTCCACGGTCCAGACCTGCACGGCGAGCCCCGCTCGATGGGAGTCCCGGACGAAAGCCGGCGTCACGACCTGCGTCGGGCCGGCGTACTCCGGAATCTGATAGCCGCCGTACCGGGCGCGTGCGATGGGCCACCGGCACCACGACCGATAGAGCGCCCACCGCACTTCCTCGCGCGATGCGCTCGTGGCAATCGCGGAGTCGAGCGCTCGCACCGCGCGGAGCGCGCGCAGCCCGAACGATCCGATGCAAACGCGATCGACGGCGCGGGCGCGCCGGATTTCCTCGACGACGCGCGCGGCGAGCGTACGGCGGTTTTCCTTGAGCTCGACAATGACGCGCGCGGGGCCGCACGCGGCCATCGCATCCGCGAAGGACGGCACGCCGGCGCGCTGCAGCGCGGACGCGTCGACGGCGGCCAGCGGCCCACCCAATCGGGTGGTGCGATCGAGCGTCCGATCGTGGTGCACCATCACGACGCCGTCACGCGACAGGCGGACGTCGAGCTCGACGCCGTCCGCGCCGAGCGACAGCCCGTGTTCGAAGGCGGCCAAAGTATTCTCGGGCCTCAGCGCGGCGCCGCCCCGATGCGCGAACACGAGCGGCCGCGGCGACGCGAAGAACGGATGCACGTCAGTCATCAGTCGTCAGTCGTCGGTCGTCAGTCTGAGTCGTCAGTCATCGGTCGAAGTCGTCAGTCATCGGTCGAAGTCGTCAGTCATCGGTCGAACTCGTCAGTCGTCTGTCGGCGCATCGTCTGAAGACTGCGACTGAAGCCTGACGACCTGACTGAAACCTGACGACTGGACTGAAGCCTGACGACTGCGACTGAAGCCTGACGACTGGACTGAAGCCTGACGACTGGACTGAAGCCTGACGACTGGACTGAAGCCCGACGACTGCGACTGAAGACTGGCGACTGACGACTGGCGACTGTTATGATTCGATCCATGGGCGCCATCTCCACGCTCGGCGACTTGCGGCGATCGGACTATCGCACGCGGCCGATCAAATCTGAAATCCGAGACAACCTGGTGCGCAGGCTGCAAGCGGGCGAACGCCTGTTCCCGGGCATCATCGGCTACGACGAGACGGTCATTCCGCAGCTCGTCAACGCGATCCTCTCGAAGCACAACTTCATTTTGCTCGGCCTCCGCGGCCAGGCGAAGAGCCGGATCCTACGCGGCCTCGTCGATCTGCTCGACGACCAGATTCCGGTCGTGCCCGGCTGCGAGATTCACGACGACCCGCTGGCGCCGCTGTGCGCATCGTGCCGCGCCCGGGTCGCGCGCGAAGGCGATGCGCTCCCCATTCACTGGCTCAGACGCGACGCCCGGTTCGTCGAGAAGCTGGCGACACCCGACGTCACGATTGCCGACATGGTCGGCGACATCGATCCGATCAAGGCCGCGCAGGCCGGGCTCAACCTGTCCGACGAGCTGACGATGCACTACGGGCTGCTGCCGCGGGCGAACCGCGGCATCTTCGCCATCAACGAGCTGCCGGACCTCGCCGGCAAGATCCAGGTCGGCCTGTTCAACATTCTCCAGGAAGGCGACGTCCAGATTAAGGGCTATCCCATCCGGCTGCGCCTCGACGTCCTGCTGGTCTTCACGGCCAACCCGGAGGACTACACGGCGCGCGGCAAGATTATTACGCCGCTCAAGGACCGGATCGGATCGGAAATCCGGACGCACTATCCGACGACGCGCCACCACGCCCTCGAGATCACGCGACAGGAAGCGTGGACCGACCGCGCGCTCGCCAACTTCGAGATTCCGGGGTACGTGCGCGAGATCGTCGAGGAGGTCGCGTTCCAGGCCCGCGCCGATCGCAAGATCGACAAGCGCTCGGGCGTCAGCCAGCGGCTGCCGATCACGGCCCTCGAGCTCGTCGTGTCGAACGCCGAGCGGCGGGCCCTGGCGAATGGCGAGGCGGTTGTCGTACCGCGCGTCACCGACATCTACGCGGCGCTGCCGTCGATCACGGGAAAGTTCGAGCTCGAATACGAGGGCGAGCTGCGCGGCGCCGAGCAGGTGGCGCGGGACCTCATCCGCGCCGCAGTCGGCTCGGTGTTCACGGGCATGTTCGACGGCGTCGACACGCGGACGGCGGTGGAATGGTTCGACCTGGGCGGATCGCTGCCGCTCACCGACTGCACGGCCGCGGAGGAAGTGGTCGCCCAGGCGCGGAAGGTGCAGGGCCTCGTCGATCTCGCACAGAAGGTGGGCCTGCCGGCGCGCGCACCCGCGCCGCTGCTGGCGTCGGCGATCGACTTCGTGCTCGAAGGCCTCTACGCGCAGAAGAAGATCAGCCGCAGCGAGGAGCGCGGCTACGCCGCCGCCGAATCGGCGCCGCGGCGCGGGTCGCGGCACGAGCAGACGTCCATTGACGAGGAAATCCGCATTCCCTCGAGCAAGAAGAAGTATTACAACTAGTTGGTGAATTGCGGAACTGGTGAGTTGGTGAATGAAATACCGGTACACGAAATACACCGGTGACGAGCTGGACGATCTCGATCTCGAAGATCTGGTCTCCAAGCTCTCCGATCTGCTGCTGTCGAGCGGGTTCGGGAATCCGTACGCGACCGACGAGGAAGACCGCACGCTGCAGGCGCTGCACGACGCGATCCTCGATGCGCTGTTCAACGGGGGCGTGCTGCCAGAGGAAACGATCGAGCGGCTGCTCGGCGATCCGGCCGACGCGGATCAGAGCGACGCGCGGTCGAAGCTCGAGGAGCTGATCGATCAGATCATCGAACGCATGGCCGAACAGGGCTACATCAGCATGCCGCCCGATCTCGACGGTGAGCGCGCGCGGCGGCAGGGCCGCGGCGGCCACGGACCGGATCAGCCGCCGGTCACGTTCGAGGTCACGGACAAAACGCTGGACTTCCTCGGCTACCGCGCGCTGCGCGATTTGCTCGGATCGCTCGGCAAGAGCAGCTACGGCCGGCACGACACGCGCGAACAGGCGACCGGCGTCGAAACGACCGGCGCGCCGAAGCCGTACGAGTTCGGCGACACGCTGAACCTGGACGCCGCCGCGACGCTGCTGGCGGCCGCGCAGCGGCAGCACGAGCGGGGCGAGACTACGTCGCGGCTGCACGTCACACACGACGACCTGATGGTGGTGCAGGGTGAATACCAGAGCTCGTGCGCGACAGTGCTCATGCTCGACTGCAGCCACTCGATGATTCTCTACGGCGAGGATCGGTTCACGCCCGCCAAGCGCGTCGCGCTGGCGCTCGCGCAGCTGATCAAGACGCAGTATCCCGGCGACGCGCTGAAGGTCGTGCTCTTTCACGACTCGGCCGAGGAGATTCCGCTGGCCGAGCTCGGGCGCGTGCGCGTCGGACCGTACTACACGAACACGCGCGAAGGCCTGCGGCTCGCGCGCCGGATCCTCGATCGCCAGCGCAAGGACATGCGCCAGATCATCATGATCACCGACGGCAAACCGTCCGCGCTCACGCAGCCCGACGGCCGCATCTACAAGAACGCCTTCGGCCTCGATCCGTTCATCGTCGCCGAAACGTGCGCCGAGGTGGCGGCCTGCCGCAAGAGCGGGATCATGATCAACACGTTCATGCTCGCGCGCGACTACGACCTCGTGAGCTTCGTCCGCCGCGTCGCCGAGATCTGCAAGGGGAAGGCGTACTTCACGACGCCGTACACGCTGGGCCAGTACGTCCTCATGGACTACATGGACAAGAAGACAAAGACGATCCACTGACGCTGCATTTCAGAATTCAGATTTCAGATTTCAGGTTGATTCCGGGAATCACCAAATCTGGATTCAATCTGAATTCTGAAATCTGAAATCTGAAATGTCCGAGCTTCTGCCCCTCTTTCCGCTGCCGAACGTCGTGCTGTTCCCGAACGTGTTTCTGCCTTTGCACATCTTCGAGCCGCGGTACCGGGCGATGACGGCAGACGCGCTGGCATCGGACCGCGTGATCGGCATGGTGCTGCTTCGCCCGGGCTGGGAGAGCGACTACGAGGGGCAGCCGCCGGTTTATCCGATCGGCGGCAGCGGCGTAATCACCCACGTGGAACGGCTGCCGGACGGCCGCTATAACCTCGTGCTGCGCGGACTCGATCGCTTTCGCATCGTCCGCGAGGATCGCGAGCTCAGCTACCGGCGCGCCGTCGTCGAGTCGATGCCCGAGCAGCGACCGGGCCCGGACGATCGCCGCGCCGTGCGCGAGCTGCGCGCGAAGATCGAATCGATCCTCGTGCACCGCGGCGGCGCCGGCGACGCGAAGATCCCGCGGTCGATGTCCGACGAGGATCTCGTGAACGCGCTGTCGCAGTATCTGGAGCTCGAGCCGCTCGAGAAGCAGGCGCTGCTCGAGCAGCCGTCCCTGCGCATGCGCGCCGCGTCGCTCGTCGAGCTGCTCGAGATGAAGCTGCTGATCGCGAAGACGCCCGGTCTCTCGAACGTCGCGCACTGACCAAGGTCATGCAGGTCGAGTGCGTCTGTTCCTACCCGAGCTACTCTACCGACCCGACCTACCTGACGTGAATCGTCACGGTCCCGGAAAACACCGTTCCGCGTTCGTCATCTCGATGGGACCGTTGTCGGCCGGCTGGTGCTGCGCCAGCACGAGCGACTGTGGTCCTTCGAAAACCGGCTGCCAACCGTCCGCGAGCAGCGGCTCGACCACCGCCACATGCCGCGGCAGCCAGATGTAGTCGGGCTGCAGCTCGGCGAGCAGCGCGCGGCGCTCTTCCGGACGGTAGTAGAAGCGCAGCTGCCGCTGGATCGTATCGCTCGAATAGACCGTCTCGCGCCGTCCGTCCATCGACACCTTGATCGCCGGCGAGAAATACCAGATGGCATAGTGGCCGTAGTCGAACCACGTCAGCATCCGGCCGTGCAGGCCGTAGCGCGAAACGAGCGACGCGACCTGTGGCTCCGGAAACGTGCGCGCCTCCATGCGGATGCACGACACGTTCGACGCCGCCGCGGCGCCGCCGCCGATGACGACGACGAGGGCGAGCGCGAAGGTCGCCGCGACGGCGACGCGCGAGGGACGATGCGCGGGCGATGCCGCCCGCGGCCGCGCAAACCACGCAGCGACCTCCGGACCGAGGAGCATCACGACCGCAATCGTGAAGAAGGCGAGCAGCCGGTTGACGCGGAACGAGCCCGCCGCCAGCATCGCGACCACTGCCGCGGCCTGCAGATCGAGCGCACGCCGCTCAATCCCTCGGGCAACAGCGATCGACGCGACCGCGGCCGTCAGCAGCCACAAGACGCCGTAGGCCCAGCCGATGCGGAAGACCGGCTGCCAGTCCGCGATCTCGGCGCGATTGAATCCGACGGTCTCGTACACGAACTGCCAGAGGTGCCACTCGAACGGATTCACCACCGTGGCCGCAATGGCCACGGCGGCGGCGGCGAGCCCGACGACGGACGCGCGGCGGCTCGGCGGCGCGAGCACACCGGCGCCGTACCATGCCGCCAGGCAGCCGGCGCCGACGATCCACCCGCCATGTAGATTCGCCCACGCGATCATGATCGGCGGCAGCGCGGCCAGCATCGACGGCCGGCGCCGCGCCTCGAGCAGGACGACGAGCAGCCAGCCCAACAGGGCGAGCGAGCACAATTGCGCGCGCACCTGATTGGTCTGGGGAAACGTGCCCACCACCACGAGGCCGGCGAGCATGAGTTGCGCCGGCGGCGGCACACCGGCGGATGCGCACGCGAGCCTCACAGCAGCGAGCAGCGCGGCGATGAGCAGCAGTTTCAGCGCGATCAGGCCTGCGGATCCCCCGAATCGGAACACGACGAACGCGATCGCCTGAAAGAGCCACTCGTGATTCATGAACACCGGCTGGCTCGTGAAGGAGTAGTGGTCGGCGACGACGGCGGAACGCGCGTCCACCACATCATGTCCGAACCGGATGTTGCCGAAGAGATCGGGATCCGCGCGCGTGTGGGTGACGACCGCCAACAGGATGGCGACGACCGCGGCGTTCAGGACGACCCGGACGGTCTTCGGCGCCACGCGTCGACGTGAGCAACGACAATGCCGATGCGCCTGTCCTCGATGGCGCGCGAGGCTTCAGCCGAGCGCGAACGGATCTGTAACGAGATTACGGAATCGTGACAGTGTGCCAGACAGCCTTGACGACCGCCCCACCCGACCTACCAGCCCAATCGGAATGCCAGCTGCGCCTCGCGCGGCACGTACGCGTTGCCGGTGTTCTGCAGCGGCTGACCGAAGAGCGCCGTGGTCGCGGCCGCGGTCGCGCTGAGCGTCGTGTTGTACGAACCGTAGTTGTGGTGATTGAACAGGTTGTACACCTCGCCGATGAGTGACAGCTTCGCCGTCCCTCCGAGCTTGATGTCCTTGGTGACGCGCAAGTCGACCTTGTGCAGCGGGAGTCCCACGAGCGCGTTGCGCGGGATCGTGTCGCCGGAATTGATCGTCGTCTGTCCCTCGAAGCGGCTCGCGATGTCGATCACGTCGCCGTTGGCGAGTGTCGCGGTCGTCGGAATCACGATCGCGTTGGTCGCGCCGCCGGCAGCGGTCAGGTTCAGGCGGTTGGTGCCGGGCTTGCCGAACGGCGCGCCCGCGATGCTGGCGGCGAACCGCTGCCCGGAGCCGTAGAAATACGAGACGCTCGTCGAGATCCCGAACGGCAGCCGGTACAGCGTCCAGAGCCGCAGCGTATGGTTCTGCAGGTCGGTCGAGTTCGCGTACTCACCGTTCAGGTAGTCGAACTGGTTGTTCTGGCCCGGCGCCGTGTACCCGATGTTGCCGTCGTCGTGCATCGAGAACATGTACGTGTAGGTCACGCCGGCCTGGTAGTTGTTGCGGAAGCGTCGATTCAGTGCCATCGACATCTGTGTCTGATCGCGGTGTCCGTTGCTGACGAAGTACGCGATCTGCGTGTAGCCGACGTTCGGACGGTTCGGCACGCCCGCCACCGCCGCGGGATTCTTGTTGTAGCCGGTCGCCGGGTCGTAGAACAGGTTTGGATCGATCGTGCGCGTGTCGCGGTACTCGTTGAAATGCGTCACGTCGAGGTCGAAGCCGGTCACGGTGTTGATCTGCTTCTGGAAGCCGATGCTGCTCTGCCAGGTGTACGGATTCTTGTAGTCGGGGCTGATGATGCGCGGCGACTGCGGCGGCGCCGCGGTCTTCGCCTGCTGGTAGGTGGACACGCCGCACGCCGGGTTCGTAATCCATTGCCTGCCGTCCGGGCAGAGGCCGTTGGCCGGCGGGAGGAACGCCGCCGTCACCATCTGGCTGTAGATCTGCGGGCTGAACGTCATATTCGAGACCGGCGTCGTGAAGTACAGCCCGGTGCCGCCGCGGATCACGATGTCGTTCTTGCCGCCGACGTTGTAGGTGAATCCGGTCCGCGGCGCGACGTTCTTGTTGTCGCGGATGCCGTCCTTGTAGCCGAAGTCGGTGCCGAGCATGCCCGGGATGTCTTTGCCCGCGGCCGCGGCGTTGTTGGCGATCGGAATCGAGTTCGTGATCACGTCGGGCGGCGACGCGACGCCGTAGTCGACGTCCCAGCGGACGCCGTAGTTGATCGTCAGCTGGTTGTTGACCTTCCAATTGTCGCCGACCCACAGCGCCCACGTCGGCCGCGGGACGTTGATGCCCCAGTCGCTCGGGTGGAAGTTCTGGTCGAACTCGCGGACGACGGAGCTCGGAATCGCGGCGATGTTCCAGGTCGACGGATCGACACCGGTGATGATCGAGTTCATGTTCGCCGGGTTCGAGTTGAAGATCATCCGGCCGACCTGCTGGATGTACCAGTCGCCGGTATTCCTCACGTAAATGAACTCGCCGCCGAACTTCACGTCGTGGCCGCTGCGATGGACGCTCAGGTCGTATCGCGACTCGAAATTGTTCTGGTGGAAGAGCTGCGGGTAGTTGTACGGCTTGCCGACCGTGAGGCCGCCGGCAAAGTCGTACTCGATCGTGTTCTGCTCCGCTTCAGGCGTCCGCGACCAGTCGAAGTTGTTGTAGCCAAGACGCACTTCCTGCACGACCGTCGAGCTCACGACGCGCGACCAGATGGCGGCGATGTTCGTCGCGTTCTGTGTCGAGACGTAGGCGTTGGAGGGATGGCCGCCCTGCGAGACGAACGGATTGCTCTGGTCCCAGCGGGAACCGCGAATCGTCAGTCGATTGTTCTGCGATATCTGATCGTCGACGCGTGCGAGCAGGCTCTTCTGGGTGTTCTTGTACGGAATCAGGAAGTTCTGGCCCGGCAGCACCGAATTCGAAATCACGAGCGTCCCGGGTTCGCGCTCGTACTCGTACGACGCGAAGAAGTGCATCTTGTCCTTGACGATGGGGCCGCCAAACGCGCCGCCGACCTGCTGGTTCTGATACGGCAGCACCTTGTTCGCGACGGGGTCGGCCGAGTTGAGCTTGTCGTCGCGGAAGAAACCGTAAAAGCTGCCGGACGGCGTGTTCGTCCCCGAGCGCGAGATGGCCTGGACCTGGATGCCCGACGACCGTCCCTGCGTGATGTCGAACATGTTGGTGACGATCTGGAACTCCGCGATCGCTTCGCGGCTGAACTTCGGCTGGCCGAAGCCCGAGCCGGCGACCTTCTGGGTGATCTGCTGGCCGTCGAGATTCAGCTGGAAGTCGTCGTCGCGGCTCACACCCGGCGTCG
>Ga0310810_10002951_pt1 | contig 18455 bp, 9 predicted proteins | sample NCmetagenome_FD_207641 | JGI IMG/M metagenome (GOLD analysis project Ga0310810, IMG submission 207641) | Soil microbial communities from experimental microcosm in Duke University, North Carolina, United States - NC | ecosystem: Engineered > Artificial ecosystem > Soil microcosm > Unclassified ...
CGAAGGCGTTCGGCTCGCGGAGCGCGATCGCGGGGCGGCGCGTCACGTGCTCGATGCGGCGGCCGCAGCGTGTCCGTCCGACCCCGCGCCATGGCGCGAGCTGGCGGGTCTCGACGCCCTGGAGACTCGCTGGGCGGACGCCATGCGGCACGCGCGCCGCGCCGTGGCCAACGACCCCTCCGACCAACACGCCTGGGCCGTGCTGGCGACGGCCGAGTACGTGCTGCATCACGACGCAACTGCCCTGAACGCGTGGAATCACATCGGCGAGCCGTCGATCGATCTAATCGACATCAAAGGCCTCGAGGCCACGCGATACGACGCTGTTGCCGGAGCGATCGGTCTGGCGCCAGGCCAGACGCTGACGACCGAGGCGCTGCGCCGCGCGGAGCGGCGGGTCCGCGATCTGCCGGCCGTCTCCGCGGCGCGTGTAACGTATCACCCGCTCGAGAACGGCCGGGCGCAGATCGACGCGTCGATTGTCGAGCGCGGGCGGGCGCCGATCGCCTATCCGTCGTGGATTGCCCTGGGCGCGACCGCCGGCGTCGATCGCCAGATCACGGCGTCGTTTGCGAATCCCTCGGGCGGAGCGGATCTGGCCGAGCTCTCGTGGCGCTGGTGGGCGCATCGCCCGATGATCGGGGCGTCCTACGGCGCGCCCGCGCCGCCATGGCTCGGCCGCGGCGTCTGGCGCGTCGAGGCATCGCGCGAGACGCAGACATTCGGATCCGATCTGTTTCAGGAAACGCGCACGCGGGGCGGCGTCGGCGTGTCGAACTGGATCACCGATCGCGTGCGCTTGTCGGGCGGCGCGGCGATCGAGCGCTGGACCGATCGCGGCCGCGCGGCCGCGCTCTCAGGGAGAATCCAGATCCGCCCCTCAGCCGGCCACGTCGTCTTCGATGCCGGCGCCTCCGGCTGGACTGCTGCACGACGCTTCGGCACCATCGACGGGGGCGCCCGGTGGCGCAGCCGCGACGCGTCCGAGGGGACCGTCTGGCTCGCGACGTCCGGTTATCGCGCCGCGAGCGATGCCGCGCCGCCGTCGGTGTGGCCGGGCGCCGACAGCGGCCACGCGCGCGACGTGCTCCTGCGCGCGCATCCGCTGCTCGAGGACGGCATCATCTCCGGAGGGGTGTTCGGCCGCCGGCTGGCCCACGGCAGCGTCGAAGCGCAGCGCTGGCGCAGCACGGGCAAATGGCCGCTTCGAATCGCGCCGGCGGTGTTCCTGGACGTCGCGCGCGCGACGCGCGGGCTGGCCGGGAGCGAGGCGCGCACGCAAGTCGACGCCGGCGCAGGCGTGCGCGTGTCGCTTTTCGGAATGGGCATCCTGCGCGTCGATGTCGGCCATGGCCTGCGCGACGGCCGGACCGCGTTGTCTATCGGATGGGAGACGAAGTAGCGAGCGGCGACGCGTGTTCGCGCGCGAGGTAGTACGAGCCGACGACGAGCGCGGCGGCGACAGCCTGCGCGGCGAGCGTCTCCGCCGTGGGGAAGACCGCGAACCAGAGACCCATCCAGCCTGGAATGACGCGCGTCAGCGACGCTATGGGCGTCGTCGTCAGCCAGTTCGCGAGCTGCATCTCCTGCGCCTGCTCGCCCACCATCACGAGCATCACGAGGCCGAGCATCACGCCGGTGAGCACGAGCATGCGGCGATAGGGAAGACGCCGATGCGCGATGAACGTCAACGCGCCGGTCACCAGCGTCAGGCCGAAACCAACCGCGACTCCCGAAAGCACCGGGCCCGCGCCCAGCTTCAGCCGGTAGCTCTGAAGGAAGAGCACGACCTCGAATCCTTCGCGGTACACCGACGAAAAACCGAGCAGCGCCAGACCAGCCCACAGCCGCGACGCCGAAGGCTCCCGCATCAGCTCCTGCTTCCGCCGGCTGTGCATCGAGATCCATCCCGTCCAGTAAACCTTGTGGAAGAACCAGTTCATCACGAGGAGCAGGACAATGATGGCGAGCAGCCCCGTCACTGCCTGCAAGTGCAGCGCGGAGACGTTATCCGACAGGCTTTCGATGATCCGGATGGCGATGAACCATGTCACGAGCGTCGCGCCGAACGCCGCGATGGCTCCGGCGGTCACCGGCCGCCGCAGATGCCGTCGACCGCCGGACATGTTGGCCGTAACGGCGGCGAGAACCAGGATGCACTCGAGCCCCTCACGGAAGACGAGAACCGCGATATCCAGGACCCGCGCGCCAACGTCGCCTCGAGCCAGCGGATTGGGCAGCCCGCCGGTACGAAGGACCTGTAGAACCAAGACCGCGGCGACGGCTGCGACGCCAAGAGTCAGCGCTACGGAAAGAGCACGCGACTTCACGTTAGTAAGACCCATCCGGCCATAGGTTTGACTATATCCGACTGTTTCAGTCGTATAGAAAGTCTATCTCCGACCGATTGTGTCGTCAATAGGCCCGGACGAGCTGGCCATCGGCTTTCTCGAGCGCTGGTAGAGGTAGGACGTCAGCAGCAGCATCACCCCCAGCCCGACGATGCTGAGAATGCGATAGACGCGCTCGAGCCGGTCCATATCGACGGCAAAGACTTTCAGGGTCGTGACGCCGAACACGAGCATGGCGAAATACCGGATCGGGGCGTAGTCGGTCCGCAGGCCGATCACAATGAGGAGCGTCGCGTACGCGGCCCAGGAGACCGACAGCATCAACTGCCGGGCGAGCGCGCCTTCGCGAGCCGCCCAATACACGTGGATCTCGCCGGTGACGAGCGCGAGCGTCACGATCTGCGCGGCGACCAGCGTCGCCGCGATTGCGAACTCGCTCGCCGGGACGTCGCTGCGGCGTCGGTGCAGCCAGGCAAGCACGTAGCAGAGAACGGCCACGAACAGCGCGCACCCGGCACGCGAGTTGAGCAGGCCTTCCTGATAAATCGGCGTCCCGAGCACGAGGAGGACGGCGCGGCCGACGGCGACGGTGAACAGCACGCCGCCGCCGAGGCGAAGCCATTCGCGGCGCTCGTGAAGGCCGAGCGCGATGACCACAGCGCCTTCCGCCGCCCAGCCGACAGTGATCGCGGGACCGTTGAACTGAAGGGCGATGGCGATCATCAGCAGCGTGAACGCGAGCGCGGCAAAATGCAGCGCCTGATCGCGCCGATGATGGAGGAGCGTGACCGCCAGAGCGCCGTGCCAGGCCGCGAAGGCGCCCGCTGCCATCCCGGTCGCGTCCGCGCGCACGGGGTCGATCAGGAAGTACGCGCCGGCGAACATCAGCAGGCCGTTCAGGTGCAGCCAGATCGCGTCCACGGCGTCGAACGCGCCGCGCTGCCAGGAGCTGTACAGTTGCGTGATGAGCGCGATCGCATAGACGCCGCCGACTGTCGCGAGACCAGGGGCCAGCCACGCCCCGCGAGCGTGCAGCTGGATCCACAGGAGAAGCGGCAACGTGACGGCGCACCAGACGGCAAGGCCGGCGAAGTTGATCGTCCTCGCCGCCAGCACCGCTCCCGCGAGCATGATCCCGACGAACCAGACGAGCGCCGCCGTCGGATGATTGAAGAGAATGATGAGCGAGGCGACGTAGTAGACGACCGGCGACGTCCAGAGCACCAGCGCCGCGACGCTGCCGCCGGGAGTCGATGCCCGCCGGCACTCGTGCAGGATGTATAGGAACATCGCGCAGAAAGCGGACAGAAATATTTCCGTCCTCAGGTACTTCTCGTACGTGTAGAAGCGGTCGGCCCACGCGGCGACAGTCACGACCGTGAAGGCGTAGCTGACGACGTTCAGCACCGGCCAGGCCCGCCGATGCGAGAGATACATCGTTCCGCCGATCAGGATGGCGTCGTACCCGAAGAGCGCAAGCTGGGCGTCTGTACTGCCCGGCAGCAGGAATGGCGTCGCGAACCCGCCGCCGACGGCCATGACGGCCAGTCCCTGCGAACGCTGGCGATCGGCGAGTACCGCAGTCGCCCCGGTAATCGCGACCATCAGCGCAAACGCCGCCGGCCGATCGATGAGCTGATAGAAGTTGAACGCGGCGTAGGTCGACACGAAGAGAATCGCGGCGCCGCATCCCTCGAGCATCTGGCCGTAAACGCCGTAGCCAGCCCGCGCGAACCGGATGCCCGCGTAGATCAGCACGAGTCCGCCGATTGCGCCCTGCACGATACGCGCCGTCGGGCCGATCCACTGGTTGTCGAACGCCAGCTTCTCGAAGTACGCGACGCCGATCACGATGGCGACAACGCCGACGTATAACAGCCAGCGGGATCCGATCTGGCTCTCGAGCGACTCTGAGGGGGGTGCGTGTGGTGCGCGTGGTGCGCGTGGTGCGTGTGGTGCGTGTGGTGCGTAGGGTGCGCCTGGTGCGTCTAGTGCGTCGGGCGCACGAGGAGGTGCGAGCGGTGCACGGTGTGCGTCGGGCGCGTGGGCAGGTGCGAGGGGCGGGGCGAGCGGTGCACGGGGTGCGTCGGATGCGTGAGGAGGTGCGAGAGGTCCGCGCACGACGCGCACCTCTCGCTCCAGCTGCTCGATCCTGACGAACGCGCGGCGGAGCGCGATCGCGAGCGCGATTGCCGCCAGAAAGAGGAGCGGGACCATCAGGACACCGCCGGTTCGGTTGCACGCGCGGCAAGCTCGCGGACGGCGCGAAGGTCCACTTTGCCGGTTCCGAGCGAGGGGATGGTCTCGAGGAATCGTATGTCCTCGCGTTTCGGCAGCCACAGCCGCGGCAGCTCGGTCCGGCAGAGACGCTCCCACACCTCGGCGGCCGCGGCGGCCCGATCCGTGTGAAAGGCGACGAGGCGCTCACCGCGGACCTCGTCCGGGATCGCGATCACCACGCACGCCGACTGAGGGTCGAGCAGCGCCAGAATCTGTTCCTCCAGCTTCATGTGCGGCACCATCTCGCCGGCGATCTTGCTGAAGCGCGACAGCCGATCGGTGATGCGGATGAACCCCGCTTCGTCCATGCTGGCGATGTCGCCGGTCGCGTACCATCCGCCGCAGAGCACGTCCGCGGTGCGCTCCGGCTCGCCGAGATAGCCCTGCATCCGGTTCGGGCCGTTGACGAGCAGGAGACCTTCTCGCCCGATCAACGGACCCTCGCCGGTCTCGGGATCCACGATCTTCGCCACGACGCCCGGCAGGGGGTGGCCGACCGAACCCGTCTGCGATGCGCGCTGCCGATCGCCGGGGATATCGAAATCCGGGGCATTGACGGCGACGACCGGCGCCATCTCGGTACAGCCGTATCCTTCGAGCAGCGCGATGCCGAACTTTTCGTGGAAGGCCTCCGCGATTGGCGCCCGCAGCTTTTCGGCTCCGACCAGCGCGTATCGCACGTGCGCGAACTGTTCGCGCCGGCACTTCCGGACGTAGCCCGCGTAAAAGGTCGGCGTGCTGACGAGAATGGATCCGTGATACCGCTCGGCAAGCTCGCCGATCGTCTTGCCGTCCATCGGATTCGGATGGAACACGGCGCCGAAGCCCGACACGATCGGCAGCCACAGCGTGACCGTGAACCCGAACGAGTGAAAGAACGGCAGCACGCCCACCATCACGTCGTCGGCTCGCAGTTGAAACACCTGCGACATCGCATCCACGTTGGCCAAAACGTTCCGGTGGCTGAGCATGACGCCCTTGGGCACGCCCGTGCTCCCGCTGGAGAACACGATCGTCGCGAGCGACTCGGCGTCGCCTTCGGGCGCGAACAGCCGCGAAAGGATCGAGGCGGGCAGGAGGAACGCGACGATCAGCATCCAGACCTTCGCGAACGGCCCCAATCCGCCCAGAACATCTTCCAGGAAGACCATGCCGTCGAGCGCCGGAATCTCCGCCTTCGCGATGAACTTTCGCGACGTCAGGATGGTCGTGATCCCGCAACGCGCGATCCCGCTCTCCATCGCCTCGCGGCCGGCCGTGAAGTTCAGGTTCACGGGCGTCTTGCCCGCCAGCGACGTCGCGATGTTCGCGAGCGCGCCGCCGACCGACGAGGGCAGCAGCAGGCCGATGTTCGATTGACCCGCCGTGCGACGGCGGATCCATCGCGAGAGCAGCAGAGCCGCCGTCAGCGTACGCCCGTAGGTCAGCGGCGCGGTGCCGGCATCCGCCATGGAGAACGCGCTCCACCGGCGTTTGGCCGACGCGATGAACTGGCGCCCGAGCACGTCGCGACGTCCGCGGCGCATCGCCGTCGCCTGAGCGCCGACGGTCATGAGGGCGAGACGGACTTCGGCGGCGGGCGTGTCCGACGACAGCGCCGGCCCGAACGCGACCGTGACCGGATAGGGAAGCTTCGCCGGCCACTTCCACAGGAAACGCCCGCCCTTGAAGCTGAAGACGCTTCCCCACACGCGATCGAGATAGACCGGCACGATCGGCACATCGAGCCCGGAAACGATCCGCTCGAGTCCGCGCTTGAAGGGCAGCAGGTTGCCGGTGCGCGTGATGGCGCCTTCGGCGAAGATGCAGACGACGTGTCCCTGCTCGATCTCGCGGCGCGCTCTCTCGATCGCCGCGACGGCTTCGCGTCCGGCGCCGACGGGAATCGCGTGGAGCATGCGCAGAAGCGGATTCACCGCCCAGTGCTGGTAATACGGTTTGTACACGAGGAACCGCACGAACCGCTGGATGCACGAGCCGACCAGCGCCCCGTCGACGTGCGAGAGATGGTTGCAGACGAGCAGCGCGCCTCCGCGCGCCGGCACGTGTTCCTGGCCGACGATGCGGATGCGATAGATCGTATGGGTCAGCAGCCAGAGGCAGAAGCGGACCAGGAATTCCGGAACGATGCTCAGGACGTAGACGCTCGCCAGGAGGGTCAGCACGCCGAAGAGAAGAATGATCCGGTCGGGCCGGAGACCGGCGATGTCGCGGCACAGCCAGAGCGCGGCTGACGCGAGCATGATCGCGATCGTGTTGAGAAAATTGTTGGTCGCCATCAGGCGGCCCTTCTCGGCGTCGCCGCTTTTCTGCTGCAGCAGGGCATTCAGCGGCACCGCGAACAGGCCGCCGAAGAACCCGACCAGCGCGAGATTCGCGGCGGCGAGCGCGAAGGAGTGGCCGGACCGCGACAGCAGGAGCGCGAAAACGCCCATCCCAATCGAACCGATCGGCGCGAGGCCGAGCTCGACCTTGTCGCCCGACAACCGCCCGGCAGCCAGGCTGCCCGCCGCAATCCCGACGGCGGCGAAGGTCGTGAGGATCCCGATCCACCGATCGCGGAGCCCCATGACCTCGCCGCCGAAGAGGATCATGACGAGCTGCAGCAGGGCCCCCAGAAACCAGAAGTACGAGATCCCGATCACCGTCAGCCACAGGACGCGATTGCGGCGCAGGGTTCCGAGTCCGGCGACGATCTCGCGCCACGGGTTCAGCGCGATCCGCCGGCCCGGCGCGGCGGCGGGTACGCGCGGAATGCGCAGGCTGAGCGCCGTGCCGGTCAGCGCGACGATGACGACGACAATCCCGATGAGCCACAACTGGCTGTGCCAGGCGTCGAACATGAAGCTGCCGATCGCCGTGCCCGCCACGATCGCGACGAACGTGCTCATCTCGAGCATGCCGTTCGCGCGCGAGAGATCGCGATCGGGAAGGATCTCGGGAAGGATGCCGTATTTCGCCGGGCTGAAAAACGTCGCTTGCACCGCGATCAGGAACAGCACCGCATAGGTGAGGTTGAGATGACCGGCGGCAAACGCGATCAGGCCGAGCCCTGCCGCCACGATCTCGAGCGACTTCGTGACGATCAGCACCGAACGCTTGCTGCGCGCATCCGCCAGTTCGCCTGCGTAACCGGAGAAGAGCAGGAACGGAAGAATGAAGACGACGCCGACCAGCGAGAGCTGCCGTCCGGCGCTGGCTTGCGAGGCGGCGTGCACGGCCAGCATCGAGACCACGATTTTGAACAGGTTGTCGTTGAACGCGCCGAGGAACTGCGTCCACAGAAACGGCTGCAGGCCGCGGCGTGCGAGCGTGTCCCGGTAGCTATGTGCGGTCATCGTGGCTCCTGGACTCTCACGATAGAAGGCTTATCGGGCGATGTCCTGAGCGAACGGTGAGAAAGGCTGAGAAGTTATGGCGCGCGCGCGGCCAGCCGGTTCATGGATCTCTTAACGTCCTCTGTATCAATAACTTGTCGAAGGTATGGCTCGACCGGCAGCGTCCAGCCCGCGAAGCCGGGGGGCGCGTCGTCCAGCATGCGGGCGAGCACGCCGCCGGCGCGTTCCGAGTCGCCGCGCGCGGCGAGGAGCTGCGCGCGGACCATTGCGGCCTCAATCGGCTTGTGTCGATCGAGCACCGGCAGCGCAGTCTCCACGGCCGCGAATTCCGAAGCGGCGTCCGCGCTTCGGCCGCCCGCCTCGATCGCGAGCGCCAGGCCGATTCGGGCCGGGAGGTGATTCGGATAGCGCGCGAGCGCGCGGCGGAAGCTCTCGCCGGCCTCCTCCGCCCGGCCTCCGCGCAGGTGCATCTGACCCCGGCCCAGGTGCGCGTGCATCGCGTACTCGCGTCCGTAGAGCCGGTGCGGCTGCGCGAGCTCCTCTTCGCGGTCGAACTCGGTCGAGGCTTCGTCCAGGTCGTCCTGCGCGAGCCGCACGAGGCCGAGCAGCCAGTGCAGCCCGAGCGCGGGATAGCGCTCGCCGCGTCCGATCTGACGATCCTGGACGGCTGCCCCGTGCCGCAGCACGCGCTCGGCTTCGGCGAGGTGTCCACGCGCGACGTGCACCATCGCCGATTGAAAGAACGCGAACGCAAAGTCGGGATAGAGCTGCAGGGTGGCCGCGCCGGCGCGCAGTCGCTCTTCGCCCCATGTCGCGTGGCCGAGACGGAACAGATGCCGCCAGTTCGCCGGCTCGATGGCGACGGCACGCCGCGCCGCGGCGATCGCGCCCGCCGTGTCCCACGCGCTGACGAGAATCAGCGCGAGCGCGCCGTGCGCCTCGGCCAGACCGTCGTCGATCTCGATCGCCCGGCGCGCATGGGCAATCGCGCGATCGAGTTGCGGACGCGCTGGCTCGTTGTCGGCGCGGGTCGATTCATAGGACGCGAATTCCGCGGTCGCCAGGCCCGTGTAAGCAAGGGCATACCGCGGATCGGTGGCGACCGCGCGTTCGAAATCGGCGATCGCGCGCGGCAGCTCCCGCGTGTCGAGCGATTCGATGCGCAGCCAGCCTTCGGTGACCGCGCGGTAGGCTTCGAGGCTGGCCGTTTCGTGGCTTCGCGTCCGCGCCGGTTCGCCGGCCGCAAGACCGAGCTCCGCCGCAAACTGCGATGCGACCTGATCCTGCAGATCGAAGATGTCTGCCAGCACGCCATCGACCTTGGCGTCGGCCAGAGCCTCGCCGCTGCCGACGTCGACCACGCGGGCGGTGATGCGGACGCGATCGCGGTTGCGCTGAAAGCCGCCGACGACCGCCAGCCGGCAGCCGAGGGCGGCCGCGACGTCCTGCAGCGCGCCCCCCGTGCGCCTAACGGCGTCGGTCACGCGCCGTCGATCGATCACGCGGAACAGGCCGAGGGCCTGCAGGTCTGCGCTCACGGTTTCCGCGATGCCCGCCGACAGCCATCCCGAGTCGCCGTCGCCGGTCACGTTGGTGAAATCCAACACGGCGATCGCCCGCTCGTCGGCGCGGACGGACGATCCGGCCTCGTCGACGGCGCCGGCCGGCTGCACGGCGGCGACGAAACGATAGCCGCGCCGCGCAACCGTCCTGATGAAGCGCGGCGACGCCGCGTCGTCTCCAAGCGCCTGACGGAGCTCGGAAACGCCCTGCGCCAGCGCGTTGTCGGTGACGTTGGCGTCCGGCCACAGCGCGTCGAGCAGCGCCTCTTTCGTGACGAGCGATCCGGCGTGATCGATCAAATGCAGCAGGAGATCAAGAAGCTTGGGCGTGAGGTCGACGGGCTGGCCGCCGCGCGTCAGGCGATACGCCGCGCGGTCGACGAGAAAGTCGCCGAAACGGTAGGCGGATGCAGGCAAGCCTGCATTGTAAATGCTGAATGCTGAACATTCAGCATTCGTCATTCAGCATTCAAATCACCCTGCCGACGCGCTCCTGCAGGCGCTCCCGGTAGCCGCGACTCAGGGTCAGCCGCGTGCCGTTCTTCAGGAAGACGACGTATTCGCCGTTGAACCACGGCTGCAGCTCGCGGACCTGTTCGATGTTCACGATGTGACAGCGGTGGATCCGGACGAAGACGTCAGGCGACAGCTTCTGCTCGACGGCGTTCATCGTCTCGCGGATGAGATGCGAGTCCGTGCCGACATGCAGCTTCACGTAGTTGCCCGCCGCCTCTATCCAGTCGATCTCGGCGGTGCGGACGAAGAAGATGCGGCCGCCCGACTTCACCACGAACCGGTCCGTGCGCGCCCTCGCCGGGCGCAGGTCCTCGACGATCGCGGCGAGGCGCCGCTCGATCTCGCCGCCGGACGTGCGATGGACCTGCTGGCGCGCGCGGGCGAGCGCCTGACGGAACCGCTCGCGGTCGAACGGCTTCAGCAGATAGTCGAGCGCGTGGACGTCGAACGCCTTCAGCGCGTAGCGGTCGTAGGCGGTGACGAAGACGACGAAGGGCATCTTGCCGCTGCCGACCGCCTCGATCATGTCGAAGCCGTCGGCGCCCGGCATCTGGACGTCGAGAAAGACGATGTCGGGCGAGTGCGCCAGCACGGCTTCGGCGCCGGCGATGCCGTCGGCCGCTTCGCCAACGATCTCCACGCCCGGCTCCTCGAGGAGCAGCGTGCGGATCCGCTCGCGCGCGAGCGGCTCGTCATCGACGATGAGGACACGCGTGTTCGTAGTGGGCATGGGCATCAGGCCACGCGGAACGCGCCGGCCGGCGAGGCCGACACGTGATGGAAAGGGATCTCGATCAGGACCGACAGGCCGCCGTGCCGGTCCGTGAACTCGAGGCGATAGTGGCGGCCGTACAGGCAGTCGAGGCGCGCGCGCGTGTTCGAGAGGCCGACGCCCGTGCGGAGCGCCATCAGCGTGCGGACCTGCAGGCCGCCGCCGTTGTCGCGGACCTGCATCCACAGTCGATCGTTGTGGCGCCCGGCGGTGATCTGCACGCGGTCGCCGCAGTTTCGTCCGGCGATGCCGTGCTTGATGGCGTTTTCGACGATCGGCTGCAGGATCATGCGCGGCACCTCGCCGTCGAGCGCGTCGGGCTCGACGCTCACCTTGACCGTGAGACGGTCCTGGAACCGCGTTTGTTCGATGTCGAGATATTTCTGCAGGAAGTCGATCTCGTCTTTGAGCGACACCTTCGCCTCGCCCGAGCGGTCGAACGTGATCCGCAGCAGATCGCTCAGCCGGCTGATCATTCGATCGGCCGATTCGGGATCGCGATGGACGAGCGTCGAGATGGCGTGCAGCGTGTTGAACAGGAAATGCGGATGGAGCTCCGCCTCGAGCGTCTTGAGCCGCGCCTCCACGAGGCGCATCTCGAGCTGCGCGGCGGCCACCTTGCGCTGCTGCGACTCGTGGTAATACGCGATCGCATGGCTCGCGCCGACAATCACCGCGTAGACCATCAGGCTCCAGTCGAGCTGATCGAACAGCTTGCGCTGCAAGAACTGGGACCACGACGCGTCAGGCCATTTGCCGGCGTCTGTCCAGAGCAGGAAGCGCACGCCCGTCAGGCCGGCGAAATGGAGGACCGCAAACGCGAGCGCGCTGACGAAGTGCACGCCGAGCGCGCGCAGACGGTGGCCGGCGGCGTCCAGCGGAAACTGTCGCGCGACGCGGACCACGGCGGGCATCATCGCCGCCGCGATGTACCAGAGCGCCAGATTGAGAACGATCAACTTGCCGGCGAAGCTGGCGTCCAGCGCTTCGCCGGGACTCATGTTGACGAGCGTCAGCCGGTACGCCTGCAGCGCCGAGAACAGTCCGAGGGCGGTCGCGACGCCGAATACCCAACCGGCGGGCGGCGTCCAGACTTTTCGCATGCGGGCAGTATCCCGAGCGGTGGAAATCCCAGTCAAGGCGGCCTTTTTCGGTCCCGGATCGCTACCGTTCATCACGGATTCCCGGCGGTTCAGCCCTGGTCCGCCGCGAGCACCATCAGCGTGGCGTCATCCTGCAGACGGCCGGCGGTGAAGGCGGCGACGGCGGCGGCCAGCCGCGCCTGGAGCGACGGCGCGCTGCACGCGCGATGGTCGACGGCGGCTTCGAGAAGCCGCTGCTCGCCGAACTCCTCATCGGCTGCGTTGCGCGCTTCGGTCAGTCCGTCGGTGAACAGGACGAGGCGGTCGCCGGGCCCGAGCGCAACCTGCGCCTGCTCGTACTCCGCGTCGGGAATGACGCCGAGAACCGGGCCGCCGATGCCGAGACGCTCCGTCGTGCCGCCGGCGCGAACGAGGATCGGGAGGTAGTGTCCGGCGTTCGTGTAGTGCAGGACGCTTGCGTCGGCGTCGAGCACGCAGTAGAAGAAACTGATGAAGCGTCCCTCCGCGATATTCCCGCAGAGAATCCGATTCACCTGCTGGCAGAGGGCCTGGGGATCGACCGCCTCGGACGCGAAGGCGCGCACGGCCGCCTGCAGATTGGACATCAGCAGCGCCGCCGGAATGCCTTTCCCGACAACGTCGGCGATGGTGAGCGCGAGCCGCGTGTCACCGAAGCGGATCGCGTCGAAGCAGTCGCCGCCGACACCCGACGCGGGCTGCCAGGAGACGGCCACTTCCCAGCCGTCAACTTGCGGAACCTGCTGCGGCAGCAGCCGCTGCTGAATGCGGAGCGCCTCGGACAGCTCGCGGCGCTCCGCGGCATCCTCGCGCCGCCGCGCGCGTCCCGCGGCGATTTCGCTTCGCAGCGTCGCGAGCAACTGGCTGTTGTCCCACGGCTTCTGCACGAAGTCGCGGACGCCCCGCCGCATCGCTTCGACGGCGAGATCGACGCTGCCCCAGCCGGTCATGACGATGACGGGCAGGAGCCGATCGTAATCCTGCACGCGCGACAGGAGGTCGATCCCTTCGCGCCCCGACGTCGTGTCGCCGGTGTAATTGAGATCCATCAGGACGAGATCGAACGCGCGCGAGCGCAGCGCCGCGATCGCCGCCTCGGGCGAGGTGACCGCGTCGTATTCGATCCCCGCGCCTTTGAGCAGGAGACGCAGCGCGTCCAGCAGGTCGGGCTGATCGTCGGCGATCAGGATCCGAGGCGTCGCGTCGCAGGAGACTGGCATGATCGGACCGCCAAATTCCAAAGCTCGTGCCATCAAAGACTTTGACGGAATCACACGCCGAAACGTGCCTGTCGATCCCGTGACGTTTTCAAGGCTGTTCGGTTCCGCACACCCTCGTCCCGGAAGCGGAGCACGTCCGGCCGATTCCCGCGGAAAACGGCCCTGAAACGTTCGAGTCCGCGGTTGTCCCCGTGGCGCACGATTTGCGGATGCGACGACTCGTCATGGTCGACAGCTTCCTGCAGGACTGCCGGTTTGCCTGGCGCGGGCTGCGGCGATCGCCGGGTTTCACGGCCGTCGCGGCGGGCACCCTGGCCCTCGGCATCGGCGCCAACAGCGCGATCTTCACGGTCGTCAACGCGGTGGTGATGCGGCCGCTGCCGTACGCGCACGCGGACCGGCTCGTCCGGGTCACCTCCGACTTCACCGCTCTGAGCGCCGCCGACGTCGGCTTGTCGCAGCCCGAGCTGATCGACTATCGCGATCGCAGCGGCCTCTTCGAGGCCGTCGCCGGCGTCTGGGCGATCAACGCCAACCTCACCGAGATCGATCAGCCCGAGCGAGTCGAAGTGCTCCTGACGAGTCCGACTTATTTCGACGTGCTCGGCGTCCGGCCGCAGCTCGGCCGGTTCTTCGGTCCCGAGGACAACGGGCCCGGCATCACGGAAGTGCTGGTGATCAGCGATGCGCTCTGGCGCCGGCGGTTCGGCGCGTCGCCGGACGCGATCGGGCGGAAGCTTCGCGTCGACAACGACTGGTACACGATCGTCGGCGTGGTGCCGCCCGGTTTCCGGCATCCGGGACGATCGGTCCTGACCGATGTCGACGTCTGGGCGCCGGCAAGCTTCGTCGGCAAGCCGTTTCCCGACACGCCGCAGCGCTCCAACTACTTCATCACGGGCGCTATCGCCCGCCTGAAGCCTGGCATCACGGTGGAGCAGGCACGCGAGCGGCTCGCGGCGATTGGAAACGGGTGGCGCGCCGCCTATCCGAACGACTATCCCGCGCGGGCGGCCTGGTCGCCTCGCATCATGCCGCTGCACGAGGATCTCGTGGGATCCGTGAAGCCGGCGCTGCTTCTGGTGTTCGGTGCGGTGGGCCTCGTGCTGCTCATCGCGTGCGCGAACATCGCGAACCTGCTCCTCGCCCGCGGGGCGGGGCGCCTGCGGGAGCTGGCCGTCAGGCGCGCGCTCGGCTCGTCGCGGGGACGGCTCGTCCGTCTGCTGCTGATCGAGAGCGTGGTGCTCGCCGTGCTGGGCGGGCTCGCCGGCGCCGTCATCACCGTCTGGCTGCTCGAGGTGCTGCTGGCGTTGATCCCGGCGGGCGTACCGCGGCTGCAGGAGATTGGCGTCGACGGACAGGTTCTGGCGTTTACCGCCGTGATCGCGATCGCGACGGCGCTGCTGTTCGGAACGATTCCCGCAATCCAGTTCTCCAGGGCCGACGTCAACGACGCACTCAAGGACGGCGCCAGGGGAGCGTCGGGTGCGCGCGGATGGCTGCGCTCGTCGCTCGTGATCGTCGAATTCGCGCTGGCGCTCGTGCTGCTCGTCGGCGCGGCTCTTCTCGTCCGCAGTTTCTGGCGCCTCCACCGCGTGGAGCTCGGTTTCGATCCGCACGACATTCTGACCGCGCGGCTGTGGCTGCCCCAGCCGAACGATCCGAATGCGGGACCGTACTCGAATCGCACGACCGGCCACGCCCGGCGTCTGGCCGCGTACGAGGAAATCCTCCGGCGCGCGCGCTCGCTGCCCGGCGTGACCGGTGCCGCGGCCGCCGGCGCGCTGCCGTTCGACGGCAACCGAAGCTCGGTCGTCTTCACCGCCGAAGGCAGCGAGGTCGAGGATCGCTCGCGCCTGCCCACGTCGCAGTTGACGGTGGCATCGGCGGACTACTTCGACGTGATGGGGATCCGGCTGGTTCGCGGCCGGACGTTCTCCGAGCAGGACGACGCCCGAGGCGCGCCGGTGGCGGTGGTGACCGAGTCCATCGCGCGCCACAGTTGGCCCGGCCGGGATCCACTCGGGAAGCGGCTGCATCTTGGCGGCCCGCACGCGAACGCTCCGTGGATGACCGTCGTCGGCGTCGTCCAGGACGTGCGAACACGCCGTCTCGAGGATGACCCGCGGCCGACGCTGTACCGGCCGCTGAAGCAGGCGACCGGTCTCTCGTTGTCGCTCGTGCTGAAAACCGGGGCGGATCCCGACAGGCTGAGGTACGCGCTGGCGGCTGAAGTGCGCGCGGTCGATCCGGATCTGCCGACCTACGGCGTCCGCACGATGGACGAGATGGTTGCGCTGGCGACCGCGTCGCGCCGCTTCTCGACGGAGCTCCTCGGCGCCTTCGCGATCCTGGCCCTCGTACTCGCCGCGGTTGGCATCTACGGCGTCATGGCGTTCGTCGTCGGGCAGCGGACGCGCGAGATCGGCATCCGAATCGCCCTCGGCGCGAGGCCGGGCGCCGTCGTGCGGCTCGTGCTGCGGCAGGCGCTCACGCTGGCGGCGCTGGGTATCGCCGGGGGCGTGGCGGCCGCCGTCATGGCGACGCGGCTTCTGGCGGGACTGCTGTTCCAGGTGCGCGCGACCGACCCGATTACATATACGCTGATTGTGGCGCTGCTCGGGTCGACGGCCGCCGTGGCCGCCTGGCGCCCGGCGCGGCGCGCGGCGCGCGTGGATCCGATTCGAGCCTTGCGCGCGGACTGAAATGGGGAGACGAATGATTGGAGAGCTGCTGCGGGACCTGCGGTACGGCGTCAGACTCCTGCGCCGGAGCGCCGGGTTCACCACGACGGCCGTGTTATCGCTCGCGTTCGGGATAGGCGGCGCGACGGCGGTATTCACCCTGGTCAATGCGATCGTTCTGCGCACGCTGCCGGTGCCGGAGCCGCGGGAGCTCTATCTCGCCAACGTCGTGACGCCTGAGCGCAGCAGTCACGGGGAGCTCTTTTCAGGACCGCTGTTCCAATCGGCGCGCGACGAACTTGCCGCCAGGCACGCCGGCGAGCTCGCCGCCGCGACGGGTCTCGTCGGCATGCAATTGCAGCCCGACGGCGAGTCGATTCCGGTTCGGGGCAACGTGCAGCTCGTGTCCGGCGAGTATTTCACTCTGCTGCGGCAACAGGCGCAGTACGGACGTCTGCTGACGCCAGCCGACAACGTCACCGTCGGCGGACATTCGGTTGCCGTCGTCAGCGACGCGTACTGGCGCCGGGTACTCGGCGGAACGCCTGAGGCTATCGGACGACAGGTCGCGATCAACGGCACCCCCTTCACGATCGTCGGCATTACGCGTCCGCGATTCTTCGGAACGACGGTCTCGCTTCGGAGCGCCGACGCCTGGATCCCGTTCATGATGCAGCCGGTCGTCCGCTACGCGTCCAACGCGAGCAACAGCGGCGACTCCGATCCGCGAAAGCCATGGCCTCCTCAGGCGCAGATTGCATGGCTGGACGTGTTCGCGCGCGTCCCGGCGGGCCGGTCCCCGGACGCGGCCGCATCCGCGATGACCATGCTGGTGCAGCGGGAGCGCGAAGCCGCCTTGTCGAAGGACGCATCTGACGACGATCGTGCGTCGATCCGTCGAGCGCACGTCAGCTTCGACCCGGCGGCGAATGGCGTGTCAGGTCTGCGCGACAGCGTGGCGACGCCGCTGTTCGTGCTCCTCGCGATGGTCGGCGTGCTGCTCGTCATCGCGTGCGGCAATGTGGCGGGATTGCTGCTGTCGCGGGCGGCGGGCCGGGAACGCGAGATGGCGATCCGGCTGTCCATCGGCGCGGGCCGATCGCGCCTCGTTCGCCAGTTGCTCGCCGAAAGCGTCCTGCTTGCGCTGGCGGGCGGCTGCGTCGGCGTCACATTCGCGGTCTGGGCGCGCGACGCGCTGCTTGCGCTGCTCGTCAACGTCGGATCGTCGCCGGTTCCGGCCGACCTGAATACCGCGCTCGACTGGCGCGTGCTGGCGTTCTCGGCGGCGGTTTCCATGGCGACGGGCATTGCGTGCGGCGTGCTGCCGGCGTTCCGCGTGACGCGCGTGCCGGTGTCGGAATCGCTGAAGCAGCAGTCACGCGCGGTCGGCGCCGAGGGAGGCGGCCGGGGCCTCGTCGTCGGGAAGGCGCTCGTGACGGCCCAAATGGCCTTCTGCCTGCTGCTGCTCGTCGTGGCGGGCTTGTTCGGGCGCAGTCTGCGATCGCTGACGCAGACCAACATCGGATTCGATCGCGATCACGTGCTGGCCGTCAGAGTCGACGTGCGCGGCGCCGGCTACGGCGCCGATGAGCGTCAGGCGCTCTACCGGCGCGTCATCGAGAGAATCCAGGCGATTCCGGGCGTGCAGTCGGCGAGCTTCTCGGCGAACGGTCCGCTCGGCGGATCGCAGCGCATCAGCAGCCTCAGCGTCGAGGGGCTCGCGCAGGCGCGCAGCCAGGAGCTCCGCACGAACGAGGAAGTCGTCACCGACCGCTATTTCGACACCGTCGGCCTTCATCTGATCGAGGGACGTCTCTTCGGTCCTCAGGATCGCGATGCCGGCTCGCACGCGTCGGTCATCAACGCGAGCATGGCGCGCCGCTTTTTTCCGCGCGGGGGCGCGGTTGGCAGGCGGTGGGATTACGGGCGCGCGATTGGCAAAGACTCGAACGTCATCATCGGCGTCGTGGAGGACGCGCGATATGTCGACTTGCGGAAGGCGTCGCCGAACATGGCCTACCACCTGTCGGACGCGTCGCCCGACGAGGTGTTGAGCGACATCGAGATTCGGACGAGCGGCAGTCCCGGACCGCTCGGCCAGACCGTCCGCGAAACGCTGTCGCAGCTCGAGCCGCGGCTGCCGATCGTGGACGTGGCGCCATTGAGCGATCGCGTCGCGCGAGGCACGACGGAAGATCGAATGGTCGCGCGCCTGACGACGATCTTCGGCGCGCTGGCGCTGCTCCTGGCGAGCCTCGGCCTCTACGGGACCATCTCCTACGGCATCAGCCGACGCGTTGCGGAGCTCGGACTGAGGATGGCCCTTGGCGCGGACCGCCGGATGGTGCTGATGATGATCCTGCGAGAGGCGCTCACGCTCGTCGTCGTCGGCGCCGCCGCGGGGATCCCCCTCGCGTTCCTTGCCGCCCGGAGCATGTCGGCGCTGCTCTACGGGGTCGGACCCGCCGACCCCTCGGCATTCGTGGCAGGCTGCGTCACGCTCCTGGCCGTCTCGGCAGTGGCAGCATATTTGCCTGCACACCGGGCATCGAGGATCGAGCCCATGGTCGCATTAGGCCGCTAGATGCCCGAGACTGCGACGCGATAGGGC
>Ga0310810_10002952_pt1 | contig 18452 bp, 7 predicted proteins | sample NCmetagenome_FD_207641 | JGI IMG/M metagenome (GOLD analysis project Ga0310810, IMG submission 207641) | Soil microbial communities from experimental microcosm in Duke University, North Carolina, United States - NC | ecosystem: Engineered > Artificial ecosystem > Soil microcosm > Unclassified ...
ACGAGCACCTCCGCCCATGAATCCAGAATATTTGCTTCCAGCGTCGGGTCCGCGGCCTGCTGCGCCAGTTTCTGCGCTTCCTGGAGCCGCTTGAGCGCGTCGTCAAACTTCCCTTCCCAGGCCCGGAGCCTTGCCTGATTGTTCAGGACCTGAGCGCGCAAATTCTTGTCTTCGCCGGCGTCGTCCGCGGCCTTGAGAAAATCGGTCCGCGCACTCTCTAGATCGCCGAGCTCCTGGCTGATCAGTCCGCGGTTATTGAACGCCTTGGCGCGCACCAGCGGACTTGGCGCCGAGTCATCGATGATTCGACCGAGCAGCCTCCGCGCCTCCTGGTAATCGCCTTTGAAATAATAGGCCACGGCGAGGTTGTTGATCGCGCTCGCCCACGCTTCGCGGGCCGCGGCGCCCTGCGCGCGCAGGATTAGCTCCGCCGCCTCGTGTCTTTGAATCGCATCGTCCAGCGCGCCCTGGCGCTGAAAAATCAGGCCTTGAAAGTCCGTCGCCACACCTTCCTTCACTTTGTCTTTGCGTTCTTGCGCTTGGGCGATGACTTTGCGAATACCGGCCAGGGCGCTCTCGAAGTCGGCGCGCTCAAACTGCATGAAAGCGTCGGTGAAAGCGGTCGACGGCGCCGCGCCGCGGGAAGTGAGATCGCCGGCGGGAGCATCCGAATAGCGATCGAGATCGAAAACGCTGATCAAACCTTGAGCGAAAGCAGCAGGCGAAGCGAGCCACGTGAAAAAAAACACGCTCATATGAATCGCAAGCGCGAACGCGCGCGGAAATTGCCTCGGCGATGACACGATCGTATTTCTCGGTAAAGCTTTCATAGTTGCCCTGGGCGCGAAAACATCTCTCTTTACAGCCAGTTTCCCATGAGAATAAAAGGAGCCCAGAAGTACGGATGGCTGTACGCGGAGTCCGCACCTGATTTGGCGCGAACAAATGCCAGCTGCGCCTCGCGCAGCGCCTCGACTTTGGTGATTCCCTTGCTCTGTTCGCGGATCCGGTAAAGATTCTGCATCAAGAGACCCGTGCTCTTGTCCGCCACGCTCCACAAAGTCGCAATCACGCTCTTGGCTCCCTGCTTCTGCGCCAGCGCGCCGAAACCCTCGATCTCCAGACCGTTGGCGTCGTTGCCGCCGCCAACCGCCGTCTCGCAGGCCGACAGCGTGATCAGATCGACGTCGCGGAAGCGAAAGTCATCGTCCTTCAAATCGCGCAAGGTGAGCTGACTGCCGTCGCCCAAAAGCAGAAAAGAATTGGATTCGCTGCCCGGCTTGAAAACAAAATGGCTGGCGATGTGCAGGACCGGATAAGATTTGTCGAGCGCGTCGCGCAACTGCTTGGCGGTAAAATCGAAATCGAAGTGCGCTTCGCCCGGCAGCACGCCGTGGCCGCCCGCTTTGATAATGCCTTCGATCTCCTGTTTGACCGACGGCAGCGCGAAAAACCCTTCGACCTTGCGGGTGAGCCCGAGGCCGGCCACGCGCCACTGGAGGGCTGGGGTGTCTTTGAGCTTATCCTTTGCCGCCTCGGTGTAGATCGCGACGCGATAGTCTTCGATCAGATAGTGCTGGCCATCGTGCAGCGCGGCGAGCGGGATGTAGCGCATCGCGCCGTCGAGGGAAACCATCAACGTCTGCGCCTTGGCCTGACGCAGATCTTCGGCGACGGGTGCGAGCAGCAGTTGATAGAGCTCCTTTGCCAGCGGCAGCGGATCGCTTTTGGGATCGGCCAATACCTGGTGAAACTCCTGAATCTTGCGATTCAAGTCTTTCGTGGAGACCGCGCTCTCGCGCGCGATCTGAATCGTGGGCGTGGTGAGAATCATCCGGAGCTTGCTCTCGCCCATCACGTAGTGAAGCGTCACCGCGCCGTGTCCGAGCGCGCCTAAAGTATCTTGCAGCGCGCGCAGGTTGGTGAGATTTCGCTCGCCGACTTCGCGGTTGCGCTGGGTGCTGGCGCTATCCAGCTCGCGCATGAGATCGCCGAGAAAGCGATCCATGGATTGCTGCGCGACTTTGCGATCGGCGCGCAACTGCTCGCGCCGCGCGCTTTCCGCGTCGGTGAGTTTTACTTTCGCCTTGCGGTCGAGATCTTCGAGCTCGCGCCCGATGCTGCCGAGCTGGCCGCTGATTTCCTGGTAACGCTTCTGCCAGGATTGTTCGGCGGCGGTGTACCCTGCCGCTGTGGTGCGGTTGTCTTCGTTGCCGGCCCGGTTGATGAAATCGAAAAACTCTTCTTCCTTGAGCATCGCCAGGACTTGCTGCGCTTCGGGCAATCGGCCTTGATCGATCAGCAAGTCCGCCAGCCCGCGGTAGACCTTCGTCTTGTCCTGCAAAAAGGAGCGCTGCAATTCCCGATCGAGCCCGGTGAGACCCGCCCGCATGCGCTGAAGCGTGTTCACCGCCTGCTTGCCGAAAAAAATCGCCAACTCGCCTTTTCCCTCGCGTGCCAGAGTTTCGCGCAACCCGTCTTCGACTCGCCACTGAATCTCAGGCGCCTCGCTCGCCCCGGCGATTTTCAATGCCCGGTTGCGCAGCGGCAGGACTCTTTCCGGCTGCCGCAGCGACTCGTAAACTGCCGCCAGATTATTGAGGCTGGTGGCGACAGCAGGATGTTCCGGGCCCAGCGCCTTTTCCTGGATTGCCAATGCGCGCCGGTAGAGCGGCTCCGCCTTCGCGTACTCTCCCTGCGCCGCGTAGAGCTTCGCCATATTGTTGAGGCTGGCAGCGACATGGGGATGTTCGGGACCCAGACCTTTCTCGAGAACTGCCAGCGAGCGCCGGTAGAACGGCTCCGCCTTCGCGTATTCCTCCTGCGCCGCATAGAGCTTCGCCAGATTGTTGAGGCTGATCGCCACATAAGAATGATCAGGTCCCAAAACTTTCTCATAGATCGCCAGCGAGCGCCGATAGAGCGGCTCGGCCTTGTCAAATTGATTTAATGTTCGGAAAAAATCCGCGAGATCGTTAAGACTGGTGGCTAGCGCCGGGTGATCCGGTCCGTAAGTCTTCTCATAGATTGCCAATGCGCGTCGATACAGCGCCTCGACTTGCCCGTACTGTCCCGAGGCTTTATAAAGGCCGGCCAGATTGCTCAGGCTGGTCGCTACGGCGAAATGACTCTCTCCGTACACCTTCTGGTAGATCGCTAGCGACCGTTTGTACAACTGCTCGGCCCGACCGAATTGTCCTTGGACCTCGAAAATGCCGGCGAGATCGTTGAGACTGGTGGCGACCGAGGGATGATCCGTCCCCAAAACTTTTTCGTTGATCGTCAGTGCGCGCTGATACAGAGCTTCCACCTGGCTGTATTGACCTATGTCCTTGTAAAACGAGGCCAACGCACCGAGGGTGCCAGCGACCGCTGTATGATCCGCGCCATACGTTTTCTCGTTGATCGCCAGCGCTCTCTGATAAAGCGCTTCGACGCGATCGTACCGGCCTTGAGTTTGGTAGAGGCCGGCCAGATTGCTGAGACCGGTCGCGACGTACGGATGATCGGGCCCGAACGTTCTTTCGTAGATCGCGAGCGCGCGCTGATACAAAGCTTCGATCAGTCCGTAACGCCCCTGCTCTTTATACAACGACGCTAAGTCGCTCAGGTTAGTCGCCACGTTCGGATGCTCCGGACCATAGGCCTTTTCGTTGATCGCCAGCGCTCTCTGATAAAGCGCCTCGACGTGATCGTACTGACCCTGGACTTGGTAGAGTCCGGCCAAGTTGCTGAGGCTGGCCGCAACATAAGGATGGTCAGGTCCGAACACTTTCTCATAAATAGAGAGCGAACGTTGATACAGGGCCTCGACGCGGTCGTATTGCCCTCGATCCTTATACAGCGACGCTAAATCATTGATGTTGGTCGCCACGTTGGGATGCGCGGGACCATACGTCTTCTCGTTGATCGCCAGCGCTCTTTCATAGAGCGGCTCCGCCTCGGCATAGCGACCCTGGACGCGGTAGAGACCGGCGAGATTGTCGAGCGCAGCCGCCACGTTCGGATGATCGGGACCGTCGACCTTTTCAAATATCGAGAGCGCCCGCCGGTACAACGGCTCCACCCGTGCATACTCACCTCGGGTTTGATAAAGGCCGGCGAGATTGCCGAGGCTAGAGGCAACGTTGGGATGATCGGGACCGAAGGTTTTCTCCAGAACCGCCAGGGCACGCTCATACAGCGGCTCGGCTTTTTCGTACTGTGCCCGCGCTGCGTAGAGCAGCGCGAGATTGTTGAGACTGTAGGCTACACTGTAATGCTCCGATCCAAGCACCTTTTCCCGTATCGCCAGGGAGCGCCGATAGAGCGGCTCGGCCTTCGCATATTGAGACTTGACTCGGTAAAGCTCGGCCAGGTTAGCCAGGCTGGAGGCTACGTCCGGATGCTCAGCTCCAAGGGCTTTTTCCAAGATTACCAGTGAACGTTGGCAGAGCGGTTCGGCTTTATCGTATGCGCCGATCTCAACGTAAATTGCAGCGAGATTATTGAGACTTCGGGCAACGTCCGGATGCTCTGAGCCGAACGCCTTTTCCCGCATTTCCAGCGCGCGGCGGCTCAGTGGCTCTGCTTTGGAGTATTGCGCCTGCGCTCGGTAAACCTCCGCCAGGTTGTTAAGAGCGGTAGCAACGTTGGGATGCTCGTTTCCCAGGGCTTTTTCCAAGATTGTCAGCGAGCGCTGATAGAGCAGCTCCGCCTTGGCGTACTCGCCTCGCGCTTGATGAATTAGACCGACATTATTCAGTACCGCCGCGACATCCGGACTCTCCGGCCCCGAAACTTTCTGCCAAATGGCCAACGATCTCTGAAAAAACGTCTCCGCCGTCGAATAACGGCCGAGCTGCACATGAAGCTGGCCGAGACCGTTCAATATAGTCGCGACGCTCGGATGCTCGGGGCCACGCTGCTTCTCGAAGATTACCAGCGAGCGCTGATAGAAAGGTTCGGCTTTCGCATATTGGCCCTGGGCGTAGTAAAGCCCAGCAAGACTGCTGAGGCTCGAAGCAACCTCCACGTGTTCCGCGCCGAAACGCTTTTCCCGTATGGCCAACGCTCGCTGGAAGAGTGGCTCCGCCTTGCCGTATTGACCTTGAGCCAGGTAATGCCCGCCTATGATACTGAGACTGGCTGCTACATCGGGATGATCCGGCCCCAAAGCTTTCTCCAGAATCGCCAGCGCGCGCTGATAGAGCGGTTCAGCCTCGGCGAATTGGCCGCGCTGAACGTAGAGCGAAGCGAAATTGGTGAGAACCGTTGCTACGTCGGGATGATCCGGCCCGAGAAATTTCTCCTGAATTGCCAGCGAGCGCCGGTAGAGCGGCTCTGCCTTTGCGTATTGCGCCTGGGCCCGGTAAAGGTCGGCGAGGTTACTAAGACCGACTGCGATATTCGGATGTTCGGATCCGAATACTTTCTCCAAGATAGACAAAGATCGGCGATAAAACGGCTCCGCTTTTACGTACAGGCCCTGTTGTGCGTAGAAAAATCCAAGGTTATTGAGGCTCGTGGCAACGCTGGGATGCTCCGGGCCCAAAATTTTCTCTAAGATCACCAGCGAACGCTGGATGAGCGGCTCGGCCTTCGCGTACTGCTGCTGGTGCATATAGAGCGAAGCCAGGTTGTTAAGACTCATGGCAACGTTGGGGTGCTGTGGCCCCAACGTTTTCTCAAAGATGGTCCGCGAACGTACGTACAGCGGCTCCGCCTCAGCGTACCGTCCCTGGGTTCGATAAAGTTCGGCGAGGTTGTTGAGAGCATTAGCGAGACCGGGGTGCTCCGGTCCACCGACTTTCTCCAGGATCGTCACTGATCGTTGATAGAGCGGCTCCGCCTTGGCGTATTGCGCCTGGGCTCGGTAGACTTCGCCCAAGTTGTTTAGGCTGGCGGCAACATCGAGATGCTCGGCTCCGAAAGTTTTCTCTTGTATAGCCAGTGCCCGCAGGTAGAGCGGCTCCGCCTTGGCGTATTGGCCCTGGGTCTGGTAGAGATTTCCAAGTTCGCTAAGAGTAGATGCAACGTCCGGACTATCCGCACCCAGCAATTTCTCTCTGATTGCGAGCACGCGCTGATAGAACGGCTCAGCCTTGGCATACTGGCCCTGGCTCCGGTAAAGCGCAGCCAGGAAAAACAGACTGTTCGCAACATCCGTGTGTTGCGGTCCCAGAACCTTTTCTCGTATCGCCAGCGCCCGCTCGAACAGAGGCTCCGCCTTCGCATACTGACCTTGCGCGAAATAAAGAACCGCGAGCTCGTTGAGACTGGTTACAAAGTCCGCGTGCTCCGGCCCCAGGACCTTTTCGCGAATCGCCAGCACGCGCTGATAAAGCGGCTCCGCCTTGGCGAACTGATTTTGCGATCGATAGAGCGCGCCGAGGTTGCGGAGACTGGCGACGACATCGCGGCTTTCGGGGCCGGATAATTTTTCTCGTATCGCCAGCGAGCGCTGATAGAGCGGCTCCGCTTTCGCATATTCGCGCTGATCTCGGTACAGGTCGGCGAGATTGTCGAGGCTGGTGGCGACGTCCGCATGTTCCGGGCCTGATATCTTTTCCCGTATCGCTAGCGCGCGTTGATAAAGCGGCTCGGCCTTGCCGTATTCGCCAGCCGACCGGTAGAAGTAAGCGAGATCGTTAATGGCACCGACGATGCCGCCGTTCTCCAGCCCCAGAGCTTTCTCTTTTATGGCGAGGGAGCGCTGATAGAGCGGCTCGGCCTTGGCGTATTGCTTTTCAACCCGATACACAAAAGCGAGATCGTTGAGAGTGCTCGCGACGTCGAGATGATCCGGCCCCAGAGTTTTTTCCCGCACCGCCAGCTCGCGCTCGAAAAGCGCCGCCGCCTTGGGATACTGACGCAGAGAATAGTAAAGCCAGGCAAGACGATCGATGCTGCGGATCGTGTCGGCATGCTCCGGTCCGAGAATCTTATCGCGGATTTCCAGCGCGCGCTGATAGAGTGGTTCGGCTTCCGAATACTTATCGGCGCCTTCCAGAGCGTTGCCCTGCTCGGTCAGCTTTTCGGCTTCGGCGAGCGCTTCCTTGTCCTCTTGGCTCTGCGCCGCCGCAAGCCTCGGCGTCATTGACGCCGCGCACGCAAGCACGATCAGCAGCCACGGCAGAAAAACAAGACTTAACTTGTCCTTCTTTTCGTTATTCGCCGCCGTTTGCATTGCCGATCGGACTTTCCTTTGTGCCGAGAATTTTTTACCGCGCCTAGGAATCGGCGCTGATGACTAAGAGCCCGTCCTTATACAACTGCAGCTTAACCTGGCCCGCCAAATCACTGACGGAGGCGATCGCAATCAAAAGATTCTGCTTGATCTCCACGTTTTTGATCTTGCGCACCGGCATCTGCGGCGCCTTCTTTTCGATGATCTCGAACAAATCGCTGCCCGACTCCGCGCCGCGCTTCGGGTCGTGGTCGATCAACGCCTGCTTGAGGTCACCGCTCAGTTCGATGCGGCTTTCCGCAACGACATCTTCCGGCGCCCGCGGCGCTCCCCCATCGCGCTCCGCCAGTTTATTGAGAGACGGCCCGGCGCCCGGAGTTACCACAACTTCTCGCTGGTATAGTTGACTCACGGTGAAAATCGCAAGCGCTGCGACGGCGCACGCGCCTGCTCCGGCCAACCATCGGGAATGCGCGAGCGTGGGCTCAAACCACCGGAGAATCTTCGACCACAGTCCGTCAGAGACCAAGACTTCTGCCCTTGTCGCGGGACCGCCCAACCGTATGGCTTGGTCGAGAAGACCAACGGGGGCTTTCCGGTATTCTCGCGGCGCGCCCGCCAATCGATCCGCGGCAGCGATCACCTCATGCAGACAAGAGCGGCAGCGCGCCAGATGCGCTTCGATGCGGGACCGCTCCTCCGCCGAACCGGCATCGTCTAAATAGCCTGCCAAGCTTGGCGCGCCGGGACATTCTTCCGGGGAAAGAATAGGCGAGATTTCTGCGCCAACAAGTTCCGGCAAATTGGCTTCAAGCCCTCGAATAAACGTAAGTTCCTTCCGGCATTTCTCACAACCTTCAATATGTTTTTCGATACCCGCCATATCGTTCGTCGGAACCTCTCCGCAGACAAACCGAATCAAGCTTTCATCGCTCGGACAGGCCATACACAACCGCTCTACTTTTCTTGGACGGACAAGTCGGCGTTTTTCACGGCGGGATCGTTTTTGAGGGCAGTTTTCAAGCGGGCAATCACCTGTTGGCGTATCCGGTAGATCTCCCGCTCGGCCCGTCCCATAAGCCGGGCGATTTCTCGGGGCGATTTTTCCGGCTCGCTGAAAAACCTGAGGCGGACATAAAGGGCATGCTCGGCGGGGAGATGGACTAAGGCGTTTTCGAGGCGCGCGTTGTGACGCTCCTCTGACCGCATTTCTTCGGCTTCAAGCAGCGCGGTTTCCGGCGCGTAGCTGAGATCGACCAGCTCCAGTTGCCGACCCTCGTCATCTTCTTCCGGCGATGTCAGCGAGATCTCCCGCACCGGAGGATCACGCGGCCGCAACGCAGTGTGTCTCAACTCCGCCAGAGCCTGCGCAATACGCGTCGTCGCGTAACAGTTTCCCGCCTCGTCACGCAGGACATCGGCGAGATCTTTCTCCCGGCAGCCTTTCCAGTTTAACTGCCGGTAGATTTCTTGTTCCAAACGGGGAAGGCGCAGGATCGGCTCCGGCAGCCGCCGCCGGCCTTCGCTGCTCCTGCGGAGATCCAGACATAGGCGATCGATCACGCGCCGGATATATCCGCTGAAGCTGCCGCGGCCGTCAAAGCTCAGAATGCGCCGGTAGTTATTTTCGATTAGGAGAACGCAAACATCCTGGTGGAGATCCTCGCCGCGCTTTTTCAGCGGATCGAGCATTTCCTTGAAACAGCGTTGAAATGCATCCCACGCGCGGCGCGGGTCCTCTTTAAAAAGCGCCAGGACACGACGCGCCAGCAGGTCACGCAACTGAACAGTGAGAAAAGTGGCGAACGAGGCGCGGCCGTCAAAGGCGCGGAGAACGGCGAACTCTTTTTCCCGCAGCGAGCGAAAAACATTCAGGTATTCGGCTTCCAGTTCGGCTTCGGTGAAGATCGAAGAGCAAAACGAGTAGACGGAGTCGCTAAAACGGCGAACGAAATCCTCCCACGCGCCGGGCACTTCCCGAACGACCGCGTCCACTAAAGCGCGGTCGTTATTCATGTCGCGGTCCCGCCGGCTCATGGAATCACCGCCGCGTTGGCACGATGACCAGAAAATCAGACAGCGTCAACCACTCCGTTCTGCGTCGATGCGCGGTCGCCCGTTGACGCTATTTTCTGCCGATTTCCTTGAGCAGCTTCTCCCACTTGTCGTTTTCTTTCTCGTACTTCTCGGCGGTCATGCCCGCTTCGGCGTAGAAGCGCTTGAAGTCCGGTTTGTTCATGGCGCTGTCGAGGCCGTACTTGCCAAGAAACTTCTGGCCATCTGGACTGATGAGAAAATCGCCGAACAGCAACGCGGCATAGGGATGCGGTGCATTGGAGGGGAAAGCCACGCCGCCGGCATTGGTCGGCACCAGATCCATCGCCACCCACTTGATCGGCGCGCCTTTGCCGATCGAAACCCGCGAGTGGCTCAAGAACACCGTGGGTGACGCACCGAGCTCGCCGGCGATCACCATGTCAAGAATCGCGCGCGCCGAAACTGAATGAAGGCTGATCTGCTGCGCTTTCAATTTTTGCACATACTCGGCGCCTTTGCTCTGAAGCATCGCCGCGATCACGCGATTGCCCGTGTCGCTGGTGGCAAAGCCGATCTTGCCGCGCAGCTCCGGCTTGAGCAGATCCTCGAAATTCTTCGGCGCCGCGGCGGCCGGAATCGAATTCGTATTGTATGCAAGTCCGATGTAAGACTCGCGGTCCGTCCCCCAGTAAACCAGATCCTTACCGGCTTTTTCTTTCACTTCGTCGGAATAGGCGCCGAGATGCGGCGAAAAGTAGGCCGTCAATAGTTTGTATTCCTGCATGACTTTGAGAATCGGAAAGGTCGTCTCGATGGAATCGACGATGTGACGCTTCGCCTGGGCTTCCTGGAGAATGCGCGAGATCAGCGCGTCGCTGTCGCCGCGGTAAACCTCCACCTGCACGCCGGGATATTTGCTTTCGAAAACTTTCGGCACGTCGGTGTTGGGGCCGCCGGTGAGCGACGTGTACCACATCAGCTTGCCCTCTTTTTTTGCGCCTTCGTAAAGCACTTTCTCGCGATCGGGCTTGTTGTACGCCGCGAGCTCGGCGACGGACGTGGACTTGGCAGTCTGCGCCCACGTCAGCGAAGCCGTGGCAAGCACCGCGGCCAAAATAAGAACCGAAAACTTCACTGCAAGAAATCTCCCTTCAACAAAATTCAAATTCGAACGCGAAGCCTGAACGTTTCAACGGATATACGACGATCAATTTTTTCAAGCTAGAGGGGTTCGTGAAGGTTTGCAAACGCCCGTCGGCGGGGCGCTCTTTTGACCTTCGCGCTCGGGAGGCAATTACGGTTTGAGCCGAATTAAATTGTAGGCGGGAACTGGCCGATGAAAACCCTTGAGCGTCAGCTCGCCCATAGACTGCGTTTCGACCAGCGATTCGATGCCGCCGAACAGACGTTGCGAAATCAAAATCTCTCCCGGCTTCGCCTCGCCGCAGAGGCGCGCGGCCAGGTTGGGCACGCTGCCGATGGCGCCGTACTCCCAGCGGCCTTCGTAACCGATCGCGCCGATGGTTGCATAGCCCTGCGCGATGCCGACGCCGAAGCCGAGCTCGTGCCCGAGCTTGCGCCATTTGATCGTGAGATCATTCACCCGCTCGCGCATCGCCAGTGCCATCCGCGCCGCGCGCTCCGGCGCGTTGTCGACCGGCACCGGATCGTTGAAAAAAATCATCATCCCGTCGCCGGCGAAATGCTCGAGCGTCCCTTCGTGCTCGGCGATCAGAGCGCCCATCTCTGCGTGGTATTCATGGAGGATCGCCATGACCTCCTCCGGTTCGGCGCTCTCGGCGAATGCCGTGAAGCCGCGGAGATCGAGATAAACCACCGTTAAGTCTCGCCTATGCGTTTTGAGCGGATCGTCGGTTTCGCCGCTCACGATCAGATCGGCGAGTTGGGGCGCGAAAAATCGTTTCAGCCGCTCCAGACGCTCCATCTGTTTGACTTGATCCTGCACGCGTTCTTCCAGGGTGCGATTCCACTCGGCAAGTTGCGCGGATTGCGCCTGCACTTCGTCCTGCAGCATTTTGATGCGCAGCAGCGATCTCACACGCGCGAGGAGCTCCGCCTGATTGATCGGCTTGGAAAGAAAGTCGTCGGCGCCGGCTTCGATGCCCTTGACCCGTTCCACGCCGGGATCGAGCGCGGTGACCATGATCACCGGCAGCATTCGCGTCGCCGCATTCTCACGAATCTTGCAACAGACCTCATAGCCGCTCATCTCCGGCATGACGACATCCAGCAGCACGAGATCCGGCTGCTCCGATTCCAGTTGCGCAAGCGCTTCGCGCCCCGAAGCTGCGGTCAGCACCAAATAGCCTTTGACAGTCAAAAGATCGGCAAGCAGCTTGACGTTCTTCGGCGTGTCATCGACGACGAGAATTTTGGCGGGAACAACCATTCGGAATTCGGATTATTTTCTCGCAAAGACGCCAAGCTCGGAAACATGATCGTGATCACGATTCCTAAACTTTGCGCCTTGGCGCCTTCGCGGGAAAATCTCTTTTCGGTCTCCTTACTTCTCAAGCTTCATTTGTAGCACACGCTGCACTTCGGCGAGAAACTCTTTCAAGCTGATCGGCTTGGTCTGGTAACCGTCGAACCCCTCGGCCAGCATGGTCGTGCGGTTATGCGTCATCGCCGAGGCGGTGACCGCGATGATGGGAATGCCTGCTGTTTTCGGATCAACCTTGAGCCGCTTCATTGCCGTGATGCCGTCCATCCCCGGGAGCTGAATGTCCATGAGAACGAGATTCGGACTCTTCTCGACCGCGAGCTTCAGTCCTTCCTCCGCGGTCTCGGACTCAATGGTCTGATAGCCCTTGACCTGCAGGACATCGCGCGCCAGTTTTCGGTTCTTCTCGTTGTCTTCGATGATAAGAATCAATTTGTTGGCCATAAAGTCCAGAGTTTTCTCGCAAAGGCGCAAAGACGCAAAGTTTAGAACTCCTCGATCCCGTTGGCGGTACGGGTTATACCTCGCTTCATCAAAGCCTCGCCAAAATTAAGCAGAAATCCCAGATTGCAGCCCGTCAGCCTTAGGTAAGTCGAAAGCTGTTTCTTGTGAGCTTGGCTAACTTGCTCAACGGATTTCAGTTCGACAATGACCTTGTCATGAATTACAAGATCCGCGCGAAACGCGTCATCGAATCTCATCCGCTTGTAGTGGATCGATATCGGAAGCTGGCGCTTCACCGAGAGCCCCCGCTGCTCTAATTCGTACGCCAGTGCAACTTCATACACGCTTTCAAACAAGCCTGGGCCCTCGCGATGGACAGCAAGCGCCGCATCAACGATCGCTTTTCCAATTTCATTCTCCGTCATAACTTAGCGTCTTTGTGCCTTTGCGAGAAATTTTCTTATTTTGTCGGCAGCGTGAATGTGAACTTGCTGCCTTTGCCGGGTTCGCTCTCCACCCAGATTTTGCCGCCGTGCATTTCGACGAAGCGCCGGGTCAGCGTCAGACCGAGTCCCGTGCCTTCGCGTTTCTGCGCGTAGTCGCCGCTCGCCTGGCGAAACTCCTCGAAGATCGCCTCCTGATCTTCCTTGGCGATGCCGATGCCGGTGTCCGTGACTGACACAATCACCGCGCTGTCGCCGACCGCAGCGTCGACTTTGATTTGTCCTCCTTCCGGCGTGAACTTCACCGCGTTGGAAAGTAGATTGACTAGAATCTGCTTGATCTTGCGTTCATCGCCGGTAAAATCGTCGAGCTTCTCATCGATCGCCCGCTCGAGTTTTATGCCATGCCGGCTGGCGCGCTCGCGGATGAGAATCAGAGCGTTGTCGATGGCCATAGGCAAGTCGAACTTGGTCAACTCCAGTTCCATGCGCCCAGCCTCGACCTTGGACAGATCCAGAATATCGTTGATCAACGAAAGAAGATGCCGACCCGAGGAAAGAATGTCATCGGTGTACTCGGCTTGTTTTTCATTGAGCTCGCCGAACAATCTCTCCTGCATCACTTCAGAGAAACCGATGATCGCGTTGAGCGGCGTGCGCAATTCGTGCGACATGTTGGCGAGAAATTCGGATTTATGGCGGCTCGCGACTTCGAGCTGCTTGCCCTTATCCTCGATTTCGCGGAACAGCCGGGCGTTTTGAATCGCCAGGGCGGATTGTGTGGCGAAGGTCTGGAGCAGGTTGATAACTTCTGCCGAAAAGTCACCCGCCTCCCTGCGCCACACCGTCAAGGCCCCCATGATCCGCTCCTCCCGGAGCAGGGGAACTGCCAGAACAGATCGATATCCCAGGCGCGCAAGCATCGGCCGCGCGCGCGTACCGGTATGTTCGCGCTCCTGCAGAATGTCCGGCACTTGAACGGGCGCGCGAACGGTTGCCGTTTGCCCTGTCGCGCCTTGGCCCGGGCGGACCGGAGTTGTTTGCAGCGCCTCGACCACTTCCTTCTCGATCTGGTAAGCGGCGCGAAGGTGAAACTCCTGCGCGGCTTCGTCGTACTCGTAGATCACGCCGCCACTGGTTCCGGAAAGCTGAACCGCATGGCCAACGATGGCGCTGAGGACAGTCTGAAGATCGAGAGTAGAACTGACCGCTTGACCGACTTCGCCCAGTGCTTTTAATTCCCCGACTGATCTTGCGAGTTCTCGCGTCCGCGCATCCAATTCCTGGAACAACCGTACATTCTGGATGGCGATGACGGCCTGGTCGGCGAAGGTTTCAAGGAGCTTGATCTGCGCCGGAGTGAACGGGAGGACCTCCATGCGGCGCGAACTAAGGTGTCCAATGAGTTGCTCCTTCTGGCGAAGAGGAACGGCCAAGTAGGTGCGCCAGCCGCCGAGGGAACCCACCACCGGGAAATCGTTCTCCGCGCGAACGTCGGGAACGTGGAGCGTGCCGTGCTCACGCATCCAATGAAACCGTGGTAAATCCGTACTGACCTCGATGGTCCGAACGGGTAGGGGACCAAAATGGGCCCGCGAAATCGATTTGTTCCCCTCGTAGAGTCGCAGTACCACGTCATCAATCCCGCAAACCCGGGCGGCGCTCTCCACGATGGCGTCGAGAACCGGCTGGACGTCGGTGGGCGAGCGGCTGATGATGCCGAGCACCGCGGCCGTCGCCGTCTGATGTTCGAGAGCCTCCCGCAGTTCTGCATTGCGCTCGCCGAGTTCGCGGAAGAGGCGAACGTTCTCGATGGCGATAACCGCCTGAGAAGCGAAGGTTTCAAGCAGCTTTATATGCTTCTCTGAAAAGGGACGCACCTCGTTACGGCGAATATTAATTGTACCGATCGAAGCGCCTTCGCGAAGCAGCGGCGTGACGAGCATAGTGCGGGTGCCGGAAATTTCTTGCGGTTCTTTCGACCCGGGATATTCCGTTTCGATCTCTGACGCCAAGTCGTGCACATGAATCGTCTGTTTATCGAGTAGCGCGCGGCCCACCGGCGTGTGCCGATTCACAAGATTCGGCTGCGGCACCGGAATCGCGCCGAACTGTGCGACTTGCTTAATTTTGTCATTTTCAAGTCGGGAAATTACAGCGTCAGGCGCCGCGCATAAGCGCGCAGCATTTTCAGCGACGGCATCCAGCACCGGCTGAATATCCGTCGGCGAGCTGGCGATCACTCGCAGGATCTCGCTCGTTGCCGTCTGCTGCTCCAGCGCCTCGGTGAGCTGGCGGTTACGGGCATCAAGTTCGTTAAACAGGCGGACGTTCTCAATCGCGATGACCGCTTGGTCGGCAAAAGTCTCGAGCAGCTTTATTTGCTTGTCCGAAAACGGGCGAACCTCGGTTCTGCGAATAAGAATCGAGCCAAGCGGCGTGCCTTCCCGCAGCAAAGGCGTGCAAAGAAGAGTCCTGGTTCCGAAACGCTGCTGATATATCTTACTTTCAGGAAACTCGGTGTCGATTTCAGCGGCGAGATCATGAACGTGAATCGTCTGCCGGTCGACAATTGCCCGGTGGGGTGCCTGACCGCGGCTGATAAGTGTCCTTTCTTCGAGACCGCGTGACTGCATGGACCCATATTGTGACACTCGCCTAACGTAATCCCCCTCGACACGAATGACATTGGCATCAGTGGCATCACACAGACGCGCGGCATTTTCTGCCACCGCGTCCAACACCGGCTGAATATCCGTCGGCGAGCCGGCAATCACGCCGAGAATCTCGCTCGTCGCAGTCTGCTGCTCCAACGATTCCTTGAGCTCCTTGAACAGCCGCACGTTCTCGATGGCGATGACTGCCTGGTCGGCGAAGGTTTCGAGGAGTTTGATTTGCGCCGGAGAAAAGGGACTTGCTTCAGTACGCCGGGCGACCAGAATGCCAATGAGTTCCCCCTGCTGGCGAAGGGGAACGAGTAAAAAGGTACGCGAGCCGGTGGTGGACCCCATTGTTGGGAAATCGTTCCGCGCTAGGATATCTGGAACGTGAAGCGTGCCGTGCTCGCGTATCCAGCGTATCTGTGGGTCATCAGTAGACCTCACGCCACCAATGGGTATGGGACCAACATGAGCGGCTGGAACTATAGAGTTGCCCTCATGGAGTCGCAGCGCCACGTCGTCAATCCCACAAACGCGCGCCGCACTTTCAACGATGGCATTCAGGACAGGCTGTACCTCCGTCGGCGAGCGACTGATGATGCCGAGCACTTCGGAGGTTGCGGTCTGATGCTCCAGCGCCTCGCGCAATTCCGCGTTGCGCTCCTCGATTTCCTTGAACAGCCGCACGTTCTCGATGGCGATGACTGCCTGGTCGGCAAAGGTCTCCAACAGCTTGATCTGCGCCGGAGTAAAAGGACGGACCTCGGTGCGCCGTGCGAACAGTCCTCCAATGAATTCCCGCTGCTGACGGAGGGGAGCGGCTAAGTAGGTGCGGAAGTTACCGGCGGAACCCACCGTTGGAAATTCGTTTTGCGCACGGACATCGGAAACGTGGAGCGTGCCGTGCTCACGCATCCAGCGAATCTGTGGTTCATCCGTACTGATCTCTACGCGACCAATAGGTATGGGGCCAAAATGAGCCCGCACGACCGTATTGTTCCCTTCGCGGAGTCGTAGCGCCACGTCATCAATCCCACAAACTCGCGCCGCGCTTTCAACGATAGCTTCGAGAACCGGCTGCACGTCCGTCGGCGAGCGGCTGATGATGCGCAACACCTCCGAGGTTGCTGTTTGATATTCCAGAGCCTCGCGCAGCTCTGAGTTGCGCTCTTGAATCTCTTTGAAGAGCCGCACGTTCTCGATAGCGATCACGGCCTGGGCCGCGAAGGTCTTGAGCAAGGATATCTGCTTCTCGGTAAACGGCCGGACTTCGACCCTTCGGAGAAGAACCGCTCCGATCGGCATGTCTTCGCGCATCAGAGGCACCGCGAGTACCGTGCGCAATTGTTCCTGCTGCGCAGCGTGCCAAACATCCGGAAATTCTTCCTCGCTTCGCGCGAGCATGTCGTGGATATGCACCGGCTGGCGCTCGACAATCGCCCGCCCGCTGTTTGAGCCGCGGCTGATTTTCCTGGTGCTCCCCAGCGGGATGCCATCGGGCACGGTTCCGTAACGCGCGACTTTGCGCATCATGTCGCCGTCAACCCGATAAATCTGCGCGTCCTGCGAGTCGCACAATCGGGCCGCGTTCTCCGCAACCGCATCGAGCACCGGCTGGATGTCGGTGGGCGAGCTGGCAATCACGCCGAGGATTTCGCTCGTCGCCGTCTGCTGTTCGAGCGACTCTTTGAGCTCGTTGAACAACCGGACATTTTCGATCGCGATGACGGCCTGATCCGCAAAAGTCTTAAGCAGCGCAATCTGACTATCTAAAAACGGGCGTACTTGAAATCGCCTGATCAGTATCACGCCGATCGAAACACCTTCGCGCAAAAGCGGGGCCGCAAGCAAGGTTCGGCTCTCACCAAGGCCGAACGCGGCGCCTCTTCGGAAGCCTTGCTCGTCCGCCGCACGAATGTCATGGACATGGACCAGCTCTCGATCGAGAACAGCTCGACCCGCTGCAATGTCTCGCGTGATCGGTCGAGACTCCGCGGTCTGGTGTGATCCGTGCGACGCCGCTCGTCGAAGGATAGCCCCCTCGACCCGCAGGATCTGCACGTCGTCGGCATCACACAGTCGCGCGGCATTCTTCGCGACCACGTCGAGCACCGGTTGTATATCCGTCGGCGAACTGGCGATCACCCGCAAAACCTCGCTGGTCGCCGTCTGTTGTTCCAGCGCTTCCGTCAATTGTCGGTTGCGCGCCTCGAGTTCGTTGAACAAACGAACGTTCTCGACGGCAATAACGGCCTGGCTTGCGAAAGTTTCAAGAAGCTTGATCTGTTTCTCAGTGAAGGGCCGCACTTCGGTTCGGCGAATCATGATCGCACCGATCGAGAAACCTTCGCGAAGGAGCGGCGTAACCAGGATCGTGCGCGAGCCGGTGATCTTTTGGTGCTCTCTCGATTCGGGAAATTCAGTATCGAATTGGGCGACGATGTCCTCGACGTGAACCGTTTTGCCGTCCAGCATCGCCCGTCCAGGCGGTTCTAGCCTAGTTGGACGATAACCTCCCCCCTCGCGAAGTCTGGTGCGTCCGATCGGCCCATAAGACGCCGCGGTGTAAGCCAAGTCACCTTCACGGCGATGGATGATCGCATCATTGGCATCACACAAGCGCGCCGCGCTCGCCGCAACCGCGTCCAGCACCGGCTGCAATTCCGTCGGCGAGCTGGCGATTACGCCCAGGATCTCGCTGGTCGCGGTTTGCTGCTCCAACGACTCCTTCAGCTCGTTAAACAACCGGACGTTCTCTATGGCAATGACGGCCTGATCGGCGAAGGTTTCGAGCAGCTTGATCTGCGTTGGAGTGAATGGGTAAATTTCCATTCGGCGTGCCGCCAAGACCCCTATGAGTTCTTTTTGCTGGCGAAGCGGAACAGCCAAATACGTACGATTGCCGACGGCGGCGCCTACACTTGGGAAATCATTTTGTGCCTGAACGTCGGGAATGTGGAGCGCGCCATACTCCCGAATCCAGCGATATTGTGCCTCGTCGACGCTGATCTGAACACGACCCGTGTGGACCGGCCCACAATGGGCGCGCAGGGTCATCATGTTGTTCTCGCGCAACCGCAGCACTACATCATCGACACCGCAAACCCGAGCCGCGCTCTCGACAATGGCATCGAGTACCGGCTGCACGTCGGTCGGCGAGCGGCTGATGATGCCGAGCACCTCGGATGTCGCAGTCTGATGCTCCAAGGCTTCGCGCAGTTCGGCGTTGCGTTCCT
>Ga0310810_10002953_pt1 | contig 18441 bp, 16 predicted proteins | sample NCmetagenome_FD_207641 | JGI IMG/M metagenome (GOLD analysis project Ga0310810, IMG submission 207641) | Soil microbial communities from experimental microcosm in Duke University, North Carolina, United States - NC | ecosystem: Engineered > Artificial ecosystem > Soil microcosm > Unclassified ...
CCAGTCTCCATTGCGACACGCGACACCGTGTACGACGGATTCGTAATGAATAGCTGCTGCGCGCGCGCGACACGCCGCTGCCTGATGTACTCGCCGACAGTGTAGCCGGTCAGTGAACGGAAACTGCGCGCCAGATGGGTTGGGTGCAGGCCCGCTTCCGCTGCAAGTCCCGTCAGCGTCAGCGTCTGATCGAGTCTCTCGTCGATCGACGCGACAACTCGGCGAACTCCGCGACTTCGGTCTGCACCGCATTGCACTCGAGCCTGTCGCTCGCAGAGATCGAGAAGATGGGCCGCGCCCGATTCGAGCATCGCGTCGTAATAGAATCTCGATGCGTGTGCGTGATCGGCCATGATTTGAAACGGCAAATAACCCGGAACTCGGACGAGCAGTGGTCTCCTCAACGCTGTCACTATCTTGTCGACAGACTCATTCCATTCGCTGCCAAGATCAACCAGCATGCATCGGACGCCGAGCGATCCGATGATGTGTGCGTGCTCTTCGCCCGCCGGGTGAAGGCGCATTTCCATCGGCAAACATTCCAGGACCGTGGACGCAACGTGCTCGCGGTAACTCCCCTGCAACACGATCGATAGATACGGCACAGCTCGGCGGTGCACGTCGAGCCTGGCATGGGGCGAATGAAACGTCGTTGTCACCCTGACGCTTGGCATACCGCTTAGACTCACGATTTACAGGATTCGTTCGACGCTAATCCGGTACAAGCCCGCGCGCGGCCCGCCCGGAAGATTCTTTCAAAAGCTGACACTACTTAACCGGTCAAGGAAGAGCGGATGAAACGCTTTGCACTGTTTCTAACACTCGCCGCGAGCGTACCGTCGCTTGCATGCGCGCAGGACACGACACTTGTAGGGCTCTGGCAATCGAAGCGATGGTTTGGCCCGGATGCTCGAGGTGAGCTTCGTATCACACGTGTCGCCGATCGATGGCAGGCAGCGATTGCCTCTCGCAGCGCGAACGTTCGTGTGTCGCATGACTCGATGTCATTCGAATTGCCGGCTGCAGCGAATTTCAAGGGACGCATTCTCAGCAACGGCTCGATGATTGGCCAATGGATCGAGCCTGACAGGCGAATCGCAATGCCTCTTGTGTTCGTGTCATGCGGCACCGGCTGTTACTCGACCGTTGTGAACCCCCAGGAATCGGAGTTCACCTTTTACATGCAGGTGACGCCGCGCGCCAACGGACAGCTCGGCGCATTTCTCCGCAATCCAGATCGAAATCAGGGGAGATTCATCGGCCTCGATCACATCGTGCGCCGGGGCGACACCGTTCTCCTGAAGAACAGACTCGACACGACGATTGCAAAAGGAATTCTTCAAGAGGACAAGCTCAGCGTTTATCTCCGCTTTGCGACGCATGATTTCCAGAAGGTGCACCCCGACAGCTTCACTTATTTCTATCCGCGCGGACGACCTACAGGGAGCTACAGCTACACGCCGCCGAGGCAGAAGAATGACGGTTGGACAGTCGCGCGTGCGCGTGATGTGGGAATGTCCGAGGAAAAGCTTGGCGCGATGGTGCAGGAGCTCGTCAACAGCTCGGTCGACAGCGCGAATAATTATCGGCTGCACGGTGTTCTCGTAGCGAGACACGGCAAGCTCGTGCTCGAGGAGTATTTCTTCGGCGAGAACGCAGACAAGCTGCATGATACGCGCTCAGCATCGAAGACTCTCGTGACGCTCGTGCTCGGCGCGGCGATGGAGAAGGGAATGAAGGTGAGTCCATCGATGCCGGTCTATTCAACGATGGGCATCACGTCACAGTCGCTCGATCCACGCAAACGGTCGATGCAGCTGCGTCATCTCATCACGATGTCTTCCGGTCTCGATTGCGATGACGGCGGAGCGCAATACCACGAGGGGAGCGAAGACAACATCACCAACCAGGATACGATTCCCGATTGGCTGAGCGTTGTGGAGCGGCTGAATCTCATTCGCACCCCAGGCGACACCGGCGTGTATTGCTCGATCAATCCTTATTTCGCGGGTGAAGTAATCGCGAAAGCAACGGGGCGATGGTTTCCAGATCTAGCGTACGATCTGGTAACAGGTCCGCTTCAGTTTGGACGCTATACGGCGGTGTTGGACCCACTTGGCAGATCGTACATGGGCGGCGGCTTGCGTTTTGTGTTGAGAGATTTCGCGAAGTTCGCGCAGCTGTATGCGAACAAGGGAATGTGGAACGGGAAGCGGATCGTCAGTGAAGAGTGGGTGCGCGAATCGTCCGAGCCGCGCTATTTGCTGAGCCGACAGATCGACAATGAGTGGGTGGCGCGCGCCGATAAGAATTACGGTTATCTGTGGTGGAGCACGCTGTACAAGTATCAGGGCAAGGTCATTCGCGCGTATCACATGTCGGGGAATGGCGGGCAGTTCTCGATGTTCATTCCCGATCTCGATCTTGTGGTTGCTACGTGGGGAGGGAATTACGCCGATCGTGGTGGACTGATGAGCGTGACCGATCTCGTTCCGAAGAAAATTCTTACGGCAATCGTGAGGTAGTTTGGGCAACGGCAGCTAAGAGGGCTGACAGTCTCTTAGCTGTCGTTGTCGTTACTGGTGCATTTGTCCTCTGACGCTCGAGAAATTCGCGTTAAATTCTCGAGTTACATGCGAGCAGATCGTGCTTTCCCACCGCTGCCTTGTTTCCCGTGCCCATACGGATCTTCGTGTTGTGCGTACGGAACAACGCTTTCCGAAAGAGAAGCGCGCGCGATCGAAGCGAATCACGGCCCCGATCTCGTCTATAAGAACCGCTGGGGAGAATGGCGAACGCGCGTCCGCAAGAATCGGTGCGTGCTGTTCCGCGACGGGGGCTGCACGATCCACGACAAAGAGTATTATCCGGAAATGTGCGCGGCATTTCCCTGGACGGATCCTGAAACAGGCGGACGATACGAATACGATGTGACAATCTGCGGCGCATTCGAAGCGCAGCCGGAGTTGATCACGCTTCAACGTGGAGAAAGACAGCTGACATCACCTTAGATCATTCAACTGGAGAAACTGCCATGAAACGCATTCTTTTTGTCGCAGTGTGCGCAATCGTGAGCCTTGGCTTTGTGCGCGCCGAGCATCGCGAGTCTTACCCGTACCGCGTCGTGTTCGATCTCACCAGCCGCGACACGCTCGATCAGAAAGCGGTTCTGCGCTGGCTGAAGGAAGTGGGCAGCACGAGTCCAAAGGCGGAAATGGAAGTTGTCATGTACGCGAGAGGATTCGAGCTCGTGATGCCGGAGCGATCGGCGTACATCGCCGAAGTGCAGAATGCGATGAAGAGTTACAACGTGACGTTCAAGGTCTGCGCGATTGCCTTGAAGAACAACAATGTCGACAAGAGCCAGCTACTTCCGGAAGTGCAGACAGTGCCCGATGGAATCTACGAGCTTGTTTCGAAGCAGCAGGACCACTGGGGTTACATCAAGGTGATGCACTGACCGCATCAGCATCAGCCATCAGCCATCAGCGTAGTCCCGCACCACGAGAGCAACGGAACGATCGAGTGCTTCATGTTGCGGAAATCTGTCTCACGAGCCATATCATCCGGTGAGAACTCAAGGGAGATATATGAAAATCCTGTCTGTCGCCATCCTCGCGCTGCCGATTACTCTCGCGGCGCAACAGCCCCAACCGCCCGCCAACCTCGCCTCGAGTCCGATCATGACAGTGATGTGGGCGCGAACGATGGGATATCAGCGGAACCTCGCTCAAGCTTTCGATTCCATTCCGGAATCAAAGTACAGCTTCAAGCCGACGCCCGTTCAACAATCGATCGGATATGTCGCGCAACATCTCGCATCAGACAATTATCTCTTTTGCAACGGTTTCGGCGCTGCGAAAGGAACACCCGCCGCAGCTGACACAACCACGGCCGATACGGTGAAAGCAACCTGGCCGAAAGAGCAGCTCGTCACGAAGCTCAAAGCGTCCTTCGCATTCTGCGAAGAGGCTCTGAAGCAGCTCGACGATGCGAAGCTCAGTGAGATGACACCCTTCTCATTCAGAGGACCGCCGCGTCAGATACCGAGAGTAACACTGGTTCTCGGACACATCACTGACATGGCGGAGCACTACAGTCAGATCGCGGCGTACATGCGGCTGAACAACATGCTGCCGCCCACTGCGCTTCCGAGGCCGCCTCGACCAAGCGGCGATTAGAGGCAAGAGCAAAAAAGATCTGAGATTTGGCATCCGTGCCAAATCTCAGATCTTTTTTTGCTGTTAGGAGCAGGTTGCGTTCGATTTTTCGGAGCTCGCCTGCACGTTTCCCGTGACGGTTCGCGTTTTTCCGCTCGCGTCGACGAAGCTCAGAGCCAGCTGAAGCTGAACGCGGCCGTTCGAACGGTCGGTAACGTGAACCAATCCGCTCGACGCGACAGCACGATATGTGGTCGTGTATACGGGCGGTGGAAATGAGTACGTCGCAATCACGAATGCGGCCTCTGCTTTGTTTGACTGCGATAAATCATGCGCTCCCCACATTGCGGGATCAGTGCTGCCCACATTGATGTTGAACGTCGTTCCAATTGGATAATCATCTCCTTCACGCAGAGCCACCGGCAACGCGAGAGTGAGCGTGACGATCTCCTGCGTTATCGCATCGGTCCCCGAAAATGTGAGCGCGATTCCATCACCACTCGTTGAGCCTTCCAGTGTGTTGAACAAAAAGTCCATGTCGTCTGCCGTTGCCGGCGGCTGTGTCAGATGGATGTTCACGAACTGAATCTGCCGAGTGCCGAATTCACCGCCTAAGGTGAGTGTGTTGGCCGATGTGTTGATGGCATGCTGCTCAGGCCCGCATAAATTGCATCCGCTGCTTCCGAATCCCGTCGACAGCGCGAATACAGGTATCAAAAAACGTGTCATTTTCATACCGTAGAGAAACGCCAGTTGCATGCCCGATACGCGCATGATTTGTAAGAGATTCACCATTAATTGTTCCGAGCACGAATGAGCGAACGAGAAATCGGACACGTAGTCGCATTGTTCCGCTATCCGGTAAAATCGATGTGCGGAGAAGCGTTGCAGTCCGTGATGGTTGGATGGGCTGGATTTGCAGGAGATCGCCGCTGGGCATTCGTTCGCGCGGGAATGGAGCGCAGCGATTTTCCGTGGCTGACTATTCGTGAGCGACCTGAGATGTGGCAATACGTTCCCCGGTTTGCCGATCCGGAAAAACCGGACTCATCAGTCACGCTCGTCCGCACACCGTCGGGAGAGGAGCTCGATGTCGTCGACGAAGCTCTCGCAGCAGAGTTGGGCAGCGGAGCAAGAGTCATCAAGCAAGGTCGCGGAATTTTCGACGCACTTCCGCTTTCCCTGATCTCGACGCAGACGGTCGATGCACTCGGCGGCTACGCCGGCGCTCAACTCGACCCGCGAAGATTCAGACCGAACATTCTTTTTGAAGCAATCGATGGCAGTGCATTCTCCGAAGATGCCTGTGTCAGCAATACGCTTCGGATTGGCGACATGCGAATGCGCGTCGACAAGAGAGACAAGCGATGCGTTGTAACGAATGTCGATCCAACAACCACTGCTAAAAACCCGGAAGTCCTACGCGCCATCGCCCGCGAGCGACAAAACTTCCTCGGCGTTTACGGATCGACAGTTCAGACCGGCACAATCGCGGTGGGCGACTCCATTCTTATCGAGAGCTGAGCGGGCATCACCAATCGGCCTGGTTCAAGAGCGCGACTTTACCCACCCTTTCGAAAACGCGCGACTGCGTGGAATTTCTACCACGATCGCTTCCAGCTAATTCCAAAGGAGTACCCAGTGCGCGCGTTTCCACCTCGTTTGCTGACCGTCTTCGCCGTCACACTGCTCGCCGGCTCTACCGCCGATGCACAGGCGCTCGTGAATCCAACGCCGGAAATGCACTGGCGACACATCGGGCCATTTCGCGCGGGACGCGGACGCGCAATAGCCGGTGTTCCATCGCAGCCAAACACTTTTTACATCTCGTTCGACAACGGCGGCGTTTGGCGGTCGACGGACTTCGGATCGAATTGGTTTCCACTGTTCGATGACCAACCAACGGGCTCGATTGGAGCAATTGCAGTCGCACCATCAGATCCGAACATCATCTATGTCGGCAGTGGGGCCGGAATCATTCGACCCGATCTCGCGACCGGCGACGGCGTGTACAAGTCAACCGACGCGGGCAAAACGTGGACGCATCTCGGGCTTCGTGATACGCAGATGATCGGATACATCGACGTCGACCCGAAAAATCCAAACCGCCTCTTTGTCGCCGCCCTTGGCCATCCCTATGGGCAGAACGAGGAGCGCGGAATTTTCCGATCCACCGACGGCGGACAGACGTTCCAGAAAGTTCTCTACAAGGACGAGTACACGAGCGCCAACGATGTCCGCATCGATCCATCGAATCCGCAGATCGTGTACGCGACGCTGTGGCAGCAGCAGCAAAGCTTTATCGAAGGTCAGGGATTCGGTGGTCCGGGCAACGGAATCTTCAAATCGACCGACGGTGGGACGACGTGGACGCAGCTCACGAATGGTCTGGCGAATGTCATTCAGGCGAACATCGGAATTGCGCCGAGTAATCCGAAAGTCATTTACGCGCTTGCAGCCACGGCGACACCGACGAACAGCATAACAGGTGTCGTGAACCTGTACAGAACAAATGATGGAGGCGAGCACTGGGCGCCCGCGATCACCGACACCACTCGTGTGATGGATCAACGCCCGCTTGGAAGAATTGGCGGCGGAGATCTTCCGACGATCGTCGTCGATCCAAAAAACGAGAACGAGATTTACACGGCCTCGACAGTAATGTGGCGATCGATGGATGCGGGTCTCACCTGGACGGCTGTGCGCGGCTCACCGGGTGGAGATGATTATCAGCGAATCTGGGTGAACCCGAACGACACGAACATCATTCTCGTCGTTTCCGATCAGGGTGCGGTGATCTCGGCAAATCACGGAACGACGTGGAGCAACTGGTACACGCAGCCGACTGCAGCGATGTATCACGTTTCAACCGACAACACGTTTGCTTATCGCGTTTGCGGCGGCCAGCAGGATTCCGGATCGGGTTGCGTAGACAGCCGTTCACCCGATGGAATGATCACGTTCCACGATTGGCATCCTGTGAACATCCAGGAGTACGGAATTGCCGCGTCTGATCCAAAGGATCCCGATCTCGTTTATGGAAGCGCGCGCACGAACGTGTCGCTCTACAATCGCCGAACATTTCAAACGACGCAGGTTGGTCCGGACATGAGCGCGAAAGGTCCGAACGGCGAGAGCTACAATCGCAATGTTCGCACGATGCCGATAAACTGGTCGCCACTGGATCCGAACACGCTGTACTACGTGTCCAATGCGGTGTGGCGAACACGGAATGGCGGCAAGGATTGGACACGCATCAGTCCTGATCTCGCACGCCAAACGTGGGAAGTGCCTGCAAATGCGGGCAAGTACGCGAGTACCGTAAAGCCGGCGCCGCTCGGTACCATCACCGCGCTCTCACCGTCGTCAAAGAGCATCGACGTCATCTGGGCAGGAACCGACGACGGAAATATTCAAGTAACGACTGACGGTGGCGCCAATTGGAAGAACGTCACTCCGGCACAGATCAAACCGTGGACACGAATCTTCAACATCGAAGCCGGACACTTCGATGCGAACACAGCGTATGCTGCGGCGAATACTCTACGCGTGCACGACATGAATCCGCATCTGTGGAGAACGCACGATGGCGGCCGCACCTGGACTGAGATCAACAACGGTATTGCGCCCGGAGCGGTGACCAATTCGATTCGCGAAGATCCGCGCGCGAAGGGTTTGCTTTACGCCGGCACGGATACGCAGGTGTGGGTCTCGTTCGATGATGGCGATCACTGGCAATCTCTTCGCATCAACATGCCCGCCATTTCAGTGCGAGACGTTCAGCTCCATGACGATTCGACATGCATGTGCGCTGATCTCGTCGCGGGAACACATGGGAGAGGTTTCTGGATTCTCGACAATGTGACTCCACTGCGCGCAATGGCGACGACGCGCAGCGCAGAATCGTCGACGTATCTCGTCAAGCCTGCGACTGCTGTTCGCGTGCGATTTGCTTCCAATGATCCCACGCCGTGGCCGCCCGAAATTCCCGCTGGAGAAAATCCGCCGGAAGGTGCGGTGATCGATTACCGACTTGCAGCAAATGCGGGTGCAGTGAAGCTCGAGATTCTGGACGGAGCAGGTAAACCGATTCGCACATACTCGAGCGCCGATACAATTCCCGGTCCCGACCCCGCGTGGGATCCCGAAGCGTACAATCGAATCTGCCAGAGAAACACGAGCGCGCCGCATTGCTCGGTTCCGTTGTATTGGGCTGCGCCGAACAAGGTGTTATCTACGCGAGCGGGAGCGCATCGATTCACGTGGGACATGCGGTTCGATCCTGTTCCAGGAACAAACCTGACTGAGGATAATCCTGTTCCACATCGGACGTATCTGGTGCCGGCGACGCCATGGGCACCGCCTGGCGATTACACCGTTCGTCTCACGGTCGATGGGAAGACCTACACTCAACCGATGAAAGTCGTGCTCGATCCGCGCGTGAAAACTCCTCCTTCGGTGATCGCGCAGATTTCATCGCTGTCGCGCGAGATGTATGATGGAGCGGTCGAGCTGAGGCGGGCGTACATGAGCGCTCGACAACTGTCTGCACAAATGACGAAGCCTGCGGATGCACAAAAGAAAATCGAGATGGATTCGATTGCTCCGCCAGCCGTTGCGCGGCAGGGATTTGGTCAATTCGGTGCGCCGAGTGGGCCACCGACTCTCGAGAGTGTGCGTGCAGCGATGATGTCAGCCGCGATGTCGATGCAGAATGCGGACGTCGAGCCCACATCTCGCCAGCTCGCTGCCGTTGCGGCAGCGAGAGCTCAGTACAAGGAAGTCATGGCGCGATGGAATCGTCTCAGGCCGGGGGCTTCGGGAACCTCCCACTAGTCCAGGGAACTCCGGCCTGCTCCGCGCTCTGCTCGAGTGCCTTCAGGTCGACGTTGATCAGCTGATTGATCTGCGCGAGAATCGCGGTATAGCGCGAGCGGACAAGCTCAAGCTCCGCGAGCTGCGCAGCGTTCGGCGCCTCGAGCGTGCTGCCCCAGTTGTTGCCGACCGCTCCGCGCAGGCGACCAAGCAGGGAAGGCGGAGTGGTCTCGTTTCGATTCGCCAACGTCGGATCGCCGCTCAAAAGCTCCTGCGCGTCCTTCAATCGGTCGGTCATGATTCGGGCGCGATGCTGAAGAGTTGTATCAGCGGTCGGGGTTTCGTCGATTGCGCGCTTGAACAACGTCATGCGCGTGAGTGCTTCACGCACGACCTGATCTAGTCCAAGCACCGATCGCTCGAGATCTGCAATTCGCTGCTGATCTGCGAGCGAGGCGATCTGTCTTCCTGCCGGCGCATCGATCGCGACGACTTGAAATGATTGCGTCTCACCAATCGGAGTGAATGCGCCGTTGATTCGTTTCGCAAAGCTCACGTTGTATGTGCCGGGTCCGACAAATGGCGCGGCCGGTGGACCGCCGAACGGCCAATCAGGATCCGGCTTGTAGGGCGGACCCGTGACTGGATCCGGCGCCTGCAGTCGAAGATCCCACGCAACGCGATTGATTCCTGAAGCGGAAGGCGCAGTGAACCTGCGAATCGGTTTACCACTCGCGTCGCTGATCGTTACGACGAGCGCCGGATCTTCTTCGCGATCTTCAGCCTTCAATGAATCCCATGCCGGATAAAACACGTCCGAGCCCTTCTTGATGAGATCCTTCTCCGCAGCCTGCCTTCTTTCGCGGCGGCTCTGGAGCGCGCTCTTCATATAGTATGTGAAGACTGCGCCGTAAGGCGGATTATCCGCCATGTAATAACCAGCTCCTTGAAACGCGGGACCGATTGCATCAGGTCCAAGTCCCAACGGACTCGATGGCACGTAGAGTGGTGCAGGTCGTGTCGGAAACAGAACAAAATCCTTTGCGAGCGTCGCATCGGTCATCGCTCTGAGCGGAGTGTAATCATCGAGTACGTAGAAGCTTCGCCCAAAAGTTCCTGCGATGAGATCGTTCTCGCGCTTCTGAATCGTGAGATCGCGGACCTGAATCGTCGGCATTCCGCCATTCAGCTTGAGCCACTTCCGTCCACCATCGCGAGTGACGAACAATCCCCACTCCGTTCCCGCAAAAAGAATGTTCGGATCGACGTGATCTTCGGCGAGCGAATAGACGCTTCCGTCGGGAAGATCGCCCGTTATCGACGTCCACGTTCGTCCAAGGTCAGTCGATTTCTCGATGTATGGCTTGAAGTCGCCGGCCTGATGGTTGTTGAACGCAGCATACAGGACGTTCGCGTTGTGCTGCGAGGGAAGAACTTTGAAGACGGGCGCAGTATCCGGCGTGCCTGGAACATGATCGATCGAGCGCCACGTCGCGCCGCCATTTTCGCTGATGCTCACCTTGCCATCGTCAGTCCCCGCGAATAACAAACCTTCCTTCACTGGTGACTCTGCGATCGTAAGCACGACACCGAAAAGCGTCGTCGATGCATTCTTCGCGACCGCATCGATGCTCTGCACACGCCCCATCACTTTCAATCGATTGCGATCGATCAGGCGGGAAAGATCAGGACTGATGACTTTCCACGAATCGCCGCGATCGTTCGACACGAAAAGACGGTTCGACGCGAAGTAAATGCGATTGTGATTGTGCGGGCTGATGAAGAGCGGGGAATCCCATCCCCACCGCGGACCAGGAGTGCCTGGCTCCTCACTCGGCTGAATTCCCATCACGTCACCTGTCGCGAGATTGAAGCGAGACAGGTTTCCGAACTGGGATTCAGCGTAGACGATGTTTGGATCGACAGGATCGACAACAGATCCGAATCCATCGCCGCCGGAGGTGATGAACCAGTCGGCGTTCGTTGGTCCGGTAGTGTTACGAGTACGTGAAGGTCCACCAACAGAGAAGTTGTCCTGCGCGCCGCCGAAAATTCTGTAAAAGGGTTTTGAATTGTCCGTCGCGACTCTGTAGTACTGCGTGATCGGAATGTTTGCAGCGAAGCGCCATGTTTTGCCGCCGTCGAAAGTTTCGTAGACGCCGCCATCGTCGCCAACGACGAGATGAGCTGTCTCATCCGGGTCGATCCACACGACGTGATTGTCAACGTGCTTGTTGCGCTCGCCGACGCGGTGGAAAGTTTTCCCGCCATCGTCGGTTACCTGAAGAATCGCATCGATGGCGTACACGCGGTCTACGTTTTTCGGATCGGCAAAAATCTCGTTGTAGTAATTACTACCTGATTGGGTATCACTCATCTTCTCCCAGCTCGCGCCGCCGTCGCGTGACCGGAAGAATCCACCTTTTCGGTCCGCCGCATCGGCGATTGCGTAGACCACGTCCGGATTCGCCGGCGATCTTGCGAGTCCGATTCTTCCAAGATCGACTGATGGAAAACCGGATTGCGATTTCGTCCACGTTTTTCCCGCATCGGTGGAACGCCACACTCCTGAGCCTGGTCCACCCGCAATGAAGGTGTAGACGCGACGAACACGCTGCCACGTTGTCGCGACAAGGATGTCAGGATTTCGCGGATCGAGCTGAACGTCGTTGACGCCGGTCCAGTCGTTGTCGCCCTTTAGAATGTTCGTCCACGTTTTGCCGCCGTCCGTAGTTTTGTAGAGACCGCGATCTCCACCCCCTTTCCAGAGTGGTCCCTGTGCGGCGACATAGACGACGTCGGAGTTGCGGGGATCGATCAGGATGCGGCCGATGTGCTCCGAGTGCTTGAGCCCCATGTTCGTCCAGCTTTTTCCGCCGTCGATCGATTTGTAGACACCGTCGCCGTATGCGACCACGCGTTGCGCGTTGTTCTCGCCGCTTCCAACCCATACGACGTTCCGGTTTGCAGGATCGATCACCACCGTGCCGATGGAGAACGATCCCTGTCCGTCGAAGATTGGGGAGAAGGACACGCCGCCGTTCGTGGACTTCCACACTCCGCCCGCGGCAGCGCCGACATACCAGGTGCGCTTGTCGGACGGATCGATTGCAATGTCGGCAACTCGTCCGGATGTGAGTGCGGGTCCGACAGAGCGAAGCTTGAGACCCGAGAGAAGTCCGGTCGTGAACTTCGAGCTGTCCGGCGGCGCTGCGGGTTTTTTGTTGCTCGTTTTTGACTGCGCGCTCGCAACAGTTGCGGTCGCGAAGAGGAGTGCGATGGAAAGTTTGCGCATGCGGATTTCAGATGAGGTGAATCGATTTATCGGCGTCTAATTTGTCGCCAGGAAGAACGGTGTGTTAGCCCGTCGTTCGTTTACACTTCCATGACATTGCGCGCATGGTATAACTACAGTATACCTTCAGTATGAAAACAGCGATTTCCCTTTCAGACTCGCTTTTCCACTCGGCGGATACGCTCGCACGACGACTCGGCATTTCCCGCAGCCGGCTCTTTGCAACCGCCGTGGAGGAGTTCGTCGCAAAGCATCGTTCGGAAAAAATCACCGAGCGCCTAAACTCCATTTACTCATCCGATCCCAGTCGCATCGAGCCACCCCTGCGCCGTGCGCAGAAGCGTGTCGTTTCGCGGGCCGAGTGGTAATCGAGCGTGGAGATGTTTGGTGGGCGAACCTGGGCGAACCGCGAGGCGCTGAACCGGGATTTCGTCGGCCGCTCCTGGTCGTTCAAGCGGAGGCGTTCAACCGCAGCCGAATTGAAACTGCGATTGTCGTAGTGCTGACTTCGAATCTGAGATTGTTGAATGCGCCGGGAAATGTCCTGGTGCCTAAGCGCACGGCCGGCCTTCCCAAAGACTCGGTGGCAAATGTGTCGCAGGTCCTCACCGTAGATCGCGACATTCTCGCCGAAAAAGCCGGCAAATTGTCCGGCGATATCCTCTCTGCCGTCGATGCAGGCCTTCGGCTCGTACTCTCGCTATGACTCGGCTTTTCGAAGCGCTTCCTCGGCGCGTGCCTCATCCTCTGCCGTGGGTCCTCGTGCAGCGCGGTCGATTTGTCGAATCGCACCGAAGTGATACGCCACGTGAGCGATGGTTCCAGTCACCCAACCACTCTCGATTTCGGTAAGCTCGCGCGGTGTGCGGAGTACATCTATCCATGCACTGGTTTCGCGTCGCAGCTCGTAGCGCAGTGTCTTCCATTCCGCATCGGACACAACATTTTTTCGCCAACTCGCTGTCCAGTCGATTTCCTGCCACCTCAACGTCTCGCCGGCAGCCCATTTATTCAGCAGAGACAATCCATAGCGCAGGTGATCGACATGTGCGGCGATCGGCGGACCACCATCGTGTGAAGCCGAAGCCGCGGCGGCTGAGAGTCGATCGAGGGACGCGAGCAGGCCTATGTCGCCGCGGTTCATGATGTAAGTGCGCGCACTGGGATCGGGCGAGCCGTTTACCAGCTCATTCATCAGCGTTGCGACGAGATTACCGAGATCGGATGTCATCTATTGTCCACGGATTGCGGCTACATACGAGCTGGTGTCGTAGTAATTACGAACTCGGACAATCTTTCCTGTTGACGGATTGAAAGTGTACACCCGCAGGATCTCGCTGTGGAATGGACGCCCTGTCGCACGCGCGATTCCTTCACCATAGAACACGGCGCCGACCGTGTTCGCACTTGCAAGGTACTCACGCAGCTCCACGCGATCATAGCGCATCGTTTCATCGAGTCGCCGCTGGAATTCGGCGATGCCGTTCACCCCGCGCCACTTGCCTGCAAATGGAAGGACGGCAGCCGGTCCCGGAACGATCCACTCGACACTGTCGTCCAACGCACCCGAGTCTCGGAATCGCTGGATGATTCCAGGGCCTTCGTGGATCCACCGGATTATCTGGAGGTTGCGAGATTCCTGCGAGGAGAGATGTCCCTTCAACGCAGCCGCCGCTGGCGGCGGCGGCCCGAGAGGGGTTGGGGTTGGCGCGCGCGGATGACAACCGACCGCTGGGATTACAATTCCCGCGAGGCTTAAGAAAGCTGCTGCGCTACTTAACCACGGAGGTGATCTCATAAGTGAGACGCCGAAGACTTACGTCTCATAAGCTGTAATGCCGCCAACCACCGTGCGCACGATCTTCACATCCTTGATCTTGTCCCTGCTCACCGTGTGGGGATCACTGTCGAGCACGACAAAGTCCGCAAGCTTGCCGACGCTAATCGAACCCTTGATCGATTCTTCGTAAGAAGCGTGAGCGCCGTTGATCGTAAGTACACGAAGCGCTTCGTCGACTGTAATCCGCTGGTTCGCGCCCCAGGTAGTTCCGTCCCAACCTGTGCGAGTGACCATTCCCTGCATTCCCATCAACGGCGCAAATGGTCCCGGCGGAAAATCAGATCCTGCCGTCACTGGAATGCCGGCGTCGAGCATGGTTCGAAATGCCATGCTGCGCTTCATGAGATCTTCGCCGTAGAACGGGAACTTGTCCGTGTTGTAGTACGCGTAGCTGGTGAACATCGCGGGAATTGCGCCGAGCGTTTTGATGCGGCGCACAAGATCGTCGTTGATCAGTGTGCAGTGCGTGATCTTCGGACGCGCATCCGCGCGAGTGAATTTTTTCTGCGCGCGCTCGAGAGCGGTGAGGTACATGTCGATCGCGACGTCTCCGTTGGCGTGACAGTTTACCTGAATGCCCGCGCGATGAACTTTCTCCACCCATGCGTCAAGCTTATCCTGGGGCTCGACGATGTTGCCTTTGTACGGCGGCTGAACGCCCGGATAGGGAATGCTCATCGCCATCGTTCGCTCGGAGAACGATCCATCCACTGTGTGCTCGGATGTCGCGCCGAAACGAATCCATTCGTCACCAAATCCCGTCTTGATGCCGGATGCAATCATCGAGTCGATGACTCGTTCGCCGGGCTCATAGCTCACACGATGATGTAGATCGCCGCGAGCGCGAACATCCTGTAGCGCGGAGAGATCGCCGCCTTCGTGGTGTACGCTCGTCAGGCCGTAACGAACGAATTCTTTCGAGATGTGCGCGAGCCCGTCGCGCTGCCGTTTCGCCGATTCGGTTGGAGTTATCAAGGGACGCGTTCCAACATTGTCGAAAACATCCATCGCTGTGTCGCTCACTCGTCCCGTGAGCTCGCCGCTCGAATCACGATCGAATCTGCCGCCGGCGGGATTCGGAGTATCGCGCGTGATTTTCGCGAGCTCGAACGCCTTCGAGTTGTAAAACACTGTATGCCCACCCCGATGGTAAACGGCAACCGGATGGTCTGTCGAAACCTTATCGAGATCGCGGATCGTGAGTCGCTGTTTGTCTTTTACCTTCGTGTCATCGAAGAAATAACCCTCGACCCACGCTCCCGCAGGAGCTGTTCGCGCTTTCGCCTGGAGCTTCTCGATAATCGACGCAATCGTGACGAACTCGACTTCGAATGGGTTCCCGACGTTCACTTCATATAGAAGAAGTCCGCCGCGTGCGTGGACGTGACAGTCTGTGAATCCTGGTACGATTGTCATGTTTCGCGCGTCGTATGTCTGCGTGCGCTTTCCAGCGAGCGATTTGATATCGCTCGTCGCTCCAATCGCAACGAATCTTCCGTTGTGTATTGCAAACGCTTCGGCGCGCGGAGCGCGTGGATCGACGGTGAACACTCGCGCATTGAATACGACCAGGTCTGGATCTACGACACCCGGAACCCACGAGGTGAGGATCCGGGGCATCGCATTGGCGTTTTCAATCCATGGAGCTGCGAGTGCGCCACCAATACCGGCAGCGGTGAGATTCAGGAACTGCCTGCGATTAACCGGCATCATGGCCATTAGAGCCGGTCGCGCTTCTCCATCAACATCTCGATCGCATCGGCGAGATGTTCTTCGGTGATGTGATGATCTCCGCGCTCGGTGCGAAGGCGATGAGCCTGAATCATTACATCTGCATCACGGAATCCCTGCGGCGTCTCGAACTTGTAGCACGCGAGCTCGACGGTTAGCCCGTTCGGATCCTTGAGATAAATCGAATTCATGAACCCGCGGTCGCGCTCGTAAAACGAAACTCCGTGCTCGGTAAGTCGCGCAGGAGCTTGAGCGAACGTCGCACGCGAAACGTTAAACGCGATGTGATCAACAGAACCGACTTCGCGCGGCGCAGGACGTCCCGCATCCTGTCGTGTCTCGTTCGTGAACACGGTGAGTAACCGCCCGTCACCGGGATCGAAGTAGAGATGACTCTCTTCAGGATTTCCGAGATTGGGCTGCTCAAAAATGAACGGCATTCCCAGCACGCCCTGCCAGAAATCGACAGCGCTTTTCCTCGTTGAGCCCACGATGGTGATGTGATGGACTCCCTGAATCTGGACTTTCTTCATTTGTTCGCGTCCACCTGATCGTATTCGATGAATTCTAGCATCGCCGATTATTTGCCGAGTAGAAGCACTACTCCCGCGGCGAGTGCAAGAAGTCCCAGCAACACACCGATTCCGGAGAAGCTAAGATTGAGAAGCGAAACCAATCCTTCGAGTATTAACCAGACCGCGAGTAAAAGCATTCCGAGGTTTCGATTGACTCTGAGGGGTATCTGGTCGGCCACGTGAGCTCCTTGAAGGGGTGTGTGCAAACACGGTTTGACCTCGCGTCATAAAATGCGAGGGATACTCTCATGCGTCTAGCGATTTTCCGGGCACTGATTGCGCTGATGCTTACCGCCGCTCCTGCGGCGGCGCAGCAGACATCTTCCGTAGCGATTCGCCAGCTCGAGAAGGAGATGCTGGCGCGCATGTCTGCGCGAGCAACTGCCATCGGCGGATTTCGCATGGATACGTCGGATTTCGACGTGCGATTACCGTTACACGGGGAGCCGGAGGAAATCGTTGGGCCGACGCTCCACGCGCGCGACGCACTGGCCGTGGGATCCGCGCGCATCGAGCCGCTCGACTCGCTCGCATCCCGCGCGGACACATTCAATCGCGCGCGCTATGAGCTTCGCCTCGAGGATCGGACGGGGAAGTGTCTCGTCGTTCATCAGGACGTCACGTTCGAGTCGAAGCTTGTTCGAGGTCGTCGAACTTTGGAGCGATGCGGGCCGTTGTATATGGCCGAGGTGGTACGACGCGCGCGCCGACTGGCGCGATTGCCGTTCAATGCAGGCCGGCTCGACGATCGGTGGTCGGCTGCGCTTGCTGCGACCGGTACGGTCGACGTGTATCTCGACAGTGTGGTGATGACTACGAGCTCGATGATTCTGCGCGCGGCGTATCCGGAGCCTGCCGACAAACCGGTGGTAATCGATTCGATCAATGCGGGTCTGGGATATGGCGATGATGGCTGGAGCGTCGCGCGAGCCAGTGCTGCGATCCGGGTTGACACGACGCTATACAAAGGCAGTGAATGGCGGCGCGGCGTAAAACGTTTCGTAATTCCACTCGATTCTGCGTTCAATGTCTCGAAGAGCTGGCCGCTTTTCGAGGTTCATCTCAGTGTTCCCAAAACGAAGGACAATCCCGCCGGCATTGCGTGGACTTACGCGCACGAGCGTAAAGGATTTTTTCTAAAAAGGCCGTAAGAGAATTTCCTCGATGCGATACGCATGAAGGAAGTCGTGCAATGCCAGATGCCGAAACATGATGAACACCGAATACGTCCTATACTCACCGTGCTCAGCGGTTTTCTCCCATTCTCGATTGGTGAGTTTCTCGAGACGTGCAACAAGACGCTGGCGATCGGCCACGAATTGCTCGAGCGCTGCATCGAGGTCCATTCGCATCAGGAAATCATCGGCATCCTGTTCGCCCGGTAAGTACGGCTGAATCACGGGCGACGGTTCGCTGAGCATTTGATCGAGTCTCTGAAAGAAAAGCGCATGCACGTGCGCTAGATGACACGCGTGCTCGTGAGCTGACCAGCGCTTCGGTTGCGGGCGTCTTTTCAGAATTTCAGACGGTACCTCGCGAACGAGCGGCACGATGATATCAGGCGCACGTCGCAATGCATCGATGATCGAGGGTACGCTATTTAAAGTCGCCATTGGCCAGCTACTAATTTGTTGCGACTCAGGCTGTCTCGCGAAACACCTCGACTTCACATAATTCTTCGGCCGCTCTTTTTCTAAAGCGCCGAAAAACCTGCGCCTGCTCCAGCGACTCATTCAGCTGCTGCACCAACACCTGCGGCACGCTGGCCCGCCGCTTCGCACCGATCGCCGCATAGCCGCTAGCTCGCGCCTCCGCTGATTCACGGCTGGCAAGAGACGCAAACTGCATCAGCGTCGACCGCCACTTCGTTTGCATCGCCAGGAAAACTCCATTCTTCGTGAAGGGATTTACTTCCTGCGGATCATGGTACGTGGAATACATTCGCAAACGGACCAGACGCTCGAGTGCAGTGTAACGCGGCGAGAACGGTGCACGCGCCAGCAAAACGCTTGGAAGCGAAACACC